>Ga0116180_1000666_pt1 | contig 31307 bp, 25 predicted proteins | sample AD_UKC073_MetaG_FD_89804 | JGI IMG/M metagenome (GOLD analysis project Ga0116180, IMG submission 89804) | Active sludge microbial communities of municipal wastewater-treating anaerobic digesters from USA - AD_UKC073_MetaG | ecosystem: Engineered > Bioreactor > Anaerobic > Digestate | place: USA... | reverse complement strand
TCACGATCACGGCGACCCACTGGTCCTGGGGCCAGTACACCGTGGCCACGACGGGGGCCAGGTTGAAGCCGATCAGCATGACGACGGCACCGGTCACGGCAGGCGGCAGCACCTTGTGGATCACACCTGAGCCCATGAAGTGGATGATCAGACCCACCATGAACAGCGTCAGACCGGTCACGAACAACGCGCCGGTCAGCTGTGACGGGTTGCCCCCCGCTCCGTAGATGGAGGCGGCCACGCCGACGAACGACGCTGATGAGCCCAGGTAGCTCGGTACGCGGTGGTTGACGACGAACAGGAACACCAGGGTCGCGATGCCGCTCATCATCACCGCCAGCTGCGGGTTGAGGCCCATCAGCAATGGGAAGACGAAGGTCGCCCCGAACATCGCCACGACGTGCTGAGCGCCCAGTCCAACGGTCTTGCCCCACGAGAGCCGCTCATTCGGCCCCACCACCGCTACGGGCTTCAGAGTCCCGTCGCCATGCAGTTTCCAGATAGCCATCTGCTCCACCTCCGCGGGGAATCCTAGGGCTCGCGACGAGTGCTGGATACCACTTCGTAGGATGGTGGTATGACCCAGCAGCGCACCGTTGACGTGCTCGTCATCGGTGCCACGATCGCGGGCCTCACCACGGCCGTGGCGGCGGCCGCTGCCGGAGCAGCGGTGCTGGTCATCGACCCGGGCGAGATCACCAGGTTCGGCACCGGCCTGGTCACCGTGGCCATGGGCAGCACGCTCCGCGAGGTGGAGCTCAGCCGAGGCATTCCCGCCGCCGAGACGATGGTGGCCGAGGTGACGAGAGCCACCGACTGGCTGGGGGATACCCTGCCGTTGTACGGGGCGCAGCTCGTTGACCGAACCGCCTACAGCCTTGCCGTCGACGGGCATCTGGCGTTCCATCTCCGGCAGGAGGCACGCCTGCTCCGACGCGCGGGCGTCACCGTCGACTTCACCGATGGCCAGCCACTTGCCCCGCTCGTGACCCGACCCGGCATCGTCTTGCCCAACCAGGCCCAGGTCGAGCCGCGCCGGCACCGGCACGCTCTCGGCGCCGCGGCAGTCGCAGCTGGTGTGGAGGTGGTGCGGGGGGTGACCCTCGGCCGGTTCGTCCCGGGTCGAGGGTGGTCGGTCTCCTATCAGCACAGCTCCGGACCGGTCACGGTCACGAGCCCGACCGTGATCGACACGATCGGGTCGGCACCCTGGGGACCGGTCGCTGGTCGGGTCGGGACCACCCTCCGCGTCTGTCCCGTGGTGCAGGTCGCGGCGGGTTTCTTCCCGCCAGACATCCACGTCCTGGTCGACACCCCCGCTGCCATGGTGACCACGCTGCGGCAGCACACCGTGCTGGTGGGGCACCCTGTCGCGCTGAACGACGAACACGCGGCCACGGTCGATCTGGTCGCGTTGGCCGGGCGCCTTGGCCTCACGGTCACCGGCGTCCGTGCACGCCACGTCGAACTCACCGCCGACCACCTGCCCAGGGTCGGCCGGGTGCCTCTGCTCGACGGTGCCTGGCTCGCCCGCGGTTTCGGGATGTGGGAGACCACGCTGGCCACGGCTGCCGGCCTTCAGCTCGGCGCCGCCGTCACGGGCACCTCCGACGCCTTGCCGTGGACGCCCGTACGCCTGCCTGCTCCGCTGGCCGCTTACCGCCAGTGGACCGGGGAGAACTCCGACCCGATGGTCGACGTACCCGGCATCCTCAAACGGCGGGGGCTGTCGAGCTGAGCCGGGTGACCGCGTCGATAACGAGATCCCAGAAGCGTTCCCGATCCAGTTGCTGAGCGACCTTGGTTCGTGGCCGCGCCTTCGCCGCGGCGACCGTCGACGGCAGCAGCGCCAGCTCGGGATCGAAGTCGACCACGGTCATACCCGCGGTCCAGGAACCGTCCAGCTCCACCGCCACCAGGGCGTCGGCCGTCGTGAAGATGCTGGGGTCGATGATCCCCGCCACCGCGCAAGGGTCGTGGACCGGCGGGTGGACGATGCCGAACCGCTCTAGGTACGTGTGGCCGAAGAAGACCAGCAGCTCGCTGACGAAGTCAGCCAGCGGGCCGCCGATCGCCCTGATCCGCTCCGCGACGTCCGGGGTGGCCCCCGCCTGGTGGGTGAGGTCCAGCCCGACCATCGTCACCGGCCACGACGCCGCGAAGACCTCTTCGGCTGCCTCCGGGTCGACGTAGATGTTGAACTCGGCCGCAGGGGTGACGTTGCCCCGACCGTACGCCCCACCCATCAGCACGACCGACTTCACCCGATCGACAATCGCGGGCTCCTTGCGCATCGCGAGGGCGATGTTGGTCAGCGGCCCGACTGGGACGAGATGGACGGTGCCGGGCTCCTCATCCATCACCGTGTCGACGATGAAGTCCACTGCGTGCCGTGGGTCCAGCTCGATCGTGGGCTCAGGGAGCACCGGCCCATCCATGCCCGACTCGCCATGGATGTCGGCGGCGACCAGCTGCGGCCGGACAAGCGGCACCTCGGCTCCGGCGGCCACGGGTACGGAGATCCCGGCCGCCGCGCAGACGGCCAGCGCGTTCCGGGTCACCTTCGGCAGCGTCTGGTTGCCGGCCACCGTGGTGATCCCCAGCAGGTCGATCGCCGGGCTGCCAGCGGCAAGCAGGATCGCGATCGCGTCGTCGTGGCCGGGGTCGCAGTCCAGGATGATCTTCTCCACGGCGCGACGCTATCGCGTAGTGGGCACCAGATGTGAGCTTGCCACCAAGGTGGGCAGCCGGCCGGTGGCGGCGGGTTGCGGCCGTCTGCGCAGCACGCTGCCTGCATCTTCGTGGCGGCTCTACACCCGCGTTGCCGCCTCACACCTGTCCTGCGGAGACGCGACAAGAGGGCCGGGGGATCAGATCCCCCGGCCCTCCGGTGTGTCAGTCAGTCAGCGACTGGTCAGTTGACCCAGCCGATGTTCTCCCAGACGCGGGAGCCCAGGCCGTAGGCACCGAAGTTGCCCAGCTTGGCCTTGACGGCGACCTGCTCGGGGCGCTGGTAGAGCGGGATGATCTGAACGTCCTCCCAGATCATCTTCTCGGCCTCGAGCACGTACTGGTCGCGCTTGGTCTTGTCCATCTCAGTGGCGATCTTGCCGATCAGCTCGGTGACCTTGTCGTTGTTGTAGCCGGAGAAGTTCGACGAGGACTTCGGGTTGAACCACTGCCCCAGACCGTTGTACGGGAACTGGTTGCCCACCCAGGTGAAGGCGATGGACTCGAAGGTGCGCTTCGCCAGGGTCTGCGAGAAGTCCTTCGATGCAACCTGGACCAGGTTGACCTTGATGCCGATCTCCTTGAGCTGGCTCTGGAACTGAGCGCCCTCGTTCTCCGAGACCTTGACGCCGGTCAGCACCGAGAAGCTGACCTCGAGCGGCTTGCCATCCTTGGCGCGCATGCCGTCAGCGCCAGCCTTGTAGCCAGCGTCCTCAAGGGTCTTCTTCGCCTTCTCACGGTCGAACTTGATGCCGGTCAGGGCAGCCAGGTCCTGATACTGCTTCTGGTTGGTCATGAACGTGTGGTTGTTGAGCACCACGGGATCCAGGTTCATGCCGGCCATGTCGGACGTGGCGATCGCCATCCGGTCGAGACCCATCAGGATGGCCTGACGAACGGCCTTGTCCTTCATGGCAGCCGAGGCGTCTTGGTTGAGCGTGATGTGGCGCCACTGCGGGCTAGCCGCGCGGCGGACCTCGCCGTCGGTGACGGCCTTGGCGCGAGCGTAGAAGTCAGCGTTGACGCCGATGTCGAACGAGTCGATCTCGTTGTTGGCGAACGCCTGGGCCTGAGCCTCGATCGGCACGACGCGGAAGATCACCTTGTCGAGCTTGGGCTTGTCGCCCCACCACTTGTCGTTCGGGACGAGGGTGATGATCTTGGCCGTCGTGTCGTACGAGCCGAGCTTGTAGGGACCCGAGAACCAGCCCTCGTGGCCCACCAGGGTGCTCCAGCCGGTGTTGAACACGGTCTCGTCGGCGACCGACTCAGCGCGAGCCGGGCCACCAGCGAAGACAGCCACCCAATCGGGGTAGGTCGACTTGAACGTGACGACGATGTCCTGAGCCGTGGCGCCCTGCTCGATGCTGGCGATCTGGTCGTAGCCCTCGGTCGTCGCGCACTCGAACTTCTCGTTGCTTCCGTCACAGGCCTTCCAGGTGGCCTGGAAGTCCTTCACCGAGATGGCGGTCCCGTCGCCCCACACGGCCTTCGGGTTCAGCGAGTAGGTGACCTTCGTGTTCGGATTGTTCTCGACCTTCGGCTCCGCGGTGAGGAAGTTCTTGTTGAACGTCGGCGTGCCCTCGGCGTCGAAGTTGAAGAACGGGGAGCTGAGCGGCTCGCGCACATGCGTGTAGTCCAGCTCATTGCCAGCGACGTTCATGGGGTTCCAGTTCTCAGCGAACTCGTTGATCGCCAGACGGATCTCGCCGCCCTGCTTCAGACCATCACGGGCCGTGGCCTTGATGTCCTGAGCGGTCGAGGAGATCGACGGCTTGGTGCTGGGCGCTGGCGCCGAGCCACCTGGGGTCGTTGGCTGGTTCTGCTGGCCGCAAGCCGCCAAGCCCAAGGCAAGAGCCAGGGCAATGGGGGCCGCGAAAGCCTTGTGAAGCTTCACGTGTTTCCTCCCGTGAGAGATGCGTAGTGACAGCGCCCATGGGTGGTTGGACGCCTCCTGCTGTCGCAGAGCCTAGTTGTCGCGCAAACGAGTGACCAGCAACACCACGTCACCGTTTGCTAACGATAGGAAGGATCTACTCCTCAGACTCAACCGGCGCGACTGTCGGATCCAGCGCGTACGGGTTCTCGGCCTGCGCCTCGTCAATCGCCAGCACGTCGACGACCGTGGGGTAGTGACAGGCGACCCGATGGTCGGTCGAGGAATCGGAGACGTCGAGCAGCGGCGGCATCGTCTCCAGGCACAGCGCCCGCTTCTCCTCGGGCAGGGTCACGAACAGTGGGCACCGGGTGCGGAACTTGCAGCCCGACGGCGGGTTTGCCGGGCTGGGCAGGTCACCCTGCAGCAGCACCCTGGTCCGAGTCCGCTCCGCGACCGGATCCGGGATCGGGATCGCCGACAGCAGGGCCTGGGTGTACGGGTGGGATGGCCGCTCGTACACCTCGGTGACGTCACCAATCTCGACGATCTTGCCGAGGTACATCACGGCCACCCGGTCGGCGATGTGTCGGATCACCGCGAGGTCATGAGCGACGAACAGGTATGACAGCCCCAGCTTCTTCTGCAGGTCCTCGAGCAAGTTGATCACGCCAGCCTGGATGGAGACGTCGAGGGCTGAGACCGGCTCGTCGAGCACCAGCACCTTCGGCTTCAGGGCCAAGGCGCGGGCGATACCGATGCGCTGCCGCTGCCCACCCGAGAAGTGCTGCGGGTAGCGGCTGGCGTGGCCTTCCTCCAGGCCGACCGTCGTGAGCAGCTCCATGACGCGGCTCTCGATCTCGGCCTTGCTGTGGCCGAACACCCCCAGGGGCTCAGCGATGATGTCGAAGATCGGCATGCGCGGGTCGAGTGACGCCATTGGGTCCTGGAAGACGACCTGCAGGTTGCGCCGCATCTCCTTGCGGTCGCGCCGGCTCAAGTTCGCGGTTTGCTTCCCGAAGACCTCGATGCTGCCTTCCGTCGGCGGCTTCAGGTTCAGGATCTCGAGCAGCGTCGTCGACTTGCCGCAGCCGGACTCGCCCACCAGGCCCAGGGTCTCGCCCTCGACGATGTCCAGGTCGATGCCATCGACGGCGAACACCGTCCCGACCCGGCGACGGAGCACTGCACCCTTCATCAGCGGGTAGTGCCGCTTCATCCCGGCCAGCTTCAGCACGGTCGGCCGGGTGGCCCGCTCGGACGGCGCCAGCTCGTTCCGCTCGAAGACCGGTGACGGGAAGATGTCGACGCTGGTCAGCTTCTCGCGGATGATCTGGTCGGTCTCCCAGCAGGCCGCCAGATGTCCACCGACCCCTTCCAGCTCCGGCTCCTCGGCGCGACACTGGGCCGTCGCCAACGGACACCGCGGGGCGAACGGGCAGCCGGGCGGCAGATTGACCACCGACGGTGGGTTGCCCTCGAGCGTCGCGAGCGGCTCCTTGTTGGTGGCGTCGAGCCGCGGAACGGCGCCCAGCAGACCGATCGAGTACGGCATCCGCGGCTGGTAGAAGATGTCGTCGACGGTGCCCTGCTCGACCGGACGCCCTGCGTACATCACCGTGATCCGGTCAGACATGCCAGCGACGACGCCGAGGTCGTGGGTGATCATGATGACCGCAGCACCGGTCTCCCGCTGGGCCTTCTTGAGCACCTCCAGCACCTGCGCCTGGATCGTCACGTCGAGGGCCGTGGTCGGCTCGTCGGCGATGATCACGTCAGGGTCGTTGGCGATCGCCTGGGCGATCATGGCGCGCTGCCGCATGCCGCCGGAGAACTCGTGGGGGTACGACTTCACCCGCACGTCAGGGTTCGGGATGCCGACCAGCTCGAGCAGCTCGACCGCCCGTGCCATCGCCTGCTTGCGCGGAGTGTCGTAGTGGGTCTGGATCGCCTCGACGATCTGGTCACCGATCGTGTAGACCGGCGTCAGCGCCGACAGGGGGTCCTGGAAGATCATCGCCAGCTTGTCGCCACGGATCTTCGACAGCTCAGCGTCGGTCAGCCCGATCAGCTCCGTGCCGTGCAGCTTCACCGATCCGGAGATCCGTGTCGTACGGGGATGCAGCCCCATGATCGCCAGCGACGTGACGGACTTGCCCGAGCCGGACTCGCCCACGATCGCCATGGTCTCGCCAGCGGTCAGGTCGAACGACAGCCCACGGACGGCCTGAACCGGACCGGCCTCGCTCGGGAAGGTGACGTGCAGGTCGTTGACCGACAGCACCACCTTGCCGGTCTCGGTCTGCCGTACCTTGCCCGCGGTGGTCGGCGGAAGGATCGGATCGCTCATGCACGGCCTCCAGACATCGACCCGGGGTCGAGTGCGTCGCGCAGACCGTCACCCACGGCGTTCACACACATCACGAGCAGCACCAGCAGGAACGCTGGTGTGAGGAAGATCCACGGCGCGATCGTCGTCGACTGGGCGCCCTCGGCGATCATCGTGCCGAGCGACGTGTCGGGTGCCTGCACACCGAAACCGAAGTACGACAAGCCAGCCTCGCCAAGGATCGCGTAGCCGACGCCCAGACAGACGTCGACGATCAGCATCGAGGCGATGTTCGGGATGATATGGCGCAGCAGCAGGCGCGGCGTCGACAGCCCCATGAACCGGGCTGCGGTCACGTACTCCCGCTCGCGGACCGACAGCGACAGCGACCGGACAACACGGGCTGACAGCTGCCAGCCGAACGCCGCCAGCAGGACAACGAGCAGCATCCAGGCGTTGGGGCCCTTGGGTCCGCCGGTGGTCACGATGGCGATCAGGAAGAAGCTCGGCAGCACCAGCATCAGGTCGATCACCCACAGCCAGGCCTTCTCGTACCACCCACCGATGTAGGCCGCCGACGACCCGATGATCGCCGCCAGGCTGGTCTGGATGATCGCGACCGTGAAGCCGATGATCAGCGACTTGCCGAGGCCCCGAACGGTCAGCGCCAGCACATCACCGCCGGACTGGGTGGTGCCGAACCAGTGCCGCGAGTCGGGGGCGGAGTAATAGGCGCTGGTGTCCTTGAAGTCGTAGGTCCACGGCAGGGTTGACGGGCCGATGATCGCCAGCAGCACCAGGAAGACGATGATCGCCAGGCCAACGACGGCGGCCTTGTTGCGGAGGAAGCGGCGCAGCACCAGCTGCCCGCGGGTGAGCCGCTTGGCGGTCGGCTTCGGGTCAGTGGCCGTCGTGGTGGCCTCGTCGATGGTCTCGCTCATCTCTCGTCCCCCTCTCAGCTCAGCCGCACGCGCGGGTCGAGGATGGCCACCATGACGTCGGCCAGCATGGCGCCGACCAAGTAGCACAGGCCGCCGAACGCGGTGACCGCTACGACGCCGTTGATTTCCTGCTTGCTGATTGTGTCCACGCCGTACATGCCCATGCCGTGGAAGGAGAAGATCCGTTCGGTGAAGGTAGCGCCGGTGAACAGGGCCGCTGCCTGGAAGGCGAAGTAGGTGCCGGTCGGGATCAGCGCCGTACGAAGGGCGTGCTTCATGACGGCCTTGTTCTCCCGCAGACCCTTGGCTCGGGCCGTACGGACGAAGTCGGAGTGCAGGGCATCGAGCATCAGACCGCGCTGCAGCCGAGAAAGTCCGGCCATGCCGAGCAGGGTCAGCACGATCGTGGGGATCAGCATGTGCTGCAGTCGGTCGATCAGTTCGGCGAAGGGATAGTCGGGCAGCGTGCCGGTGCTGCGCTCACCGAGGAACAGGAAGAACTGGAAGCCGAGCTTCTGGTTCGCCCAGGTGGCGAGCATCTTGGCGACCTCGCCGGTGACGTACGAGGGGGTGGCCACCAGCAGGAGGGCGAAGGCGGTGACGACCCGGTCGGAGATGCGGTACTGCCGCGTCGCGGTCCAGGCACCGAGCCCGACGCCGATGATCGTGCCGAGGATCCAGCCCGCGGTGACCAGGCGGAACGACACCCAGATCCGTCGCGAGATCTCCTCGTTGACCGAGCCGCCGCCTTGGACCGAGGTGCCCCAGTCGAACGCGAAGCCCGGGATGCCGAAGAAGCCTTCCTGGGTCCAGCGGAAGATGCCGCCGGTGATCGACCCGTCGGCGCGCGGCCACCCTCGGTACAGCCAGTTGAGGTACCTGTCGAGCAGCGGGACGTTCTCGTTGACGTTGGCCGACCGGAGCAGGCTCTCGACGGCGTTCGGGTCCAACGGTGGGTTCCGCAGCTCGAACAGCATCCGCGGATGAAGCTGCGTCTGTGCCAACAACCAGGCCAGCGAGACGGCGATGAAGAGCAGTACGACGTAGTTCAGCAGCCGCCGCAGCAGGTATCTACCCACCCGTTGCCTCCTCGCTCTTTGAGTCACTGTGTCTGTCGGTCACGTCCTGCACAAGATACCCACGGCTACGCCAACCGTGCAGCAAGGCCCGTTGATCACCTCAAATCCAGGATCCGAACCACATCCGCATCAACCACTGCGTCCGGGTCAACAGGCCGTCGGTCAGGATCGGGTAGATGAAGGCGAAGTTGAGGATCACGAGCCCCACGACGACGCCCACGGCGATCGACCCTTGCCGTCGGCGAGCCATCCCCACCCCGGTGACCGGGTCCCCGGGCGGTCCCAGCAGCTTGCCCAGACACAGCGCCAGACAGATCACGGTGAACGGGACGATCGTGATCGCATAGAAGTAGAACAGCGACCGCTCCATGTGCTGGAACCACGGCAGGTACGTCGACAGAGCCAGGACCGCCGGAGCCCCAAACCGCCAGTCACGGCCCGCAATCCACCACACCAGCGACGCCAGCAGCGCCACGGCCGCCAGCCACCACAGCACCGGCGTACCCATCCCGCTGATCACCCGCAGGCAGGTCTCCCCCCCGACGGGGCAGCCCTGCTCGCCAGGCTTGATGTCGTTGACCGCGTCGATCCCGATCGGCCGTGCGACGACCAGCCAGCCACCCGGGTTCGCGGCGTACGGGTGGTTCGACTGCTTGATGTAGTCGCCGGTGTGAAACTCGTAGATGTCCTTGTGGTACTGCAGGAGGCTGGCGAACGCTGGCCCCAGCATCTTCACGGTGGGTGCCTGCGGGTTGTCGGCGCCCCACTGCCTGTCGTACCCCCCACTGGTCAGCAGCCATGACGACCAGCTCGCCACGTAGACGACCAGAGCGAGCAGCACCATCGAGACGAAGGCGGGCACACCGTCGGCGAGCAGAGCGAACCAGGACCGGTTACCCGCGCCAGCCAAGCGGCGGGCAGTGACCGACCAGACGACGACCAGGATTCCCGCCACGGCCAGGGCGAACATCGAGTTCCACTTGGTGCCGATGGCGAGACCCCAGAGCACGCCGGAGGCCACCAGCCATGGTCGGAAGATCCACGGCCCGGCCTGCCCGCCGAGTGACGTGAGTCCGCGTTGTTGCAGGTGGCCAGCCAGTCGGTGTCGGAAGAAGTCGCGGTCCGCCACGATGCAGGCGACAGCGGCCACGATGAAGAAGGCCTGGAAGATGTCGAGCAGCGCGATCCTCGACATCACGAAATGCAGGCCGTCGAAGGTGAGCAGCACGCCCGCGAGGGCGCCGATCATGGTCGACCTGGAAAGTCGCCTGGCCAGCCTGATCGTGACCGCGATCAGCAGGGTGCCGAACACCAGCGCCGAGAACCGCCAGCCGAAGGAGTTCATCCCGAACAGATGTTCACCACCGGCGATCAGCCACTTGCCCACCTGAGGGTGGACGATGAACGCCGCCTCGGAGTTGTAGACGTCGACATTGCCAGCGACGATCGACGCGTTCGCCGACTCCGGCCACGCGCGTTCGTAGCCGAACGTGAGCAGCGAGTAGGCGTCCTTGGCGTAGTACGTCTCGTCGAAGACCAGGTTGGCAGGCCGAGCGAGGTCGACAAGTCGGATCACGAAGGCCAGTACGGCGATGCCGATCGTGACCCCCCACGAGGCGAGGCGGTCGTTGCCGGGGCCGTCGAGCAGGCGATCGATCGCCGACAGGACAGGTGTCGGGGGTCCGTGCTCGGCCGGCCGGCTCGGGCCGTACACGACCTCGTCTACGTCGTCGACCTCATCGATGGGCTGGTCGCCCTCCGGCTCGTCCCACGCCACGCCGTGCGGCAGGGGGGTGGTGTCGGTCACGGGTGCCAGCATAGGCCGACGGGTTCCGACCACCTTGAGGAGAAGCCATGCCGGGAACACTCGTGCTCGCGGGCACGCCCATCGGTGACGTCGCCGACGCCTCGCCAGCGCTCCTCCGCGCCCTGGAGTCTGCCGAGGTGATCGCCGCCGAGGACACTCGCCGGTTCCACGCGCTCGCCCGCCGGCTCGGCATCACCGTTGCAGGGCGGGTCGTCTCGTACTTCGAGGGCAACGAGGCAGGCCGCACTGCAGGGCTGGTCGGGGAGCTGCTGGAGGGTCGTACGGTCGTCGTGGTCACCGATGCTGGCATGCCCAGCGTGTCGGACCCCGGCTATCGACTGGTGGTCGCCGCCGTCGCCGCTGGTGTCAGGGTGACGGCGGTGCCTGGTCCGTCGGCCGTGCTGACCGCGCTGGCGATCTCGGGGCTGCCGGTCGACCGGTTCTGCTTCGAGGGGTTCCTGCCGCGCAAGGCCGGACCGAGGGCGGCACGACTTGCCGAGCTGGCGGCCGAGCCGCGCACGATGGTCTTCTTCGAGGCGCCCCACAGGTTGGGCCAGTCGCTCGTGGCGATGGCTGGAGCGTTCGGCGGCGACCGCCCGGGCGTGGTCTGCCGTGAGCTGACCAAGACCTACGAGGAGGTCAGGCGCGGGGGACTTGCTGAGCTGGCTGAGTGGGCTTCGGGGGAGGTGCTCGGGGAGATCACCGTCGTCGTAGCTGGGGCAGAACCGGCCGAGCCGATGTCGTTGGCGGACGCAGGCGACGAGGTTCGCCGACTCGTATCGGCTGGTGCGAAGCGGTCGGAGGCCGTCGCCACCGTGGCTGCGGCCACGGGTCTGCGGCGACAGGACGTCTACGGGGCCTCGCTGGCCGCGCGCTCCTGATCGCGCCACCCGGAGCCTGCCCCACTAGGTTGGGGACATGGCCTCGTACGACACGCTGCTTGCCGACCGTGGGCTGCCGCCCGCTCCCGCGCCGCTGCCCGCCTCCGTGGTCGACGCCCACACCCATCTCGATGCGGCTGCCGCCATCGATGGCGGCCTGACCCCGGCGCTCGCGATGGAGATCGCCGCATCGGTCGGGGTTGAGCGGCTCGTCCAGGTCGGCTGCGACGCCGCAGGCTCGGAGTGGGCCGTGGCGCTCGCAGAGGAGGCGCCGACAGTGGTCGCCAATGTGGCTCTGCATCCCAACGAGGTCGCCCGGCATCCGGAGCGGGTGGCCGAGGGGCTGGAGACGATCGCCCGACTTGCCCGGAACCCCCACGTCCGAGGGGTGGGCGAGACGGGTCTGGACTACTTCCGGACGACCGACCCTGCCGAGCAGGCACGGCAACGGGACGCGTTCGCGGCCCACATCGAGATCGCCCGCGAACGTGGCCTCACGCTGGTCATCCACGACCGCGACGCCCACGACGACATCCTCGACGTCCTGGCCGCCCAGCCACTGCCCGATCGGGTCGTGATGCACTGCTTCTCCGGCGACGCCGCCTTCGCCCGCCGTTGCGCCGACCTGGGTTTCTGGCTGTCGTTCCCCGGGGTTGTCACCTATCCGGCGAACTCCGCCCTGCGGGAGGCGCTCGCCGTCACTCCCCGTACACAACTCCTGGTCGAGACCGACGCGCCTTACCTGACGCCGGTGCCGGCTCGGGGCAAGCGGAACTCCCCGTACCTGTTGGCCCACACCGTCCGGTTCGTCGCCGAGCGGCGCGGCTGGGATCTGACCGCCGCCTGTCGCCAGATGTCCGCCAACGCGTTCGCCGCGTTCGGGGGGCACTGGGGTGACGATGGCTGAGACGGGGCTGCTCGACGGCCGATCCATCCGCGAGCTGGCCGCTGAGCTCGGGCTGCGGCCCAGCAAGCAGCGCGGGCAGAACTTCGTCACCGACCCCAACACGGTGCGGCGCATCGTCGGGCTGTCCGGCGTGGGTCCGGACGACGTGGTGATCGAGGTCGGGCCCGGCCTTGGTTCCCTCACGTTGGGGCTGCTGGAGACGGGTGCCAGTGTGGTCGCCATTGAGGTCGAGTCGTCGCTGGCGCGGCGCCTCGTCCGTACGGTCTCGCAGCGGATGCCCGGTGCCGAGGATCGTCTGGCGGTGGTCGAGGCCGACGCGATGAGGGTGACCGAGCTGCTCGGCCCACCGCCGACGCATGTGGTCGCCAACCTGCCGTACAACATCTCCGTCCCGGTGCTGCTGCACCTGGCCGAGACCTTCCCGAGCTGGCAGTCGGGCCTGGTCATGGTGCAGCTCGAGGTGGCCGACCGGCTGGTCGCTGGACCTGGGTCGAAGGTGTACGGGGTGCCGTCGGCCAAGATGGCCTGGTGGGCGACGGCGACGCGGGTGGCGACCGTGCCGCCCACGGTGTTCTGGCCGGTGCCGAACGTCGACTCTGGGCTGGTCTCGCTGACCCGCCGCGAGCCGCCCAGCACGACAGCCGACCGGCGACGCGTGTTCGAGACGATTGATGCGGCGTTCAACCAGCGCCGCAAGATGCTTCGAGCCGCTCTGGCAGGCACCATCGGCTCGTCGGCCGCTGCTGCCGAGGTGCTGGTCGCCGCCGGGGTCGACCCGCGGGCCCGGGGGGAGACCCTCGGGATCGGAGACTTCGCCCGCATCGCCGAACACCTGAGGTAGCGTCGCGTGCATGACGGGGGACGGACTGTACGGGTCGGTGCGCGTCCGCGTACCCGCCAAGCTCAACCTCGCCCTGCGCGTCGGACCCACCCGCTCCGACGGCTACCACCCGCTCGCGACCCTCTTCCAGGCGGTGTCGCTGTACGACGAGCTGGGGGCTACCGCTGGTGATGACGGCCGGATCAGCTGCACCGTCTCTGGCGAGGGCGCCGACCAGCTCCCGCGTGCCGCCGACAACCTCGCGGTGAGGGCCGCCGAGCTGCTGCGCGAGCGGTACGGGGATCCGAACATGGCCGCCTCACTCACCATCCGCAAGCAGATCCCCGTGGCGGGCGGCATGGCTGGCGGATCAGCCGACGCTGCCGCCGCCCTGCTCGCCTGCTCGGTGCTGTGGGACCTCGACACCGCGCCGGACGACCTGGTCGAGCTCGCCGCCGAGCTCGGCAGCGACGTGCCGTTCGCGCTGGTCGGCGGCTGCGCGTACGGGACCGGCCGCGGCGAACAGCTCGTCCCTGCGCTCAGCCGTGGCACGTACCACTGGGTGCTCGCCTTCGCCCATCGGGGCCTGTCGACCCCGGCGGTCTTCCGGAAGTTCGACGAGCTCGGGCTGGCTGACGGACAGCCTCTGCACGCTCCGACTCCGGTGATGAATGCCCTCGCCGCAGGGGATGTTGCAGCGCTCGGGGCGGCACTCACCAACGACCTGCAGCCGGCTGCCTTGGCCCTCTACCCAGAATTGCGGCAGACGCTGGACGCGGGTCTCGAGAACGGCGCGTTGGGCGCTGTTGTCAGCGGGTCCGGGCCGACCGTCGCGTTCCTCGCCGGCAGCGAGTCGGCTGCGGTCGACCTGTCGGTCCGGCTGTCGTCGGAAGGGGTGGCGAGGCAGATCAGACGAGTGGCGGGTCCCGTACCGGGTGCTCGGCTGATCGCCTGAGCGGCTGATGGCCTGAGCAGCGTCGCGCCGACGCCCCAGTTGCCTTGGCGGTTGCTCAGGTGGCCACCGCGAGCAGCAGCCGCCGCAGCAATGTGGCGAGCTCAGAACGGTCCGACCCACCGAGCCCGGCGAGCTGCGCGTCCTCCCAGACGAGAAGGTCGGCCAGTGCGGCGTCCACCAGCTCCATTCCCGTCGTCGTCAGCCTGACCAGCACACCCCGGCCATCACTCGGGTCCGTGCTGCGCTCGACGAGGCCGCGCGCGGCCAGCCGGTCGACCCGGTTCGTCATCGTGCCGGACGTCACGTGGTTCTGCCGGACCAGCTGTCCCGGCGAGAGCTGGTATGGCTCACCACTGCGACGCAGGGCGGCCAGCACATCGAACTCCCACAGCTGCAGGTCGTGGGCCGCGAACGCCGTACGGCGGCCGTGGTCGAGCTGCTGCGCGACCCGCTTGACGCGGGACAGCACCTCCAACGGCTCGGTCGGCAGGTCAGGTCGCTCCCGTCGCCACGCGGCGACGATCTCGTCGACCTCGTCGCGGCGGTCCGGGTTGGTCATGGCCGCATCCTACGAGCCTCGACCCACCGCACAGCACGGGATGGCATCATGACGCGCGTGCCGGTCGGACCCACGCCCCTCGAACGCCTCGATGCGTTTCAGCAGCGCCACTCGTGGCTCGGGCTGCCGATCGCGGTGGCGTACCGGTTCTTTGAGAACTCGGGTATGCATCTGGTGGCCGCGCTGGCCTACTACGCGCTCGTGGCTGCCGTACCGCTGCTCCTGCTCGCCGCGATCGCCGTTGCCACCATGCTTGACTTCTTTCCCGACCTGCAGCCATACCTGGTCAGGTCACCGATCGCGTCCATTCCGATGGTGGGGGAGCGGATCCGGAACCTTGGGCGGGGCTGGTCGCGGCCGCTGACGTTCCTGATGTCGGTGCCGGTGAACGCCGCCATCTTCATCGTGGCGATGCGGCTTGCCACCGCCCACCCGATGCCCGTCCGGCGGATCCTCGCTGGCGCCATCGGCTGCGGCATCGTCTGGCAGCTGTTCCAGCAGACCGGGATGGCCTACTTCCGCACGGAGCTGCCCAAGGCGACGACCGCGGGTCAGTTCGCGAACCTGGTGCTGGCTCTGGTCGGTGTGCTTCACCTCACCGCGCTGGCGCTCGTGCTGGCTGGGGAGCTGAACGCGGTGCTGGTACGGGGGCTGTGGCCGCGTGCGCTGCTCACACCCTTCACCGATCGGGTACGGCTGACTGACGCCGACCGCATCTCGTATGCCGCGCAGGCTCGGATGATGCGTTACAAGGCATACCAGCACGTCAAGGTCGAGTGGACCGACCACCACGACCCGGCCCTCGACCGGACGCGAACGTACGAGGCAGACGTCGCGGAAGCGGAGGTTCCCCAGGCGGATGGAGCCGCCCCTGATCCGCCGGTCACCCGCTAGCGACAAGGGTTGCCCGTTCTGCGCCTGACTCGACTTCGGAGAGTGTGGTCCGCTGTCTGCCCAGTCGACCCGGATCAATCCCGCTACGTCACAGTGCTTCGGCACTCAGCCTCCAGCGGATCGTTCAGGAACGACGACGAGTCCGATTCGTCAGCGTGGAACGTGGCGAGACGTCCTGGTCACGCTCGACTCGACCGCCCAGATGAGGCCTCGAGCGACTCCGTGGGGAAGGTTCGAGCTACGTGAGCCCACTTCAGGCGTTGGTTGGCCAACAGTTCAGAGCGTCCTGGTCACGCGTCTGTGCTGGTCACGCGTCGGCTGAAGTCGCCAGCCCAGCGTCCTGCTTCGGCATAGCCCGTGCGAAGACGAGGGTCGAGGCAGCCAGTGCTGCCGGCAGCCACATCGCCGGCTGGATCCCGAACACCTTGATCGCCCCACCCATCGCCGCCGGGCCGATGAACACCGATGCGTAGCCGAAGCTCAGCGTGACGGCGAGCGCCCTGGCCCCACCCAGGTGACCAGCGGCCGCGTACACCTGCGGGGCGATCAGCCCGACCCCGAAGCCGACCAGGCACCAGCCGGCGATGACCAGCGGGAAGGCCGTGACGATGGCCACCACCGCGAAGCCCAACGCAGCAGCCGCCCCGCCGACCCGGACCGTACGGCGTCGCCCGATCCGAGCGACCAGCCGGTCACCGAGCAGCCGTACCACCAGCATGAACGCGCTCACCGCGACCAGGCCAGCGGCCCCGACGCCGGGGCTGACCCGGGTGACATCGGTGACGTGGATGGCTGACCAGTCGATCGCCGCACCCTCGGCGAGCCCGAATGCGACAGCCATGGTGCCGAGAAGGTAGGCCACCCGTGGGACCTTGGCGTGACTGCCGTCGTCATGCACGGCTCGGGGCGTACGAATGTCAGGAACAATCGCGAAGGCAACCGCCAGCGCCACCAGGAGCACCCCGGCAGCGCCCAGCAGCGCCACCGTGACCAACGCTGGACCACCGGACAGCGTGCGGGCCAGCAACAGCACGCAGCCGGACCCCATCAGCTGGCCCAGAGACCAGGTGGAGTGGATCGCACTCATCACGGGGCGTGCGCGCGCCTTCTCCACCTGAACGGCAAGGGCGTTCATCGAGATGTCGAGCACACCGTTGCCCATCCCGAACAGGAAGCTGCCCAGCAGCACCAGGGGAAACGCGGTCGCCAGGCTCATCAGCGTGGAGGCGGCCGCGAGCAGCGGCAGCGCGGCCAAGGAGACCCGACGAGCCCCGTACCGCTCCGTCAACCGACCCGAGAGCTGCATGCCCGTGATGGCACCGACGCCACCAGCGAGCAGCATGCCGGTGATGCCGATCTCGTCGATCTCGAGCTTCGCGCGGATGGCGGGCAGGCATGCCGCGTACGTGGCCATCGCCAGACCGTTGGCGGCGAAGAGCAGAACGGTGGCGACCATGGGCCGTCGGCCATGGGCAGAGGCGCCCATGGCTGGATCGTGGCGGGTCACGTGCCGGTGCTCAGCCGAAAGTCGGACTGCAGGTTGTGCATCCCGTTCCACGCGAGGTTCACCAGATGCCCAGCCACCTCGGCCTTGGACAGGCCCGGGTTGTCGAGCCACCACTGGGCGGTCATCGACACCATCCCCGACAGCGCCTGCGCATAGACCGGTGCCGCCTTTGAGTCGAGTCCACGGTTGGCGAAGACAGCGCCCAGCAGTCCCTCGACCCGCATCACGACGTCGTTCAGAATGCTCGCGTACGAGCCACCCGTACCCGTCTCCGACGAGTCGCGGACCAGGATCCGGAAACCCTCGGGATGCTCCTCCACGTAGTCGAGCAGCGCCAGAGCACACAGCTCCAGCAGCCGCCGTGAGCCAACGCCCGGCGTGGTCAGCGCTACCCGCAGGGTCGAGTGCAGCCGCTGCACCTCCCGGTCGACGACGACCGCGTACAGGCCTTCCTTGCCGCCGAAGTGCTCGTACACCACCGGCTTGCTCACCTCGGCGCGGGCGGCGATGTCCTCGACGCTGGTGCCGTCGAAGCCCTTCTCCGCGAACGCCGTACGGGCGACCTCGACCAGCTGGTCGCGGCGCTCGGCGCTGGTCATCCGCACGCGGCCACGACGGGCGCGTCCGGGTTCGGTCAGGGCGTGCACGGCACCAGTCTCCACCCCTTGACCGCCCGGAGGCGAACTGGTGCCACGGGATAGGGTTCGCGGCGGGGTCATGTCCGGGCAGGGCGACGTGGATGGGGTTGGCTGATGGCTGAGTGGTTCACCCCCAACCCACGCAACACCATCAGCGTGCCTGGCGTGGACCGTACGTTCCGCCGCGACCTGGTGCTGGCCATCCTGCTGCTGCCGATGTTCGCCTCGATGCTTGCCGTGTCGTCGCTCAACGTGGCGCTGCCCTCCATCGGGACGGGCCTCGGCGCCTCCAGCACCGACCTGCAGTGGCTGTTGTCGGGCTATGCGCTGGCCTTCGGTGTGGTGCAGATCCCGGCTGGACGGCTCGGCGACGTCACCGGTCGAGGCACGTGGTTCGTGGTGGGGGTAGCGCTGTTCACGCTCAGTTCGACCGCGTGCGGGTTCGCTCCGGACCCGACCTGGCTCAACGTCGCCCGGCTCTCCCAGGGACTCGGGGCTGGCATCTTTCTGCCTCAGGTCAACGGCATGATCCAGCAGTACTTCTCCGGCGGCGGCCGGGCGAAGGCGTACGCGTTCTTCGGCATGACCATCTCGGCATCGGTCGCGGTCGGCCCGTTCCTGACCGGGGTGATCATCCAGACCCTGGGTGAGCGGCTCGGCTGGCGAGTGTCGTTCCTGCTCAACGTTCCCGTCGGAGTGCTGGCCCTGGTTCTCGCCCTCCTGTGCTTCCCTTTCGAGACCGAGCGAGCCCGACGACGGATGGAGGGGGTCAGGCCACCGCTGGATCTGGACCCGGTTGGCGCGCTGCTGGTGACGGGCACGTCGTTCGCTGTGATGTGGCCCTTCCTGACCCGGGGCAGCGTGTGGTGGTGGGCGCTGCTGCCCGTCGGCGGCCTGCTGCTGTGGGCCTGGGTGGCCTGGGAGCGCGCGTACCACGCACGTGGTGGCGAACCGATGGTGGATCTGGCGCTGTTCAACTTCCCCTCGTTCAGCTTCCAGACCGCGATCAACTCCTTCCTCCTGCTCGGCGGCACGTCGGTGTTCGTCACCATTGCGCTGCTGATGCAGGGCGGCTTGGGGATGACCGCGTTCGCGACGGGGGTGATCGGCCTGCCCAACGCGATCGTGTCGGCCTTCGCCGCATGGTGGTCCGGCCGCCACGCCATGCGACACGGTCGCCTGCTGGTGGTGGTCGGGCTGGCCTGCCACATCCTGCACACGCTGGGCACCATCGTCGTGATCGCCACGGGAGTCAGCATCTGGTGGCTGCTCGGCATCCTGGTTCTCGGCGGCATCGGCTTCGGCCTGATCGGGTCGCCCAACCAGACCCTGGCACTGATCGACGTGCCCGAGGCCAGGGCAGGGAGTGCGGGCGCGGTCAAGGCCACCGCCGAGCGGATCGCCACCGCCATGGGCAACGCATCGATGATGGCAGTGTTCTTCACCGTCACAGCGGCATCGGGCTACCGTACGGGCGCTGTGGCCACCCTGAGCGTGATCGCGGCCATCGTCGCCTGCGGGTTGGCGTTCGCGGTGTACGACCTGCGCCGGCGCGGACGGGCCGTGCTGGTCCACGCCGATCGCTGAAACGCGCGCGAACCGGGTGGCACTGCGCCGGTAGGGTGAGGGCGACCGCCGTACCGAAAGGCTTTGAGACCCATGGCAGTGTTCTCCGGCATCGAGCTGGCTCCCCGCGACCCGATCCTCGGTCTGACCGAGGCTTTCAACGCCGACCAGAACCCGCTGAAGGTGAACCTCGGTGTAGGGGTCTACCTCGACGACTCCGGCAAGATCCCTCTGCTTGAGTGCGTGAAGACGGCCGAGCAGGCGCTCGCCGCCGCTCCCAAGCCGCGCGGCTACCTCCCCATCGACGGCTTGCCCGCCTACGTGTCGGCCGTCAAGGACCTGGTCTTCGGCGAGGACTCCGATGTGGTGCAGAGCGGCCGGGTCGTGACGATCCAGGCGCTGGGTGGTACGGGCGCTCTGCGGGTGGGGGCCGGCATCCTCAAACTCGCCAACCCTGACGCTGGACTTCTCGTCTCGAACCCCTCATGGGAGAACCACCAGGCGCTGTTCTCGCGGGCGGGCTTCGCTGTGGGCACGTACCGGTACTACGACCCGGCCACCCGTTCGGTCGATGTCGACGGCATGGTCGCTGACCTGGAGTCGGCCGCGCCCGGCACCGTCGTCGTGCTGCACGCCCGCTGCCACAACCCCACCGGCAACGAGCTCGCCCCGGCCGACTGGGACCGGGTGATCGAGGCCGTCTCCTCGCGTGGCCTGACGCCGTTCCTCGACATGGCCTACCAAGGCTTCGCCGAGGGGGTCGTCGAGGACGCCTACGTCATCGGCAAGTTCCTCGCCGCTGGCCTGTCGTTCCTTGTCGCGACGAGCTTCTCCAAGTCCTTCTCGCTGTACGGGGAGCGCGTCGGCGGGCTGTCGGTCGTCTGCGCCGATGCCGATGAGGCCGCCCGGGTGCTGTCGCAGGTGAAGGTGATCATCCGTACGCTCTACTCCAACCCGCCCACCCATGGCGCCGCCGTCGTGGCGCATGTGCTCGGAGACGCCGACCTGAGGGTGCAGTGGGAGGCTGAGCTCGGGGCGATGCGCGACCGGATCAAGGCGATGCGCTCGGCGTTGGTCCAGGGCCTCGCGGCCGCCGGGATCACCGACGACATGAGCTTCATCACCTCCCAGGTTGGCATGTTCAGCTACTCGGGCCTGTCGAAGGACCAGATGGTGCGGCTGCGCTCGGAGTTCGGCGTCTACGGCACCGACACCGGCCGGCTCTGCGTCGCGGCCCTCAACAGCCGCAACATCGCCTACGTCTGCGAGTCGATCGCCAAGGTGCTCTGACGAGGCGCGGTCGTCGCTGTTTCGGATAGCATTGCTGTTCGGTCCGGGAGCATTCCCGGCCGTTCCCCGGTTGGTCTGCCGGCAGGGCCCGCCTGACTTTGAATCAGGACTAGCGACAGTGGTTCGACTCCACTCCGGGGAACGTACGTCACGAACCCAGCGTGATGAGGGTCGTGAGCGCGGCCACCGACGAGGGCGTCGGCGGTTCGGTGACGTTCAGCGACCAGATGGTTACGACGATCATGAACAGGATCGGGAACGCCAGCGCGATCGTCTGCAGTACGCGGTCGAGGGTCAGGAACTTCTTCGTGGTAGTCATGTCATCCATGTCGCCAGCAGCCGAAGCGGTGGAGAAGTCACTGTCGATGGGTGTACTGACAGGGCATCCCAGCGCGGAGCGAGCGCCCGTACGGTAGTCGTGTGGACAACAAGGCAGAGGTACGGGAGTTCCTCACGACGCGGCGGGCGAAGATCACACCGCAGCAGGCGGGGGTGCCCAACGCGGGCCGGCGGCGCGTGCCGGGACTCCGCCGCAGCGAGGTGGCGAGCCTGGCTGGGATGAGCGTCGAGTACTACTCGAAGCTGGAGCGCGGCGCGCTGGGTGGGGTCTCGTCGGGGGTGCTCGATGCGATCAGTCGGGCACTCCAGCTCGACGATGCTGAGCGGCGGCACCTGTTCAACCTGGCCCTGGCCGCCGACGGCACGGCCGCAGCCATGCGTCCCCGGCGCCGCGTGACGGCGCGGTGGGTGCCGAAGCCGAGCCTGCAGTGGGCGCTCGACGCCATCGTGACGGGGCCGGCCATCGTGGGGAACAACCGCTCCGACCTGCTCGCGACCAACGCCTTGGGACGGGCGCTGTACGCCGACGTGCTCGCCGACACCACTCGGCAGCCGAACCTGGCCCGGTTCGCCTTTCTCGACGCGGCGGCCAGGCGGTTCTACCCGAACTGGGAACACACCGCCGACATCACGGTGTCGAACCTCCGGACGGCGGCTGGCCTCGACCCGCACGACCAGGCGCTGCAGGAGCTGGTCGGGGAGCTGTCGACGCTCAGCGGTGAGTTCCGGACGCGGTGGGGGGCCCACAACGTACGGATCCACGCGGGCGGGCTGAAGCAGTACCACCATCACGAGGTCGGCGAGCTTGAGTTGGCCTACGAGAGCATGGACCTGCGCTCGGAACCAGGGCTGAGCCTGACGATCTTCACCGCAGAGCCGGGGTCGGCCTCGTCCGAGCGGCTGAGGTTGCTCGCCTCGTTGGCGGCTGCCACGGCCGCTTCGGAAGCTTCGATGGCTGCGGCGCCTGGCGGTGCTGCCGTTCCCGGACGACTCTGACCTGCTGACCTACCGACTTCGCTGTTCAGGCGTCCCAGCCTGGGTCGGCGGGGCCGTCGCCGAAGTCGGGGACGGGCAGCCGTACGGCGCTCTGCCTTGCGGAGTCCATGGCGATGATGCCCGGCAGGTTGAACCGCGCGGCGCGCCACGCGTTCACCGGCGGGTGGGTGTTTGTGGTGACGGCACGGACGAAGTCATCGGCCAAGTAGTGGTGTGACCCGTTGTGGCCGTTGGGCTGGCCCTCGAACTCCCTCGGCAGCCGATCCGTACGATGCACCTTCGCGAGCCCGGACACGAAGCTCTGCATGAGGGCAGGGTCGATGTCGGCGAAGCCTTCAGGAAGTTCTTTGGCGTTGGAGTAGAAGAGGTCGGAGATGTCGGTCCGGGTGCCCTTGGCATAGTCCGCGCCCTCGGACTTCGTGTAGTACGTGGCGCCCTCACCGCTCTGCTCCATCACCGCTTCGGTACCGAAGAAGCGAAAGCGTGACTCGTGGCCCTTCCAGTAGCCGACCCGGCGGAACTCGTTGGTGCGCATCGTGCCGCCGTCGGCAAGCTCGAACAGGGCCGTCATGTTGGAGAACGTGTTGCCCCACAGCGAGACGTCGGCGTCGAACACTCCGTCGCCGCGGTCGTCCGGGATGCCGATGCAGCTGACTGACGTCGCGTAGGTGGGCAGGGCGCCCAGCACGCCGCCAACGGCGTGGGTGGGGTAGAGCATGGGCGGGTACGACGCCGTCTGCTGCCAGTTCTCGCCGCCGGAGTAGCGGTAGGCGTTGTAGAAGCCGTTGTCCATGTCGTGGACGTAGTCACCCTCGGCGTAGAACACCCGCCCGAGCTCACCCGCGGCGATCTTCTCGCGGGCCCAGACGACCGCCGGGTTGTAGTAGCTGGTCTCGCCCATCATGTAGATCAGCCCAGTTCGTTCGACCGTGCGGATGATCTCGGTGACCTCCTCGACCGAGATCGCCATCGGCACCGCGGAGTAGACGTGCTTGCCCGCGTTGAGCGCCTTCAGGACCAGGGGAGCGTGGGTCCAGCGCTGGGTCATCACCGCGACGGCATCGATGTCGGGGGAGGCGATCAGGTCGTCTGCGGAGTCGAAGCGCCCGGCCAGCTCGTACTGGGCGTCGTACGCGGCTACCCGGGCGGGGTCGAGATCAGTGGCGTACACCGCCGTGACGAGCGGGTGCCGTTGCCAGAGGTGAACGAAGCTGCGGGAGAACTGTCCAGTGCCAATCACGCCAATACGCATGATGTCCACTATTTCAGGCTGACCAGGGCCGCGGAGGCAGTCGCGGAACGCGGCAGGGTCATTGCCGACCGCGAGGCGGTCGGGGCGTCTGGGCAAGATAGGGTTTGGTCCGTCCCACCGGGAGCGTACGAGAGGAACCACCCTTGTCCGATGCCGCGCCCCAGGCTGTCGCTGCTGTCATCGTCCTCGCCGCAGGTGGGGGCACCCGGATGAAGTCCCGCATCTCCAAGCTGCTGCACCCTCTGGCTGGTCGGTCGATGCTGTCGTACGCGGTCGATGCTGCCCAGGCGCTCGAGCCTGAGCATCTCTGCGTCGTCGTCGGTCACCTGCGCGAGCAGGTCGAGGCGCATCTCGACGAGGTCGCCCCCCACGTCGCACGGGCGTTGCAGGACGCCCAGCTCGGTACGGGCCACGCGGTCCAGTGCGGGCTGAAGGCGCTGCCGGAGCTCACCGGGGTGGTCGTGGTGACGTACGGGGATGTGCCGATGCTGACCGGCGACACGCTCGTGTCTCTGGTGGGCGAGCACGAGCGGTCGGGCAACGCGGCGACCGTGCTGACCGCAGTGGTGGACGACCCGACGGGGTACGGCCGGATCATCCGTTCTGCTGCTGGCGAGACGGTCGAGCGGATCGTCGAGCAGAAGGACGCCGACGACGCCGAGCGGGCGGTCCAGGAGATCAACTCCGGCATCTACGTCTTCGACGCGGAGGTGCTTCGGGCCGGGCTGGCGACACTCCGTACGGACAATTCCCAAGGTGAGCTGTATCTGACCGACGTGGTGGCGTTCGCTGCTTCACAAGGGGGACGGGTCGGCGCCCATGTCACCACTGACCGGTGGCAGACCGAGGGGGTCAACGACCGGGTTCAGCTCGCCTCGATGGGCAAGGAGATGAACCGGCGCATCGTCGAGAAGTGGCAGCGGGCCGGCGTCACCGTACAAGACCCGGCGACGACCTGGATCGAGAGCAACGTCGACCTGGGCGAAGACGTCACCTTGCTCCCCAACACGATCCTGCGCGGGGCCACCTCGATCGCCACCGGCGCCGAGATTGGCCCCGACACGATGCTCACCGACGTCGAGGTGGGTGAGGGTGCCCACGTCACCCGTTGTCAGGCCACACTGTCGGTGATCGGCGCAGGTGCCGAGGTCGGGCCGTACTCGTACCTTCGGCCGGGCACGGAGCTCGGCGCGAAGGGCAAGATCGGCGGCTTCGTCGAGACGAAGAACGCCAAGATCGGCGACGGTGCCAAGGTGCCGCACCTGACCTACTGCGGCGACGCGATTGTGGGCGAGGGTGCCAACATCGGCGCGGGGACGATCTTCGCCAACTACGACGGTGTGACGAAATCCACCACCACCATCGGGCGTCAGTCGTTCGTCGGATCGAACTCCGTGCTCGTCGCGCCGGTCCACGTGGCCGATGGCGCCTACGTGGCAGCCGGCTCGGCGGTGACCAGCGACGTGGGCCCCGGCGAACTGGCTGTCGCTCGCTCCCGCCAGCGCAATATCCCGGGCTGGGTCGCCGACAAGCGGGCCGGCACGAAGACCGACGCGGCCGCCCGCGCAGCCGCTGACCTGGCCGCCGATGAGCAGGAGGGCTGAGCAGCCGTGACGGGTCTGACGAAGAAGGACCAGAAACACCTCATGCTGTTCTCGGGGCGATCTCACCCCGCGCTCGCCAACGAGGTCGCCGACTTGTTGGGCACTGAGCTCGTCCCGATGCGGGCGGTGACCTACGCCAACTCCGAGATCTACGTCCGGTTTGAGGAGTCCGTACGAGGCTCCGACGCGTTCGTGATCCAGTCGCACCACGCCCCGGTCAACGAGTGGCTGATGGAGCAACTGATCATGGTCGACGCGTTGAAGCGCGCCTCGGCCAAGCGGATCACCGTCGTGTCGCCGTTCTACCCGTACGCCCGACAGGACAAGAAGCACGCCGGCCGGGAGCCGATCTCGGCCCGACTCGTCGCTGACCTGTACCTCGCGGCAGGAGCCTCGCGAGTCATGTCGGTGGACCTGCATGCCGCCCAGATCCAGGGCTTCTTCAACGGCCCCGTTGACCACCTGCACGCGCTGCCGTTGCTTGCCGACTACGTCAAGGAGAAGTACGGCGACCGCGACATCGTCGTCGTCTCGCCTGACGCTGGCCGGGTTCGGATGGCTGACATGTGGACCGACAGGCTCGGCTGTGGCCTGGCGATCATCCACAAGCGACGCGACCCGAACGTGGCCAACACGGTTGCCGTCCACGAGGTCGTCGGCGATGTCGAGGGCAAGCTCTGCCTGCTCGTCGACGACATGATCGACACAGCCGGAACGATCTGCCTCGCCGCCGATGCGCTGAAGGCGCGCGGTGCGGCCGGGGTGATCGCAGCGGCGACCCATCCCGTGCTGTCCGGGCCCGCCGCCGACCGTCTTAACCGCTCGGCGTTCGAGGAGGTGATCGTCACGAACACGCTGCCGATCCCGACCGGGGTGAAGATCGACAAGCTGACGGTGCTGTCGATCGCGCCGCTGCTGGCGAAGGCGATCAAGGCGGTCTTCGTGGAGAGCTCGGTGACCTCACTGATGGGGGAGAACGCGGGCTGACCCCGGCCCGTCGTCGGTGTCCCGCAGTCGATAGCATCGCTGCGGCGGGAGATCCCCGCCGGCATTCCGCAGTGTCGCGGCCCACTCCTTCGCGCTCGGCTGGCGTGCCAGGTCACACCCGAGGAGAGCGTTGATGCCGCCGTCACTTCACACCATGGGTCAGCAGCAGGACCGCCGCAGCTGGGCCGAGCCGTACAAGATCAAGGTGGTGGAGCCGCTCCGGACGACCACGCCCGAGGAGCGGCAGGCTGCGATGAAGGAGGCTGGCTACAACACCTTCCTGCTGCACTCGGCCGACGTCTACATCGACCTGCTGACCGACTCGGGCACCAACGCGATGAGCGACCGGCAGTGGGCCGGGATGATGCTCGGCGACGAGGCGTATGCGGGGTCGGTCAACTACTACAAGCTTGAGGACACGATCCGGAAGTACTACGGCTTCAAGCACGTCGTGCCGACCCATCAGGGGCGCGGTGCGGAGAACCTGCTGTCGTCCACGGCGATCAAGCCGGGCGACCATGTGCCGGGCAATATGTACTTCACGACGACCCGCTACCACCAGGAGCACGCGGGAGCGACCTTTCACGACGTGATCGTCGACATCGCGCACGACTCATCGGCGCTCGCGGACTTCAAGGGCAACATCGACCTAGACAAGCTCCAGGTGCTGATCGACGAGGTCGGCGCGGAGAAGATCCCGTACGTCTGCGCTGCGGCGACGGTGAACATGGCCGGCGGACAGCCGATCTCGATGGCGAACATCAAGGCTGTCCGGGAGTTGACCGACCGATACGGCATCAAGATCTACCTCGACGCCACCCGCGCGGTGGAGAACGCCTGGTTCATCCACGAGCGCGAGGAGGGGTACGGCGAGGCGTCGATCGCCGACATCCTGCTGGAGTTCTGCTCGTACACCGACGGTTGCACCATGTCGGGCAAGAAGGACCCCCTGGTCAACATCGGCGGCTGGCTCGCGACCAACGACGACGAGCTGTACGAGGAGTGCCGCAACCTGGTCGTCGTGTACGAGGGGCTGCACACGTACGGCGGCATGGCTGGGCGCGACATGGAGGCGATGGCGATCGGGATCACCGAGTCGGTCGACCTGGCGTACATGAACTCTCGGATCGGGCAGGTGCGCTACTTGGCCGAGCTGCTCGACCAGTGGGGGATCCCGTATGTGAAGCCCGTCGGCGGGCATGCGGTGTTCCTCGACGCGGCGGCGTTCTACCCGCACCTGACCCAGGAGCAGTTCCCGGGCCAGACGCTGGCGGCGGAGCTGTACTTGGACTCGGGCATCCGCTCGATGGAGCGCGGCATTGTGTCCGCTGGCCGTGACGCCGTGACAGGCGAGAACCACCACCCCAAGCTGGAGCTCACCCGCCTGACCATCCCACGCCGCGTCTACACACAGGCCCACATGGACGTCGTCGCCGAGTCGGTGAAGGCCTGCTACGACAACCGCAAGGCGGTCAAGGGCCTGGAGATGCTGTACGAGCCGAAGTACCTGCGCTTCTTCCAGGCAAGGTTCCAGCCGCTGGGGTAGGCCGCGGGGTGGCCTGGGTGTGCCGCAGTGATGATGGTGCCGAAAGGCACCATAATCACGCTGTGAGGTCCTTCTGAAGGTTGTGGATAGATTCTGGAGGTGTCCACAACCTTGGCTATTTTGAGGTTCGTACCTCTTCTCTCGATCACAATCTCGCCATGTCTTTCGAGCCCAAGGACTTCTTCTCTCGCCAAGCAGCGACGCAAGCTGGCGTGACGTGGCGCGCACTCGCATCCACGGACTACCGCCGCGTCGCACACGACCAACACATCGATGCCGGAGTCTTGGACAACCTCATCCTGAGGTGCCGTGCCTTGGTTCCGTTCCTCTCCGGGCGGCCGTTCAGCCACCACACTGCGGCGTCCCTTTGGGGCGGATCAGTGCCAGTCTCGGCGGCACTTCACGTTGCTGTTCAGGGCCAAGATCGGACGAACCGCACGGGGTTGAAGATCCACCGCTTCCGATATCCGCTCGATCTCGCCAGGCGACTGTCGTTCCCTGTGACGTCACCGGAGATGACCTTCGGGCACATGGCACGCGAGCTCGACCTGATTGATCTCGTCGGACTGGGAGACTCACTCGTCCGGGCGGGATGTACCAGTCCCAACTCCCTGATGCGTCAGGCAGATCGGTGGCCGGGGCAGCACCGGAGGACGTTGGTCAGCGCAGCGCAGCTGGTGAGGAGCGGCGTCGACTCAGTCTTGGAGACCCGCACTCGCATCCTCCTGATCTTCGCTGGTCTACCGGAGCCTGTCTGCAACGTCGTGCTCAACAGGCAAGACGACGGGAACGTTCTCTGGCGGCTCGACATGGGCTACCCGGCATGGAAGGTGGCGATCGAATATGACGGTGTTTGGCACCGCGACCCAGCTCAGGTCGAACGCGATGCCGTACGCCGGTCAGCACTTGGCCGGCTCGGCTGGGAGGTGATCGTGGTGACCTCACGAGATCTGCATGAGCGTCCGGCAGAGGTCCTGGCAAGGGTCAAGGGGGCGGTTGAGCGAGCTGGTGCCAAGCGTATCGACCTGAAAGACGCCTGGCGCCGACACTTCCCGACGCCCCTGCGGGCCGCCTGAACCCCGTCTGGATCAGGGCTCCGCCCCGCCTAGACGTGCCGAAAGGCATCAAAATCACGTGACGGTGTTGATTTTGGTGCCGAAAGGCATAAAAATCACGGTCCCGCGTTGATTATCGTGCCTAAAGGCACCAGATTCACGCCGCCGCGTTGATTATGGTGCCTTTCGGCACATCGTTGGCCGGCCCAGCTCCGACCAGCCCGTATGGTCATGCGTCGGCGATCTCGCAGAGGACTGTGCCGGAGGAGACCGTGGTGCCGGGGACAGCGTCGAGGTTGGTGATCTTTCCTGAGCGGTGGGCGTTGATCGGCTGTTCCATCTTCATCGCCTCCAGCACCAGCACCAGGTCGCCCTCGGCGATCGCCTGGCCCTCGACGACAGCGACCTTCACGATCGTGCCCTGCATCGGTGAGGCCAGCGCGTTGCCGCTCGCTTCAGCCACCTTGCCGCCGCCGCGCGCCCGCTTGACCGGCTTCTTGGTCGCTGCCGGGGCAGCCGTACGGCTCGCGCCCAGCGAGGCCGGCATCGTCACCTCGACGCGGCGGCCGTTGACCTCGACCACGACCGAGGTGCGCTCGGCGGCGTCGCCCGAGTCGCCCAGCACCCCGGAATAGGCAGGGATCTGGTTCACGAACTCGGTCTCGATCCAGCGGGTGTGCACCCCGAAGACCCCATCGGCTGCAGTGAACGCGGGCTCGTCGAGGACTGCGATGTGGAACGGCACCACCGTCGGCATGCCGTCGAGCTTGAGCTCACGCAGCGCCCGGCGAGAACGCGCCAACGCCGCGTCGCGCGACGAGCCGGTCACGATCACCTTCGCCACCAGCGAGTCGAACGACCCAGGCACGGTCATGCCCGCGTGGTAGCCCTCGTCGACTCGTACCCCCGGCCCGGTCGGCGGCTGCCACGTCACCACGGTCCCCGGTGCGGGCATGAACGAGCGGCCTGCGTCCTCGGCGTTGATGCGGAACTCGATCGAGTGGCCGCGGACCTTCGGGTCGTCGTACCCCAGCGGCTCGCCCGAGGCGATCCGGAACATCTCCCGGACAAGATCGATCCCGGTCACCTCCTCAGAGACCGGGTGCTCGACCTGGAGCCGAGTGTTCACCTCCAGGAACGAGATGGTGCCATCCTGGCCGACGAGGAACTCGCACGTACCTGCGCCCACATAACCAGCCTCGCGCAGGATCGCCTTCGATGACTCGTACAGCCGCTCCATCTGGGCTGACGAGAGGTACGGGGCAGGCGCCTCCTCGACCAGCTTCTGGTGCCGCCGCTGCAGGGAGCAGTCGCGGGTTGACACGACGACGACGTTGCCGTGCGAGTCGGCCAGACACTGGGTCTCGACGTGGCGTGGCTTGTCGAGGTAGCGCTCCACGAAGCACTCCCCACGGCCGAACGCCGTCACGGCCTCACGCGTCGCGGAGGCGAACAGCTCGGGGATCTCCTCGAGCGTACGCGCGACCTTCAACCCACGCCCGCCACCGCCGAACGCCGCTTTGATCGCGACCGGCAGACCGTGCTCGCGCGCGAACTCGACCACCTCCGAGGCGTCCGCCACCGGGTCAGCCGTGCCCGGGACGAGGGGCGCGCCGACCTTCTGCGCGATGTGACGGGCCTGCACCTTGTCGCCGAGCGACTCGATGGCGGACGGAGGGGGACCGATCCAGGTCAGCCCCGCATCGATCACCGCCTGCGCGAAGGAGGCGTTCTCGGCCAGGAACCCGTACCCCGGATGCACCGCGTCGGCACCCGACCGTTCCGCGATCGACAGGATCTTCGCCACATCAAGGTACGTCTCGGCGGGCGTCGCCCCGTACAACGCGAATGCTTCGTCGGCCAGACCCACGAACAACGACGCGGAGTCGGAGTCGGCGTAGACCGCCACGCTGTCGATCCCGGCGTCCGCCGCAGCACGAATGACCCGTACGGCGATCTCCCCACGATTGGCGACCAACACCTTGCGGATGCCCACGGATCCTCCTCGACGACGGTGACATGGCGACTGTAGTGCTCCCCTCTCACACAGTCGGCAGTGGGTGCCCGCGGGGCCGCTCCCAGCCCTCCTCGCAGGGGTCGGCTGTCGGTGCCACACTGACGCGGTGACCACTGTGCAAGGCCGGATCTGGCGCAACAGCGCCGTCGCCTCGACCGACTACCCGCTCGACGACCTCGACGTGCTGCTGGCTGACTCGAAAGTGCTGGTCTGGCTGGACCTGGTCGACCCTGATCCGGCCGCACTGGAGAAGCTGGCTGAAGAGCTGTCGCTTGACCCCAACGCGGTCGAGGACGCCGTGCTGCCCGGCGAGCGCGTCAAGTTGTCCAAGCACGCCACACACCTCTTCCTCACGACCTACGCGACCAGGATCGACACCGACGCCGACGCCGCCCACCACTCGAGGCTGGTCAGCTCCCAGGTGTCCGTGTTCGTGCTGCCGCGAGGGCTGATCACCGTGCGGCGCGACGACGGCTTCGACATCGCCGAGGTCGTCCGGCGGTGGGAGGACGACCCGGACCTGTGCGCCCAGGGCGTGGGCGGGCTGCTGCACGGCCTCCTCGACACGATCGTTGACGGCCACTTCGAGACCATCCAGCAGCTCGACGACGCCATCGGCGACCTCGAGGACCTCCTCTTCGCGGACGATCGACCCCCCAAGGGCCTGCAGGAGCGGGTGTACCGGATGCGCCGTGAGCTCGTCGAAGTGCGCCGCGTGGTGCTGCCGATGCG
>Ga0116180_1000665_pt1 | contig 31314 bp, 33 predicted proteins | sample AD_UKC073_MetaG_FD_89804 | JGI IMG/M metagenome (GOLD analysis project Ga0116180, IMG submission 89804) | Active sludge microbial communities of municipal wastewater-treating anaerobic digesters from USA - AD_UKC073_MetaG | ecosystem: Engineered > Bioreactor > Anaerobic > Digestate | place: USA... | reverse complement strand
TGATCAGTGCGATCAGTCCTGAACGGCCTTCGCCACCGCGATGCACACCGTCAGCCAGTCCCGGTTGATCTGTGGCTCATCGAGTTCCCACATCGCGTTGTGCACCATCCGCACAATCACCCAGGCCCGGGCGCGGTCCTCATCGAAACCCGCCGCGTCCACCAGCGTCCAGAACCGCGTTCGGACTCCGGAGCGAACGGCGCCGGCGATCTCGGCGAAGCGGTTCCACAGCATCGGGGCGAGTTCGTAGCTCGGGTCGCCGTTGGCGGGCTTCGGGTCGATCGCCAGCCACGGTTCCCGGCTGGCTGCCAGGACATTCGCGTAGTGCAGGTCGGTGTGCAGCAGCCGATCCCGCCCCGGACCGTCGGCGGTCAATTCGACTCCCAGCGCAATGGCCTGCTCGATCAGCCGGTGCGGAATCGGGGCGCTGCGGGGCAACCGGCGCAGTCCGGCGGTGCACCGCTCGACAAGGGCCGACAGCGACCGCACCTTCGGCAGCGGCGCGACATGGAGCCGGCCGTAGAGGCCGCCCACCACCTCGCAGGCCCGCAGGTGAGGCACGCCGGTCAGGTCGCGGTCGCTGAGCCGTTCGAGCAACAGTGCGCGATGGTTCGGGTCCGCGGACAACAACCGCACGGCCCCGTTGCCATCCCAACGGCGCAGCGCGAGGTGCTCGTACTCGGACTCCTCATCCGGGAAAACGAGTTTCAGCACCGCCGCCCGACCGTCGGCGCTCCGCACCGGCAGCACCAGCGAGCAATGGCCGTGGTTGGCCCGGCCGTCGGGGGACAGGTTCCACCGGTCGATCAGTGCGGTGGCGGTGGCGGGCAGGGTTCGGACCCAGCTTTCCCACCGGGGTCCGCGCTGCCCCATCGCCACCACAGCGGCGGGGATCCGGACCCACTCAGTCGTCGTCGTCCCCGTCGCGGCCGATCGTGTGCTCGATGCGGGCTCGCGCCCCGGCGAGGTGCTCCTCGCAGCGTTTGGCCAGTGCCTCGCCGCGTTCCCACAGGGTCAGTGACTCGTCGAGGTCCAGACCGCCCTGCTCGAGACGTCGCACCACCGCGGCGAGTTGATCGCGGCACGCCTCATAGCCGAGGTCCTCGACCGGGGTGTCGTCACTCGTCTGGTCATTCGGTGCACTCACCTGTCCGGGCTCCCTCATCCGTCTCCATCTCCCGCGCCGGTGCTCACGGCGCCCACCGCACCGTCGGCAAGCCGGATCCGCAGCCTGGTGCCGGCCGGTGCGTCCGCGGCCGACCGCAGCACGGCTGTGCCTCCGGGTTCGCCGTCCATCCGTTGTACCCCGTCCATCCGTTGCACGACGGCGTACCCGCGGGCCAGCGTGGCCGCCGGGCCCAGGGTGGCCAGCCGGGCGGACAGATGTGTCACCCGGTCGGACTCCCCGGCGACCAAACGGGTGATCTCGCGGCGGGCTGCCGCGTGCGCGCGGGCCGTCTCGGCCGCACGCTCGTCGACCATCCGCAGCGGTTCGGCGAGGACCGGCCGGCTGCGCAGCGCGGTGAGGGCATGCTGCTCGCGGGCCACCCAGCCGCGCAGCGCGCGAGTGCAGCGTTGCCGCAGATCGGTGACCAGCGCCAGTTCGGCGGCGGTGTCGGGCACCACCTTCTTGGCCGCGTCGGTCGGGGTGGCGGCCCGCAGGTCGGCGACGAAGTCGCACAGCGGATTGTCCGGTTCGTGGCCGATCGCACTGACCACCGGTGTGCGGCAGGCCGCGATCTCCCGGCACAGCGTCTCGTCGGAAAAGGGGAGCAGGTCCTCGACGCTGCCGCCGCCGCGGGCGATGATGATGACGTCCACCTCGGGATGACTGTCGAGTTCGCGCAGGGCTTCGACGATCTGCACCACCGCGTTGGTTCCCTGAACCGCGGTGTTGCGGATGGCGAACCGGACGGCGGGCCAGCGGGCCGCGGCCACCGTCGTCACGTCGTGTTCGGCGGCGCCGCCCCGCCCGGTGATCAAGCCGACCAACTGCGGCAGGAAGGGCAGCGGACGCTTGAGCCGCGGATCGAACAGGCCTTCGGCGGCCAGCAGTTCGCGCAACTGGGCGATCCTGGCCAGCAGCTGGCCCAGGCCGACGGCGCGGATCTCGCGAATCCGCAGGGAGAACGATCCGCGACGAGGGTCGAACTGCGGCCGGGCGCAGACCACCACCTGCACGCCCTCGACCAACGGCACGGGGGCGGTGCGGACCAGCTGGCTACCGCAGATCACCCGCAGCGACATGTCCGCGGCCGGATCGCGCAGCACCATGTAGGCGGTCGCGCCGCGCACTTTGATCTCGGTGAGTTGGCCCTCCACCCAGACCGTGCCCAGCCTGTCGATCCAGCCCTGCACCCGGGTGGCGACGGACCGGACCGGGAGCGGATTCTCCGCGGAGGAACCCGAGGGGCTGACCGACGTGCCGGTCACTTTGCGGTCGCGCGGGTGATCCTGTTGGCCAGCAGCGTCTGGAACGGAGCCCGGGCCCGGCCGGCCTCCTCATAGGCGAGCAGTGCGCGCAGATCCTCGACGCTCAACCCCGACAACCGGGCCCGGAGTTGGGCCAAGGTCAGCCCGTCGTACTCCAGCTCTTCGGCGATGGGCGGGGCCACCACAGGCTGGGACGGACCGGGAGCGACCGCGCCGGATGGTGGTTCGGTGGCAGCCCTGCGGCCCTCGGGAGCGGAACCGCCCAAACCGGACTTTCCGCCTGCCGCGGTCTCCGGGTCCGCAACCGAGTAGAGGGCGAACCGTCCCTCGGTGCGGCGTTCGGTGCCGGCCTGCGCACGCGGTGCGGGCTGGTCGCCGAGATCCTCGTCGAAGGTCGCCCAGTCCGGCTGCTCAACCTTGGGCGGGAACAGACTCTCCAGCGCGGCATCCCCCTTGATTGCCAGATCAGCCAGGTCCTGCTGCACCTTCATGACGATCTGGGCGACGGTGCTCGCCATCGTGATCGGGTACATCAGGACCGTCTGCGGCAGCTTGCGGGTCTCCTCGATGGCGGTCACGGCGGCGCCGACGAGCAGTCGGACCCCGTACGGTGCTGTGGCCATGCGGACAGCCTAAGCTGGCCGGACCCCGGCGGCGGAACGTACCCTGAAACCATGCCACCGACCGTCGACATGGGGATTCCGGGTGCCCGAGGAGATTGGGCCGCCTCCGCCGCGCGCCAAACCGGCAAGCGGGTGCTGCTGGCCGAGCCGCGCGGGTACTGCGCCGGGGTGGACCGGGCGGTGGAGACCGTCGAGCGTGCCCTGGAGAAGCACGGTGCGCCAGTGTACGTGCGCCACGAGATCGTGCACAACAAGCATGTGGTGGACACCCTTGCCCGTCGCGGGGCGGTGTTCGTCGCCGAGACCGACGAGGTGCCGGAAGGTGCTCTCGTGGTGTTCTCCGCCCACGGCGTCGCGCCCACTGTGCACCAGACGGCGGCAGCCCGGAACCTCAAGGTGATCGACGCCACCTGCCCGCTGGTCACCAAGGTGCACAACGAGGCCAAGCGGTTCGCGCGGGAGGACTACGACATCCTGCTCATCGGCCACGAGGGCCACGAGGAGGTCATCGGCACTGCCGGCGAGGCACCCGACCACGTTCAGTTGGTCGACGGCGTTGAATCGGTGGATCGGGTCACCGTCCGCGACGAGAACAAGGTGGTGTGGCTGTCGCAAACCACGCTGAGCGTCGACGAGACCATGGAGATCGTGGCGCGACTGCGTGAGCGGTTCCCGACCCTGCAGGATCCGCCCAGCGATGACATCTGCTACGCGACGCAGAACCGGCAGGGCGCGGTGAAGGCCATGGCGCCGGAGTGCGAACTGGTGATCGTGGTCGGCTCCCGCAACTCGTCGAACTCGGTCCGGTTGGTCGAGGTGGCTCTCGATGCCGGGGCCAACTCCGCTTACCTGATCGACTACGCCGAAGACATCGACCCGGCCTGGCTGGACGGTGTGACGACGGTCGGGGTCACCTCCGGCGCCTCGGTGCCGGAGATTCTGGTCCGCGGGGTGATCGACCGTCTCGGTGAGTTGGGCTACGGCACGGTGCAGACCGTGACGACAGCGAATGAGACCCTGGTGTTCGCGCTGCCCCGGGAGATTCGTCCGGCCCGCTCCGCGGGCGGCTAGCGGCTTCGCCGTGGCGGATGGTCCGGGTACTCCGGACCATCCGGCTCGCTGCCCCGGTAGCGGACCCGGGACACCGGGTGGTGGTCCCGCTCGCCGCGGCGGGTGGTCGGCTCGGATCGCCGGCGCGCCGGACCGGGGTCCGACTCGTACCGCCGCGGCGGATCCTCGCTCCGACGCGATTCGTAGCCCCGGCGCGGCTCCCGGCTGCGGGGTTCGTAACCACTGCGGGGTTCGTAATCACGCGGTTCGTCATCACGGGGCTGGTAACCAGTCCGCGGTCCGTAATCAGCCAGGGGTTCGTACCCTCGGCGCGGCTCGTACCCCCTGCGGGGGGCGTAACCGCTGAGCGGCGGCTCGTCCGCCCCCCGTGCGTGGCGGGGTGCATAGCCGTTCCAGCCGTCACGTCCCTCACCGCGATCACGCCGAGAGCCCCGGGGTGCGTCACCCATCCCCGGGCCCCGCCCTGAGCCCCTTGCCGGACGCGGGCGGGCCGGCTCACCCGCGCCTTCGGCGGACGGTCTGACGGGGCGACGGGTGGACTGCCGCCGCGGCTGATCGGACGGAATCCGTTCACCACGGTGCGAGCGGGTTGGGCGCTCCCGGGAGTCGCGGCCGGTGCGTGCCGTACGTGACGAGCGCCGTGCGGTCCCGGTCCGATCGATCCCGTGCCGGGGTCGCTCCTCATCGGAGGGGTCCACCCGGTTGAACAGCCGGGCTGCCAAGCCGCCGAAAAGCCCGGCCGCCCTGGCGCCGTAGCCGGACTCGGCCGGATCATCCTCTTCCACCGGATCAGAAGCGAACGATCCACTCCGCGGCGACGGGAGGTACCGGCGTCCCACGCCGACCAGCAGCACCGCCAACGCGGTGAACAGCATCAGCGGGAACCGCTCGATCAGCGGGTAACCGCAGGAGATCAGCAAGCCCTTCAGCCCGCTGAGTTCCTCGCCGCGAAACAGGAAGTAGGCCAACGGCACCGCGACGAACAGCAGCAGTGGCGGTTGGATCACCGCGGTGAAGATTCCCGACTGGCGCACCGCCAGAACGGCGCCGACGCAGCCCAGGACGTAGCAGACGGCGAAGGTGGCACCCAGTTCGCGATGTCCACTGCCCGATTCGATCGCGATACCGAGCAGGGTGCCCGCGACCGCGATCACAACGGCAGCCCAGGCGGGCACGCCGGCGACTCCCGGGTATGCCGAACGGCGGGCGTGGGAAACCGCCGTCGTCCGCTCTGCTGGCATCCTTAGACCGTACCGGCTCACCTGCGGCGGACCGTGCCAGCGCGCCCGGCGTGGCTGCGGGCGGGGAGTCGCTTTGGGTGGTTCTCCTAGACTTGGCAACCCGTGAGCCTCAGCCTCGGAATCGTCGGTCTGCCCAATGTCGGGAAATCCACCCTGTTCAACGCGCTGACCCGCAACAACGTGTTGGCTGCCAACTATCCGTTCGCGACCATCGAGCCCAACGAGGGCGTCGTTCCGCTGCCCGACCCGCGGCTGACCAAGCTCGCCGAGATCTTCTCCTCGGAGCGGATCCTGCCGGCGCCGGTCACCTTCGTCGACATCGCCGGCATCGTGAAGGGCGCCTCCGAGGGCGCCGGATTGGGCAACAAGTTCCTGGCCAACATCCGGGAATGTGACGCCATCTGCCAGGTGGTCCGGGTGTTCGCCGACGACGACGTCGTCCATGTGGACGGCAAGGTCGATCCACGGTCGGACATCGAGGTGATCGAGACCGAACTCATCCTGGCCGACATGCAAACCCTGGAGAAGGCGCTGCCACGTCTCGAGAAGGAAGCCCGCACCAACAAGGACCGCAAGGGCATCTACGACGCGGCGGTGGCAGCCCAGGCGGTGCTCGATTCCGGCACGACGTTGTTCGCCGCGCAGGTCGACACCGCGCTGTTACGGGAACTGAACCTGCTGACGGTCAAGCCCTTCCTGTACGTCTTCAACTGCGACGAGACGATCCTGGGAGACAAGGCCCGGGTCGCCGAACTGCGGGCGCTGGTCGCCCCGGCCGACGCGGTGTTCCTCGACGCGAAGATCGAGGCGGAACTGCAGGAACTCGACGACGAGTCGGCGGCCGAACTGCTGGAGTCCATCGGCCAGGACGAGCGGGGACTCGATGCCCTGGCCCGGGCGGGCTTCCACACCCTGAAACTGCAGACCTATCTGACCGCGGGGCCCAAGGAGGCCCGGGCCTGGGTGATCCACCAGGGAGATACGGCACCGAAGGCCGCCGGGGTGATCCACTCGGACTTCGAGAAGGGGTTCATCAAGGCCGAGGTGGTGTCCTTCGACGATCTGGTGGCTGCCGGGTCGATGGCGGCGGCCAAGGCCGCCGGGAAGGTTCGCATCGAGGGCAAGGACTATGTGATGGTGGACGGCGATGTGGTCGAATTCCGTCACGGCGCAACCACCAAGCCGAGCAAGTAGGCAAGCCGGGCGCGTAGGCAATGCAGGCGGGAGTCCCGCTCGATCGGGGGAGGCGGGATCACATGTCAAGCGGCGTTCGTCTGGAACTGCGGAACCGGCGCTTCCTGCCGGGATGTGCCTTCGGACTCGCCGAGCCCACCGCTCTGGTGGAGTTGGCGGTCACCGGCGTTGACACGTTCGATGCGGCTACTGAACAGCGGCTGAAGGCCCGCGCGGGCGCCTTCTACCCGGAGGAGAACTACTACCTGTTCTTCGGTGTCGATGAGCAGGACTGGCCCGCACCGTTTCTGGTCGACGGCGCCGCCGGCCCGTGCACCCCGGCGCAGCGGTTGGGTCAGTGGGTGGTGGCACTCACCGTCATCCTGCAGCGCTGGGCCTACGACGTCGCGTTCCGTGGTGCCGTCGTCGACGCCGATCCCAGCCGGCTACTCCTGGCCATCCCGTGGCGGCAGCAATCGGTGTTCTCCGGTGCGCTCGAACTGGCGGTGCGACTGATCCCGTTGTGGTCGGAACCGGAGCCCGACGCTGCCGACCTGGCCGAGGTCACCGATTACTTCCACACCGGACTGGAAGCTCTGCACACGTCGGGGCTCGTGCTCGACGGACTGCGCTTCGCCCAGGCCGCCGTGGCGCGCGATATCCCGATCGCGATCACGCTGGGGTTTCTGCGCCTGGGCTGGGGCGCTGATGCCGAGCTGCTGCACGGGACCTTCACCGGGCACACCGGTTGGATCGCCCACTGCACGGCGAAGGACAAGATCGCCACGAGTTCGTTGTTGGGGGCGGTGGGTGTGCCGGTCCCCGCCATGCGGGTGGTGGCCGATTACGAGGGGGCCGAGTCGGCGGCGGCCGAACTGGGGTGGCCGGTGGTGATCAAGCCGCCGGCTCTCGATATGAGCGCCGGGATCGTCCCGGGTATCGACAGCACCGACAAGCTGCGCAGCGCGTTCGCCGCCGCGGCCGCGCTGAGCCCTGGCCGGGTGATGGTCGAAAAACACGTTCCCGGAGACTCGCACCGGCTGCTGGTGGTTCACGGCCGGCTGCTGGACGCGGTCCGCCGGATCCCTCCCGAGGTCACCGGCGACGGCGTGCACTCGATCGCCGAACTGATCGTCATCGCCAACGCCGATCCACGCCGCGCAGTCGTCGTCAAGCCGGTCAAACTCGACGACGAGGGCGTCGAGTTCCTGCGCGAACAGGGCCTGGATGAAACCTCGGTGCCCGAGAAGGGCCAGGTGGTGCGGTTTGCGCACCTGACCTACCGGCGAGTCGGCGGGTACGCAGAGGATGTGTCGACGGTGATCCACCCGGACAACCGCGCCCTCGCCGAACGGGTGGCCAGGGTGGCGCAGCTCGATATCGCCGGGGTGGACCTGCTGATCGAGGACATCAGCCGATCCTGGCGCGAGGTGGGCGGATGCGTGTGCGAGGTCAACTCCCAGCCCGCGCTGATGCCGCACTGGCTCGCCCGGCCGGACTGGGACGTCAACGGCGAGATCCTCGACCTGCTGATCGCCGGCCGCCCGATGCGGATCCCCACCGCGGCCGTGGTCGGAGTCGGTGAGACTGGCGCCACCGCCCTTCTGCTGCAAGAGATTTGGGAGGCGACGGGCAGACGTACCGGGGTCTGCACCACGGAGGTGCTGCGCATCGGGGACGACGTCGTCAGTACCGACAACCTCGCCGGGCAACCCGGAACCCACATGATCCTCGCCGACCCGGGCGTCGAGGCGGCGGTTTTCGAGGTGCCCACTGACAACCTCATCGAACTCGGGCATGGCTGCGATCGCTACGACGTCGTCGCGATCCTCGGCACCGACGCCGACGTGGTGGATTTACATACCGACGTCCTGCATCGGGCGCACCGGGCGATCGTCGTCAACGCCGACGACCCGCTCTGCATGGACCTACGGCTGCGGATTCCGGGGCCACGCCACGTGCTGGTGACCCGGGATGCCGGTTCGGTGGCGCTGCACTGCGCGGTGGGCGGTGATGCGGTGTTCATCGAGACCGTCGACGGGCAGAACTGGCTCACGCTGGCGGAGGGGGAGAACCGGACCCGATTGATGTGTCCGGTCGGCAGCGGCCCGGCGCCACTCCCGGTCCTCTTCGCCGCCGCGGTGGCCTGGGCGCAGGGCGTCGACGCCGACGTCATCGGCACCGTGCTGGCCTCCGGTGACCCCACCGCCCCGGCGGATCCCGAACGGTAAGCCTCGGCGGTTCAGTCGCTCTGCCGCAGAAACGACACCACCGCCTCGCTGAAGGCGTCATTGTCGTCGCCGGCCGCGGTGTGCCCGGCGTCGGACAGTTCCACGAACCGGGCGTGCGGCACCTTGGCCAGAAAGTCGGCCACACCCTCGCTGCTCACGACGTCGGAAAGCTTGCCGCGAATCAACAGGATGGGAATCCGGAGGGCGACGGCCTCGCTCTCGAGCATGTCGACGTCGACGAACGGGTCACTTCCCGCGGAGGTGACGAATGCCGGATCCCAGTGCCAGTGCCACCGACCGCCCCGGTACCGCAGGTTCTTCTTCAGGCCCTCGGTGCTCTGCGGCCGTCGGCGATGCGGGAGATAGTCGGCGATGGCATCGGCAGCCTGCTCCAGGGTCGCGAAACCGTGCACGTGCCTGGTCATGAAGTCGCGGATCCGGTGGCTGCCCTCGCTTTCGAATCGGGGCACCACATCCACCAGCACGAGTTTGGTCACCCGCTGCGGGCCCGCGCGGTACGCCACCTTGATGCCGGTCAGGCCGCCCATGCTGGCGCCGATCAGCACGACCGGGCGCCCGATCAGGTCGAGCACCGCCAGGACGTCCTGGGCGAGGGCGTCGACGGTGTAGTCGCCGTTCGGGGAGCGATCGCTGTCGCCGTGCCCACGGGCGTCGAGTGCCACGACGTGGAACCCGTTGTCGGCCAGTAACTGCCCGGTGTTCTTCCAGGAGAGCCGATTCTGGCCTCCGCCGTGCAGCATGAGGACCGTCGGCTGCCCTGGGAGGTCCTGGTTGCGGATCCATTCGTCGGCCACCAGAGTGAGCGAGTCGGCGACCGGGAACTCTGCGGTCGTGGGACCGGTCATGGACGGCCACGTTACCCGGGCCGATGTGGGTAACCTCTAGCCGGTGATCGGGTGGTGGGTTCCGGAGCAACCGGGCATCGGTCACCATGTTATGCGCCCGGCACCGGGTTCGGTATCCGCAGTTCGGGAGCGGTGATGGGCGAGGGTCCGCTGAGACTGCGCATCGAGGATGAGCGACTTTTCCGCGGCTGTACCGCCGGACTGCACCAGCGGACTGCTGTGGTCACCGTCTGTATCGAAGGCCTCGACGGTGTCGCGAGCGCCGATGGACTTTTCCCGGGCCTCCGGGCCGGACTGGTGGCGTTGTTTCCGGAGGATCCGTTGTTCGGGATCAGTCCGGCGGATTGGCCGTCGGTAGTGCTCATGGGGCCGACGCAGGGTGAGCTGTCCGTGCCGGGACGGGTGGGCGAGTGGATCGTCGCTGTGACCGTCGCCCTTCAGCGGTGGGCCAGAGACCCCGCCCATCGAGGACGGGTGCTCGGTAGCGAGTCGGGACGTGTTCGACTCGCCCTCCCGTGGCAACGCCAGGGTGTTCTGACTGACTGCCTGCGCCTCGCCCTGCGGTTGATCGAACTGTGGTCGGACCCTTCGCCCGCCCCGGCCCGAGACATCACCGCGGTCATCCGCCCCGGAATGGAAGAGGCCAGGAAGTTCGGGCTGCCGCCCAGCGCGCTGCGGTACGCATTGGCAGCCGCTGAGCGGGGCATTCCGGTCGAGGTCCAGTCCGGCCATGTGCAGTACGGGTGGGGAAGATCCGCCCTGCGGATGGCCGACAATTTCAGCGGCAGAACCGGTTTCGTCGCCGCGCTGCTCGCGGGAAACAAGCTTCGCACGATGCAGGTGTTGTGTGGTTCTGCCGTCCCGATACCCCGAGGCGACCTCGCTTCGTCGTTCGACGAGGCGCTGACGTTGGCCGATTCGCTCGGTTAGCCAGTGGTCGCCAAGCCCGTCGACCAGGAACAGGCACGTGGGGTGACACTTCAGATCCAGGACGAGGCGGCCCTGCGCCACGCCTACGAAGCCGCCGCCCACTACAGCCCGGGACAGGTTGTCATCGAGAAGCACGTCGACGGGGATGATCACCGGCTTCTCGTCGTCGAGGGAACGCTGCTCGCCGCCGCACGCCGACTCCCGGCCGGAATCACCGGAGACGGGGTGAGCAGCGTGGAAGAACTGGTGGAATGTCTGAACGCCGATCCGCGGCGCGGGACCGAATTCCACAGTCTGATGAAGAAGGTCGTCCTCGATGCCGAGGCGCTGGAACTGTTGGTCGAGGCGGGTGTTACCGCCGAGTCGGTTCCGGCGGCCGGGCGCTGGATTCCTTTGCGTCGCACCCCTAATATCAGCACCGGCGGGACGGCTGTCGACGTCACCGCGGTGGTCCATCCGGACAATCGGAACCTCGCCGAGCGGGTGGCGCGCATCGTCGGCCTGGACATCGCCGGGATCGACTTCCTGTCGCCCGACATCTCCCGGTCCTGGCGCGAAGTCGGCGGAGTCGTCTGTGAAGTCAACGCCCAGCCGGGATTCCGGCCGCACTGGATCAGTGACCCGGAGCGGGATCTCAATGGTGAGATCCTGGACGTTCTCCTGGCAGGCCGCTCGGGCCGGATTCCGACCGCGGCGATCACCGGGACGAACGGAAAGACCACAACGGCACTGATGCTGCACCACATCTGGATGTCCACCGGTGCGGTGGCCGCGGTGTGCACCACCCAGCAGGTGAAGATCGGTGGCGATATCGTCAGCGTCGACAACCTGTCCGGCTATCCAGGCGGCAGGATCATGCTCAACGACTCGGCGACAGAGGTTGCCGTGATCGAGGTGCCGCGGAAGGGCCTACTCGAATTCGGGCACCCCTGTGACCGATACGACGTGGCCGCGCTGCTGAACATCTCAGACGATCATCTCGGTGTCGACGGAATCGACACCATTGAGCAGATGGCGGAACTCAAAGCGGAGGTGCTGGAGCGAGCCCACGGCGCGGTGGTGGTCAATGCCGACGATCCGCAGTGTCTGTCGGTGTTGGCCCGCGCTGGCACCCGCCGGCACATCTTGGTGGCAGAGGATCCGACCGCGGGGCCCATCGCGCGGCACATCGCCGACGGTGGTGAGGCCGTCGTCCTGTCGGAGCGCTGCGGGCAGCGGTGCATCATGCTCGCGGTCGGCGCCGAGTCGACCATGATCATGCCGGTCGACGAGGTGCCGGCCACGATGGACGGTCTGCTGCGGGTCAATGTGAGCAACGCGATGTTCGCCGCTGCACTCGCGTGGGCCCAGGGCCTCGACCTTCCCGTCATCAGAACCGCGTTGGGAAGCTTCACCAACTCGGCTGACCAGAACCCGGGCCGCTACAACGTCCTCGACGGTCTTCCCTTTCGGGTCCTGCTGGACTACGCCCACAACCCGGCCGGAGTGGACGAATTGTGTCGGGTCGTCTCCGAGCTTCCGGTCACCGGCCGCAGGATCGTGTGCAACCTGCACGCGGGTACCCGTCATCCGAGCCATCTGACGTCGGTGATGGCGGTACTGGCGAAGACGTTCGACGTATTCGTTCTGGGTGCCTATCCGGAGGAGGTGAATCCCGCCTACGCCGCCGAGACCGCTGACCCGTTGGCGGCGATGCTGGCGAGGTCGGCCGCCCTGCTCAACGACGCCGGGGTGAACCCCGGCATGGTCACCGCTGTGCCCGACCCGATGGTTGCGATGCGGACGGCACTGAGTTTGGGCCGGCCCGGGGATCTGGTGGTTCTGATGGCCGCACCGGAGGAGGCACTGCCCGTCGTGGCGGCCCTGCGCGACGACGGCGGGCCGGTACCCTCTACGCGGTGAGCGAGGATCCGGCTCCGGAAGTCCCGGCGAAACCGCAGAAGCCGCCTGTGCTGGCTGTCGCACTCGCCCTGCTCGGGGTGCTCGCCATCACGCTGGGATTCCGGGATTATCAGGCCCGCGAACGGGAGGACGTCCGGGCCGAGATGGTTGCGGCCGCCACCCGGGGTGCCGTCAACCTGACCACCATCGACTACGAACGGGTGGACGAGGACGTGCAGCGCATCCTGGATTCGTAGACCGGCGCGTTCCGGGACGACTTCGAGAAGCGGGCCGATTCGTTCAAGGACGCGGCGCGCAAGGCCCAGTCGAAGTCCGTCGGGACCCTCGTCGAGGCGGCCGTGGAGTCTGTCGAGGGCGACGAGGGCCGAGTGCTGGTCGCGCTCAACGTCATGACCTCCAACCGGGGTGTGCCGGAGCAGTCACCGCGTGGATGGCGCACCCGCATCGGTGTGGTGAAGACCGACGACGGCATGAAGGTTTCCCAAGTGGAGTTCGTGCCGTGAGCCGCGTGCGGATCCGGGTGCCCGCCCCGGTGAGCGCGGCAGTGGGTTCCGTGGTGGGCGCCGTGAAGTCCCGGATCGCCCGGGACGGCGCCCGATCGTTGCTGGCGCCCGGTGCGCTGGTCGTCCTGGTGGCACTGTCGATCGGGCTGCTGTGGGACGGTTCGGCGCGCAACGACGCCCACCGGGCGGGGGACGAGGCGGTCGTGGCCGCCCGCGAATCCATCGTCGTGATGGGCAGCTATCGGCCGGAAGATGCGGAGCAGACGCTCACCGCCGCCCGCGACCGGTTGACCGGGGCCTTCCTGGAGGCTTACACCCAGGCCATCCAGACCGTCGTCATTCCCAACGCCAAGGGTAAGAAGATGTCGTCGTCGGTGTCGGTGCCGGCTGCCGGGGTCATCTCGGCCGAGGAGGATCGCGCGGTGCTGCTCGCGTATGTCGACCAGACCCTGACCGTCGGTCGCGAGGCCCCGGTCGCCAACCCCGCGCGCTACCGGGTGACGATGCAGAAGGTCGACGGGCGGTGGCTGGTCGCCGGGTTCGACCAGATCTAATCCGACCAGATCTTAGGGGGAACGGTATGACTGAACCGGGCCGCATCGAGGTCCTCGCGCCGACCGTGCGACTGACGGCGCTGTCCTGGTCGCCCGACGGAACGGCCACGGAGTCGGCGGGTAGGTCCGGATCGGCGCCGATCGCGTTGTGCCTGCACGGGTTTCCCGATACCGCACTGGGCTTCCGCACCCTGGCGGGCCACCTGGTGGCGGCCGGCTACCGCGTGGTGGCTCCCTTCATGCGTGGCTACGCGCCCTCCTCGGTGCCCTCCGACGGTGCCTACCATCTCGGCGCACTGATGGACGATGCGCTGCGGGTGTACGCGACGGCCGGGCCGACCGATGCCGATGTGGTGATCGGCCACGACTGGGGTGCCATCGCGGCGACCGGCCTGGCGGCCATGCCGGACAGCCCCTTCCGGCGTGCCGTGGTGATGTCGGTACCCCCCGCCGCGGCACTGCTGCGCGGCGGGCCACCGCCCGCCGGGCTGGCGGCACTGCTGCCCGGACAACTTCTGCGCAGCTGGTACATCAGCTACTTCCAGCTGCCGTTCGCGCCGGAACGGTCCGGACCGTGGATCGTCCCGCTGCTGTGGCGGCGCTGGTCGCCCGGGTACGACGCGACCGAGGACCTTCGCCACGTTCACGACGCCATCGGCGCGCCGGAGCGCTGGCGTGCGGCGCTGGGGCCGTATCGCGCCACCATCCGCAACTACCGGCCCCCGGCCCGCTACGCCGAGCTGCACCGCTGGTGGACCCGACCGCCCCGGGTGCCGACGCTCTACCTGCACGGTTCCCGGGACGGTTGTATGACGGCCGCGTTCACCCCGTTCGTGCGGGACGTCCTGCCCGCCGGCAGCGAGGTGGCCGTCGTCGAGCGGGCCGGGCACTTCCTGCAGCTGGAACAGCCCGACGAGGTGGCCCGACGTATCGTCGGCTTCCTGCGCTGACGGCGCCGATGGCCGAGCTAGCCGCCGCCGACGCGCAACTGTTCTGGCTGTCGTCGGTGCTGCCCAACGATCAGTTCCTGGTCTATGTGTTTGATGGCCCGGTGTTTGACGGCCCGGTGTTCGGCTGCCGGGTAGACCCCGGGGCGCTGGTCGGGGTGCGGCGCCGGGCCCAGAACTGTGCCGAGTTCCGGCTGCGGGTGGCCGACGACCGCCGCTGGCGCTACCCGAGATGGGTGCCTGCGGAGGTGACCGACGAGCAGTTCGTCCTCCATGACGAGGAGATCGTCACCGCATCGGACCAGGGGCCGGCGGCTCCCGTCGACTTCGGGGCGATCGCGCGGCTGGGCCGACTCGACGCCACCCGGATGACCTGGCGGGTGCACCTCTTCGCCCCGGGGACCGTCGTGGTGCAGATGTCGCACGCCCTGGGCGACGGCAACCGGTGCTCCGCGCTGGCCGCATTGCTGTTGGGCCGCCGCGTGTCGGTGCCTCCGGTGGCCGCGCCCCGTCGCGGCAACCCGCTTCTGCTGGGTGTCGCGGCGGCGCGGGCGCACCGCGATCTGCCGCCGTCGCCTCCTCCGCGCCCCGTCCTCAGCGTCAATGCGGCGCCCGCGGGGGAACCGGTGCTGCGGTCGCTGGTGATCCCTCGGGACCGGTTGCGCACCCGCACGGTGACCGTCGCCGCCTTGGCGGCCATCGGCGAGGCGCTCGGCGGCTACCTCGACGGACGGGGCGAGGACATCAGCGCGCTCGCCGCCGAGGTGCCCGTCGCGGGACCGCCGCCGGCCCAGTCGCGCAACAACTTCCGCAACGTGTCGATCGGCCTGTACCCCGAACAGGCTCGGGGCGAACGGGCCCGGCGGATCGCCGCCGATCTGGCCGCGGCGCGCCACCGCGGTGAACACCCGGCCACCCGGTCGGCGGCGGCGGCCTTCGCGGCCACCCCCGCGGTGCTGCTGCGCTGGGGGATGGGCAAATTCGATCCGGCGGTGCGCTCGGCCACCGTCACCGGCAACACCGTCGTCTCCAGCGTGAATCGCGGGCCCGCCGATCTGAGTTTCGGCGGCCGACCGGTGCGATTCTCCGCGGGGTTTCCCGCGCTATCGCCGATGCAGAGCCTCACCCACGGTGTCCACGGACTCGGGGACACCGTGGCGATCAGCGTGCACGCCGATTCGGTGACCGTCGACGTCGATGACTATCTCGACCGCCTGGTGTTCGCGCTGCGGTGACTCCGCGCCGGACGGGCACCCTCTTTGACCAAACGGTTGGTTGGTTGTCAGAATCGGGGAGCAACCATTGCAGAACTAAAAGGAGATGTCGATGGCGGAAGCGGTAATCGTCGAGGCTGTGCGCTCGGCGGTCGGCAAGCGTAACGGTGGACTGTCCGGTGTCCACCCGGCCGAACTGTCCGCGCAGGTGCTGCGCGGACTGGCCGATCGCGCGGGGATCGACCCGGAGATCGTCGACGACGTGATCTGGGGCTGCGTCATGCAGGCCGGTGAACAGGCCCTCGACATCGCCCGTACCGCGGTGCTGACCGCGGGGTGGCCGGAGACGATCCCGGGTGTGACGGTGGACCGGCAGTGCGGATCGAGCCAGCAGTCGGTGCACTTCGCCGCGGCCGGCGTGGTGGCGGGCCACTATGACGTCGTCATCGCCGGCGGCGTGGAATCCATGTCCCGCACCCCGATGGGCGCGTCGCTGGCCAACGGTGGCAACCCGTATTCGGCCAGCTTCAAGGCTCGTTACCACCGCGCTCCCAATCAGGGCATCGGCGCGGAGATGATGGCCGAGAAGTGGGGCCTGACCCGCGAGATGCTCGACCAGTTCTCGCTGGACTCGCATGAGAAGGCCGGTGCCGCACAGAGTTCCGGCGCGTTCGACGACCAGATCGTCGGCATCACGGTTGAGGCCGCCGACGGCGCCGAGTCCGCGGTCATGAACAAGGACGAGGGCATCCGGCTGGGCACCACGCTGGAGAAGATGGGCCAGCTCAAGCCCGCCTTCAAGGAAGACGGTGTCATCCACGCCGGCAACTCCTCGCAGATCTCCGACGGCTCCGGCGCCTTGCTGTTCATGTCGGCGGAGAAGGCGAAGTCGCTGGGGCTCAAGCCGCTGGCCCGCGTGCACACCGCCGTGCTGGCGGGCGCCGACCCGGTGATGATGCTGTCGGCTCCGATTCCGGCCACCCAGAAGGCGCTGAAGAAGTCCGGGCTGAGCGTGTCGGATATCGGGGTGTTCGAGGTCAACGAGGCGTTCGCCCCGGTTCCGATGGCGTGGCTGAAGGAGATCGGCGCCGACGAGAAGAAGCTCAACCCCAACGGCGGTGCCATCGCGCTGGGCCACCCGCTGGGCGGATCGGGTGCCCGGATCATGACGACGATGCTGTATCACATGCGGGACAACAACATTCGGTACGGTCTGCAGACCATGTGTGAGGGCGGCGGCCAGGCCAACGCCACGATCCTCGAGCTGCTCTGATGACAGACGCAGTGTCGGACGTAGCCCCCGGCGCTCTGACCGAGCGCCGGGGTAACACCCTGGTCATCACGATCAACCGGCCGGAGGCCCGCAACGCGGTCAACCAGGCGGTCAGTGTCGGTATCGGTGACGCTCTCGCGCTGGCTCAGGGCGACCCGGAGATCTGGGCCGTCGTGATCACCGGCGCGGGCGACAAGTCGTTCTGTGCCGGCGCCGATCTCAAGGCGATCTCCCGGGGCGAGAACATCTTCCATCCCGACCACCCCGAATGGGGATTCGCCGGCTTCGTGCAGCATTTCATCGACAAGCCGGTGATCGCCGCCGTCAACGGCACCGCTCTCGGTGGCGGCACCGAACTCGCCCTGGCCAGCGACCTGGTGGTCGCGCAAGCCAGCGCGCAGTTCGGACTGCCCGAGGTCAAGCGGGGGCTGATCGCCGCCGCGGGCGGGATCTTCCGGATCGTCGAGCAACTGCCCCGAAAGATCGGGATGCGGCTGCTGGTCACCGGTGAGCCGATCACCGCCGAGGAGGCGGCCCGCTGGGGGCTGATCAACGAGGTCGTCCCGGACGGGACCGTTCTGGACGCCGCACTGGCCCTCGCGGACAAGATCACGGTGAACGCCCCCCTGGCCGTGCAGGCCAGTAAGCGGGTGGCTGTCGGCGCCGATGACGGTGTGGTGACCGCGGAGACGGATGCCTGGAAGCGGTCCAACCGGGCGATGCGGGCGGTGTTCAGCTCGCAGGACGCGATGGAGGGGCCGCTGGCCTTCGCGCAGAAGCGCGCCCCGATCTGGAAGGCCCGCTGACCGGGGCGCGCGTCGCTCTGGTTGACGATGCCTGAGCAGACGGTCGGTTAGGCCGCCTGCTTGGGCGTCGTGGTCGTCGCCGATCCGGTGGTCGAGGGCGCGCTCGACGGGGTCGTCGTGGCCGCCCCGCTGGTCTCGGCCGCACTGGTGGTCGGCGTCGTCGTCGCGGAGGTGGTCGCCGAGGTCGACGCACCGGCTTCGGCCTCCGGCGTCGGCGGCGTCAACACGGTGTCGATCATGTAGATGTAGGCCCCGCGGGCGGTGTAGGCGCAGGTCACCCGATTGTCGTTGACCTTGATATCGCCGCCCTTACCGCTCACGACGATCGTGCGGCCGTCCTGGGTGGGCATCTTGCCGGCGACGTCGTTGGGGCCGAGGTAGCCCAGCACCATGTGGTAGAAGAGCGTCGGCAGCAGCACCACCGGATCGGTCTTCAGGGTCTCCAGGGTCGCCGAGTCGAGCTTTGCGAACGCGGCGTTGGTCGGCGCGAAGACGACGTACGGGCCGCCGTCGAGGACGCTGACGATGTTGATCTCAGGGTTCAGCTTGCCGGAGATGGCCGCGCTGAACGTGCTCAGTTCGGGGTTGTTCGCGATGGCCTGCGAGCCGGTCTGCAGTGCCATCGACTCGATGGAGCCCGCTCCGGTCGGCACCTTCTTGCGGTAGTCGTCGCACCCCGGCCCCTGCGGGTCGGGAACCTTGGTCGAGGTCGGAACCGGAATTCCGGTGCTGCTGGGGGCGGCCGACTCGGTCGTGGTCGGTGCGGTGGTCGTTGTCTCGGGTTCGGCGTATGCATGGACTGCCGTCGGGATCGCGATCGTGATGGCGGCGACAGCCGCGGCGAGGCCCATCGTCTTGGGGCCCAGGATGCTGGTACGAGTGCTCACGAGGTAGGAATCGTAGTCGCGGCCCGTTTCGTTACCCAAAACGCTAGATTGCCAGGATGCCCTCAGAATCGTCGAAACCCCTGATCATCGGCTTACGCGGTCGTCAACCGGAGCTTCATCCCGAATCCTGGGTGGCCCCGAACGCCACCGTGATCGGACAGGTCCGACTCGGTGCGCGGGCCAGCGTCTGGTACTCGGCGACCCTGCGGGCGGAGGCCGAACCGATTGACATCGGTGCCGGCACCAATATTCAGGACGGGGTGACCATTCACGTCGATCCGGAGTACCCCGTCCGGGTGGGGTCCGGGGTGAGCGTCGGCCACAACGCCGTGCTGCACGGCTGCACCATCGAGGACGGAGTGCTGGTCGGAATGGGCGCGATCGTCCTGAACGGAGCGGTGGTCGGGGCCGGGTCCCTGGTTGCCGCCGGCGCCCTCATTCCGCAGGGCGTGGTGGTCCCGCCACGGTCGCTGATCGCCGGGGTGCCCGGACGGGTGCGTCGCGAACTCAGCGAGGCGGAACTGGCCGCCAACCGGGGCAACGCCGCCGTCTACGAGCGACTGATGGACATGCACCGCGAGACAGTCGGCTAGCCCTGGCGAAACCCGAGTGATGTCAGACTTGCGTCATCCTCTTCCCCGCCCCTTTTCCGTACGGTGACAGACGGTGCTTGAGGAAATCCGCGGGGCGGCCACCCGAAAGGCCGCGCCCAATCAGGAATGGCCGTCGGTGGTCCGGCGGCGCCAGGTCATCGTGTGCTTCGTGCTGGTGGCCGGTGCCGTGCTGCTCGGATTCTCGCTGCGCAGCACACCCGGCGACGCGTCGTTCTACTGGCTGACGGTGGCGCTGGCGGCGACGTGGGCGGCCGGCGCCTTCCTGTCCGGCCCGCTCCACCTGGGCTCGGTGCGCTGGCAGGGCCGCAACCAGCGGCCGGTGATCACCGGGACGGCGATCGGGCTGCTCCTGGGCGGGTTGTTCCTGGCGGGCGGCTTGGTGGTTCGCGAGATTCCGCCGGTCGCCGAACGGGTCACCCGGGTGCTGGAATACACCAACTTCGGTCCGCTATGGATCATCGTGGCGATCACCCTCGTCAACGGGCTGGCCGAGGAACTGTTCTTCCGGGGAGCGCTCTACACGGCACTGGACCGTTGGCATCCGGTGCTGGTCTCCACGCTGCTGTACGTCATCACCACCGCGGCCAGTGGCAACCCGATGCTCGGCTTCGCCGCGGTGATCCTCGGCACCGTCTGCGCGTTGGAACGGCGGGCGACCGGGGGAGTGCTGGCGCCCACGCTGACCCATCTGGTGTGGGGCCTGATCATGGTGCTGGCCCTGCCGCCGATCTTCGGGCTGTGACCGGCCCGCGGTTCACTGATCGAGCCGGCCCGCCTGCTCACTGATCGCTGAATGAGGCCGTTCTGCGGTCCTGGAACGCCCGGGTGCCCTCGGCGAAATCCTTGGAGCGCAACAGAATCAGTTGACCTTCGGTCTCGCGGTCCAGAGCCGCCTCCAGTTCGGTGAGGGTCGCGGCGTTGATCGCCTGCTTGGTCTTGCGCAGTGCGACCGCCGGTCCGGTCACCAGGGTGTCGATCACCGCCGCCGCGGCGGCCGCCACCTCATCTGCGGGGTGCACCGAGGACACCAGACCGAACTCGAAGGCGTCGGTCGCCGAGATCCGTTCGGCCAGCAACGCCATCCGCATCGCCCGGACCCGCCCGATCGCCGCCGCCACCAGGGCCGACGCCCCGCCGTCGGGCATCAGCCCGATCTTGGTGAAGGCCAGCAGGAAGAACGCCTTCTCCGAGGCGACGATGACATCGCAGGCCAGGGCCAGCGACACGCCGACTCCTGCGGCCGGGCCGTGCACCACCGCCACCACCGGTTTGGGCAGCGTGGTGATGGACCGTACCGCGCGGTTGGCGGCCAGCAGCAGACCATCGATGGTCGGGCTATTGGCCTGCGCCGCTTGATCTTCCGCGCTGATCCCGGCTCCCGCGCAGAACCCGCGCCCGGCACCGTCGAGTCGCACCACCTTCACCTCGGGGTCGAGCGCGGCCCGATCCAGGGTGTCGGCCAGCGTCGTCAGCATCGCCTCGGTCAGCGAGTTCAAGCTGTCGGGACGGTTCAGAGTCACGGTCAGTACGTGTCCGTCGAGGGTGACGGTCAGGTCGTCGATACCGGCGTAGGAGGTCACGCTTGGACACGGTACAAAGAGTCCACCCGAGCAGTTCACCTCACCCGGACGAAGGGCGGTAAGCGTTATGGCTGGACCACTGCAGGGCCTGCGGGTCATCGAACTGGCCGGGATCGGACCCGGACCGCATGCCGCGATGATCCTCGGTGACCTCGGCGCCGACGTGGTGCGCGTCGAACGCCCCAGCAGGATCCCCAACCCGGGCCCCAGCGGTGATTACCTGCTGCGCAACCGCCGGTCGGTGACCGCCGACCTGAAGAACGAGGCCGACCGCGATCGGGTGCTGGCGCTGATCGCCAAGGCGGATGTGCTGATCGAGGGATTCCGTCCCGGGGTCACCGAACGGTTGGGGCTGGGGCCGGAGGACTGCGCGAAGGTCAACGAACGGCTGATCTACGCGCGGATGACGGGATGGGGACAGACCGGTCCGCGCAGTCAGCAGTCCGGCCACGACATCAACTACATCTCGCTCAACGGGGTTCTGCACGCGATCGGCCGGGTCAACGAACGGCCCGTCCCGCCGCTGAACCTGGTCGGCGACTTCGGCGGCGGATCGATGTTCCTGCTCGTCGGAGTCCTGTCGGCGCTGTACGAGCGGGAACGCTCCGGCACGGGGCAGGTGATCGACGCCGCGATGGTGGACGGTTCGTCGGTGTTGGCGCAGATGATGTTCGCATTCCGGGCGACCGGACTGTGGAGTGACGTCCGCGGCACCAACATGCTCGACACCGGCGCGCCGTACTACGACACCTACGAGTGCGCCGACGGTCGCTACGTCGCCGTCGGCTCCATCGAACCGCAGTTCTATGCCGAACTGGTGGAGAAACTCGGCCTCGATCCCGGCACGCTGCCGGGGCAGAACGACGTCACCCGCTGGCCGGAACTGCGGGCGATCCTCACCGAAACCTTCGCCGCCCACGATCGCGACCACTGGGCCGCGGTGTTCGCCGGCAGCGATGCCTGCGTCACCCCGGTGCTCAGCTTCGCCGAGATCGAGTCCGAGGCGCACAACACCGAGCGGGGTGGCTTCTACACCGAGAACGGTTCGGTGTTCCCGATGCCGGCGCCCCGCTTCTCCCGCACCCAGCCGGACAAACCCCGGTCACCGCGGGCCCCGGGTCAGGACAACGACGCCGTGCTGGACGACTGGGTCTAAGCATCGCCCGGTATAGTCCCAACCAACCAGTAGGTCGACCCGAGAGGAAGAGCGCGCAGTGGAGATCAAAGACGCGGTAGCCGTCGTCACCGGTGGGGCTTCGGGCCTGGGTCTGGCCACGACCAAGGCGCTTCTGGACGAGGGTGCCAAGGTGGTCATCCTGGACCTGCCCAGTTCCCAGGGCGAGGACGTCGCGAAGGAGTTGAACGCCGCTCCCGGTGCCGACCGGGTCCGCTTCGCCGCCGCCGACGTCACCGACGAGGAGGCCGTCGCCGCGGCCCTCGACGTTGCCGAGACCCTCGGCCCGGTGCGGATCGTGGTCAACTGCGCCGGCACCGGCGACGCCATCCGGGTTCTGGGCAAGGGAGGGGTCTACCCGCTGAACAAGTTCGCCCGGATCGTCAACATCAACCTGGTCGGCACCTTCAACGTGCTGCGTCTGGGTGCCGAGCGGATGATGAACGCCGACCCGATCGGCGGCCCCGGCAACGAGGAGCGCGGGGTCATCATCAACACCGCCTCCGTGGCGGCCTTCGACGGTCAGATCGGTCAGGCGGCGTACTCGGCGTCCAAGGGCGGCGTCGTCGGGATGACCCTGCCGATCGCCCGCGATCTGGCGGACAAGAAGATCCGGGTGATGACCATCGCTCCCGGACTGTTCGACACGCCGCTGCTGGCGGGCCTGCCGGAGCCGGCCAAGGCGTCCCTCGGCGCGCAGGTGCCGCACCCCTCGCGGCTGGGCAACCCCAGCGAGTACGGCGCGCTGGCGGTGCACATCGTGGAAAACCCCATGCTCAACGGCGAGGTGATCCGCCTCGACGGGGCCATCCGCATGGCTCCGCGATGAGCGCTTGCGCGAAGAGCATCGGACCCGGCTAGGCAGGAGAGGAAGACAGTGGCAATCAAGACCAAGTTCACCGAGGTTTTCGGTGTCGAGCACCCGATCGCCCAGGGCGGCATGCAGTGGGTCGGACGCGCGGAGCTCGTCGCCGCGGTGGCCAATGCGGGCGCGCTGGGATTCCTCACCGCGCTGACTCAGCCCACCCCGGCGGATCTGGCCCGCGAGATCGACAAGACCCGCGAGCTCACGGACAAGCCGTTCGGGGTGAACCTCACCATCCTGCCGGCGATCAATCCGCCGCCCTATGACGAATACCGTCAGGTGATCGTCGATGCCGGCATCAAGATCGTCGAGACCGCGGGCTCCAACCCGGCCCCGCACCTGCCGATGTTCCACGACAACGGCATCAAGGTGCTGCACAAGTGCACCTCGGTGCGACACGCGGTCAAAGCGCAGAGTCTTGGTGTGGACGGCATCAGTATCGACGGGTTCGAGTGCGCCGGGCACCCCGGTGAGGACGACGTGCCCGGGCTGGTGCTCATTCCGGCCGCCGCCGAGAAGATCGAGATCCCGATGATCGCCTCCGGCGGTTTCGGCGATGCCCGCGGACTGGTAGCCGCTCTGGCACTCGGAGCCGACGGCATCAACATGGGCACCCGTTTCATGTGCACCGTCGAGTCGTGCATTCACGACAACGTCAAGCAGGCTATCGTCGACGGCGACGAGCGTGGCACCGAACTGATCTTCCGGTCGCTGCACAACACCGCGCGGGTCGCGAGCAACGCGGTGTCGCGCCAGGTGGTGGAGATCCTCGCTGGCGGCGGTCAGTTCACCGACGTCAAGGATCTGGTCGCCGGGTCGCGGGGCCGGCGGGTGTTCGATGAGGGAGACCTCGACGCCGGGATCTGGACGGTCGGCACGGTGATGGGCCTGATCCACGATGTGCCGACCTGTGCCGAACTGGTCAGCCGGATCGTCACGGAGGCCGAGGAGATCATCACCGGCCGGTTGTCGGGAATGGTGACCGCCGCTACCTCGGTGAGTGCCTGACGAGGGGCATCTCGTTGAGCCAGTTGTGAGCTCAGACGACAAGTGCCCGCCTGAAAACCAGGCGGGCACTTGTCTGTTGGCTGTAGATGGGCAGTCGGAGGTGGGCAACCGATGCTGCCCGGCTGGTGGCTGACGCGAAGTCAGCCGACCGTGTCAGGCAACGTCGATGAATTGCTCGGAGGTGTCACCCTCAACGAGGAAGTCACCGTGATACAGGGCTTCGAAGTCAACTTTGATGACATCGGCACTGGTGTCGTCGATCCACATGCTGTTGAGCGTATGGGTTTCGATTAAGGAATCATTGAGTCACGTTTCGGAAAATGGTGGCAATTCTTACCGGCGGGTAACGGGCCGCCGCTGCGATTGACCGGCCATCCCCGGGTCACGAGACTGGTCGGGAACCGAGTTTGCTGAATGCGGGAAAGGACCGCGGCCGTGCTGCACCGCATCGCCCTGCTGGCTACCCGCTCACCGCGGCTGATCTTGATGGTCTCCGCGCTTCTGATGGCGTTCACGGGGGTGTTCGGGGCTTCGATAGCGAACCACCTGTCGGCCGGGGGCTTTCAGGATCCTGGCTCTGAGTCGGCCGAGGCGACCCGCCTGCTCAGCGAGAAGTTCAGCCAGACCGACCAGCAACTGCTCATCACGGTCACCGACGCGGAGGGTGCCACCGGTCCCCGCGCCCGTGCTGCCGGCACCGAGATCGTCGGTGTGCTGGCGGATTCCCCGCACGTGCTGGGTGTGACATCGCCGTGGACATCGCCGCCGGCCGCGGCAGGGGAGTTGCTCAGCCGCGACGGCGACACCGGTCTCATCGTGGCGACGCTGGCCGGCGGCGAGGACAAGGCCCAGGAGTACGCCGCGCCACTCGCCGAGCAGGCCACCGCCGAGCGGGATGGTCTGACCATCCGCGCGGGCGGCACCGCGATGATTTACAAGGAGATCACCGCGCAAACCCAGCGGGACCTGGTGCGCATGGAGATGATCGCGGTCCCGCTGAGTTTCCTGGTGCTGGTGTGGGTCTTCGGCGGGCTGGTGGCCGCCGCCCTGCCGATGATGGTGGGGCTGATGGCCATCCTCGGCACGATGTCGGTGCTGCGGGCCGTCACCTTCTTCACCGAGGTGTCGGTGTTCGCGCTCAACATCACCACCGCCCTCGGACTCGCGTTGGCCATCGACTACACCCTGCTGATCCTCAGCCGCTACCGCGACGAGATCGCCGGGGGCGCCGACCGGGAGACCGCACTGGTCCGCACTATGTGCACCGCGGGACGCACGGTGCTGTTCTCGGCGGTGACCGTCGCGCTGTCGCTGTCGGCGCTGGTGCTCTTCCCGATGTATTTCCTGAAGTCCTTCGCCTACGCCGGCATCGCGACCGTGGCGTTCGCCGCGGCCGCCGCGGTGGTCGCCACCCCGGCGGCCATCGTGGTCCTGGGCGGACGGCTGGACCGCTACGACATGAGACGGCTGGTCCGCCGTGAGCTGCGCCGCAGCGATCCCGAGCCCAAGCCGGTCGAGCAGCAGTTCTGGTACCGGTCCACCAAAGCCGTGATGCGCCGCGCCATTCCGGTGGGTACCGCGATCATCGCGCTGCTGGTTCTGCTCGGGACTCCGTTCCTGCACATCGAGTTCGGCAACCCCGATGACCGGGTGCTGCCCAAGACGGCGTCGGCGCACCAGGTCGGCGACCAGTTGCGCAACGACTTCGCCAGCAACCTGTACTCCGGCATGAACATCGTCATCCCGGACGCCGAGGGGGCCAGCCCGGCGGAACTGGACCGGTACGCCGCGGATCTGTCCAGGGTGCCGGACGTGTCGCTGGTGTCCGCTCCCGGCGGTACCTTCGCCGGCGGCAATCGGGTGGGCCCGCCGTCGGCGCCGGCCGGGGTCGCCGAGGGCAGCGCCTTCCTCTCGGTGCGAAGCACGGCCCCGCTGTTCACCGAGGCCTCGAAGCTGCAGCTGGAACGGTTGCACGCGGTGCCCGAGCCGGCCGGCCGGGAGGTGCTGTTCAGCGGGGGCGCCCAGGTCAACGACGATATCGTCAGCGCTGTCACCTCCCGGATGCCGCTCGTGCTGGCCCTGATCGGGGTGATCACCTTCGTCCTGCTGTTCCTGCTGACCGGAAGCCTGGTGTTGCCGCTGAAGGCGCTGGTGCTCAACGTGCTGTCGCTCTCGGCGGCCTTCGGCGCTCTGGTGTGGGTGTTCCAGGACGGCCACCTCGGCGCACTGGGCACGACTCCCACCGGGACGCTCGAGGCGAATATCCCGGTGCTGATGTTCTGTGTGGCCTTCGGGCTGTCGATGGACTACGAGGTCTTCCTGCTGGCCCGGATCCGGGAGTATTGGCTGCAGTCGGCGGGCACCCGGGCCGACAGCGACGAGGCGGTGGCGCTCGGCCTGGCCCGCACCGGCCGGGTCGTCACCGCCGCCGCCCTGATCATGGCGATCGCCTTCGCGGCCCTGATCGCCGCCCAGGTGTCCTTCATGCGCATCTTCGGACTGGGCCTGACGCTGGCCGTGCTGGTGGACGCGACACTGGTGCGGATGGCGCTGCTGCCGGCGTTCATGCATGTCATGGGTAAACGGAACTGGTGGGCGCCGCGACCGCTGGTGCGGCTGCATGAGCGGTTCGGTCTCACCGAAGAGCCCCCGCCGCCGCGCCCCACCGGCCCCGAACAGCTGGTTACAGTGAGCCGGTGACCTCGCCGACGGTTCCCACCACCCTGGACCACCCGTTCTTCGCGCGGCTGTGGACGGTGATGTCCGCCCATGAGACGCCGTTGATGCGCCGGCTGCGTACCGAGAACCTGGCCGGGCTGTCCGGCCGGGTCCTCGAGGTCGGTGCCGGCACCGGAACCAACTTCGCCTTCTACCCGGATACCGTCACCGAGGTGGTGGCTCTCGAACCGGAAACCCGGCTGGTGCCCAAAGCCCGTGCCGCCGCAGCCGAAGCGGCCGTGCCGGTCACCGTCATCGCATCGACGATCGAGGCCCTCGGTGACGTCGAACCGTTCGACGCGGTGGTGTGCTCACTGGTGCTGTGTTCGGTCGAGAACCCGGACGCCGTTCTACAGCAGCTCAAGTCGGTGCTGCGGCCAGGGGGTGAGCTGCGCTATTTCGAACACGTCGCCAGCCCGGGCTGGCGCGGGGCGATCCAACGACTGGCTGACGCCAGCTTCTGGCCGCGGATGTCCGGGAACTGCCACACCCACCGGCACACCGAGAAGGCGATCACCGGAGCCGGATTCAGTGTCCAGGCGACCCGCCACCAGATGACCCTCCCGGCGTGGGCGCCGCTGCCGGTGGCGGAGGTCGCCCTCGGACGCGCGGTGAAAACCTAGTTCTTCGGCAGCAATTCAGGCAGCCTCTGCAGGAGCGTGGGCAGCGCGGCACCGGCGCTCTCCCGCACCGATATGGTGACCGAGGACGACAGCGGAGTGGCTTCGGGGTTGACCTCGATCACCGTCGAACCGTGCGCCAGCGCGAGATCGGGTAGCGAAGCGGCCGGGTAGACCAGGCCAGAGGTGCCGACGACCACCACCAGGTCGGAATTCGACACCGCCTCCACGGCCGCCTGCCACGGTTCGTCGGGCAGTTGCTCGCCGAACCAGACAATCCCCGGCCGGATCAAGCCCCCGCACTCACATCGCAGGGGTTCCTTCTCCAACACCGGTTCGGGCATATCGGGCACCGGGCCGTGGTAGCGGGAACCGCAGGTGTCGCACCAGAATTCGGCCAGGCTGCCGTGCAGATGGTGAACGGTGCGACTGCCGGCACGCTCATGGAGGTCGTCGACGTTCTGGGTGATCACCGTGACGTCGGCGTAGTCCTGCCACATCGCCACCGCGTCGTGGCCGGGGTTGGGTTGGACCTCCTTGACCAGGTGATGGCGCCACAGGTACCAGGCCCACACCCGCTCCGGGTGCTTCTGCCAGCCGTCGGTGCTGGCGATTTCGTAGGGGTCGTACTTCGACCACAGTCCGGTCTCGTCGTCTCGGAAGGTGGGCACCCCGCTCTCGGCGGAGATCCCCGCCCCGCTGAAAACCGCGATCCGTATGCGAGTGGAATCGGTCAACCCAGTGCCCTTTCATGATCGGTCGGCACTAGCCCCCCGCAGTGAAACGCGAACCCAGAGCGCGAATGAACGGCCGCCTGAGTGACCGCCTCGTGACCCGAATTATACGTGTTTAGCTGCGCGTTTGCACATGGCAAACCCGTCGGGAGTGCCCCGAAGCGGGTCATCGGTGGGCCATACTGGGACCTGTGTCGCAGTTAGCCGAGTGGCTTCAGGTGAACGGTCGATCCGGTGCGGCGATCTTCGATCAGGTGCGCCTCGGGGTGATCGAGGCGGTTCGGGACGGCCGCCTGCCGGCCGGTGCCAAGTTGCCCACCGTCCGAGAGTTGGCCGGCGAACTCGGTCTGGCGGTGAACACCGTTGCCCGCGCCTATCGGGAACTGGAGACCGCCGGCGTCGTCGAAACCCGCGGCCGCCAGGGGAGTTTCGTCGCGCGCCGCGACCCGACCGACGCGGCGATGGCGGCCGCCGCCCGTGCCTACGCCGAAACGGCCCGTGCGCTGGGCCTGGGGCATGACGAGGCGCGGCGCTATCTGGATGCCGAGTTCGGCTGAATCAGCCGAACTCGAGCAGGGCGTAGACCCCCCGGAACGGCTTCAGCGGACCGAATCGCCAGATCGCCGGGAACAGGGTCTTGAACATGAATCCGCGCCCCCGCGGCATCGGTACGTCGTGCACGGCTTTGAGCCCGGGGACGGCGCCGACCAGTGCCCGCAACTGGTTGATCGACAGGCTGAACGGCATCGGCGGCACCCGGTACTGCCTACTCGCCCGAATGCCGTTGGGGGCGACTCTCTTGACGATGGTCGGCGGTAGGTCGAAGAACATCTGACCGCCAGGAAAGCGCTTGGCGCACTGGCGGATCAGGTCCATCGACTCGTCAGGCTGCAGGTACATCAGCAGGCCCTCGGCGGTGATGAAAACCCCGTTATCGGTGTCGACCCGGTCCATCCAGCTGTAGTCCAGCGCCGACTGGCCCACGTTGGTGATGCGCGGTGACGCCGGCAGCATGCGCTCGCGCAGTTCGATCACCGGTGGCAGGTCGACCGATATCCAGCGGAACTGCGGATCGGGCACCGCGCTCTCCAAGCGCCAGAAGCTGGTCTGGAAGCCTTCGGCGAGCGCCACGACGGTCGCCTTCGGGTAGCGGCGCAGGTAGTCGCTCGTGCAGCGGTCAACGGCGAGTGAGCGCAGCGCCATCTCCTGGCCGCGCCGACCGAACTTCTCGTAGTCGACACCGAAGGTGGTGGCCATGGCATCGCGCAACCGGATGGCCATCGGGTCGGAGAGGATCGCATCGGGCAACGCGGCCTGGCTGGCCCGGCCGTTCAGCGTCAGCAACGCGGTCTCGGAAACCCCGGTGAGGTCAGCGGATTCGGAGGTGCGATCTGTCACCACATCCAACCTACCCGCGCAGGACTTTGGCCAGCGTCCGCAGGTTGCGGGTGGTGGTCGACGACTTGTAGCGGCGATTGCCCATCGTCCGTCCGATCGTGGAGGACAACGTCGCCGACCGGGGTACCTGCCAGTAGACGACGCCGTCGCCGCGGGCGAACTTCTCCTCCTGGCCGGCCCCGAGCGCCAGGCCGGCCAATTCGTCGAGAACGGCGGGGTCGCTGACGAACGTCACGTAGGAATGGTGTCCGTCGACTTCCGGTTCGAACGGGAATCCGTCGACGATCGATCGGACCGTCGCCATCCCGTACACCAGGACCCAGGCGTCATACCCGAACCGGCTGCGCAGGACGGCCTCGGCCGTGGTGCGGACCTCCTGCGCGCCGCAGGACGCCGTGAGCACCGCATTCCCGCTGGCGAGGATGGTTCGCACGTCCTCGAACCCGGCGGAGCGAAGGGCGGCTGCCACCTCGGACATCTTCAGGTTCACCCCACCGACGTTGACGCCGCGCAGGAACGCCGCGTACTCGTTCACCGCGGAGTCGCTGTGTATGCGCCCACCGCGGTGACGCTACCGACGTAGGCTCGTCTCATGACCCGGCGGGTGTTCGACGACAAACTCCTGGCGTTGATCGCCGACAACTCTCTCGGCGTGCTGGCGACCCTGAAGCGGGACGGCCGCCCGCAGTTGTCCAACGTCACCTACCACTTCGATCCGCGCACCACGACGATCGAGGTGTCGATCACCGAAGCGCGGGCCAAGACCCGCAACCTGCGCCGCGATCCGCGGGCCTCGCTGCTGGTCAGCAGCGATGACGGCTGGTCCTATGCGGTAGCCGAGGGCGACGCCGCACTGAGCCCCCCGGCGGAGGACCCCTTCGATGAGACGGTGGAGTCCCTGATCACGCTGTACCGCAACGTCGCCGGGGAGCATCCGGACTGGGATGACTATCGGCGGGCGATGGTGACCGATCGACGGGTGCTCCTCCGGATGCCGGTCTCGCACCTCTACGGGATGCCGCCCGGATTGCGCTGAGGGGAGCGCTGGGCACTTCGCGGTTCCCGATTTCTGGGTGCCCGGCGGTAGCCTTCCGCTATGGCCGAACCAGCGTCAGAGGACGCCACGGAACCCACGTCGAACGACACTGGTGACACCCCGTCGGACGATGTCGCCGAGAACAAGCGCAAGTTCCTGGAGGCGTTGCAGCGTAAGCAGACCAGGGCCGCCGGCAGTGCCGCGCACCGCGGTGGGGGCAGCGCCCAGTCCCGCGCGCACGGCCCGGCCGGCAACCGTCGCGAGTTCCGCCGCAAGAGCGGCGGCTGACTCCAGCGCGACTCAGTGGTGGGTGGCCTTCTCGGCGCCCACTCCGGTCAGCGAGCGAACCTCCATCTCGGCGTTGATCGCCGGGTCACCGGTGTCCCGCGAGGTCAGCGTCCCGACGATCCCCAGCAGGAACGCCAGCGGGATCGAGACGATGCCGGGGTTGGACAGCGGGAACCACTGGAAGTCCGCGCCCGGAATCATCGAGGTCTTCGTTCCCGACACCGCGGGGGAGAACACGATCAGCACGATGCAGGAGATCAGTCCGCCGTACATGCTCCACAGCGCGCCGCGGGTGTTGAACCGTTTCCAGTACAGCGAGTAGAGGATCGTCGGCAGGTTTGCCGAGGCGGCCACCGCGAACGCCAGTGCCACCAGGAATGCCACGTTCTGACCGTTGGCCAGGATGCCCAAGCCGATCGCCAGGACGCCGAGGACGACGGCGGTGATGCGGGAGACCCGCATCTGCTCGTCCTCGGTCACCTTGTGCGACTTGAGCACGCTGGCGTACACATCGTGGGCGAATGACGCCGACGCCGTGATGGTCAGGCCCGCGACCACCGCCAGGATCGTCGCGAAGGCCACCGCCGAGATCACGCCGAGCAGGATGGTGCCGCCGAGTTCGAAG
>Ga0116180_1000664_pt1 | contig 31328 bp, 30 predicted proteins | sample AD_UKC073_MetaG_FD_89804 | JGI IMG/M metagenome (GOLD analysis project Ga0116180, IMG submission 89804) | Active sludge microbial communities of municipal wastewater-treating anaerobic digesters from USA - AD_UKC073_MetaG | ecosystem: Engineered > Bioreactor > Anaerobic > Digestate | place: USA... | reverse complement strand
GTCGGCGAGCACGTGGCCATGGTCATGGAGGCCGAGCGCCTGGCGACGCACTACTTCCGGTGCACGTCCAGCGGTTACCAGGGGTGGCGTTGGTCGGTGAGCGTGGCTCGCAGCCCGCGGCAGAAGCACGCGACGATCTGCGAGACCAGTCTGGTGCCGGGTGAGGGCGCGATCCTCGCCCCAGAGTGGGTCCCATATGCCGAGCGGATCGCTCCCGGAGACCTCGGCGCGGGCGATGTCTTGCCGTACCGCCAGGAGGATCCCAACCTCCAGCCCGGATTCGAGGCGACTGGCGAGGAGGACATCGACGCGCTGGCGATCAACGAGCTCGGGCTCGGGCGCAAGCGGGTGCTCTCGCCGGAGGGACGTGAGGCGGCCGCTCAGCGCTGGTACGACGGTGAGCACGGCCCGCGGTCGGAGGTCGCCGAAAAGGCGCCCGCGCGCTGCGTGACCTGTGGCTACTTCGTGCCGATGGCCGGCGCCCTGCGGCGCACCTTCGGAGTCTGCGCCAACGAGTGGTCGCCCTCGGACGGCAAGGTGGTCAGCCTCGACCACGGCTGCGGCGCCCACAGCGAAGCCGACGTCGCCCCGCCGCCTCCCAGCTCGGTCGGCTTCCCGATCGTCGACGAGTATGCCGTGGAGATGGTCCAGTTCGAGCGGCCAGCCGCTGCTCCTGCCGCGCCGACCGCTGAGCTGTCGGACGTTGCCCAGGCGGCCGAGGCCATCGAGGCCGTCGAGACATCGGAGTCGACCGACGTGCCCGATGTTGCCGAGGTGGCGGTCGAGTCAGGCCTCGTGGAAGTTGCCCCGGCCGCGTCGGACCAGGCTCCAGCCGAGCAGGCCTAGGGCCACCCCGGCCACCGCGCACCAGGGCCACCAGGCCCGATCGCCGGTGTGAAAGGCCGGGACCACGAGCGTCACCAACAACGCCAGCGCCCACACCGCGGTGCCCGCGAGCACGATGCGCTGAGTCGGCACGTGGACCGGAGTGACCGGCTGCGGTGATGTCGTGGGTGTGGAGTCGGAGTGGCTCACATCGGCACCCTAACCGGTGGTCCCCGCCGTGTCCCGATCCAACTCGTGGCCAACCATCTGGGCGAAATGTCGATTTCGGTGGTCAAGGAGGCGTGAAGGCGCCGTTTTCGCTCCCCCGCCGCCCACGGATCGCGATCAGTGAACCTGGGTGCCGCTATAGCGCGCGCCAAGTCAGCTGATCGCGATCTCTTCGGCAATCAACTGCCGCACCTCACCCAGCGGCCGGGGTGAGGCGATCTTCCCGATCCAACTCGTCGCTCACATCGCCACGGGTGCAACACCGGGCTGGGAGTGGGCTGCACGGCATACGGGCAGGGCGGTAGCGATGACCGCGTGACCACTAGCCTTGGGCGCATGCCCACCACCACCCGTAAGGCCCCCGCGGCGCCCCTTCCGCCGGCGAGCGGCCTGGACCGGTTCTTCAAGATCACCGAACGTGGCTCCACCGTCGAACGCGAGATCCGCGGCGGCGTCGTCACCTTCTTCACGATGGCCTACATCGTCGTCCTCAACCCGCTCATCCTCGGTTTCACCAAGGACAGCAGCGGCCACTTCCTCGGCGGCGGAGTCGCCCCCAACCTGCCGGCCATCGCCGCCGGCACCGCGCTCGTCGCCGGGATCATGACGATCCTCATGGGCGTCGTCGCCAACTTCCCCCTTGCCCTCGCCACCGGCCTGGGCCTGAACGCCTTCGTCGCCTTCTCGATCGCGACCAAGATGACCTGGGCCGATGCCATGGGACTGGTCGTCCTCGAGGGCCTCATCATCCTCGTGCTCGTGCTCACCGGGTTCCGGCAAGCGGTCTTCCACGCCGTGCCGGCTCAGCTCAAGGTCGCTATCTCGGTCGGGATCGGCCTCTTCATCGCGATGATCGGCCTGGTCGACGCGGGCTTCGTGCGCCGCACCGGGGTGGGACCGGTGCCGGTCGAGCTCGGCATCGGCGGCACCCTCTCCGGCTGGCCGGTCGCGGTGTTCGTCATCGGTCTCTTCACCGTCATCGCCCTGTGGGTGCGCAAGGTGAAGGGCGCCATCCTCATCTCGATCGTCGCGACGACCATCCTCGCGATCATCGTCGAGGCCGTCGCCAAGGTCGGCCCCACCGTCATCGGCCAGAATGCCGACGGCAGCAACAAGGTCAACCCCGCTGGCTGGAACCTCAACGTCCCGGCCATGCCGGAGAAGATCATCGACACCCCGAGCTTCGGCACGCTGGGTCAGTTCAACCTCTTCGGGTCTTTCGCCAGCGCCGGCGCGGTGGCGGCCTTCCTGCTCGTCTTCACCCTCATGCTCGCCGACTTCTTCGACACCATGGGCACGATGACGGCCATCGGCGCCGAGGCCGGTCTGCTCGACGCCGACGGCACCCCGCCCAACACCCAGAAGATCCTCATCGTCGACTCCATCGCCGCTGCCGCTGGTGGCGCCGCGGGCGTCTCGTCCAACACCTCCTACATCGAGTCGGCCTCCGGTGTCGGCGAGGGTGCCCGCACCGGACTCGCCTCGGTCGTCACCGGCGTGCTCTTCCTCATCTCCATGGTCTTCGCACCGCTGGTCAAGATCATCCCCAACGAGGCGGCCGTCCCCGCGCTCGTGCTCGTCGGGTTCCTCATGATGCAGCAGGTCAAGGGCATCGAATGGGACGACCTGGAGATCGCGATTCCGGCCTTCCTCACCATCGTGCTCATGCCGTTCACCTACTCAATCACGGTCGGCATCGGCGCCGGCTTCGTCGCTTACGTCTTCATCAAGCTCATCCGCGGCAAGGCCTCGGTCATCCACCCGCTCATGTGGGTCGTGGCCGGGTTGTTCGTCATCTACTTCGCCATCGACCCGCTCAAGGGCATCTTGGGCGTCTGATCGCGTCAGACACCGCGACGGTATGCCGTGCCGCACGGCATACCGGGTCGAGACACGAGGGCAGTCGGGACCACCCGGCTGCCCTCGCGGCATTCCGAGGCCCGGACCTCGGGGAGAATGCAGGGGTGAACGTGCGCTTCCGGCATCGCTTGACCCTCGCAGCGCTGGCCCTTGTGGTCGTCATCGCGATCGTGGCGGCCATCGTGCGCTGATCCGCGAGCATCGAGCGCGGTCCCGCTCCCGTCCCGACAGCCAGGAGGCCGCCCGCGTTGTGCGGGCGGCCTCCTGTCGTGCGTTCTAGGGCGGCAGTCGTCAGAGGGCGGCGACGACGTGGTCGATGCAGGCGGTGAGCGCCGAGACGTCCTCGGGGTCGACCGCGGGGAACATCGCCACGCGCAGCTGGTTGCGCCCCAGCTTGCGGTAGGGCTCGACGTCGACGACGCCGTTGGCGCGCAGCGTCTTGGCGACGGCCGCCGCGTCCACCGCGTCGTCGAAGTCGATCGTCGCGACCACCTGGGAGCGCGCGGCCGGGTCGGCGACAAAGGGCGTCGCGTATGCCGTGCCCTCCGCCCAGCCGTAGAGCCGGCTCGCGGAGTCGGCGGTCCGAGCGGTGGCCCAGTCCAGGCCGCCGTTGCCGTTGAGCCACTCGAGCTGGTTGGCCATCAGCGCCAGCGTGGACAGCGCGGGGGTGTTGTAGGTCTGGTTCTTGCGCGAGTTGTCGATGGCCGTGGGCAGCGAGTAGAAGTCGGGCACCCAGCGGCCACTGGCCGTGATCTCCTCGACCCGGGCCAGGGCGGCGGGGGAGAAGGCGGCCAGCCAGAGGCCCCCGTCGGAGGCGAAGCACTTCTGCGGGGCGAAGTAGTAGACGTCGGCCTGAGACATGTCGACCGGCAGCCCGCCCGCACCAGAGGTGGCGTCGATGAGCACGAGCGCGTCGGCATCAGCTCCCTCGACCCGCTGGATGGGAGCCATGACCCCGGTGGAGGTCTCGTTGTGCGGCCAGGCGTAGACGTCGGCACCTGCTTCGGCCACCGGGCTGGCCAGGGTGCCCGGCTCGGCCTTGATGATCGTCGACTCACCGAGGAACGGCGCCTTGGTCGTCACCGACCCGAACTTCGCAGAGAACTCTCCGAAGGCCAGGTGCTGAGCCTTGGCGCGCACCAGACCGAAGGCGGCGATGTCCCAGAAGGCCGTCGACCCGCCGTTGCCGAGGATGATCTCGTAGCCCTCGGGCAGCTTCAGCAGCGAGCTCAGGCCCTCGCGGACCTGCCCGACGAGGTTCTTGACCGGAGCCTGGCGGTGGGAGGTGCCCAAGAGGGATCTGCCGAGGCTGGCCAGGAAGTCCACCTGCTCGGGGCGGACCTTGCTGGGACCACATCCGAAGCGTCCGTCGGCGGGCAGCAGGTCGGCAGGAATGGTGATCGGCTCGGTCACGGTGACTCACCTCGATGGCGAACGATTGGAGCTTCCAGTCAACCAACTGTTCATCCGGCCCACGCCGCCGGGTCCACGAAATGGACGCGTGGCGAGGGTCGATGTGGTCAGTCTCACGCCTCGGGAACACGACGTGCGGCGGTGTCGTTAGGTGAGGTGTAATGAAGTAATCACGTAAGGAGACATGCAGATGCACCCCCACGACAACCCTTCAGATGCAGCACCCGAGGACGGCGCCGGTCGCGGACGGGGCCGTGGACGCGGCCGTCGCGGCCCAGGCTTCGGCCCCGGTTCCGGCGGCCCCGGTGGCCCCGGCTTCGGACCCGGCGGTATGCCGTTCGGTCCCGGCGGCATGGGCCCGGGCGGTATGGGCGGGCCAGGCCCGCGTGGCCGGCGCGGTGGGCCGTTCGCTCGCCCCGGTGGTTGGCAGCAGGCCGACCTTCCGGCCGCTGATGACGCCACCGCCTGGTTCGTCGGTCGCCTGCCCGGCGACTGGTTCGTCGGTGCGCCGACCATCACCGTCGACCGCGAGGAGATCCTCGTCGTCGGTGAACTCCCGCCCGTCGACGGCGAGGACAGCGCCGCCGCCGCCGAAGGCCGGATCGCGCGCTTCCGGGAGCAGACCCGCAGCGAGCGGATGGCCATCGCCGAGGCCGCGCAGGCCCGTTACGGCCGCAAGGTGAGCTGGGGCGCGAGCCTCGGCGATCGGCGTGAGCTGTTCGCCCACTTGGCTGTGCCGGTCATGACCCGGCTGCGGCAGCCCCAGCGGCAGGTGCTCGACACCCTCGTCGACGCGGGCGTCGCCCGGTCCCGGTCCGAGGCCCTGGCCTGGGCGGTGTCCCTCGTCGGCCAGCACACCGAGGCGTGGCTCGCCGAGCTGCGCGAGAAGATGGCCGAGGTCGACAAGCTCCGGGCCCAGGGTCCGGCCTTGTGACGCCCCGGCGTCAGCGCGACGATGGGCCGCGCGACGATGGGTCGCACGACGAAGGGCCACACGGCATACCCGTGCGGCCCTTCGTGTCTGTCGAGACGACCCGAGCGGTCAGCCGATCGCGTGCGGGTCGATGTGGCGCACCCAGCCGGAGACCTGTTCTGGGCTGCGCGGGCCCTCGCCGATGTAGCGCGACGACGGCCGGATGAGCCGACCGGTGCGCTTCTGCTCGAGGATGTGCGCCGACCAGCCGGCCGTGCGGGCGCAGGTGAACATCGGGGTGAACATCGACGGCGGCACCTCGGCGAAGTCGAGCAGCACGGCTGCCCAGAACTCGACATTGGTGGCGAGCACCCGGTCGGGACGGCGCTCCTGCAGCTCGGCCAGCGCCGCTTCCTCCAGCGCGTGCGCCACCTCGAAACGCGGCGCGTTGAGGCGCTTGCAGGTGGAGCGCAGGACGCGGGCGCGAGGGTCCTCGGCGCGGTAGACCCGGTGGCCGAAGCCCATCAGCCGCTCGCCCTTGTCCAGGACGCCCTTGACATAGGCCCGCGCGTCGCCGGTCTTCTCGACGCCTTCGAGCATGTAGAGCACCCGCGAGGGCGCGCCGCCGTGCAGCGGGCCGCTCATCGCGCCCACCGCACCAGACAGGCAGGCCGCGACGTCGGCGCCCGTGGAGGCGATGACGCGGGCGGTGAAGGTAGAGGCGTTCATGCCGTGCTCGGCGGCGGACACCCAATAGGCGTCGACGGCCTCGACGTGACGCGGGTCGGGCTCGCCGCGCCAGCGGATCATGAACCGCTCGACGATGGTGCGGGCCTTGTCGACCTCACGCTGCGGGATCATCGGCTTGTTGAGCCCGCGCGCCGACTGGCCGACGAAGGACAGCGCCATGACCGCGGCGCGCGCGAGGTTTTCCCGGGCCTCGGCCTCGTCGATGTCCAGCAGCGGGCGGAATCCCCAGATCGGCGCGAGCTGGGCCAGAGCCGACTGCACGTCGACACGCACGTCACCGGAGTGCACCGGCAGCGGGAAAGGCTCAGCGGGCGGCAGCCCCGGTTCGAAGGCGTTGTCGACGAGCAACCCCCACACCTGGCCGAAGGACACCTTGTCGACGAGGTCCTCGATGTCGACGCCGCGATACCTCAGCGCGCTGCCTTCCTTGTCGGGCTCAGCGATCTCCGATTCGAAGGCGACAACACCTTCCAAGCCAGGCTTGAAGCTGGCGAAATCCGGCGTGGCGAGGGGTTGGGTCGTCATGCAATCTCCTTGGACGTGCGGGGGTGACGCACGTTCGATTCTGCCGCATGGCCGGTATGCCGTGTGACCGCCTACCCCTGGGTGGACTCTCGTGCGTCCACCTCAGCGGTCGCGCTTGACGACCTTGCGGGCCTTGGCGGTGGCCGTGTCCTTGACGGCGACGACGCGATCTTTGACTGCGGGGACGTCCTCCGGGCGCATCCGTTGGGTCAGATCGGCTCGCTCGACCAACGTGGCCAGCGGCACCGGTACGGCCGGGTGCGCGCTCACCGGGTCCTCCCCGGCATACACGACCCAGACCGGGTGGGTGTCGTGGAAGACCTTGAGCACGGTGCCAGCTTGCAGCGTCGCCGCCTCGGCCAGCGCCGCCTTGCGCTCGCGCTGCTCGGCGAGCTTGGCCTGCGCGTATGCCGTCGCCGGCTCCTTGAGCGCCTTGGCCGCCACGACGAGATGGGGACCGTATTTCACGCCGTACTTCACGGCATACCCGACGATCTTGCCTGCCGCCATTGGTGGCCTCCTCACCCGCGCCCGTGTTGGCCGGAAGCCTACGCTGGAGTCGTGACCGACCGCGTGGACTACCGCAGTGACGGGCTGGACGAGACCGAGCTTGCTGCCACCCCTTATGAGCAACTGACCCGGTGGATCGAGCAGGCGCGAGCGGCGGGGGTGCATGCGGCCGAGGCGCCCGAGGGGCTGGCGCTGGCGTTCGCCACCGTCGATGCCGATGGCGCGCCCAATGTGCGCACCGTGTTGATGCGCTTCCTCGACCCCCGCGGGCCCGGGTTCGTCACCGACAGCGGATCGACCAAGGCGGTGGAGATCGCCGCCAACCCGCGCGTCGCGGCGTCTCTGGGCTGGCCGGAGCTGTTCCGTGTCGTGCGTTTCCGAGGACTTGCTGAGCCGGTGGAGAGCGACACGCTCGGGGAGTACTGGGGCACCCGGCCGTGGGGTTCTCGGATCAGCGCCTGGGCCTCGCACCAGTCCCAGCCCATCGACGGGCGAGCGGAGTTGGAGGCGCGGTTTGAGGAGTATGCCGTGCGCTATCCCGACCGGGGTCGACCTGACGATGTGCCGGTTCCGTTGTCCTGGGCCGGTTTTCGGATCCGTCCGGTCGAAATGGAGTTCTGGGCCGGCCGAGCTGGGCGGCTGCACGACCGAATCGTCTATCGCGCAACATCTCTTGACCCGATGCCTCTGCTCGACGCACCCGATGGCTGGTCGGTGAGCCGCCGCCAGCCCTGATCCTTGAGTCAAGCGTCAGGGCCTGGACATGAGAACGGCCCGTGGGTTGAGGGTCGGTCGAGACCTCACCTCGCACGCTGGACGAGACGTGCCTGCCCACGGGCCGCGGCGGCTGCGTTGGATTGCAGCCACGCGATGTCCTCTTGGAGAAACGATCGCGCTACTGCGCAACCACCTCACGAGTCCGATAGGAACTCACTACCTGACCACCTCCTCTCCCGTGTACCGCCGACGGTAGATCGATTCGGCTTGGGCCACAAGGGATTTCTCCGTGGTCCGTCGCTGCGGTGATCAGGGCGCGGGACACGCCCTCCCGGTGCCGTGCGGGCGGCATACAGTGCCGCTCGTGAGCGATGCGACGGTGACCTCTCTGCGTGAGATCGCCGTCCCGGCATACGGGCCGACTGCCCTGGCATCGGTCGGCACCGGAGCCGTCACACCGATCCTCGCCCTCACTGCCCTGGACCTCGGCGCGTCGACCGAAACGGCCGCGGTGGTCGTCGCCCTCGTGGGCGTCGGCATGGTCCTCGGCGATCTGCCAGCCGGTGCCCTCGCGGCCCGGATCGGCGAGCGCCGCGCCCTGCTGTTCGCCGCCCTCGCCGAAGGGATCGGGATGGTCGGGGCGGGGCTGGCACGCTCGGTGCTCACGCTCGCCGTTGCGGTGCTCGTCATGGGGGTGGCGGGCTCGGTGTTCGGGCTGGCCCGGCATACCTATCTCACCGAGGTCGTCCCCGCCGGTCTGCGGGCCCGGGCGCTGTCGACCCTCGGCGGCGTGCATCGCGTGGGGATCTTCCTCGGTCCCTTCCTCGGGGCGGCCGCGGTTTCGCTGTGGTCCACCAGGGCCGCGTATGCCGTGGGCGTCACCTTCGCCGTGCTGGCCGCTGTGCTGGTGGCCCTGACCCCCGATTTGGCGCGGCCGGAGGCGCAGCGGGCGGCACGGCATACCTCTGCTGTTGGTGTGGCTGGGTCGGGCGTCGCGGGCGTCGCGGTGGCGCGTCCGGCGTCAGTCGCGTCTGTCTTGCGCGCCCATCGACGGGTGCTCACGACGCTGGGGCTGGGGGTCTTGGCAGTGGCCGCGGCGCGGGCTGCCCGCAACGCCATCGTGCCGCTGTGGGCCGAGAGCATCGGGTTGGACGCCGCGTCGACGAGCCTGGTCTTCGGCATCTCGGGAGCCGCCGACATGCTGCTGTTCTATCCGGCGGGGTGGGCGATGGACCGGTTCGGGCGAGTGCATGTGGCCGTGCCGTCGATGCTCGTGCTGGGGGTGGGGATGGCGCTCATCCCGCTGGCGGGGAGCTTCACCGGGTTGGTCGTCGTCGGGCTCGTGCTCGGCGTCGGCAACGGCATCGGCTCGGGGATCCTCATGACGCTCGGTGCGGATGCCTCGCCGGTCGAAGGGCGGGCGCAGTTCCTCGGGGGCTGGCGGCTCATGGGTGACCTGGGCTGGGCGGCCGGGCCGGCGCTGGTGAGCGTGGGGGCCGCGGTGCTCTCGCTCGGGGCGGCGGCGGTGTTGATGGGCGGGCTGGCCTGGGTGGGCGCGGCCTGGCTGCGGGTGTGGGTGCCGCGTTACGACCCAACTCGGGCACGCCGTGATACCTGAGCCGTCGTGGCCCACGGTGCGGACGAGGTGCGGCCGTTCGTTCGACACGATGACTGTCGGGCGTGGGTCGAAAGATCGCGATCTTGACACTTGGGTCGCGTTGCAACGGCACCCAAGTGACAAGATCGCGATCTTGACAAGGCGTCAACGGCCCTTCGAACGAGGCTGTGGCCGCGGCGAGCGGTCAGCGGCGGCCGAGGGTGGCTAGGGCTTCGCCGTCGGTGCGCCACACCGTCCATTCGTCCTGTGGGACCGCACCGAGCGAGCGATAGAAGCCGTGCGCCGGAGTGTTCCAGTCGAGCACCCACCACTCGAATCGCGGGTAGCCGCGCTCGACACAGACCTGGGCCAGCGCCTCCAGGAGCATCCGGCCCAAGCCGAGGCCGCGACGTTCCGGGGTGACGAAGAGGTCCTCCAACCAGACGCCGTGGCGCACCTTCCAGGTCGAGAAGGTGACGTACCAGATCGCGATCCCCGCGACCTCCCAGTCGCCTGACTCGTCATCGCCGTCGCCGCCGTCACCCTTGTCGCAATCAGCGCTGTGGTCGCCGACGTTATCGGCCGCGCTGTCGCGGACCTCGGCAACGTGACAGAAGACCTGCGGCGAGTCACAGAACAGCGCCGCGGCGAAATCCTCTGGTCCGCCCTCGACCGCATCCGGCTCCTTCTCGTAGACGGCCAACCCCACGACAAGATCGTGGATGGCTTGCGCGTCGGCGGGCTGGGCGAGACGGATGCGGACCTCGGTCATGGGGTGATCCTGCCGGTTCAGGCGCGGGAGAAGGCAGCGACACCCGCCGCGACCTCAGAGCCGACCGCTGAGCTCCACGACATGAGCCAATCTGTGGCTTCAGACCCGGCGAAGCAGCAGATTGGCTCATGTCGCCGATCAGCGGGAGGTGCGGGACACGGCATACCGGCGTAGCGCCTCGGACCTGGCCGCCGCGTGCTCGACGATTCGCGCGGGGTAGCCACCGGCATACCCGTCGGCGTGCGACCACGGCTCATGGGCAGTGGCGCCGGGCAGGTGAGCCAGCTCGGGCACCCAGCGGCGCACGTAGTCACCCCGCGGGTCGAAGCGCAACCCCTGGGCGACCGGGTTGAAGATCCGGAAGTACGGCGCCGCATCGGTGCCGGTGCCCGCAACCCATTGCCAGCCATGGGAATTGGACGCGAGGTCCCCGTCCCGGAGCTGCGCCATGAAGTGCCGGGCTCCGTGCGGCCACCACACGTGCAGGTGCTTGACCAGGAAGCTCGCCGTCACCATCCGCACCCGGTTGTGCATCCATCCGCTCGCCGCGAGTTGGCGCATCCCGGCGTCGACGAACGGATAACCCGTCCGCCCCTCCCGCCACGCCTCGAAGGCCACACCCGGCTCGTCGTACTCCATCCCTGGCAGCGGCCGCAGATCGTGCCAGGCCGAATCCGGGTGATGCCACAACACGTCGGCATAAAACTCGCGCCAGGCCAACTCGGTGACGAACCGCCCGGCGCCCGGGGTGCCGCGCGCCTCGTCACGGCCGAGGTCGGCGAGCAGCGTGCGCGGGTGGATCTCGCCGTACTTGAGCGCTTCGGACAGCCGCGAGGTGCCGTCCAGGTCGGGCCGGTCGCGGTCGGTACCGTATGCCGTGAGGGCACCCTCCCGGAAAGCGCGCCACCGTGCATGGGCGGCGGCTTCACCGACGGCGACGTCGTTGGCGACAAGCGTGGGAGCGGGCAGGTCGTCGCTCGGCACCTCGGCGAGGCCAACCAGGCGGCTCGGGGCGGGGGCGGGACCCGGTGCGCCGTGGGCTCGCCAGGCCCGCGAGAACGGCGTGAAGACCTGGTAAGGCGTGCCGCTGCCGGTCAGCACGGTGCCCGGACCGACCGCGTATGCCGTGCCCGTCGCCACCCAGGCCACGCCGGCGTCGGCCAGTCGGGAGGACACCGCGGCATCTCGGCGTCGGCCATAAGGGGTGGTCTCGGCCGTGACCTGGACACTGTCGGCGCCGAGTTCCCTTGCCAGAGAGGGGATGACCGCCAAAGGTGAGCCGCGACGGATGACCAGCCGCACGGCATACCGGGCTTGGAGGTCGTCCGAGAGGGAGCGCAGGGAGGCCGCGAGGCGACCTTGCCGCGCGCCTGCGGCGTCCCAAAGACCCGGGTCGATGACGAAGACGGGGACCACCGGGCGTCCGGTGGACGCGGCGGTGAGCAGGGCTGGATGGTCGGCCAGGCGCAGGTCGCGCCGCAACCACACCAGGACAGGGTTCATTGGATGAGAGGCTAACCCCCGTGAGCGACATGATCGACACGACCGAGATGTATCTGCGGACCATCTTCGAACTCGAGGAAGAGGGGATCGTGCCGATGCGCGCGCGCATCGCCGAGCGGCTCGGGCACTCCGGGCCGACCGTGTCGCAGACCGTGGCGCGGATGGAGCGCGACGGGCTGGTGCGGGTGACCGACGACCGCCATCTGGAGTTGTCGGCGACCGGTCGACTGGCTGCGACTCGGGTCATGCGCAAACACCGGCTTGCCGAGCGGCTGCTCGTCGACATCCTCGGGCTGGAGTGGGAGTACGTCCACGAGGAAGCCTGCCGCTGGGAACACGTCATGAGCGACCGGGTCGAGCGGCGGATCCTCGCCCTCATCGGTGACCACCGCGACTCGCCCTGGGGCAACCCCATCCCCGGTTTGGAGGAGTTGGAGGGCGAACGGGAGGCCCCCGACGCCGATCAGTCGCGGAGCCTGCGCGACTGGGCGGGGCGGGCCCCGGTGAGCGGGTCTGGTCGGGGCGCTGGGTCGGCCGAATCCGGCGCCAAGCAGACCGTCGTCGTCCGGCGGATCGGCGAGATCGCCCAGGTCGAGCCGGAGACGCTCGCCGTGCTGATCGAGGCGGGGGTGCTGCCCGGCACGACGGTGCGGGTGTGGGTCGAGGGCGCCGATGTCTGCGTGGGGGTCGGCGAGGACGCCGACACGGCAGCTGTGCGCCTGCCCAGGGAGGTCGCCGCGCACGTCTTCGGGGAGCGTTTCCAGGCACCGTGAGTGCTGGGATTCAGGAGTCGGTGATCTCACAGTGGCCATTCCGTGATCGGAACGTGACATTGGCCGGGGAGATGAGTTAGTCTTCCCGACGCCGGACCAGACATGGGCGGCGCCGAGGTGGATCGCCGAATCCTGCCACCGCCTCGGGACGACTTACCGCCAGGCAGGAGCGGGGGACCCACTTTCGGGCGTCGTGAGACGCCCTTGGGGTGAAGGTCGCGGCCGAAAATCGGTCGAGGCCCGGGTGACTCCCACCCGAACCCGACAGCTCACCTCGTAGGCGCTAGGAGAGGTACATCGTGTCTGCACACGTCGGGCGTCACCGCGCCTCCGGGTATTCCCCGTTGGCCGAGCTGGCTCAGATCGCCACGGACAACGTCAAGCCAGTCGCCCGCGTTTCCGCTGCTGCGGTCATGTCCGGCGGCCTCATCGCGTCGATGGCCATGCCGGCCTCGGCCGTCACCATCCCCGAGGCGTCGCCGCTGCCGGCCACCGGTGCCGCCGACGGCGCTGCTGCCGCAGAGGTCGGACCCTCGCTGAGCGCGCCGGCCACAGCGCCCGCCAACGAGACCTTCGGTGCGCTGGGCTTTAAGACCAAGAAGGTCACGGCTGCTTCGCGGTCCAACGACCGCGCCGCGCTGACCACGACGGCCGCGTCGACGACGACCTCGTCGACGACGACTTCGTCGGCCGCTGCCACCCCGGCAGCTCCGGTTGCCGCCCCCAAGCCCGCGGTCAACGTCCCGCCGAGCGATGGCAGCATCGTCGGCATCGCCCGCAGCCTCTCCGGCATTCGCTACGTCCACGGTGGGTCCTCGCCGTCGGCGGGCTTCGACTGCTCGGGTTTCACCTCCTACGTCTACCGTCAGGTCGGCAAGTCGATCCCGCGCACGGCCGAGGGCCAGCGCGCCGCCTCGACCAAGGTCAGCAACCCGCAGCCGGGCGACCTGGTCTTCTTCGGCTACCCGGCCTACCACGTCGGCATCTACGCCAGCCCGGGCATGCTCTACGACGCCCGCCGTCCCGGCATCCTGTCCGGTCTGCACACCATCTGGACCACTAACAAGGTGAGCTACGGCCGGTTCTGAGCCTGAGCGTCACTCGGCGCCCGTAAGCGCCGGACGACGAAGCCCCCGATCCGCGATGGATCGGGGGCTTCGACGTATGCCGGTCAGGCCGGCTTCTGGGGCTTCTTGGGGTGAGGTCGTGGGTTGCGGTCGTCAGCCGGCGATGAGTGAGCCGCGCTGGGCGTGCTGCAGCTTGGAGTGCAGGATCGTGCGCATGAGCTCGGCCTCGGGGCCTTCGTGGCGGTCGACGGCAGCGAGTAGGTCGTCGATGTCGGCGCGCGAGTGGTAGCCGTCGAGGTCGCGCATGAGTCGGGCACGGGCCGCACGGGCTTCGCGGCGCTCCTGGAGGTCGTCGCGGACCATTGCCACGAGCTTGGCGGCGTAGGTGGTCGAGTTGGTGAAGGTGCGGTTGTTCATGCATCCATGGTGCGCGGAGCGCGTGCCATGCGTCCAATACCAATGAGTCGGTTGATCTATACGCCTTGTGCATAGGTAGGGTGATTGCGTGGAAACCGATGCGTTGCGATGGTTCCAGTTCGTCGCAGACGGGGCGACGGTGACCGAGGTCGCCGAGCTGCACATGGTGAGCCAGCCCAGCGTCTCTCGCGCCTTGGCGGCCTTGCAGGAGGAGATCGGCACGCCGTTGTTGGCCCGATCGGGACGGGTGTTGCGGCTGACCCACGCGGGGTCGGTCTTCAAGCGACATGTCGATCGGCTCATTAACACCCTCGACGACGGCCTGGCCGCAGTCGACCAGTTGCTCGATCCCGAGCGGGGGACCGTCGTGCTCGCTCATGACCCATCGTTGGGCTCGTGGTTGGTGCCGGCGCTCATCAGCGGCTTTCGGGCCGAGCATCCTCTAGTGCAGTTCGTCGTCCATCAGACCGGCCAAGAGGGTGTGCTGTCCTCGCCGGAGGGCCTGGTGGAGAGTCGAGTGGACCTGGTCATCACCGCCCAGCGGCCGCACGGCATACCCGTGCAGTGGCGGTTGCTCTTCCGGGAGGACCTCTTTCTGGCCGTGCCCGCGCGGCATGCGTGGGCTGGGCGCACCGAGGTGTCGATGGCCGAGGCGGCAGGGGAGCCGTTCGTCGTGCCGCGGGCGCCGAGCCCGATGCGGCAGCGGTGGGAGCGGCTCGTGGCGGCAGCGGGGATCGAGCCGCAGGTGGCTTTCGAGGTGGACGATCTGACGACTGCGCGGGGGTTTGTCGCGGCGGGGTTGGGGGTGGCCGTCGTGCCGGCGACGGGTGACGATCCGCTGCCGGCGTCGACGGGTGGGCCGAGGCTGGTGCGGATCACCGATGCGGCTGCGGCCCGAGATGTGGGGCTGGTGTGGTCGACCGAGCGGGCGCTGTTGCCGGCGGCGGCGCTGTTCCGGCGCTATCTGCTGGCGCATGTGCCGCGGCCGCAGGTGCCGGATGTGCCGGGTGTGCCGGCCCGGTCATGGGTGCCAGACTCGCGGGATGAGTGACGCGGTGGACGTGCTGGATGTGCAGGTGTGGGCCGATCTCGTGTGCCCGTGGTGCTATATCGCCGAGCGCCGGCTGGCTGAGGCTGTGGCCGGGTTTGCGGGGCCGGTGGCGGTGCGGCATCGGGCCTACGAACTCGACCCCGGTATGCCGTCCGGCGAGCGAGTGCCGGTGGCCGAGTATCTGGGGCGCAAGTACGGCGGCGGGCTCGCTGCTGGGCTGGCGATGACCTCGCAGGTGGCTGCTGTCGCTGCCGAGGACGGGCTGGTCCTGGACTTCTCGCGGGCGGTGAAGTCGTCGACCTTTGACGCACATCGATTGCTGGCGCTGGCTGCTGCCGCGGGTGCTGGAACGGGCTCTGGAGGTGGTGCCAGGGCTGGAGGTGGGTCGCTGGCCGGGGAGTTGCGCGAGGCGATGTATGCCGCGCACTTCCAGCAGGGGCTGGCACTGGACGATCACGCTGTGCTGGTGGACCTCGCCACCGGGGTGGGCCTGTCTGCCAACCGAATTGGCGAGGTGCTGGCGTCGGACGAGTTTGCTGCTGAGGTCCGGGCTGATGAGGCCGAGGCCCGATCGATCGGCGTCACCGGCGTGCCGTTCACCCTGGCTGGAGGGCGCCTGGCCGTCTCCGGCGCCCAACCAGTCGACGTCTTCACCTCTCTCTTGACCCAAGCCGCCGCCAGCTAGCCGCTGGCCTACACGTCAGGCGGTCAGCCGCCCGTAGCGCTGCCGTGCGGCTTCGCCGGAGGTCCCGAGAATGGTTCCGATGGTGGTCCAGGGCACCTTGTGTTCGCGTGCTTGCCGGACCGCGTCGCGGACGTGGGCCTCGGCGGCGGACCGTTCCATGGCCGCTTGCCGAAGGGCGCTGATTGCTGCGACGTCGCGCTCGTCTGCGGGGTCAGGTTCGTAGTCCTCGAATCGCTGGGCCAGCTCGTCAGCGTGGGCGAGGATCTCTTCGACGGATCGGGGCATCGTCATCACCTCAGGTACTTCTCCCGGGCCCTCATCGCGTGGACGATGACGTTCGCGGTATGGCCTTCGATGACTCCGACTTCGAAGATGATCGCCGTCGCGTTGGCGCCGATGATCATCGTGAAGCCATCGTCAAGATCGAAGATGCGGATGGGATTGCGGTATGCGTGCAGGATGTCGTCTTCGCTGACGCCGTGCTTGAAAGCCGACGGCGCGATGATGGGATCCTCCGCACCATCCCAAGTTAACTTGTCGGGGAGGTCGATGAAACCTGTCGTCGATGGCTGTGGTGGTGCCGGATGGGTGACCCGCCTGCGTCCGCGGGCCCAGTAAGGGCCGCGCCCGAGCCGCCGGATAGTCGGCTCTCGTTGCCATCGGAAGGTCCTTGGCTTTCCGTATCGTGCAAAGTATATTGCGTGTTATGCAATCAGCGCCGCCCCCTCTCCTGCCGCTGTTGCGGTCATCGCTGCAGGGTGAGCTCCTGGCGTTGCTTCTGCTCAACCCCGACCGAGAATGGTCGTTGACTGAGTTGGCGAACCGCATCGGCGCGTCGGTGTCAACCGCGCAGCGCGAGGTTGAGCGTGCCGAGCAGTCCGGCGTCGTCGAATCCCGCCGAGTTGGGAGCGCCAGACTGGTGCGAGCGCATCCCTCGCCGCTGACCGAGCCCCTCGCCGAGCTGTTGTTGCGGTCTTTCGGGCCGCCGCAGGTGGTGGCCGAGGAGTTCGCTGGCATCGAGGGCATCGATGAGGTGCACCTGTTCGGGTCCTGGGCGGCTCGGTATGCCGGTGAAATCGGACGGGCGCCGGGAGATATCGACGTCCTCGTCATCGGCGCGCCAGACCGGGATGTCGCCTATGAAGCAGCCGAGCGCGCCAGTCGCCGACTTGCCCACGAGGTCAACGTGACCTTCCGTTCGCGTGAGTGGTGGGCCGAGGGGGTTGATGGATTCCACACTGAGGTCTTGACTCGGCCTCGCGTGCAGGTCTTGCCAGTCGCCCAGGTGAAGCCGTGAGCTGGAGCCCGGGTCGGCAGGACATCCAGAGGTTGATCGCCGCCGGGGAAATCGGCGTGGTGACGCCAGATCCAGTCGTGGCGGCGAGGCTCCTCGATGACGCGGACCGTCATCTCCGGTCGGCAGCAGCCGCGGTTGGGTTCAGGGATTTGTCGGGCGACTATCAGCTCGCCTACGACTCCCTGCGCAAGTCGGCGGCAGCACTGCTGGCCCTACAAGGCCTCAGGGCAACGTCGCGTGGTGGTCATGTCGCCATCAAAGAGGTGTTGAAGGGCCGCTCAAGCTCAGGTGCCCCCGGCGCGAATCGAACGCGCGACACCCGCTTTAGGAGAGCGGTGCTCTATCCCCTGAGCTACGAGGGCGGGGGGCGGGCGCAGCCGCCGGGTCAAGGGTAGTCGCGCTACGAGGCGCAACCAATCCGGCAGCGCGGGAGCCGCGCCCCATCTCGCACACCTCGGTCATCGCCCGCACGATGTCCGACAGCACGTCCTCGACGAGCGCCAACTCGGCATCCGAGCGCGACGCCAGGACCTCCCTGATCGCCCCCGACAACGGCTGGAACGACGTCGACGCGAGATCGGCAGCGCTCGGGGTGATCTCGACGACGACCTTGCGCCCGTCGGCGACATGTGGGTGCCGCGTCACATGGCCGATGTGCTCCAGCCGGGTGACCAGCGAGGTCACCGCCGACGCCGACAAGTGCAACTCTGCCGCCAACTGCGAGGGCGTCAACTCTGCGCCATCGCGCGCGGCGTCACTGATGATCCCCATCGCCGTGAGGTCGGTCGAGTGCATCCCGAGCCGCTCCCGGATTGCATGCGAATACCGGTCCGACTGGGTCGCCACGGCCCGCACGAGGCGCAGCACGCGGGTCACGGCCGGCTGGCCGAGCCGCGCGTCGCCGTCCTCCCCAGCCATGCGAGCCTCCTATATGCTTCGATGGTCGAAATATCCCACGGTCTGCCGCCCGCCGCGCGGCGAGCCGATGAGACCGACCCGCACCACGGCATACCGAAGGGCGAAGCCAAGCATGACGCATCCCGCCGCTCCCGGCGCGACCACCTCCCGCGCAACGGAACAGCCTGGTATGCCGTGCGGCTCACCGTCTGCTGACGGCGACGACGTGGTCCTGCTCGACGAGTCCGGGAACCCGATCGGAGCCGCGGACCGCCGCACCGTTCACACCGACCAGACGCCGCTGCACTTGGCCTTCTCCACCTATCTCTTCGACGCCGACGACCGGCTGCTGCTCACCCAGCGCGCGCATGACAAGGTGACCTGGCCGAGCGTCTGGACCAACTCCTGCTGCGGTCACCCGCGGCCGGGCGAAGGCCCCACGTCTGCCGCCAGCCGTCGCATCCGCGAGGAACTCGGCTTGGTCGTGAAGCCCAGCGAGTTGCGTTGTGTGGCACCGGATTTCAGATATCGAGCGGTCGACGCCCAGGGTGTTGTCGAGAACGAGATGTGCCCGGTCTACGTCGCCGAGGTCGACAGCGCAGCGCACGACGCACGCCGAGCCGACCCCGAGGAGATCGCGGACTGCCGATGGGTGCCCTGGCGTGACGTCATCGACCGGGCAGCGAACGATCCGGCCAGCCTCAGCCCCTGGGCCGTGCTGCAGATCCCGCTCGTGGCAGCCGCTCGCCCCCCACGCAGCGTCGTCGAGGGCGGTGGCGACAGCGGTCCCGAGGGCAGCGCATGACTGACCTGGATCGCTCACCGCGCATCCGCCAACCGCTGATCGACGCGCAATCGGCCGTGGACGCCGCTTTGGCCGAGGTCCTGACCGACCTCGGCCGGCGTTGGCGCGACCTGACCCCCAACGGCTCGGCGAGCCCAGACGACCCGGCCATCCCGGACAGCCACCTCGATCTGATCGGCGCCGGCACGCACCTCACGGCTGACGACGTCCTGGGCTACCTCGTTGACTTCCTCTCCCGGCCGGGCAAACGGATCCGCCCGCAGATGTGCTTCTGGGGCTGGGCTTCCGTACACGGCACCTGCGCGCCCACCCACGACAACGGGTATGCCGACATGGTCACCGCAGGTGCCGCCCTGGAACTCCTGCACGTCCTCGGGCTCGTGCACGACGACGTCATGGACGAGTCCGACCAGCGCCGCGGCCGCCCGACCGTGCATCGCCGCGCCACTGACGATCATCGACGCCAGCACGCCGACGGCGACCCCGACCGCTATGGCGAGAGCATCGCCGTGCTCGTCGGCGACCTCGCCCACACCGAGGCGGTCCGGCTCGCGATGACCCTGCCGCCGCCGATGCGCGAGGTCTGGAACACGCTCTCCCTGGAGCTGATGATCGGCCAAGCCACCGACCTCATCGGAGCGGCGGGGCGACGTCGCGATCTCGCCCACGCGCGCGCGATTGCCCGCACCAAATCTGGCGCGTACACCGTCGCTCGCCCGCTCGACCTCGGCGCCACCGCTGCCGGCGCAACCGAGCTCACCCGCCAGGCGCTGGCTCGCTATGGACACCACGTCGGTGAGGCGTTCGCCCTGCGCGACGACCTGCTCGGCGCCTTCGGCGACACCAGCACCACCGGAAAGCCCGTCGGTGACGACCTCGTCGCCGGCAAGCCCACCGTGCTGCTCGCCCTGGCTGCCCAGACCGACGACCCTGCCACCCAATCCGCCCTGGCCAGCATCGAGAGCCGCGCCATCACCGCCGGCGACGTCCCGCAGATTCAAGCGACGCTCGCCGCGGCAGGCATCGTCGACCGCGCCGAAGCCCTCATCGCCGACGCCACTGCTGCCGCGCTGCTCGAACTCGACGAGGCCCCCATCCACCCAGACGCCCGCGAGGGCCTGGTCGACCTGGCCCAATCGATCGCCTGGAGGGCCTCATGAGCCGTGCTAGCCGGGTCATCGTCATCGGCGCCGGCCTGGCCGGGTTGTCCGCCGCCTGCTACCTGCGCGCCGACGGCCACGAGGTCACCGTCCTCGAACGTGAACCCCTCCCGGGCGGCCGCAGCACCCGGATCACCCAAGACGGCTTCGCCTTCGACATCGGCGCCACCGTCCTCACCATGCCCAGCCTCATCGACGACGCCCTGCGCCAGGTCGGCGCCACCGTCGAACGCGCCATCCCCATGAAGCGGCTCGACCCGGCATACCTGGCTCGGTATGCCGACGGCTCGACGCTGCGGGTGCGCGGCGACCGCGACGCGATGCGCGAGGAGATCCGCCGGGTCTGCGGCGACCGCGACGCCGACGCCTTCGACCCTTTCGTCGCGTGGCTGGAGCGGCTCTACGACCTCGAACTCCCGCACTTCATCGACGCCAACCTCGAACGCCCCTGGGACCTCGCCCGACACCCGCTCGCCGCCGCCAAGCTCGTCGCGACCGGCGCCTTCGGCAGCCTCGACCGCGCGGTCTCGCGCCGCTTCGCCGACGACCGGCTGCGCAAACTCTTCACCTTCCAGGCCATGTATGCCGGCCTCGCGCCCACCGACGCCCTGGCGATCTACGCGGTCATCACCTACATGGACTCCATCGCCGGGGTCTATGCGCCCGAAGGCGGCATGTATGCCGTGCCGCGCGCCATGGCCGACGCCGCGGCTGCGGCCGGGGTGACCTTCCACTACGACACGACCGTCACCGCGCTCGCCCGCTCTGGCAACCGGATCAGCGGGGTCCAACTCGACACCGGCGACGTCGTGCCCGCCGACGCGGTCGTGTGCACGCTCGACGTGCCCACGGCATACCGGCTGTTGCTGCCCAACCTGAGCCCGCCCCGGGTGCTGAGCCGCGCGAAGTACGCCCCCTCGGCGGCCGTTTGGCATCTCGGAGTGAAAGGAGGGGCGCCCGAGGGCGCGGTGCACCACAACATCCACTTCGCCGATGCGTGGGAGCGCTCGTTCGTCGAGTTGATCGACCAGCGCCGGATGATGACCGACCCGAGCCGGCTGGTGACGATCCCGACGGTCGATGACCCACAGCTGGCGCCGGAAGGCTGCTCGACGCTCTATGTCCTCGAACCGGTGCCCAATCTTGGCGGGCCGACCGATTGGCGTTCGGAGACACCGCGATTGCGTGAACGTCTGCTCAATTTCCTTGAGACGCAGGGATATCCGACCGACATCGTCACCGAGCGGCTCTACACCCCGATCGACTGGCAGGCCATGGGCATGGCCGAAGGCACCCCCTTCGCGTTAGCTCACACGTTTATGCAGACCGGTCCCTTCCGCCCCGGCAATCGCGAAAAGCGACTCCCTGGGCTGTTTTTCGCCGGATCGGGCACGACTCCCGGCGTCGGGGTACCGATGGTGCTCATCAGCGGCAAGCTCGCCGCCACCCGGGTGCGGGAGTATGCCCCGTGACGGCCACCCCCAGCGCACTCGCCTTGCAGCACCCGTATGCCGTGTGCGCCCAGATCACCCGGGAACACGGCACGACCTACTTCTGGGGCGTGCAGCTGTTGCCTCGGGAGAGTCGTCGGCACGTGCACGCGATCTATGCCCTGTGTCGGGTCGCCGACGACATCGTCGACGCCGCGGGCGCCACGACCGCCCGCGTCGAACAGACCCGCGACGAGTTGTCGGCTTTCCGAGACAGGTTCGATCGAGCCGTCGAGCGAGCCCGCGCCGGTCATCCGAGTGAGCCCAGCCGGCCCGCAACCGAGGTGTCCGCCACCGACGACCGGGAGGCAGCCGTGCTCGCTGCCGCAGCCGCCACCACGGTCGAGTTGGGCCTCACAACCGAGCCCTTCGACCGCTTCTTCGGGGCGATGGCGATGGACCTCGACACGACGCACTACGCAACGTGGGACGACCTGTGCGGCTACATGGAGGGCTCGGCCGCCGTCATCGGCGAGCTCATGCTCCCGGTGCTCAAGCCCCGCTCAGCCGCGGCCTTCGAGCCAGCCCGAGCCCTCGGCCTGGCCTTCCAACTGACCAACTTTCTGCGCGACGTCGGTGAAGACCTCGACCGAGGCCGGGTCTACCTCCCGCAGGACGACCTCGCCCGGTTCGGCGCCGACCCCGCCCGCCGGGTCGCCGACCAGCCGTGGCGCGAGTTCCTCGCCTTCCAGATCGCCCGCAACCGGGAGCTGTATGCCGTGGCCGACACCGGCATACCCCATCTGCCGCCGCGATCGGCCAGGTGCGTCGCCACCGCGCGGCGGCTGTATTCGGGGATCCTGGACCGCATCGAGGCCGCCAACTACGACGTCTTCTCGGCGCGCGCCCGGGTGCCGACCTGGCGCAAAGCGGCCACGGCAGCAACGATTTTCGTGACGGGAGCAGGGACGGCACAGCGATGAGCCTCAAGGAGACGGTGTTGGCCCAGGTGCGGGCGCGCTCGCCGCTGCGGGTCATGCCCGAGCCGCCGCTGCCCGCGCTGACCCCGACCTGGGCCGATGCCTCGGTGCGCCGGATCTCGGCCGCCCTCGATCGGGCCCAGCAGCGCGACGCCGGCGGCTGGTACGTCGTGGGGCGCAGCGGCGATGTGCCGAGCGGCGAGTCGATCACCCGCCTCATCGCCGGGCGCGAGGTCGCGCTCTGGCGCGCCGCTGACGGCCGGCTGCATGCCGGGCCGGGGGCGTGTCCGCACATGGGCGCCCTGCTGGAGCGTTGCCCGGTCGCCGGCGACACGGTGCTGTGCCGGTGGCACGGAATGGCGCTGGGGGAGGGCCGACACGGCTATCGCGAGCACCCGGCATACGACGACGGGGTGCTCGCCTGGGTGCAGCTACCCACCGACGGTGAGACGCCCGCGTCCGGCCCGCGCCTGCCGCAGCGGCCCGACCCCGAGACCGCGATCGCCGCGGTCTACGTCGGGCGGATGCGCTGCGAACCCGCCGATGTCATCGCCAACCGCCTCGACCCGTGGCACGGCGCGTGGTTCCACCCCTATGCCTTCTCGCACCTCACCGTCGACGAATCTGCCTCTGACGCAGACCGATTGGTGCTCGACGTCACCTTCCGGCTGGGGCGGACCTTCGGCGTGCCGGTCCGCGCGTCCTTCGAGACTCCTGACAGCCGCACGATCGTCATGACCATCCTCGACGGCGAAGGCACCGGCTCCGTCGTCGAGACTCACGCGACGCCGCTGGGCACCGACCGCGACGGCGCCGCGATCACCGTGCTCACCGAGGCGACCATCGCCACGTCCGAGCGGCTCGGGTTCCGGCTGCTGCGGCCGGCCGCGCGGCTGGTGCGCCCGCTCATCGTGCACACCGCGGCGGGGCTGTGGCGCGACGACCAGGACTACGCCGAACGCCGGTATGCCGTGCGCCGCGGCGAGCTCGGCTCCGGCAAGGATCGTCGTGGCTGACCGCTATCAATACCTCGTCCTCATGGCCGCGTGCGTGCTCATCACGCTGCCGCTGGAGTTCGTGCTGCGCGCGCGGATCTACCGCCGACCGCGCCGCTACCTCGCGGCGCTGCTGCCGGTGGTCGTCATCTTCTCCATCTGGGACGTCGTCGCGATCGCTCGCGGGCACTGGTGGTACTCCCCGGCATACACGACCGATGTGATCCTGCCGGCCGGGCTGCCGCTGGAGGAACTCGTCTTCTTCGTGGTCATCCCGACCTGCGGGCTGCTCACCTACGAAGCGGTCGGCACCGTGCTCGGCTGGGCGCGCCAGTGGCGCTCCCGAGCCCGACGCGGCGCGGGGAAGGGCGGCGCGGCATGAGGGAGTACACCGTGTGGAGCGCCATCGCGGTGCTCGCCGTCGTCGCGCTCGAACTGCTGTGGCTGCGCACCGGGCTCTTCCGCAGGCTGCAGTTCTGGATCGCCATGGCGATCGTCTTCTTCTTCCAGTGCCTCGTGGATGGCTGGCTCACCAAGCTCTCGGCGCCGATTGTCCTGTATACCGAGGACCAAATGCTCGGCGTGCGGGCGCCCTGGGACATCCCCGTCGAGGACTTCGCCTTCGGTTTCGCGATGGTGACCCTCGCCCTGCTGCTGTGGGAGGCACGCCGTGACCAGCCCGAATAGCACCACCGCACGGACGGGTATGCCGTCCCTCTCGCCCCCCGCCCGCACGACGCGTCCTGGCCTCGACCGTCGCGCCGAGCGCTGGGCTCCCGCCGCCCCCATCGGAGCGCCACGGCAGATGCCGCCGGTCACCGTCGTCGGCGGCGGCATCGCGGGCCTTGCGGCAGCGACCGTCCTGGCCGAACGCGGCGCCCACGTCACCATCCTGGAGGCCGAGGACACGCTCGGCGGTCGGGTCCGCTCCTGGCCGGTGACCAGCGCCGATGGCCAGACGCTCACCATGTCGCGGGGCTTCCACGCCTTCTTCCGGCAGTACTACAACCTGCGCGCCCTGCTGCGCCGCGCCGATCCCGACCTGCGTGCGCTGGCCCCCGTCGAGGACTACCCCTTGGTCCATGCCTCCGGCCAGCGGGATTCGTTTGCCAAGATCCCGCGGCAACCCCCGCTCAACGTCATGGCCTTTGTCGCCCGTTCGCCGTCGTTCCGCTGGCGCGATCTGCTCAAGGTCGACGTGGCCGAGGCCATGGGATTGCTCGATGTCGACTTTCCGGCGACGTTCACGGCATACGACGGGGTGAGTGCGGCCGAGGTGCTCGACCGGCTGCACTTCCCGGCCTCGGCGCGGCATCTGGCGCTGGAGGTCTTCGCGCGCAGCTTCTTCGCCGACCCGCGGGAGTTCTCCGGCGGTGAGATGGTGGGGATGTTCCACACCTACTTCCTCGGCTCGTCCGAGGGGCTGCTTTTCGATTGCGCCACCGACGACTTCGACACCGCACTGTGGGCGCCGCTCGCGGCATACCTGCAAAAGCTTGGGGTGACGATCCGCACCGGCGTGCGCGCCACAGCACTCACCGAGACTGACGACGGCATCATCGTCCACACCTCGGAAGGCACGGCAGCGGGTCGCACCGACCCGGGGCTCGTCGTGCTCGCCCTGCCCACCCAGGCCCTGCAGAGCATCGTCACCGCTTCGCCGTGGCTGGGCGATGCCGACTGGCGCGAGCGGATCTCGGCGTTGCGCGCCGCGCCGCCCTTCGGGGTGCTGCGGCGCTGGCTGGCCCGCCCGGTCGCCGACGACTCCCCGCCCTTCCTCGGCACGGCCGCGTTCGGCCCCCTGGACAACATCTCCCGTTTCGAGTCGCTCGAAGCCGGCGCCAAGGCATGGGCCGACGCCACCGGCGGCACCGTCATCGAGCTGCACGCCTACGCCATGGATGCGCCAGCCGAGCAGGTCAAGGCGCAGCTCTGGGACGAATATCTGCGGCTGCACCCCGAATCCGCCGGCGCGCCGATCGTGCACGAGGAGTGGCTGGTCCACGAGGACTGCCCGCTGGTCGACACCTCGCCGTGGGAGCGGCGCCCCACGGTGCAGACCCCCGACCCGCGCGTCACCCTCGCCGGCGACCTGGTGCGCTGCGACCTGCCGATCGCGCTGATGGAGCGCGCGGCGACCACCGGCATGCTCGCGGCCAACGCCCTGCTCGCCTCCCACGGCCACGAAGGCCAGGAGCTCTGGTCGGTGCCGACCGGGGCGGTGCTGCCCGGCGTCGGTCCGGCCCGAACTGCCCTCACCCGCCTGCCGAAGCTGCCGACATTGCCGACACTGCCGAAGCTGCCGACACTGCCCCGTATGCCGTGGCAGCGCACCTCCCAGCCCGGTGCGCGCTCGGCCGACGACCCGGCGCCGAAGAATCTGAAAGGCCAGGACGACTGACGTGGACGAGTTGGACGAGGCATTCGACGCGGGCGCCCGCCGCTACGACCTGCTGGTCGGGCTCAACCCTGGCTACCACCGTCACCTGCGCTCGGCAGCCCGCACGCTCGTCGAGCAGACGCCCGCCGGCGGGCTGATCGCCGACCTCGGCTGCGGCTCAGGGCTGTCGACACGCGCTCTGCTGCAGGCTGGCGCCACCCAGGTCATGGGCGTCGACGCTTCCGCAGGGATGCTGCGGGCCGCCCAGGCCAAATCGTGGCCCGGCGGAGTGCGCTTCCTCCACTCGCCCGCCCAGGACCTCGCCCAGGTGCTGCGCGACCGCGGCGAGGGGCCCCTGGACGGTGCGTTCGCGGCATACCTGCTTCGGAATGTGCCCGAGGCGCAGCGCCTCGACTTCCTGCGCGCCCTCCACGCCGCGCTGCGGCCCGGTGCCACCGTCGTCCTGCAGGACTACTCCCTCGCGCCCGGCCGCCGCCCGCTCGCGACCTGGCGCCTGGTCTGCCGGACCGTCATCAAGCCGCTCGCGACCGCGGTCGACGGCAACGCGGAGCTGTATGACTACCTGGAGGAGAGCGTCGTGACCAACTGGTCGCCCGCGCGCATCGCGGCCGCGATGACGGAGGCCGGGTTCACCGACGTGCTGGTGCGCACCGTGCCCGGGTGGCAACGCGGGATCCTGCACGACATCCGCGCCCGAGCGGGCGGGGCGCGCGCATGACCACGACGATCCGCGAGAGCGTGCCGCTGCGACTCACCCGCGACGAGGTGATGGCGCGGTTGGCCGACCGTGGTTTCGTCGTGTGGCGTGGCACGGCCAACGCGACGCTGCCCAGCGACCTGGTCGACCATCAGCTGACGACCGACGAGATCACCATCCACACCACCGCCGCCATCGGTGCGGACTGGCTGCCACGCAAGGTTGCGGCCGCCGCAAGCACGCTGCCGACGATCACCCGCGTCGAGACCTGGGACCGACGCAGCGGCGCCGGGCGCACCGAGTTCTCCGGTTTCGGGGTGCCCGCCAGCGCCTCGGCGACCATGCGGATCGAGCCTGCGTCCGGCGGCTCCGGAGAGCTGGGTGGGTGCGTGCTGCACCACGAGGTGCGCCTGCGGGTCGACCTTCCGCTGGTCGGTGGCCTGATCGAGAAGGCGCTGGCCGGTCGGATTGCCGAGACACTGCGCCAGGAGTCGGCGCTCTATGACTCCTACCGCAGCGGCACCGATCGCAGCGGCGCCCCGACCGCCTAGCGGCCGCACGGCATACCCGATGTGGGAGGCGGCGACAAAAGGGGCGCAGCACCCGGCGCGGGTCCGGGGAGTGACGGACCCGACTGGTTAGCCTGCTGGCGTGACTGTCGTGGAAACCATTGCCGGCTGGGCCCGGGAGCTGTCCGACGTGGGCGGACCCAACACCCTGCTGTGGGCGCCGACGCGGCGCGACGGGTTCCTCGAACTCACCACAGCCCACCCGGGCGGGGTCTCCATGCTCCTCGCTGGCCGACCGACCCGGCTGAGCGATCTGGTCCGCGAACCGGGTGCCTTCGACGACGCGCTGGACGTGGCCCGACGGGTGCACCAGCAGGCCGTCGACCTGCTCGAGCACCGGGGACTGGCCTGCGGATTCGTCGCCATGGGCGTGGCGACCTGGGACCCGCCGCGCGCGCGGGCCGTCGTCGAGGCGCCGGTGCTGCTGCGCACCTGCACGCTGCGCCCGACCACGGTGGCCGAGAGCGATTTCGAACTCGACCTCGGGCCGACCGTCGAGGTCAACCCGGCGCTGGTCAATTACCTGCGTTCGGTCGCCGGCATCGAGGTCGACCCCACGGCGCTCGCCGCGCTCGCCGATGGCGCCTACGGTTTTGACCCCTACCCCGTGTATGCCGCGCTGGCTCGGCTCTGCGCCGACGTCCCAGGGTTCTCGGTCACCCCGCGATTGGCGCTGGCCACCTATCCCTACGTCAAGCTCGCCATGGTCGCCGACGTCAGCGGCAACACTCGCTGGCTGTCCCAGGTCGACTTCATCGCGGCGCTGGCCGGTGACGAGGGTGCCACAACCCGACTGTCGCATGCCCCGCTGGAGCCCCTGGTCGACCCTGACCCCGAGCGTGAGGTCCTCCCGCTGGACCTAGACCCCATGCAGCACGCCGTTGTCGAGGCCACTCGACGCGACACCGGAGTGGCGCTACGCGCGCCGCGCGGCACCGGCCGCACCCAAACTCTCGCCGCCGTCGTTGCCGCGGCTGCCTTCGACGAGCGGCGGGTCCTCTACGTCACGCGCCACCGGCAAAGCGTGCGCGATCTGCGCGCGCGACTGGCATCGGCCGGGCTGGGAGACCTCGTCCTGGACCTCACCGGCTCCGATGCCGGTCGCGGGGGCGCCCTGGAGGAGTTGGCGGCTGCAGTGGCGATGGCCACCGCGCGCGACGAGAGCACCTCTCTGCTTCCCGATGCGCGGGGCGCCTTCGCGCGGGCCTTCGCCGTCGCCGAGGCCCGCGACGAACTCGCCGGTCACGTCGCGGCGTTGCACAAGGTCCGCCAGCCCTGGGGGGTCACGGCATACCAGGTGCAGGAGGCGATGGCCGCGCTCGCGACCCAGGCTCCCGCGCCGGGCTCCCGGGTGCGGATCGCCGGAGCTGCGCTGCGGGCGCTTAGCCGTGAGCGCATCGACGAACTCGCCGCTCACCTCGCGGATGCCGCAGCGGCCGGGGCATGGGCCGTCGGCGACGGCAACGACCCTTGGTATGCCGCCGACATCCGCACCGAGGACGAGGTCGTCCGGGCCAAGGCGATCGTCCAACGCTTCGCCGGCGACGGATTCGCTTCTGCCGCAAAGGAACTCGACGGCATACTCGCTGAGTCCTCGCTCAAGGCAGCCCGCACGCCACTGGACTGGGACCGCGCGCTGCGCACCATGAGCGGTGTGCGCGAGACGCTGGAAGTCTTCCGCCCCGAGATCTTCGACATCCCGCTGGACGAGCATGTCGCCGCGACCGGCACGCGTGACTTCCGCGACCAGGACGGCGAGGCCGACCTCGGTCTGGTCACCCGCTCGCGGGTGCGGCGCCAGGCTCGGCGGTTGTTGCGTCCTGGCCGCCCGCCGCAGGACCTGCACGCCGAGCTCGTCTCGGCGCGCGAGCAGCGCAACGCCTGGCACGACCTGGTGGGTGCCGGTGGTCGTCCGGAGATCTCCCCTCGGCTCGACGAGGCGCAGGCGTTATACGACAACATCGCCAGCGACCTCACCTGGCTGCAGGCGCGGCTCGAGCCGACCGAGGCCGGCGGCAACCTGCTCGGCACCTCGATGCCGCTCGTCCGCGGCCGGATCAACCGGCTGGCCGAACGGCTGGAGCGACTGGAGATCCTGCCCAAGGTCACCGCCGTGGTCGAGGAGCTGCGGGCCGCCGGCATGGGCGCGGTCATCGATGACTTCGCTCGCCGCGGGGTCGCGGCCGATCAGGTGCGCCACGAGCTCGATCACATCTGGTGGGCCTCGATCGGTCAGGACATCACCTCCTCCGACCGGCGCTACTCCGGACACGACGGGGTGCGGTTGCGCGATCGGGCCGGCCAACTCGCCGAGCATGAGACCACGGCGCGGGCCGCCGCGCGCGAGCGGATCCACCGGCATACCGATGCCTTGATCCGCCGCCGCGCGCGCGACAACCAGCGGCAGGCGCAACTGCTGCGTTCTCAGGGACCGGGGGTCAGCGCTCGCGCGCGGCTGGCCTTCGCCGACGTCGTCCGCGAGGGGGAGGATCTCGTCGCGGCTGCCCGTCCCTGCCTGGCGATGAGCCCGTATGCCGTCGCACAGCTGCTCGCGCCCGGCACGTCGTTCGACCTGGTCATCATCGACGACGCGACCAGCCTCACGGTCGCCGAAGCGATCTCCGCCCTCTCCCGGGGCCGCCAGGTCGTCGTGGCCAGCGACCCCTACGGCCCGCAGCCGGAGCCGTTCCGGGTCGGCCAATCCGTTGATGCGTCGGGCGAGGGATCGGCGCTGGGGCCGACTGCGTCTTTGGCTGCCCGCGCGCAGGGCTTGCTCAGCGCAGCCGACCTCACCTGGTGGCACAGCACCGCAGACCCCCGACTGCGCCCGGACGATCTCGCCGGCACCGTCGAAGGGGTGCCCGCGCCTGTGCTAGCCGATCCGGTCGACCTGGTCACGGTCGAAGGAGTCGTGGCCTACGCGCCGGGAGCGGACCAGCCGATCGAGTCATCGGAGTCGGAGGTCGCTGCGGTCGTCGCCGCGGTGCTCGATCACGCTCGGGCGCGACCGGAGCAGAGTCTAGCCGTCGTCGGGCTCACCGGCGCGGTCGTCGACGGCGTGCGGGCCCGGTTGCGCGAGGCCGTGGCCGAGATTGCCGATGACGATGCTGCGGTGGCGTTCCTGGCCGGAGCGGGCGACGAGCCGTTCGTGGTGACGAGCTTCGAGCGGGCGGCTGGGTTGGAGCGGGACGTCGTCATCCTCGCGATGGGATACGGCCGGACCCCGCACGGCCGCGTGCTGCACCGCTTCCCGTCCGTGGATGCGCCGGCTGCTGCCTCGGCCCTGGCGGCAGTGCGCCGCGCGCCCCGGCATCGGCTCGTCGTGGTGACCGCGCTGAGCTCGTCGGAAATTGTCTCGAGTCGGCTCAAGAGCCCGGGTGCTCGGGCTCTGCGCGACCTCCTGGTGGCCGTCGAAGCCGCGACGGGCGCTGACGCCGGTGCCACGGCTGAGGTCCCGGCGGTCGCGGGGCAGGCTGATGTGGGCCGGTCCGACAGCGCGCTGATGGCTTACCTCGCCGCACGACTGCGCGAGGAAGGGCTCATCGTCGCTCACGAGGTGGGGGTCGGCGCTCACGTCGTCGAGCTCGCCGTCGGTCACCCGGACCTGCCTGACCGCTATCTCGTCGCGGTCGAAAGCGACGGACCCCGGTATGCCGCCCGCCAGGGCGTGCGCTCACGGGATCGTCTGCGCCCTGACCAGGTCGAACGTGCCGGGTGGCGGTTCGTGCGGGTCTGGTCCACCGACCTCTACCGTGATCCGGCTCGCGAGGTGGCTCGGATCGTCGGGGTAGTTCGCGAGATCGTCCGGGCCGAGCGAGCCCAGCGGGTGCCGGCCCCAGCCTTGGTCTCTGAGATCGGCGCGGAAAGCGGCGCAGATGGCGGCCCCGTCCCCGGCGAATCCACGCCCGAGGTAGTCGAGGAGGCCACCACTGCGGATGCGCAGCCAGGTGAGGCCGTCACGGCCGGCCAGGATGCCGAGGCCGCGGCTGATGCGGAGGCGACCCCTGAACCAACGCCGAAGGCAGCCCCGCGGCGGCGTCCTGAGCAGACCCGCGACGACACCGACGCCGGTTGGGGGGAGCGCCGCGATGACGACGCTCACGACCGCTGGCTGCAGGAACAACGCCCACCACACTGGGAGTGATGCTCCCCCGACGGGCAACGACAAGGGGCGGGAGCCGATCGGCTCCCGCCCCTTGGCGGATCTGCGGCGAAGATCAGCGAGCGCGCAGCGCGTCGCGGATTTCGGTGAGCAGGGCGACCTCTTCGGACGGAGCGTCGGTCGCGGCCTCCTCGCCCTTGGCGCGGCGCTCGGCCAGCTTGTTGAGCGGGGCGACGACCATGAAGTAGACGGCCGCAGCGACGATGACGAACGAGATCAGCGTCGTGAGGAAGGCACCGACGTGGACGCCCTCGGGCACCCAGCCGGAGAAGTTGGGGGTGCCACCGAGCTTGCCGATGAGGTCCATGATGATCGTCACGAACGACTCG
>Ga0116180_1000661_pt1 | contig 31441 bp, 29 predicted proteins | sample AD_UKC073_MetaG_FD_89804 | JGI IMG/M metagenome (GOLD analysis project Ga0116180, IMG submission 89804) | Active sludge microbial communities of municipal wastewater-treating anaerobic digesters from USA - AD_UKC073_MetaG | ecosystem: Engineered > Bioreactor > Anaerobic > Digestate | place: USA... | reverse complement strand
GCTCGTCATCGGTGGAGGCCGATCCTCGAGCCCGAAGTCGATGTCCTTGAGCAATTCTTCGATCGGCTTGGGCGGCGAAGCGGCTGCTGGCTTGGCGGCTGCGGCGGGCTTGGGTACCGCCTTGGTGGAGGCTGCCGCGCCTTCGCGCGGTGGCTCTGTCGCCGCGGCGGGCATGGCCGGCAGCGGCCGTTTGGAATTCGGGTCACGCAATTGCGGCCGCGTTTTTGGCAAATCGGGTGCGGAACCGCTGGTGGCTGCGCGGGCTACAGCCGCTTCCTGCTGCTCAAGATCCGCACCTTCTCCAGCAACTGCCGCCTTGGGTCGGGCAGGCCGCCGCAGCAGCGGCAACAACAATACTGCGACAACAGCCAGGACAATCAGCAGGATGGCGACCCACACCACCGGGTTACCCCACCAGGCGGGCTCGGTTTCCAGCGGCAGGGGTTTGGATGCGGGGGATGGCTTGGCGGGTTCTGGCGGTTTGGCGGCCGTTTCCACGGGCGCAGCGGGCGCAGCCGGTTGAATCGGTTGCGCCGGCGCAGCCGGTTCAGCTGGCGGAGTCGAGGCGCTGGTCTGGGGCAAGCTACTTTGCGGAAAGAGTTCCCGTGGTTGATCGGGCGATGCCGGAAGCGATGCCAAGGGCACTGCCGCAGTCGATGGCGCTTCCGGCGGCGCGACCGGGGGAACCGCAGGCGGTGCAGCTTCGGCCGCTGGTGCAGGTGTCGTGATCGCCGCAGTGGCGGGCGGCGCTTCCGGCGCGGGCAATGCGGCCGTCTCGGCAGCCGCCGCCGGCACAGTCGCCGCAGTGGCATCAGCAGTCAACGGCGGCGCAGCGGGTGCAGCAGGCGCAGCATTGTTCGATACGCCCAGAGCCTGTGCGGTCGGCACCTTGAGCATGGCCCCCGCCCGCAGGCTGGATGGATTGCCATCGGTGAACGCGCCCGGATTGCCAGCCACCAGGATCGACATCATCTGCGGCAGAGCGATGGAAGGCGAAGGCCGAACCTGCCGGGCGATCGTCGCCAGGGTCTCGCCCGGCTTGACCGGTCCATAGGGCGATGCCCCCTCGAAACTGACCGGCGGGGCCGGCGGCAACGCGCCAGCGGCCGGTTTGACTGGCTTGGCCGCTTCCGCTGGCGCAGCAACGATCGGCGGCGGCGCGACGATCGGCTCGGGCGGTGGCGGCGGTCGGCGACGGTTAACATACAGGCTCGGATCCAGTTGGACCGGAAATTCCCGCAACAAATGCCCATGCGACCAGGTCAAATCGACCAGCAGATTGAAGTTGGGTTCGCGGATCGGCTCAATCGAGGTGATTTTGATGACGCTGGGACCATTGGGCGACGTCTGGACCGAGAAGCGCAATTTCGACATGAATTCCAGCCGCTCGATTCCCACCGCGTCGAAAGCCTGCTGGCGCGGCAGCTGGACTTTCAGATTGGTCAATTCAGCTGGATTGTTGACGATGAGGGGAATTTCGGCCTCGAAGTTCTGATCGAGCGCCGAGCGCACTTCGAGTGAGCCGATGCCCAGGGCAAAGGCGCATATCGGCGCCGCCAGCCCGGCCAAGAGGAGTAGTCGGAGTAATATCCTGGTCGGCATGGAACTGTCTCCATTCCACCGCCGGCCCGTCATTGGTCCGGCGGAATTCGCTTGGATGCCGTCACCGGTTGCGTGACCGGCGGTTTACTCGCCTCGAATCTGCGTATCACGCAAGTTCGAAGCCTCCCTTTAAAGATACTCCTTAACGCGGCGAATTGCCGTGAATTGGAAGTAGCAGAGCGATCAGTCTTCCAACAGGATGCGCAACATCCGACGCAGCGGTTCGGCCGCGCCCCACAACAATTGATCGCCGCAGGTGAAGGCCCCCAGATAGGTGGGTCCCATATTGAGCTTGCGCAAACGACCCACCGGCACCGACAACGTTCCGGTCACGGCGGCCGGAGTCAGATCCTGCATCGAGATTGCACGCTCGTTCGGCACCACCTTGACCCAATCGTTGGCTGTGGCGATCATCTCGACCAGTTCATCCAGGGGCACATCGCGATTCAGCTTGATGGTCAACGCCTGGCTGTGGCAGCGCATCGCGCCCACTCGGACGCAGATGCCGTCGATGGGAATCGGGGTATCCTCCCGACCCAGGATCTTGTTGGTTTCGGCCTGACCTTTCCATTCTTCCCGACTCTGGCCGTTCTCCAATTGCTTGTCGATCCAGGGAATGAGGCTACCGGCCAGCGGCGCGCCAAAATGAGTGGTCGGCAACTCGGCGGAGCGGATGGTCTCGGCCACGATGCGGTCGATTTCCAGAATCGCCGAAGCCGGCTGTTCCAGCCGATCGGCCACCGCTGCGTGAATCGCCCCCATCTGCTGGATCAGTTCGCGCATGTTTTGAGCGCCGGCCCCGGATGCCGCCTGATAGGTCATGGCGCTCATCCACTCCACCAGCCCGTGCGCGAACAAGCCGCCCAAGCCCATTAGCATCAAACTGACCGTGCAGTTGCCGCCAATGAAGTTCTTGGCGCCACGAGCCAGGGCGTCCTCGATCACCTGACGATTGACCGGGTCCAGGATGATGACCGCATCGTCCTTCATCCGCAGGGTCGAGGCAGCGTCGATCCAGTAGCCTTGCCAACCGGCAGCGCGTAGTTGCGGATAGATTTCACTGGTGTAATCACCGCCCTGACAGGTGACGATGACATCCAGCGCCTTCAACTCGGCGATGGAGCGAGCGTCTTTCAACGGCGATGAACCCTGGCCGACGTCCGGGCCCTGGCCACCCACATTGGACGTGGTGAAGAACACCGGATCGATCAGGGCGAAATCGTTCTCCGCCCGCATCCGATCCATCAATACGGAGCCCACCATACCGCGCCAGCCTACCAGACCCACATATTTCATCGTCTATATGCCTCTTCAGGAAATCTGCCTGGAGCGGGACCGGTCCCGCTCGCGAAACTTTCAGCTCATGCCGCCAGCGCCGCCACCACCGCATCGCCCATTTCCTGGGTGCCGACCGGCGTCATGCCTTCGGCCATGATATCGACCGTGCGCAGGCCCTGATCCAACACTTGGGCGACCGCCCGTTCGATCCGCCCGGCCAGTTCCGGCTGCTGCAAACCGTAGCGCAGCAACATCGCCGCCGACAGGATGGCGGCCAGCGGATTGGCCATGCCCTTGCCGGCAATGTCCGGCGCGGAACCGTGCATCGGCTCGAACAGCCCTTTGCCGCTGGCGTCCAGCGACGCCGACGGTAATATCCCAAGGGAGCCGCTCAACATAGCGGCGCCATTAGACAGGATATCGCCGAACAAATTGCCCGTCACGATGACATCGAACTGCCTGGGAGCACGGACCAACTGTATGACCGCATTGTCCACATACAGGTGCGACAACGCCACGTCCGGATAATCCAGCGCCACCTGTTCGACCACCTCGCGCCATAACTCGGATGTTTCCAGGGTATTGGCCTTGTCCACCGAGCAGAGTTTGCGATGGCGTCTGCGGGCGGCTTCGAACGCGACCCGGGCGATGCGCTCGATCTCGGACGTTCGATAGACCATGGTATTGAAGCCTTCCCGCTCGCCATTTTCCAGGGATCGAATGCCGCGCGGCTGGCCAAAGTACACATCGCCGGTCGACTCGCGCACGACCAGGAGATCCAGACCGGCGACCAGTTCGGGCTTGAGCGGCGACGACGACGCCAGCTGCGGGTAGTGCAAGATCGGGCGCAGATTGGCAAACAGGCCCAACTGCCTGCGTATGGCTGCCAGCCCCTGTTCCGGACGCAACGGCCGGTCGTAGCCGTCCCACTTCGGCCCACCGACCGCGCCCAGTAGAATGGCGTCAGCCGCACGGGCCTGACGGTCGGTCGCCATCGGATAGGGCGAACCAAGCGTATCCACCGCACCGCCGCCCAGCAGCCCGTATTCCAGGCCGATGTCCAACCCGAACTCCTGGCGTAGGCATTCCAGCGCTTTCGCCGCCTCGGCGATGATTTCCGGTCCGATGCCATCGCCAGGCAGAATGAGAATCTTTTGAGTCATACTTTCTTCCGTGGGTCTCCCGTCGCAACCGCCAAGCAGCTTACGGCGCGGCCATGGAGAACACAAATTTCATCTTTTCTTCAGAATCACCGTGAGATAGTGCGTTTTATGCGCAAGGATCGAGTCGGCTGCGTCACGATTCGCCGCCCGATTGGTTTGCGATCCGCTTGCTATTAAACTGCCACAAATTCCACAGCCATATAACGACTGGACCGAACCCGTGACCCACCATTCGCCGCTTGCCGGGGCATCTGACCTTCCCCATCAGACCGAGTCCGCGGCCAAATCCCAACCTGCGAAACCCGCAGCGGACTCATCCGATCCTCCTTGGCGTCGGACCCTCTCGGCTTACGGACCCTGGTTGATCGTGCTGGCGTTGTTCCTGTTGCCGCTGCTGACTTATTGGAACACCACGTTCCATCATTTCGGTCTGCGCGACGATTATGCGAACCTCTGCGAAGCGCACCATGAACCGGGCAAGATCGTCCACTTCATCGCGTCGCACGCGCGGCTGCTGTACGGTTACCTGCTGGAGGGCTCCTTCGCCCAGATCGATTCGATACAGGGCTTCGCCTGGTTGCGCCTGGCTGGCGCGCTCGGACTCGGGGCTGTGTCGGTCTTCCTGTTCAGCCTGTTGCGACAACTGGGCTGGAGCCTGGTCGCCGCCGCCTTCGTCGCGGCCATGGCGCCACTGACGCCGCCAGCCCAGGTCATCGCCAGCTGGGCGACGGCCTGGCCGTACACGGTGGCGACGCTGCTGGCGCTCGGCGGCTTCGCGCTGGCGGACCGGATCAGCGCACCCTGGAAAGGGTTCGGATGGATCGGGGCGGTCGCGCTGGTCATGACCAGCGCCCTGACCTATCAGCCTAATACCCTGTTCTACCTGTTCGGCGTCGCCGCAGCGCTGCCGCAGCGGCGACAGGAGTCCTTGCGATGCAACCTGCGCTGGGCCTCCGCCCATTTCGCCATCGTGTTCACCGGCTTGGCGCTGGCTTTTCTAACCATGGAGATCCTGTACGCGACAAGCGCATTCGAGGCTTCGGCTCGCATCGGTTTCGAGCATGACCCGCTCGGCAAGCTATGGTGGTTCATCCAGGAGCCATTGCCGAATGCGTTGAACATGTTCGTACTGAATGATGACGAAGCATCCACCTGGCGGGCTTACATCACGGGCGTGGGGATCGCGGGGCTACTGCTGTTGGTCGGGATGGGCGTGGAATACTGGCGACGAGGCTGGCGTCCGGGCCATTTCTGGTTGCTGATGCTGGTAGCGCTGCCGCCGGCCGTATACAGCGTCAACCTGGTGGTCGCCGATCGTTACGCCGCTTACCGCACGGTTTTCGCCCTGGCCAGCGTTCTGCTGGTCTTTCTCACCCTGTCATGGGAAAACCTGTGTGGCCTAGCGGGTCGCAACGGCCGCTGGATCAGATTGCCAGCTTACGCCCTAGCGGTAATGGCGGCGATCGTCCTGGCGCGTTCTCACGCCTATTCGCTCATCGCAGCACCGCAGGGCGATGAACTCGCCATCGTCGAACGGGCGGCCAGCCATGTGGTGCTGCCGCCGGATCGACCGGCCAGGATTTATCTCGTACAGCCCGCCCGCACCGACAATCCGGTGGACATCAACTACCACGATGAATTCGGCTCGCTGTCGACCGACAACGACTGGCTGCCGCAAAAGATCTTCGAACAATCCGTGCGCGAGCGCTTTCCGAAATTCGCCGAGGGCAAACCGCGCTACGAGATCCAGGTCAAGACCACGCCACCCGCCCGGAACGAACCGGTCGATCTCATGATCGACATGCGCCAAATCCGCAAGTTGGGTCCGCTGTATGCCGGTCCGACTGGCCTGCCGAAGAATCCGTCGATCGCCAAGCCATCGCCGGCAACGACACTCCGCTGACTGGACCGAAATTAGGACTCGCTGTAAACCCGACTGGGGAAAGCATGGACGCTTTTCCCAACAATTTGAAGGTATTGGCGCTCCCTAGGGGTTTCGAACCCCTGTTCCCGCCGTGAGAGGGCGGTGTCCTGGGCCACTAGACGAAGGGAGCGAGAGGCTGACGTCTTGGAGAGAAAGTAGTATTATACGCCCGTTCCAGCCTCGCACAAGAGCAAGCGGACGTTCCTTGGAAGACAGAAATCCTCCCGCCCAACCGGCTATCATCCCTCGACCCGAGCACAACATCTCGCGGGCCAACATCAGCTCCAACGCGCTCAAGGTTCTATACCGGCTGCACGATGCAGGCCATCGCGCCTGTCTGGTGGGCGGCGGAGTGCGCGATCTGCTGATCGATCGCAAGCCCAAGGACTTCGATGTCGCCACCGACGCTCGCCCCGAGCAGGTTTATCGCCTGTTCCGTAATTGTCGCCTGATCGGCCGTCGGTTCCGTCTGGCGCACGTCCAGTTCGGCCAGGACATCGTCGAAGTCGCCACCTTCCGCGCCCATGGCGACGACACCGAAGACGGTGACGGTCCAACCGTCGAGCGGGCTGCGGATGGCCGCATCCTCAGCGACAACGTCTACGGCAGCATCGAGGACGACGCCTGGCGTCGCGACTTCACCATCAATGCCTTGTACTACGACATCGCCAACTTCGCGGTGCTCGACTATGTCGGCGGCATGGACGACCTCCGGCGCGGCCTGATCCGCTTGATCGGCAGCCCGGCGCAGCGCTACCAGGAAGACCCGGTGCGGATGCTGCGCGCGGTGCGTTTCGCCGGCAAACTCGACTTTCGGCTCGATCCAGCCACCGAAGCACCACTGCAACGCATGGGTCAGCTGCTGGAAAAGATTCCGCCGGCCCGGCTGTTCGACGAAATCCTCAAGCTGTTCCTGGGCGGTAGCGCCGCCCGGACCTTCGAACTGCTGCGCCACTACCAGCTGTTCGGCTGGCTGTTCCCCGCTACCGAGCACTGCCTCGGTCTCGCGCAACAGCCCCTGCATCCCAAAAGCCTGCTACTCCAGGCCCTGGCCAGCACCGACAGTCGCCTGGCCGAAGGCAAGCCGGTCAATCCCGCCTTTCTGCTCGCCGCCCTGTTGTGGGAGCCCCTGCAGGACCGGATGCGCCGCCATGGCGATCACCCCAACGATGTCGAAGCGCTGCAAGCGGCGGCCGATCTGGTGATCCAGGATCAGATCCGCCGTGTCGCCCTACCCCGCCGCTATAGCCTGCCGATCCGGGAAATCTGGGAATTCCAGCAGCGCTTGACCGCAATCACTGGCAAGCGCCCCCTGCGACTGCTGAGCCATCCGCGCTTCCGGGCCGGTTACGATTTCCTGTTGCTGCGCGCCGGGACCGACGAACAGGCGGCCGAACTGGCCGACTGGTGGACCCGCTTCCTGGCATTGGACGAGATCAGTCGCGCAAACGCCCTGCAACCCCCAGCTAAGGGCAACGGCAAGAGCAAATCCCGTCGGCGGCGCAACCGGCGCTCCACCCGCCCCGGCGACCCGATTCCGCCCTCGGGGCCGGACAGTTGATTGCGGAAGCGGTTTCATGCAGCCAGCGCGCGCCTACATCGGCATCGGCAGCAATCTGGATGACCCCATCGCTCATGTCCGGCGAGCGATCCAGGACCTGACCGGCATCCTGGCCAGCAGTTGCGTGGCCCAGTCTCCGCTGTACCGCACCGCGCCCATCGGCGGTCCACCCGACCAGCCCGACTACATCAATGCCGTCGTCGCCCTGGACACCGGCTTGACCCCTCAGCAATTGCTGACGGTCCTGCAAACTTTCGAGCTGGCGCACGGCCGGACCCGCACCGTGCACTGGGGGGCGCGCACCCTCGACCTGGATCTGCTGCTCTACGATCAACTGGTCAGCGCCGATCCCTGGCTGACGCTGCCGCATCCCCGCTTGCACCAACGGGCCTTCGTGCTGTATCCACTGTACGACATCGCGCCAGCCTTGTTCATCCCTGGCCGGGGTTTGTTGACCACCTTGCTGGCCAATTGCCCCACGCAGACCATCAACCGTCTGGACAGCGACGAATAAGCGGTTACGATAGCCGCCGGACTGGCCTCCAGCCGAACCCTTTCCTGAATTGCCCGTGCTCCTGCCCCGTTGGCGCGCGGCCCCAGATCGAGCAAGACCATGTACCAAGAACAGCCGACCCGAAAGCCGATTACGACCACCACTTTGGCGAAGATGAAACGCGACCGGCAAAAGTTTTCGGTCCTGACCGCCTATGACGCCAGTTTCGCGGCGCTGCTGGAAGCAGCAGGAGTGGAAGTCATCCTCGTAGGTGACTCGCTCGGCATGGTGGCTCAGGGCCAAACCACCACGGTGCCCGTCACCATGGATGACATGATCTATCACACCCGGATGGTGGCGCGCGGCTGCCATACCCCATTGCTGATGGCCGATATGCCGTTTGCCAGCTACACCACGATCGAACAAGGGATTCGCAACGCCGCCCGTTTGATGCAGGAAGGCGGCGCGCACATGGTCAAGCTGGAAGGCGGCGGCTGGCTGACCGAGACCGTACGCCAACTCAGCCGGCATGGTATCCCGGTCTGCGCCCATCTGGGCCTGCTGCCACAATCGGTCCACAAGCTGGGCGGCTACAAAGTGCAGGGTCGCGAAGAAGCCGCTGCCCGCCAGATCATCGACGAGGCTCTGGCCCTGCAGGACGCCGGCGCCGATGCAGCGCTGGTGGAATGCATTCCGGCCGAGCTAGGCGCGCGATTGGCCGAAGCGCTCACCATCCCGCTGATCGGCATTGGCGCTGGAGCCGGCTGCGACGCCCAGGTATTGGTCTGCTACGACATGTTGGGGATTACCCCCGGTCGCCGGCCAAAGTTCTCCAAGAACTTCCTGACCGGTCAGGATAGCCTGCAAGCGGCGGTGGAAGCCTACGTACGCGCCGTCAAGAGCGGCGAATTTCCCGGCCCCGAACACTGCATCGCCTGATCGCCAAGAGAACCCTAACCATGCAAACGGTTCACAGCATTGCCGAATTGCGCGCCCAGATCACCGCCTGGAAGCGAGCCGGCGAACGCGTCGCCCTCGTCCCCACCATGGGCAATCTGCACCGGGGCCATATCCACCTGGTCGAACAAGCGCGCACCCTGGCCCCCCGCACCGTCGCCAGCATCTTCGTCAACCCGATGCAGTTCGGCCCCAGCGAAGATTTCGCCGCCTATCCCCGTACCCTGGACGACGACAGCCGCCAGTTGGCGGCCGCCGGTCTGGATCTGCTGTTCGCGCCCGACATCACCGACATCTACCCACGGCCATTGGACGAGATGACACAGGTCGCCGTGCCGGGGTTGCCGCTGGTCTTGTGCGGCATCAGCCGGCCGATCCACTTCTGCGGCGTCACCACGGTCGTCACCAAGCTATTCAATCTGGTGCAGCCGGATGTCGCGCTGTTCGGCGAGAAGGACTGGCAGCAATTGGTCATCATCCGCCGGATGGCGATCGACCTCGACATGCCCATCGAAATCGTCGGGGTGCCGACAGTGCGGGAAGCCGATGGCCTGGCCATGAGTTCGCGCAACGGTTATCTGTCGCCGGCGGAACGCGCCATCGCCCCGGCCCTATACGCCACCCTAGTCAGCTGCGCGGAGCGGATGCAGGCTGGCGAGCGAGATTACGCGGTGCTGGAAAACGAAGCCAAGGCGCGCCTGACGGCAGTGGGCTTCCAACCGGATTATTTCGAGATCCGCCGGGCCGACGACTTGCATCGCCCTACTCCGGACGATACCGGCTTGCGGATCTTCGCTGCGGCTTGGTTGGGTCGGGCGCGACTGATCGATAACTTGGCGGTTCCACTCGGCTAGCGCACCCAAGTGCCAGGGATGGCGCTGGGTAGAGTGATAGAACTGTCTGCCGACAGCCAAGCTTAAAATTGGCGTCCCCAAGGGGATTCGAACCCCTGTTACCGCCGTGAAAGGGCGGTGTCCTCGGCCTCTAGACGATGGGGACCAAGAGATAGGAAAAAATAAACCGTCAAACTGGATGACGGTTGTATGGTGGAGCCAGACGGGATCGAACCGACGACCTCCTGCATGCCATGCAGGCGCTCTCCCAGCTGAGCTATGGCCCCTTGACCAGAGAAGGTTATTTTAAAAGCTCTGCCCGGCCCCGTCAACCCTTAGCTCAAGGCTTCGCGTTCCGGTCGATATACCCCAGCGCCCGGTCGATCCGGGCCAGGGTTTTCACCTGCCCCAGCAGCTCCAGCGTCACGTCGATCGGCGGCGACACCGCCGTACCCGATACCGCCACCCGCAACGGTTGCGCGACCTTGCCCAGCGCCAGACCATCCTGCTCGGCTATTTGTTTGACCGCCTCGTGAATCGGTTCCGCCCGCCACTCCGGCAACGCCGCTAGAGCATCGTGCACCCGCTGCAACGGCGCTCTGGCGGCAGCACTCAGATTCTTGGCGGCGGCTTTCGCATCGTAATCCTCGAACTCACGGTAGAGAAAAACCGCCGCCTGCGCCATATCCTTCAGGGTATCGGAGCGCTCGGCGAAAGCCACGACCACCGCATTCAGCTGCGGCCCCGACTCAGGATCGATCCCCAGTTGCGCCATGTGCCAACTCAGATGATGGGCGACATACTCTGGGTCGAGCGTCTTCAGATAATGCTTGTTCAGCCAAATCAGCTTGGATGGATTGATCGCCGACGGCGCTTTGTTGCAACCGGTCAGATCGAACAGCTCGATCATCTCATCCAGAGAAAAGATCTCCTGATCACCGTGCGACCAGCCCAAACGGACCAGATAGTTCAACACCGCTTCCGGCAAATAGCCCATATCGCGGTATTCCATCACGCTGGCCGCGCCGTGGCGCTTGGACAGCTTTTGGCCGTCCGGTCCGAGGATCATCGGCACATGACCATATTGGGGAATCGGCGCGCCCAGGGCTTGCAGAATATTGATCTGTCGGGGCGTGTTGTTGATATGGTCGTCGCCGCGAATCACATGGGTGATGCCCATGTCCATATCGTCCACCACCACGCAGAAGTTGTAGGTCGGCGTGCCATCGGCGCGGGCGATGATCAGATCGTCGAGTTCGCTGTTCTGGAATACGATGTCGCCGCGAATGAGATCCTCTACCACGACTTCGCCGGCCTGTGGATTCTTGAACCGCACCACCGGATCCACTCCCGCACGGGGTGACCCCTGATAATCGCGGTAGCGTCCATCGTAGCGCGGCTTTTCCTTGCGGGCCATCTGCTCACTGCGCAGCGCCTCCAATTCCTCGCGCGTGCAATAGCAATAATAGGCTTTCCCTTCGCGCAACAGCTGCTGCAGCACTTCACGATAGCGGTCGAAGCGTTGGGTCTGGTAGAACGGCCCCTCGTCATGGCCCAAGCTCAACCAATGCATGCCATCCAGAATAGCTTGCACCGCCTCCGGCGTGGAACGCTCCAGATCGGTGTCCTCGACCCGCAGGACGAAGCGGCCACCGTGATGGCGGGCGTACAGCCAGGAAAACAGGGCGGTGCGAGCGCCGCCGATATGCAGATAACCAGTCGGACTGGGGGCGAAACGGGTCTTGACCATGTGGCCCTTCAAAATTCGGTTGGAAAGCGGGGAGTCTGGCGAAAATTCAACTTTGCTTCGGCTTGACGGGCCGTTGCCAGTTGGCGACATCCTTGCGAGGCGGCCGGGTCAGACACAGCCCACCTTCGGGCACGTCACGGCTGACCGAGGAACCCGCCCCGACGGTCGCGCCCTTGCCGATCCGCACCGGCGCGACCAACGAACTGTTGGAACCGATGAAAGCACCATCCTCAACAATCGTCTTATGCTTGTTGGCCCCGTCATAATTGCAGGTAATGGTGCCCGCACCCACGTTGACCGCTGCGCCGATCTCGGCATCACCGAGGTAGGTCAGGTGATTGACCTTGGAACCCGGACCGATGCTGGTCTTCTTGGTCTCGACGAAATTGCCGATATGCACCCCAGCGGCCAGCCGGGTATCCGGGCGCAAACGGGCAAAGGGACCAATTTGCGCGCCGGCCCCCACTTCCGCGCCCTCGACCCGGCAATGCGACTGGATCTCGACATCGTCACCGATGACCGCATCTTTCAGCACACAGAACGGTCCGATTCGGACGCGGTCACCCAAGCGCACCACGCCCTCGAATACCACGTTGACGTCGACCACCACATCCTTGCCCGCCACGACCGTGCCGCGTAGATCCACTCGCGCCGGGTCCAACAGGGTCACCCCGCCCAACAGAAGCGTGTCGGCCTGACGACGCTGATAAAACCGCTCCAGCTCGGCCAATTGCCGACGGTCATTGACCCCCAACACCTCGGCGGGCTCGGTCACAGTGAATGGTTCGACCGCCACTCCGTCGTGCACAGCCAGCGCGATCACATCGGTCAGATAGTATTCGCCCTGGGCATTGTCATTGGTCAATTGGCTGACCCAGCCCCGCAGTTGCGCCGCGGACACCGCCAAGATGCCGGTATTGATCTCGTGCAAGCTGCGCTCCTCAGGCGTTGCATCCTTCTCTTCAACGATGCGCTGCACCTGCCCCGCTCCATTGCGGACGATGCGACCGTAGCCATGGGGATCGGCCAACTCGACCGTCAGCAACGCCAGCTTGCCCTGCCGGGCGGCTGCCACCAGCGGTTGCAAGGTTTCGAGCCGAGTCAGAGGCACATCGCCATACAGCACCAGCACGACACCGCTCTCTTCGATTTGCGGCAGAGCCTGCGCCACCGCGTGTCCGGTGCCCAGCTGTTCGGCCTGATCGACCCAAACCACGCCCGCCTCGCTAGCGAACGCGGCCTTGACGGCCTCTCCGCCATAGCCATACACCACCACCCGGGTCGCCGCCTCCAGACTGCTCGCGGTCGCCAGTACATGCCCCAATAACGGCTGGCCGCCCACTCGATGCAAAACCTTGGGCATATCCGACACCATCCGCTTACCCTTACCGGCGGCAAGGATCACGACCGAAAGCTGCTGCATGACAAGTAGTCCTCTCTCAACAAAAACGGCTAACCCATGACTGCTATTGTACCCAAGCTTTGCAATCCGATGACCAGCCTGAGTCGAAACCGTTCGACCAAAAACAAAAAGGCCGTGACAACGTCACGGCCCAGGGGGGTCGAGATTGTTATTATTGTTAGGCTAAATCAGCCGGATTTGCGAAGCTTGCGCATTCTCTCGATCGTTTGCAACTGGGCAATCGCCTCGGCCAGCTCGGCCTTGGCTTGAGCGTACTCGAACTCGCTGCGGTGATCGGCAATCACCTGCTCAGCGCGCTGCTTGGCCGATTGCGCAGCCGCCTCGTCCAGATCCTTGGCGCGTTCGGCAGTATCGGACAGGATGGTCACCATGCTCGGCTGAACCTCCAACATCCCACCCGATACATAGAACAACTGCTCCTCTCCGCCCTGCAATTTTACCCGAACCTGACCGGGTTTGAGCCGGGTCAGCAACTGGCTGTGGCGGGGCAAAATGCCAAGCTCGCCCATTTCACCCGGCGCGGTCACCATCTCCGCGGCGCCGGAGAACAGCTCCTTTTCCGCGCTGACGATGTCGACATGCAGTGTCATGGCCATGGTGTGTCTCCTGGTCGGTTGTGAATGGAACGACGTGGCCCCGATCCCGGGGCCACCGTCCCATTACAGCTTGCTGGCCTTTTCCACGGCCTCATCAATCGAGCCAACCATATAGAACGCCTGTTCGGGCAGATGGTCGTACTCGCCGGCCACGATGCCCTTGAACGCCGCGATGGTGTCCTTGAGCGGAACGTACTTGCCGGGTGAACCAGTGAACACTTCAGCCACGAAGAACGGCTGCGACAGGAAGCGCTGAATCTTGCGGGCGCGAGCTACCACCAGCTTGTCTTCCTCGGACAGTTCATCCATGCCCAGAATGGCGATGATGTCCTTCAACTCCTTGTAGCGTTGCAGCGTGCTTTGCACGGCGCGGGCCGTATCGTAATGATCCTGACCGACCACCAGCGGATCCAGCTGCCGCGAGGTGGAGTCCAGCGGGTCCACCGCCGGGTAGATGCCCAGCTCGGCGATCTGACGGGACAACACCACGGTGGCGTCCAAGTGGGCGAAGGTCGTCGCCGGGGACGGGTCAGTGAGGTCGTCGGCCGGTACGTAAACCGCCTGGATGGAGGTGATCGATCCCACCTTGGTCGAGGTGATGCGCTCTTGCAGAACGCCCATTTCCTCAGCCAAAGTCGGCTGATAACCCACCGCAGACGGCATACGGCCCAGCAGCGCCGAGCATTCGGTGCCGGCCAGGGTGTAGCGGTAGATGTTGTCGACGAACAGCAACACGTCACGGCCTTCGTCGCGGAAGTTTTCCGCGATGGTCAGACCGGTCAGCGCCACGCGCAAGCGGTTGCCCGGCGGCTCGTTCATCTGGCCATAGACCAGGGCCACCTTGTCGAGCACGTTCGACTCCTTCATTTCATGATAGAAGTCGTTGCCCTCACGAGTCCGCTCGCCGACGCCGGCGAACACCGAATAACCGGAGTGCTCGATGGCGATGTTGCGGATCAGTTCCATCATGTTGACGGTCTTGCCCACGCCAGCGCCGCCGAACAGGCCGATCTTGCCGCCCTTCGCAAACGGGCAGAGCAGGTCAATGACCTTGATGCCGGTTTCCAGCAGCTCGGTCGCGCCGGACTGGTCTTCATAGCTTGGCGCCGATTGGTGAATGGCACGACGGGCGTCGGTATCCACCGGACCCTTGTGGTCGATCGGAACGCCCAGCACGTTCATGATCCGGCCCAGGGTGGGCTTGCCAACCGGCACCGAAATCGGCGCGCCGGTGTTGGAAACCGCCAGATTGCGCTTGAGACCTTCCGATGCACCCATAGCGATGGTGCGGACCACGCCGTCGCCCAGCTGTTGCTGCACTTCCAGGATCAAGCCACTTTCATCGAGGCGCAGCGCATCGTAGATCTTGGGCACCGCCCCGCGGGGGAACTCGACGTCCACCACCGCCCCGATGATTTGCACGATATTGCCAGAACTCATTCTTAGGGTTCCTCTTAATCTTGTTTCACCGCGCGCCCGCTCCAGTCGGAACGGGCGTTCGCTGCGACCCTATACCGCCGCGGCGCCGCCCACGATCTCAGCCAGTTCCTGGGTGATCGACGCCTGCCGGGCCTTGTTGTAGATCAGTTGCAACTCATCGATGAGCGTACCGGCATTGTCGGAGGCGCTCTTCATGGCGACCATGCGGGAGGCCATCTCGCAGGCGACGTTCTCCACCAGGGCCTGATAGACCACGGATTCGCCATAGCGCCGCAGCAACAACTCAATGAGTTCCTTGGGATCAGGCTCGTAGATGTAGTCCCAATGATGGGCGGGCGCTGCGTCTTTCACCTCGGCGGTGACCGGCACAAGCCGCTCGATCTTGGGCTTTTGGCTCATAGTATTGACGAACTCGTTGTATACCAAATAGATCGCGTCGACCCGACCTTCGGCAAAGGCATCGGCCATGACCTTGACCGGCCCGAGGACATCCTCGAACCGTGGCGCGTCTCCCAGATGGGCGACATGCGCGACCACATTGCCCTTCAACCGCCGGAAAAACTGGAACGCTTTGGTCCCGACGGTGCATACGTCGATCTCGATACCTTGCGACCGCCATTGCTGCATGGCGTTGATGGTCGCCTTGAACAGATTGGTGTTCAAGCCACCACACAAACCGCGATCCGTCGAGATGACGATCAGGCCGACTCGCTTGAGCTCACGCTCCACCAGTCCCGGGCTACGATACTCGGTATAGGCATGGGACAGGTGCGAGATGACGTTGCGAATCTTGTTCGCATAGGGCCGGGCCGCTCGCATGCGTTCCTGCGCCTTGCGCATCTTACTCGCCGCTACCATCTCCATGGCCTTGGTGATCTTCTGAGTACTTTTGATACTCTTGATTTTGGTACGTATCTCTTTAGCGCCTGCCATGCTGCCCCCGCTTAGACGAAGTGGGCCTTGAACTCTTCCACGGCTTTCTTCATGCCGCTTTCGATTTCATCGCTGTAGTCGCCCTTTTCATTGATCTTGTCGATCAATGCGCTATAGCTGGAGCGAGCGAAGGCCAACAAGCCAGCCTCGAAATCGCCGATCTTGTTGAGCGGCACATCATCGAGGTAACCACGATCCGCTGCGTACAGCGAAATACCCATCTCGGCCACCGACATCGGCGAGTACTGCTTCTGCTTCATCAGTTCGGTGACGCGCTGACCGCGTTCGAGCTGCTTGCGGGTCGCCTCGTCCAGATCAGAGGCAAACTGGGCAAAAGCAGCCAATTCACGGTACTGGGCCAACGCCAGACGGACGCCGCCACCCAATTTCTTGATGATCTTGGTCTGGGCTGCGCCACCGACGCGAGACACCGACAAACCGGGGTTGATGGCAGGGCGGACACCGGCATTGAACAGGTCGGTTTCCAGATAGATCTGGCCGTCGGTGATCGAAATCACGTTGGTCGGTACGAACGCCGACACGTCACCAGCCTGGGTCTCGATGATCGGCAGCGCCGTCAGCGAACCGGTCTTGCCCTGTACCTCGCCGTTGGTCAAACGGGCGACTTCGTCGGCGTTGATGCGCGAAGCGCGCTCCAGCAAACGGGAGTGCAGATAGAACACGTCGCCAGGGAACGCCTCACGGCCCGGCGGACGACGCAGCAGCAACGATACCTGGCGGTAGGCCACGGCTTGCTTGGACAGATCGTCATAGACGATCAGTGCGTCCTGGCCACGATCGCGGAAGTATTCGCCCATGGCGCAACCGGAATACGGGGCGGTGTAGAGCATCGCAGCCGATTCGGAGGCGCTGGCGGCCACGACGATGGTGTGGGCCATGGCGTCGTGCTCTTCCAGCTTGCGCACCACATTGGCGATGGAGGAGTTCTTCTGTCCGATCGCCACATAGATACACTTGATGCCGGTGCTTTTCTGATTGATGATCGCATCGATCGCCACAGCCGTCTTACCGGTCTGGCGGTCGCCAATGATCAATTCGCGCTGGCCGCGGCCGATCGGCACCATGGCGTCGATGGCTTTCAGACCGGTTTGCACCGGCTGGCTGACCGATTGACGCTCGATCACACCGGGCGCGATCACCTCGACCGGTGAGGTCCGGGTCGAATTGATCGGTCCCTTGCCGTCGATCGGATGTCCCAGGGCATTGACCACGCGGCCCAGCAGAGCCTCGCCGACCGGCACTTCCAGGATACGGCCGGTGCAAAGCGCCTTGTCGCCTTCCGACAGGTGCTCGTAGTCGCCCAGGATCACCGCGCCGACGGAGTCGCGCTCCAGGTTCATGGCCAGACCGTAGGTGACCGGATCGCCTTCCCGAGGAGCCGGGAACTCGATCATTTCACCCTGCATCGCATTGTCGAGGCCATAAATCCGGGCGATGCCGTCGGCCAGGCTGACGATGGTTCCTTCGGTGCGCGCCTCGGCGGTCGCCTCATAGCCCTGCAGGCGCTGCCGGATCAGGTCGCTGATTTCGGATGGTTTGAGTTGCATAAAGCGGTATTCCCCTTACAGGCTTAAGGCCGTGGCGAGTTTGTCCAGCCGGCCGCGCGCCGAACCGTCGATCACTAAATCGCCGATTCGGATCACCGCACCCGCGATCAGCGAGGCGTCCGTCTTGCAGTCCAACACGACGCTGCGCTTGAACTTGCCCTTGAGCGCCTTGGTGATATGTTTGCGCTGGGCGTCGGTCATGGCGGTCGCGCTGATCAACTCGGCGCGTAGGACGCTTTCGGCTTCCGCGCGATACCGCTCGAACAAGACGGCGATGCTGGGAAGCATATGCAGGCGATGGAACTCGGCCAGCATCCCGAGGAAAGTGACGAACACCTCCGGCACTTCCGCACCGCCGCGGATATCGCGGCACAGCCCAGCCACCAGTTCGGCCTTCTGTTCACCGCGCAGAGCGGGGTTCCAGGGGCCTAACAGGCGCTGCATGGCGGGATCGGCCGCGACGGCAGCGGCAGCCTGCAGGAGTTCGGACCAGAGCGGCAGGCTATTGGCAGCCTGCGCATCCTCGAACGCGGCCCGAGCGTAAGGTCGGGAGGCGGCGGTGGGTCGGACGACGGTTGTGGTTTCAGCCATTGGCGTGGTCCGTGTAGTTATAGCTGGGCGACCAGGTCATCCAGCAGAGCGGCGTTTGCCGCTTCGTCGACCTCGCGTTTGAGAATCTTACCAGCACCAGCGACAGCGAGGCTCACCACCTGACCGCGCAGTTGCTCGCGGGCGCGGTTGACCTCCTGATCGATCTCCGCCTTAGCGGCGGCGAGCTGGCGCTCCCCTTCGGCGTGGGCATCCAGCTTGGACTGTTCAACGATTTCGTTGGCGCGCTTGTGGGCCTGAGCGACGATCTCGGCAGCTTGCTGCTTGGCTTCCTTCAGCATCTGCGCGGCCTTGGCCTTGGCCAGCTCCTGCTCGCGTAAACCACGCTCCGCAGATGCCAGGCCATCAGCAATTTTCTTCTGGCGGTCCTGCATGGCCTGCATGATCGGCGGCCATACATACTTCATGGTAAACAGCACCAGAAGGCCGAACGTGATCATCTGCCCTATCAGAGTGGCATTGAAGTTCACGCGGTTACCTCCTTCGGATACAGATTATTTTAAGGGGGCGGGAACGCAATGACGCGTCCAACTGCTCAGTGGCCGCCCAGAGCTGCCTGCACCGGACCGAGGAAGGGGTTGGCGAAGGTGAAGAACAGCGCGACACCGACACCGATCATGGTCACCGCGTCGAGCAGACCGGCGACGATGAACATCTTGACCTGCAAGGCAGGAATCATTTCCGGCTGGCGGGCAGCGCCTTCCAGGAATTTGCCACCCAGCAGAGCGAAGCCGACGGCGGTGCCCAGCGCGCCCAAGCCAATGATGATGGCCACGGCGATGACGGTCATACCCTGCACGTTGGCAATCAGGTTTGCAGCATGTTCCATTAGTGTCTCCCGTTTTCTAAGGTTGGTGTGGATGAAAAGAAAACCAGCTTGGGATGGAGCCGACCAGGCGGGATGGCGGGGCCGGCTCCGGGACTTGCGTTTACCTGCTCAGTGGTCCTCGTGCGCCATGCTCAGGTAAACGATCGTCAGCACCATGAAGATGAAAGCTTGCAAGGTGATGATCAGTAGATGGAACACCGCCCATGGCCAGCTCAGCGTGAACTGGATCCACCACGGCAGCAGCGCGATCAGGATGAAGATCAGCTCGCCGGCATAGAGGTTGCCGAAGAGACGCAGGCCGAGCGAAATGGGTTTGGCCAGATCTTCGACGATCCGCAGCAGCAGGTTGAACGGCATCAACCATTTGCCAAAGGGATGCGTCAGGATTTCCATGGAGAAATGAATCGGACCCTTGACCTTGATCCCGTAGTAGTAGAGCAGCAGCAACACCGAGATCGACAACCCAAAGGTCGAATTCAGGTCGGTGGAAGGCACACTGCGCAGATAGGGGATGCCCAACAACCCGGCGATGGCCGGAAGCAGATCCACGGGGATCAGGTCCATGGCGTTCCACAGGAACACCCAGACGAAGATGGTCAGCGACAATGGTGCGATGACCGGATTACGACCGTGGAAACAGTCCTTGACCTGGGTATCGACGAATTCGACCAGAATTTCGCAAAGATTCTGCAGCCCCCCCGGCACGTCACTGGTCGCGTTTTTCGCCGCCTTGGTGAACAGCCACAGAAACAGCACCCCTAGACCAATCGAGAACAGCATGGTGTCGACGTGCACAACCCCAAAACCACCTGATTCCTCCCCATGAAGAAACTTCATCTGGGTTAGATCGAAGCGCAGATTCGTCAGATGGTGAACAATATACCCTGTTGCGGAATGACCAGTTTCGCTCATAGCGTCCTCACCGAAGCATCGAATGTAAAAGGTAACGCCAGCCAGTACGCCATCAGCGCCGCCATGTACGCCAACAGGAGAGGAAGAGGTGCGACTTTAAGCCAGAGAAGAGCGATGCTGAGTAAAGCGATCGTCAACAGGATCTTGACGACCTCACCCACATAGAACGTCCGGGCGATTTTAGCGGCAGGTGCGCCAATACGCACCGAAAAGACTTTACTGGCGAAATACAGGGTGACGAGAGTGCTGATGCCACCGCCGACCGCTGCGGAATAAGCGGCGCGGGTATCGATGAAAATCAGTGCGGAGACAGCGACCAGCAACGTGGCGAGCAGTTGAATACAGGCTACGGTTCGGGTGACCTGTTTCGCGCCCATGGTTCGCATTGATTCTAATGGCGGGCACCGCATCGCGCCGGGCATAATTGTAGTAGTTATGTTCTGTTATGGTTTTGTAGTCGTTATTTCGCTCTACGGAGAATTCGGGAATCCATCCATCCATCTCTTCCCAAGCGCGTAGAGCACCCCAAAATTATAGGGAATCGGTCGTATCGGGGTCAACGAAAATTACCGTATCACTTCACCCGCGAAATGATGCCGTCCAGCTCGTCCAGCGTGTTGTAATGGATGACCACGCTGCCCTTGCCCGACGCGCCATGCCGCAACTGCACGCGGGCCCCCAAGCGCTCCGACAAGTCATCCTGCAGAAGGCGAATATCGGGATCGAGCGACTTGGCGCGAGCCGGCGCGACTGGATCCTGCTGCAGGCGACGGACCAGATCTTCGGTCTCGCGCGCCGACAAACCGCGCAACAGCACCTGTTGCGCAGCCTCCCGCTGCAACGCCGGCGGCAACGACAGCAGGGCGCGGGCATGCCCCATGTCCAGTTTGCGCTCTTGCACCAAGCGTCGCACCTCTTCGCTCAGCTCCAACAGACGCAGCAGATTGGTAACCGCCGTTCGCGAACGGCCCACCGCATCGGCGGCCTGCTGGTGGGTGAGGCCAAACTCGTCGATCAGGCGCTGCAGGGCGACCGCTTCTTCCAGCGGGTTCAAATCCTCGCGCTGGATGTTTTCGATCAGCCCCATCGCGATCGCCGCCTGATCCGGCACCGGGCGGACGACCGCCGGCACCTCGCGCAAGCCCGCCAATTGCGCGGCGCGCCAGCGCCGCTCGCCCGCAATCAACTCGTAGCGATCCCCCTCCAGAGGTCGCACCAGGATCGGCTGCATCACCCCCTGGGCGCGGATGGATTCGGCCAACTCCTGCAGGGTATCCTCACGCAAATCCTGTCGAGGCTGATAACGCCCGCGCACGATACGCTCGACCGGCAATTGCCGCAGCGTCCCGGTAACCCGATCAGCCGCTGCCGGCTGCTCCAGCGCCGCCGCCGCTCCAGCGCCGAGCAAGGCGTCCAGTCCTCGGCCCAAGCCACCCTTCTTCCTGTTCATGCGCCTCCTTCCGCTTCCACCTTGGCGCCCGGCCGCCGCAACCGTTTCCGGACTTCCCGGGCCAGCTCTCGATAACTTTGCGCGCCACGGGAACTGTCATCGTAATAGATGATCGGCAGGCCATAGCTGGGCGCTTCGGCCAGGCGCACGTTGCGCGGGATCAGCGTCTCGAACACCGCCGCGCCGAAATGCTCCACGATCTGGGCCGAAACGTCGCTGGCCAAGCGATTGCGCGGATCGAACATGGTCCGCACCAGCCCCTCGACCCGCAAACCGGGATTGGTCGACCGGCGAACTTTTTCGATGGTGTCGAGCAGAGCTGACAAGCCTTCCAGAGCGTAATACTCGCACTGCACCGGAATGATCACGGATTGGGCGGCGGTCAGGGCATTGACCGTCAGCATGTTCAAGGCTGGTGGACAATCGATCACGATCGCATCGAAATTCCAAACCACCGGGGCGAGAGCATCGCGCAGCCGATTGGGCGCGTTCTCCTGTTCCAGCAGATTCACCTCGGCGGCGGTCAGGTCACCGTTGGCGGGCAACAGCTGCATCTGGGCCTTTTCGACCCATTGCAAGGCTTCGGTCAAGGTCGCCTCGCCCAGCAATACGTCATAACTGGTGGCCGACACCGCCTGCTTGTCCACGCCACAACCCATGGTGGCATTACCCTGCGGGTCGAGGTCGATCAGCAACACCCCCAGCCGCAACGCGGCCAGACAAGCTGCCAGGTTGACGGCGGTCGTGGTCTTGCCGACTCCGCCTTTTTGGTTGGCAATCGCGATGATGGCAGCCATGAATTCAATCTCGGCAGGCGGGAGCGTGCGCCAAATGCACCAGATGGCGTTCGGCTTCCAGATGCGGAACGTGCAATGGATAAACGCCGACCACCCCATAGTCAGGCGGCAGGTGGGCCAGCTCGTCGTCGGGGAAAACTCCTTTCATGGCCAGTAGACGACCCTTCGGATCACACAGCCGGCCCGCCTCTCCCACTAGATCGGCCAGCGTGGCGAAAGCGCGCGACACCACGCTATCGAACGGCGCAACCGGTTGATAATCTTGAACTCGACTACGGGCGATGCAAACATTCGCCAATTGCAGCTCGGCAACAACCTGAGTCAGAAAACGGGTGCGTTTGCCGTTGCTATCCAGCAGGCAAAACTCGCAATCCGGCTGGGCGATCGCCAAGGGAATGCCCGGCAACCCGGCGCCGCTGCCGACATCCAGTACCCGCGGCCCCCGCACCCAGGGCAGGATCGACAGGCTGTCCAGCAGGTGCCGGACCACCATCGCCTCGGGATCGCGCACAGCCGTGAGATTATAGGCGCGGTTCCAACGCTCCAGAAGAACCAGATAGTTCGCCAGACGAGCAGCGGCGTTCGCGGGTAGCGAAACGCTCAACCGTTCGCTCCCTTCGGTGATGGCATGCTCGATGTTCTCGATGCTCATGAAATCGTTGCTATGGTCGGGCTATGTTCGCTTTGGAATACTACGTTCATTGTAACATGCCAACTGATTATGAAGGGACCGGCGCATGCCGACAGCGCCAACAACGATTTCCGATCCCAGCGTTCTGAAAATAACCGGCCGGGCAGGCCGAAACCTGGACTGCTCCAGCACTGTCTGAACTAAAGTAAGAAAATGAGCCAAATCCGGAGGAAGACCTCGATGGCCACCGACTACCACCCGCCGAGCTACACCCTGGGCGAGGAAATCGCCAACAGCGTCATCCATGGCATGGGCATCGTGTTGGGAATCGCCGGGCTTGGTGTGTTGACCGCCTTCGCCGCGCTCCACGGCGATGCCTGGCATATCGTCAGTTGCAGTATTTTCGGCGCAGCCCTGATCGTGCTCTACACCACCTCGACCCTATACCACAGCATCCCTATTCCGCGCGTCAAGGCAGTGATGCGGACGCTCGATCATTCGGCGATCTTCCTGCTGATCGCGGGCACCTACACCCCGTTTCTGCTGGTGAATCTGCGCGGACCCTGGGGCTGGTCTCTGTTCGGGATCATCTGGGGACTGGCCCTGCTCGGCATCGCCTTGCGCGTCGCGCGCGGCCGTCGTTCGACCTGGGTGGCGGTCACCCTCTACGCCGGCATGGGATGGGCGGTGGTGATCGCCGTCAAGCCGATGCTGAACCATGTGGCCGCCGGCGGTCTGCTGTTGCTACTGTTGGGTGGGCTGGCCTACACCCTCGGCATCGCCTTCTATGTCTGGAAACGCCTGCCCTACCATCACGCCATCTGGCACTTGTTCGTGCTGGCCGGCAGCATCCTGCATTTCTTCGCCATCCTGTTCTACGTCATCCCGCTGGCCACACCGGACTACGATGTCCGCAGCATACCCTGAGATCTTCATCCGAACCCCATCGCAGCCGATGTATGGGGTTCGGCGCTAGGCAGCGTTCAACAACCCTGCCCGGCTTTCCGTCGGACTTTAGAGATGCTTGGCCTGCTCGCGCAGGATGAATTTCTGCATCTTGCCAGTCGAAGTCTTCGGCAGCGGGCCGAACACCACGGTCTTGGGCACCTTGAACCGCGCCAGCTGACCACGGCAGAACTCGATGATCTCTTCTTCCGTGGTGTGCTCCATGCCGTTCTTGAGGGTCACGAACGCGCACGGCGTCTCGCCCCATTTCTCGTCGGGCCGCGCCACCACCGCCACTTCCAGGACCGCCGGATGCCGGTACAGCACATCTTCGACTTCGATGGTGGAGATGTTCTCGCCGCCGGAGATGATGATGTCCTTGGACCGATCCTTGATATCGATGTAGCCGTCTTCGTGCCAGACCGCAAGATCGCCGGAGTGGAACCAGCCGCCGTCGAACGCTTCCTCGGTCGCGCCGGGATTCTTCAGATAACCCTTCATGACGTTATTGCCGCGCATGAAGATCTCGCCGATGGTCTCGCCATCCATCGTCACCGGCTCCAGGGTCTGGGGATCGGCCACCATCAGCCCTTCCAGCATAGGGTAGCGCACACCCTGGCGGGACTTGAGCGCAGCCCGCTCCGGCAGACTCAGTTCGTTCCAGTGGTCGTGCCAGGCGCACACCACCGCCGGGCCGTAGGTCTCGGTCAGGCCATAGACATGGGTCACATCGAAGCCCATCTGCTCCATGCCCTCGATCACCGCCGCCGGCGGCGCCGCGCCCGCCGTCATGACCTTGATCGCATGGTTGATGCCGGCTTTCATCTCGTCCGGCGAGTTCTTGAGCAGGTTCAGCACGATCGGCGCGCCGCAGAAGTGGTTGACCTTCTCTTCCTTGATCAGGCTAAAGACCAGATCGGCGCGGACCTGGCGCAGGCAGACGTTGGTGCCGACGGTAGCGGCCAGGGTCCACGGGAAGCACCAGCCGTTGCAGTGGAACATCGGCAAGGTCCAGAGATAGACCGGATGCAGGCCCATGTTCCACACCATGGCGTTGCAGACCGCGTTCAGATAAGCGCCGCGATGATGATAAACCACGCCCTTGGGATTGCCGGTGGTGCCGGAGGTGTAATTGAGGGCGATCGCCTGCCATTCGTCGCTTGGGGATTGCCAGGCGAACTCCGGATCGCCTTCGGCCAGGAAGGCTTCGTAATCGATCGACCCCAGTTTCTCGCCGCCGACGAATTCGGGATCATCGACATCGACCACCAGCGGGCGCTTGCCTACCGGCAACAACCGCAGCGCCTTGCTGATGACCCCGGAAAACTCGCGGTCGGTGAACAGGATCTTGGCTTCGCCATGTTCCAGCATGAAGGCGATCGTTTCGGCGTCCAGGCGGATGTTCAGGGTGTTCAGCACCGCCCCGCTCATCGGCACGCCGAAATGCGCTTCGACCATTTCCGGAATGTTGGGCAGCATCACTGCCACGGTGTCGCCCAGGCCGATGCCGCGCTTGCTCAGCGCCGAAGCCAGTTGCCGACAGCGGGTGTAGGTTTCCGCCCAGTTGCGTCGCACCGCGCCATGCACCACGGCCAGGTGATGAGGATAGACCGTAGCAGCGCGTTCGATGAAGGTCAGCGGGGTCAGTTGGACGAAATTGGCGGGGTTCTGCGCCAACCCCATGTCGTAGGGACTGTGTTTGGCACTCATGTCATATTGTCCTCTAGTCTCATTAACTTTTTTTAATATATTGATTTTATAGCGTTATACTGCATTGACTCGGCATCCGGCCAAGCCGATTTCTCATTCAGCAGCCCTTCCATTCCGGCTTGCGTTTGGCGATGAACGCATCGATACCTTCACGGGCGTCTTCGCTGTTCATGTTGCAGGCCATGGCTTCGCTGGCGCAGGCATAGGCTTCCTCCAGCCCCATCGACAATTGCCGGTAGAACAATTCCTTGCCCATGGCGATCGCCAGCGGCGATTTGTTGCAGATGGCGTCCGCCAACGTCCAGACGGCGGTATCCAACTGGTCCAGCGGCACGACTCGATTGATCAAGCCGTAGCGCTGAGCAGTCGGCGCGTCGATGAACTCGCCGGTCAATAGCATTTCCAACGCCTGTTTACGGCCCAGGTTGCGGCTCAGCGCCACGCCAGGGGTGGCGCAGAACAGCCCGACATTGATGCCGGACACGGCGAAGCGGGCATTATCCGACGCGACCGCCAAATCGCAAGCTGCAACCAGCTGACAGCCGGCAGCGGTCGCGATGCCGTGGATTCGGGCGATCACCGGTTGCGGTAGGCGGTTGATGGTCAGCATCAGCTGTCCGCACTGGGCGAACAAGGCTTGATGAAACTCTGGATCGGTCTGGGCGCGCATCTCTTTCAGGTCATGGCCAGCGCAGAATGCGGGACCGCGGCCAGCGATCACCACCACCCGGACGCTCTTGTCGGCGGCGACGGCGTCCAATGCCGCCTGCAAAGCGCCCAGCATGGCCTGCGAGAGCGCATTGTACTGTTTTGGACGGTTGAGCGTCAGGGTGGCAACGCCGGCTTCGTCCTGGCGTAGCACCAAGTCATCTTCGGGATCGGGGGCCGCGATCATGGTCAATTTTCCTCCAGTCAGCGATTGTTTCGGATACTGAAATCTTCAGCAGGTCCATTGTAACGGACTATCCTGATGAACATCTCTTTGCCGCAATGGGCTCGGATAACCGATGAACACCCCCGATACTCCGCTCATTTCGATCGTGGACGACGATCCCACCCTACGTGACGATCTGCGGCGTTTGCTGGAGTCGGTCGGTCTACGCGCCCAAGCGTTCGACGGCCTGGATTCGTTCCTGAGCAGCCATCGGCCCGAACAGCCCGGCTGCCTGATCCTGGATATTCACATTGCCGGCTGCCAGGGCGAGGGCGCGCAGCAGTGCCTGCGCCACCGCAAGATCGAGCTGCCGGTCATCATGACCGCCAGCCGCTGCGACATCGAAACGGTGGTGACCGTCATGAAGCAAGGGGCCTTGGATTTCATCGAAAAGCCGTTCAATGAGCAGCTCCTGTTGGATTCCGTCCACCATGCCATCACCGAGGATCAGAATCGGCGGCGCGCCCAGGCTTGGCGCCAGGACCTGCTCGGCCGCTTCGACACGCTGACGCCGCGCGAACAGGACGTCCTGCGCTGGGTGGCAGAAGGACTGTCCAATCGAGAAATCGCCGAGACCCTGAACCTCAGTCGCAAAACCGTGGAAATCCATCGCGCCAAGGTCATGCAAAAGATGCGAGCCGAAACCCTGTCGCGCCTGATTCAGATGGCGATGGTGCTCGGCATTCTCAAACTGTACGATCCGGAGTCGTGAATGCCGATTTCACCCCTGTCAAATCGACCGACCCGAATCTCATGTGCCTGATTCTGATTGCCTATCGCTGCCACCCTGGCTATCCACTGCTGATCGCGGCCAACCGCGATGAATTTCACGATCGACCCACTGCGCCGCTGGCCTTCTGGAGCGATGCGCCCCAAGTACTGGCCGGTCGTGATCTCCAACAGGGCGGAACCTGGATGGGTATCAGCCGTAGCGGTCGCTTCGCCGCCCTCACCAACTATCGCGACCCGAGCCGGGCATTGCCGCACGCGCCATCGCGCGGCCATTTGGTGAGCGACTACCTGCAAGGAGATCAGCCGGTCGAGGACTACCTAGCCCGGCTGGCGTCCCAGGCCAGCGCCTACAACGGCTTCAATCTGCTGATCGGCGACGCCCACGGTCTGTATTGTTACTCCAATGACGCCGGAGCTCCTCAAGCCTTGACGCCTGGCTGGCATGGTCTCAGCAATCGCCTGTTGGACACTCCCTGGCCCAAGCTGAAACGCGGCTTGGCGCTCATGCGCCGCACGCTGGAGCAGCGGCCTGTTCCCGGACCGGACGACCTGCTGGCCGTGCTGGCCGATCGCACCCTCGCCCCGGACGCCGAGCTGCCGCAAACCGGCGTGCCACTGGAATGGGAACGCTGGTTGTCGCCGATCTTCATCGATGCGCCCGGTTACGGCACCCGGTCCTCTACCGTATTGCTGGTCGCTGATACCGGACAAGCGCATATGGTGGAAACCACCTGGGCCGATGTCAGCCGGCGTGAATTCCGGCTGACATGGCCGTTTACCCCAACCGGAGGATAACCCTGTCTCGCGATCAACCGGACTCCCACCCAGCAGCGACCTTGCCGGTATTGCTCAGCAGTGAGCGCCTGGGGCGCCACCTAACATTGCTGGCGCATCACCTCCCCAAAATCCGTGAAGCGGTGGGCAGTCGGATCAACCTGACGTTCCGGCGGATCGTGGGATGCGACGATTCCGCTTGTTCGGCGGAATCGCCATCAGCTATCCTTGTCCCCGTCGCATCCTCCTAAACCCGGTCACGGGTCGCAAGACTCTCCTGAATTTCTCATCGAATTGGCCCCGGTAGCTCAGTTGGATAGAGCGCACCCCTCCTAAGGGTGAGGTCACAGGTTCAATTCCTGTTCGGGGCACCATGTTTTCAATGGGTTAGCTAACAGGCTGGCTCGCTTGAAACAGGCCGTAAGTGCAAGGTAAGTGCATTGGAAGAGGCTAGCCACCGGCCAGCAATGGGCAGTATGAGGCCAGGATTTCGTATTGAATCGTGCGGTATTGGGTAGTTGGCGGCAGTGGTATGCGGTCAATTCCGTCGAATTCGACGGAATTAGGCCAGGTCGCTGACGCCTCCAAGGTGTAGCCTCACAACCCGAACCCAAGGCGGCGGCATATCATGGTCTTGCCGAACCACAAGCGCAGGCCAAGCGCAGTTCCGTCGACCGTGAACCGTCGACCGCAATAGCGGATCAGGGTTTGGGTACGCTTGGGATTACGGCGGCGGTCCCGGTCGGCCAGGTCGAACAGGCATTGAATCTGGGCGGGTGTCAGAGCGGGGAACAAGGCGCGTTCCCCGCTGTTGGGGTCGGTATGCCAGCGCAACGGCAATTTTTCGGGATTGGGGCTCATGAAGGGTGGAGTACCAACGAACGAACATGCTTACGACCTACGCCATCTTGACCGCTCCAGCATATCCAACAGCGGCGGCAACCACGTCAAAGCGGATCTTGTATTTCAAAACGTCGGTGTCGAAATCCTTGTCATTCTCGACCGTTGGGGACGTGACGTTATTCAGGTATCCCAGTCGGATGGTCGGTGCCACGATGGGAGTAGAGAGGAGATACCAGACCGAATCCGAGACCACATCAAGCCGTGGGTCCGAAACGATGGTGAGGTTCTTAATCCACTTCGGGGTGGATACCTCGGTGTTGGTCGCCGGTCGATAGGTGATGCTGGCCAACAGGGCCTCGGCATCGCCTTCCAGGACTACCGGGCAAATGATGAAACCCGGTTGCGTCATCACATAACCGCCGTTCGAATCTTTTTGGTTTCGCATCAGGACACGCGCGGCGTTCAATCCGGGTACATCGATCGCAGCGGCTGAGGTGTCCAGGTTGCCATGGGTGGCATGGAACAGCGCTACGGTGTCGGACATGGCCGCGTTGGCGGTCAGTACGTTGAACACCAAGTCGCGTTCAAGGCGTGCGCTCGCATTGGCGGCGGAGGCGATCAGACTCGAAAACGCCTGCAAATCGTCGTTGATGATCGCCTCACGACTTAGCGACAGACCGCGTGCATAGGTCGCCAGCTTGTACGTCTCGGAGCCATCAGAAATCGAGCCGTATTCGATTGCTTCGGCTTCAGGCTTGAGCACCAGGCCCGGCAGGAGTGACACATTGACCGCCGTTGCTGGCTTGAAATCCGGCAGGTTGGAAGACTCGCAGAACTGCCGGTGATCTTCAGCCATCGCTTCAAAGCGTGCCGTCAAGCTTTTGTTGGCCGTGACGTTGAGCAGACTGGGGAAATCGCTGGTGGTCATCGCCATGTTGACCAACCGCTGTCGGCTCACCCCCAACGTGGGCTTTCCTGAAGCATTCACGCAATACGCAGCCATGCCGGTTAGGCTGGTGTCCTGAAAATCATTGGCGGCGGGGTGGATGGCCTTAGGCACGGCACCCATGCGCGCGGCCAGGGCATCAGAGGCCGCGCTGATAAACTGGTCACCATGACCGCCATAGGGGATTGGGTTGCCGAATCCACCACGAGGCGGCGGCGTGGTGTCGATCTCTCCAATGGCTTGATCGGCAGCGACTAAAGCGTTCCATATTTTACTTTTTGCTCCATCCTCATCAACACCGGATCTAATCCATTGATCGATATCGGCATTTGAAAACCCGGCCCTTGACGCCATCCCTGGTAAATTTGCAAGTTGGCGAATATTACGGGCCTCTTCGAGCCGGGCGCGCACTTCGGCCTCGGTCCTGGGTTGGGTGAGCAACCCGGCAATGACGGCAGGCTCATCGGCGCACATCGTCGCAATGGCGGATGGACTCATATGGACGGGTGCGGCAGTTGTTGGGGTAGTTCCTGGCATGTTTGAAAATCTCGCAGGTAGGGTGATGGGTCCAAGGCGGAGTTCGGTAGCTTGGTCCACGATTTCGTTGACGAAACCCATATCCTTGGCCTCTTGGGCGGATAGCCAAGTTTCCGTTTGGGCAGTCATCAGCGCTGTCATTTCAGCAACTGGCCTGCCGGTCTTCGCCGCGTAAATCTGGGCGGCGTGGTCGGTAAATTTGTCGAGTGAGGCGGCGGCATCGCGGTGGTCGGCGGCATGGCCTACCGTTCTTCTCCAAGGGCTGTGAAACCCAAACAGCGCGGTTTTGTAGGCGATGCAATGCCCAGCACAGGCAATCAGGGTGGCGGCGCTAAAAACAACGCCCTCAGCGTAGATCGTCACCGGGCCTGAATGGGCCTGGAGTGCGTTGTAGACGGCAAGGGCATCACTGACCGACCCGCCGTAGGAATTGATGTGAACGGTAACCGCCTCACGGGGTGATTCGTGCAGGGATTCGGCCACGTTTCTGGATAGGGTTTGGTCTATTTCGTCATAAACATAGATGTCCATATGCCTAACCTAGCGCAACGTCACTGACAACGTTAGGCGTTACGTGTCAGTCAGGATGCGGAATACCTGCCGGGTGGATCTCGGTAGCGGTACGCCCGTTCGCTCGGCCAACCACAACAGGCGGCGTAGGTCATCGACAGGGTTGTGGAACCGCTGGATGAGCGCGGCCAAGGTTTCGGCACGACGCCAGGGCGTGCCGGGAATCAGGGCGGCAGCTTCGCGCAACAGCCGATCCCGTGCTGCGCGACAGTCGGCGCTGGGCAGGGAACGCGGAAGGTGTTCCAGTACCGCATCAATTAAATCTGGCGGCGCATGGCCGGTCTTCCTGGCCACAAGTAACCGCGATATCAGGGCGTCCATGGCTCACCAGCTGCTATGGAGTACCAAAAATTCCCGATCTCTTGCGCGGCGCTGTCTTCAAGATCTTCAGAAGGGCAATCCTCGAACGCATGGGCAATGTGCCCGGTCAGCACCTGCCATAAATCGGCGCTCATGGCGACAGCGGCGCGCTGGTCAGCGGGCACCCGGCGTAATGCCGCACGCAAATCGGGCAGGAGTGGCGCAAGGTCTGCACCGACATCAAGGTGCGCTTCGGCTTCCTGAAGCAAGGCGGCGAGCTGTGGCGGTCCCGATCCCAGCCGAACCAAATTTGGATCGATCTTGACGCGGGCGGGGGCTAAATTCGCCGCGCGCCAGGCGCGGGCTGCTTCAACCGAGTTTGTTGGCATACCCTGCTTAGC
>Ga0116180_1000659_pt1 | contig 31472 bp, 29 predicted proteins | sample AD_UKC073_MetaG_FD_89804 | JGI IMG/M metagenome (GOLD analysis project Ga0116180, IMG submission 89804) | Active sludge microbial communities of municipal wastewater-treating anaerobic digesters from USA - AD_UKC073_MetaG | ecosystem: Engineered > Bioreactor > Anaerobic > Digestate | place: USA... | reverse complement strand
GGCTTCACAGGCGCAAAGCCCACGCCGCAGTTGCCCATCACCGCCGTGGTCACGCCATGCCAGCTGCTGGGCTGCATGCGCGTGTCCCAGCTGGCCTGGCCGTCGTAGTGGGTGTGGATGTCGACGAAGCCCGGCGTCACCAGCTTGCCGCGGGCGTCGATCTCCTCGGCGCCGCTGCCGGGCACGGCGCCCACCGCGGTGATGCGGTCGCCGTCGATCGCGATGTCGGCCTCACGCAGCGGGCCGCCCGAGCCGTCGGCCAGGGTGCCGCCGCGGATCACCAGGGTGTGGCGCATCGTGTGTCTCCTGTGCGTTTGCGGCGCAGTCTGCGCGCCGCAGCGCCGCCCAGGAAGTCGCCTGCCTGACCTGAACGGTCAGCGTCGCCTCAACGGGTGAGCGGCAGCGCCGCACCCATCGCCACGAACATGCCGCCGCACGCCCGGTTGAAGCGCCGGCCCAGCCGCTGCAGCCAGCGCCGCGCGCGGTGGGCCATCAGCGCCAGCACCCACTCGACGGCGATCTCGATCACGACGAACACGGTGGCCATGACCACGAACTGCGTGGCCAGGTCGCGCTGCGGGTCGATGAACTGCGGCAGGAAGGCGCCGTAGAACAGCAGGGCCTTGGTGTTGGACAGCGCCGTCAGCGCGCCCTGGCGGAACAGGCCCGCGGCGCTGGCCTGCGGGGTGCCGGCCGGCAGGTCGAGCTGGATCGGCGGCGCACGCCACAGCTGCACGCCCAGCCAGGCCAGGTAGGCACCGCCGACCAGCTTGAGCACCAGCAGCGCATGGGCCGAGGTCTGCAGCAGGGCGCCGATGCCGGCCATCGACAGGCCGATCAGCGCGGTGAAGCCGACCGCGCCGCCGGCCACGGTCCACAACGTGCGGCGGTGGCCGTGCAGGGCGCCGTGGGTCAGCACCAGCAGGCTGTTGGGGCCGGGTGTCAGCGACAGGCCGATGGCGGCGACGAGGTAGAGCAGCCAAGTGTGCAGGGCCATCGGCCAAGTCTAAGCCGGCCTGTCGCAGCCGGGACAAGCCCCGCCGCTGCCCCGGTGCCACGATGCCCGACCCTTTGCCCGAGCCCCACCCACGATGCCCGTCACCGATGGCCTGATCGTGATCGCCAAGCGCGACTGCCCCACCTGCCTGCTGGTGGAGCCGCTGCTGGGCGCGCTGGCCGCTGCCGGCCCGCTGACCGTGCTGGTGCAGGACGACCCGGCCTACGCCGCCGGCGTGCCCGGCGCCGAGCTGGACGCGACGCTGGAACACAGCTTCCGCCTGAACACCGAGTTCGTGCCCACGCTGATCCGCATGCAGGGCGGCCGCGAGGTGGCCCGTGCCTACGGCTGGCACCGCGGCGACTGGCGCGAGGTGTCCGGCATCGCCACGCTGGGTGAGGGCCTGCCCGAGCTGCGCCCCGGCTGCGCCAGCAAGACGCTGGACCCGGGCGTGGCCGAGGCGCTGCAGCTGCGCTTCGGCAACACCGGCCTGACAGCCCGGCAGGTGAGCATCGGCGATGCCGAAGACCCGGTCGAGGCCTGCTTCGCCCGCGGCTGGACCGACGGCCTGCCGGTGGTGCCGCCCACGCCGGAGCGCGTGCTGCGCATGCTGGCCGGCACCACGCGCCAGCCCGGCGAGGTGCTGGGCCTGGTGCCGCCGGATCTCGCGCCCTGCACGGTGGAGAAGGTGGCGATCAACGCGGTGATGGCCGGCTGCAAGCCCGAGTACATGCCCCTGGTGCTGGCGGCCGTGGAAGCGGCCCTGGTCGACGAGTTCGGCATGCACGGCGTGCTGTGCACCACCATGTTCTGCGGGCCGATGGTGATCGTGAACGGCCCGCTGGGCCGGGCGGTGGGTGTCAATTCGGGCGTGAATGCGCTGGGCCAGGGCCACCGGGCCAACGCCAGCATCGGCCGGGCACTGCAGCTGGTGATCCGCAACGTCGGCGGCGGCCGGCCGGGCGAGGTCGACCGGTCCACCCTGGGCACGCCGGGCAAGTACAGCTTCTGCTTCGCCGAGAACGAGATTCCCGAGTGGGAGCCGCTGCATGTGCAGCGCGGCTTTGCGCGCGAGGCGTCGACCGTCACCCTGTTTGCCGGCGAAGGTGTGCAGGGTGTGGTCGACCAGAAGAGCCGCACCCCCGAGTCGCTGGCCAAGAGCTTCGCCGCCTGCCTGCGCGTGGTCGACCACCCCAAGCTGGCGATGGCCGGTGACGCGGTGCTGGTGGTCTCGCCCGACCATTGCCGCGTCTTCCTCGAAGCCGGCTGGAGCAAGCAGCGCCTGCACGACGAGCTGATGCGCCTGCTGACGGTGCCGGCCGATGCCCTGCTGGCCGGCGCCGACGGCATCGCCGAGGGCCTGCCCGCCGCCCTGGCCGGCAAGCAGATCCCCAAGTTCCGCCCCGGCGGCCTGCTCATCGTGCGCGCCGGCGGTGGCGCCGGGCTGTTCTCGGCCATCATCGCCGGCTGGGCCGCGTCCGGCTCCGTCGGCTCCATTCCCGTTACCCAGGAGATCACTGCATGACCTCTCCACCGATCCTGCTGGATCCCACCTCCGAGCGATCACCCGTCGCCCGGGCCCTGTCACCCCGGCCAGACAGCCTGGCCGGCAAGTCGGTCGCGGTGCTCGACATCTCGAAAGCCCGCGGCGACGTCTTCCTCGACCGCATCTCGGCCTTGCTGGCCGGGCAGGGCATCACCGTCAACCGCTACCGCAAGCCCACCTTCACCCGGCCGGCACCCGTCGCGCTGCGCCAGCAGATCGCGGCGGAGAACCAGCTCGTCATCGAAGGCCTGGCCGACTGAGGGTCGTGCACGTCGTGCTGTATGCATGACATCGCAGACCTGGAGTCGCGGGGCCTTCCCGGAGTGGGCATTGCGTCGACCGAGTTCATCCAGGCGGCCGCCGCGCAGGCGCAGTCGCTGGGCATCGATGCGGCGATGGTGTTCGTCGCGCATCCGATCCAGGACCGCAGTGACGACGAGTTGCGCGCGCTGGCGGATGCCGCGCTGCCGGGCATCCTCGCTCGCCTCGTGGACGCGCCGAAGGCCGGTTAGCACTGCAGCCAAGGGCGGGGCGGCGTGATCGTCGCCACCGCCGGCCATGTCGACCATGGCAAGACCACGCTGGTCCGTGCGCTGACCGGCATCGACACCGACCACGCGCGCGAATCGGCGGCGCGTGGCATGACCATCGACCTGGGCTTTGCCGGCGGCTGGCTGGATGCGCAGACGCAGGCCGCCTTCATCGACGTGCCCGGGCATGAGCGCTTCATCCGCAACATGCTGGCGGGCGTCGCGGCCATCGACCTGGCCCTGCTGGTGGTGGCCGCCGACGACGGCCCGATGCCGCAGACCCGCGAGCACCTGGCCATCCTGCAGCTGCTGGGCGTGCCCCGGCTGGTGGTGGCGCTGGGCAAGGCCGACCGCGTCGATGCGGCGCGCCTGGCGCAGGCGCAGGCCGAGGTGGCGGCGCTGCTGGGAACCAGCCTGTTCGCCGGTGCGCCGGTCTTTCCGCTGGCGGCGGCCACCGGGCAGGGCGTGGCGGCGCTGCGTGCGCACCTGGCAGCACAGGCAGCGGGGCTGCGGCGTGCACCGGCGGCGGGCGGCTTCCGCCTGGCCGTCGACCGCAGCTTCACCGTCGACGGCAGCGGCCGGGTGGTGACGGGCGCGGTGCTGGCCGGCACGCTGGCCGTGGGGGATGCGGTGCAACTGATGCCGGCCGGCGTGCCGCTGCGGGTGCGCAGCCTGCAGGTGCTGAACCAGGCCGCCGAGGTGGTGCAGGCCGGCCAGCGCTGCGCGGTGAACCTGGCCGGCGCCGAACTGAAGCGCGCAGAGCCCCGGCGCGGTGACTGGCTGACCGCAAGCGATGCGTCGCCGCCCACCGACCGGCTCGATGTGCAGCTGCATTGGCTTCCCGGACCGGGCGGCACACCGCCGCGCCCCGGCCCGCGGGCGCAGTGGCTGCTGCACCTGGGGGCGGCCACGCGCACGGTGCGCTGGGTGCCGCTGGCCGATGCGGCGCCGGGCACGCCCGGCCTGGCCCGGCTGCTGCTCGACCAGCCGGTGATGGCCGCCTGGGGTGACCGCTTCATCCTGCGCGATGCCGCGGCCAACCGCACCCTGGCCGGCGGCCGGGTGGTGGATGCCTTCGGACCGCTGCGGGGCAGGGCCCAGCCCGGGCGGCTGGCCCAGTTGCAGGCGCTGGCGATCGACGATGCTGCCGATTCGCTGCGGGCGCTGCTGGACGTCAGCCCGGGCGGTGCCGACCTGGCCCACTTCGCCCGCAACCGCGGCCTGGGCGACGCTGAGGTGGCCGCGCTCGATGGCGCAGCGGGCCTGCGGCGGCTGCCGGGCGGGCTGGGCCTGTCGGCCGCGCACTGGGCCGGGTGGCAGGGCCGGCTGCTGCAAGTGGTCGATGACTGGCACGCGGCGCAGCCCGACAGCCTGGGGCCGGATGCGGCGGCGCTGCGTGCCGCCCTGGGCGGGGCAGACGGCAACCCGGCCCCGCTGCGTGCCGGTCTGGCGGCCCTGGTGGCCGATGGCCTGCTGCAGCGCGACGGCCTGGTCTGGCGCCGGCCAGGCCACCGGCCGGTGCTGCCGGCGGCCGACGCGGCGCTGCTGGCGCAGGTGCTCGCGCTGATCGGGCCGGCCGGCCTGCGCCCGCCGATCGTGGGCGAGCTGGCGCAGCGACTGGCGCTGCCGCTGCCCGACCTGCTCGACGGCCTGGGCCGGCTGGCGGCGCGCGGCCTGGTGGTGCGGGTGGCGCCCAACCGCTTCTACTTGCCGGAGGGCGCCATGCAGCTGGAGGCCGAGGCCCGCGCCCTGGCCGCGGCCACGCCCGGCGGCCTGATCGACGCCGCCGCCTACCGCGACCGCACCGGCATCGGCCGCAACCTGGCGGTGCAGGTGCTGGAGTTTCTCGACCGCAGCGGCGTTACCCGCTTCGACGGCCGGCACCACCACCTGCGTGACGGCGCCGGCCGGCGTGCCTGAGGCGACACGGCCGGTCGCGCCGCGGTGCTACCGTGCAGCGGCGCCTGGAAGGGCCTGGCTCCCGGTGGAGCCCGCGGTCTTCAACACCGTCGTGATGCGCCTCGCGCGTCGGGTGGGTTCGACTCCCATGCCCTTCCGCCCCGCCCGCCGATGCGGCGGTGCACAAGGGGAAACCGCCACAGGAAAACTCCTGCCGGGGCGGCGCCGGGCCGCTCCCTAGAATGCCGGCAACCCACCCAGGAGCGACCGTCGATGCCATCCCAACGCCGCAGTGCTGCAAAGCCGGCTGAGCCAGCCGATGCCGCGGGCAACTCGCGGGTGCTCAAGAAGTACCCCAACCGACGGCTCTACGACACCCGCACCAGCAGCTACATCACCCTGGCCGATGTGAAGCAGATGGTGCTGGACGGCGAGACCTTCGAGGTGCGCGACGCCAAGACCGCCGAGGAGATCACCCGCAGCATCCTGCTGCAGATCATCCTGGAGGAAGAGACCGGCGGCGTGCCCATGTTCAGCACCCAGATGCTGGCTCAGGTGATCCGCTTCTACGGCCATGCCATGCAGGGCATGATGGGCTCGTACCTGGAGAAGAACCTGCAGACCTTCGTCGACCTGCAGAGCCGCTTCGCCGAGCAGAGCAAGGGCCTGTACGACCCCAAGAGCTTCACCCCCGAGATGTGGAGCCAGTTCATGACCGGCCAGGCGCCGCTGATGCAGGGCCTGATGGGCAACTACCTCGAACAGAGCAAGAACCTGTTCGTGCAGATGCAGGAGAAGGTGCAGGAGCAGATGCAGTCCGGCACCCTGTTCCCCGGCATTCCGGGCCTGATGCCGACGAAGAAGTAGGCGCCGGCCTGCCGGCCTGTCGCATCAGGCTGGCGCGCCGACCACCCCGTCGCGGCACAGCTGCGCAATCTGCGCCGCGTCGTAGCCCAGGCCCTGCAACAGCGCCTCGGTGTGCTGGCCCAGCGCTGGTGGCGCTGCACGCACACCAGGGCGCCTGCCGTCCAGGGTGAGCGGCAACAGCGCGGTGCGGGTGGTGATTTCGCGACCGGCGCCGCTGGCATCGGCCGGCAGCGTCACCGGCGCCAACCCCTCGGTGGCAGCCAGGTGCGGGTCGTCGAACAGGTCCTGCGGCCGGGTGATCGGCGCGTAGGGCAGGCCGGTCTTCTCGAAGCGTGCGGCCAGTTCGCTGGCAGCCATCGGCGCGAAGCGTTCGCGCAGGATGGGCAGCAGCCAGTCGCGGGCGCGCACCCGGTGGTTGTTGCTGGCCAGGCGCGCATCGGCCTTCAGATCGGCGAAGCCGAACTCGGCGCACAGCAAGGCCCACTGCGTGTCGCTGACCGCGGCGAGGAAGATCTGCGCGCCGTCCTTGACCGTGAACACGTCGTACACGCCCCAGGCGCTGATGCGGCTGGGCATGGGCGCGGCGGGCTGGCCGGTGACGGCGAACTGCATCATGTGCTGGCGACGAGGAACACGTTGTTCTCGAACAGCGCGCTGTGCACCACCTGGCCGCGGCCGGTGCCGGTGTGGCGGTTGTCGCGCTGCTGCAGCGCGGCCAGCACGCCGATGGCGCCGAACATGCCGCCCATGATGTCGTTGACGCTGGTGCCCGCCCGCAGCGGCCGGCCCTCGGGCCCGGTCATGTAGGCCAGGCCGCCCATCATCTGCACCACTTCGTCCAGCGCGGTGCGGTGGTCGTACGGCCCGGGCAGGAAGCCCTTGTGCGAGACGCAGATCAGCCGCGGGTTCAGCCGCGCCAGCGCCTCGGCGCTGAAGCCCAGCTTGTCCATGGTGCCGGCCTTGAAGTTCTCGCTGAAGACGTCGGCGTCGGCCAGCAGCTTCAGCACGATCTCGCGGCCGCGCGCGTCCTTCACATCGACCGCCAGGCTCTGCTTGTTGCGGTTGAACATGCCGAAGAAGCCGGCGCCCGAGCCCAGCAGCCGGCGCGTGCTGTCGCCAGCCAGGGGCTCGACCTTGATCACGTCGGCGCCCAGGTCGGCCAGGATCAGGCCGCAGGTCGGGCCCATCACCATGTGGGTGAACTCGACCACACGCAGGCCGGCCAGGGGCAGGGTGTTCTCGCTCATGCCTGCCCCTCGTCCGGCGAGTACGCCGGCCGATCCCCCGAGGGGATGGCGGGCCGGCTTGGGAGCGGCCCGGCGCTCGGCCCGCTCATGCGTGCTCTCCGGTGGCGGCCAGCAGGCGTTCATCCGCAGGCCGGCGGCCGTCGGCATAGGTGAAGCCCCTGGTCAGGCCGGCATCGGGCGTCATGCCGTAGACCGGCTCGCCGGGCAGGCCGGCCACCAGCACCGCGCGGGCGGCCATCAGCTTTTCGAGGTCGATGCCGGTGGCCACACCCATGGCCTCGAACATGAACACCAGGTCTTCGGTGACCACGTTGCCCGACGCGCCCGGCGCATACGGGCAGCCGCCCAGGCCGCCCTGCGAGCTGTCGAAGGTGCGCACGCCCACGTCGAAAGCCGCCAGGCAGTTGGCCAGGCCCAGGCCGCGGGTGTTGTGCAGGTGGGCGGCGCCGGTGCGCTCGCCGATCTCGGCGCGCACCCGGTTGAACAGCCGCCGCACCTGGGCCGGGTTGGCCATGCCGGTGGTGTCGGACAGGCCGATCTCGTCGACGCCGGCTTCAGCCAGCGCGGCGGCCAGGCGCACCACGTCGTCCTCGGCCACGGCGCCCTGCAGCGTGCAGCCGAAGGCGGTGGACATGCCGGCCTCGATGCGCACCTGTGGCGCCTGCGCGTTGCGCAGTGCGACGACCTGGCGCATCACGTCGACCATTTGCGCCGTGGTCTTGCGCACATTGGCCATCGATTGCGCTTCGCTGGCCGACACCGGCAGCGTCACCTTGTGCACGCCAGCGGCGATGGCGGCTTCGGCGCCGCGCAGGTTGGGCGCCAGCGCCATCACGGTGAGGCCGGGCAGGGTCAGCGCGTGGCGCACGACCTCCGCCACGTCGGCCATCTGCGGCAGCAGCGATGCCGGCACGAAGGAGCCGACCTCGATCTCGCGCAGGCCGGCGGCATGCAGGGCCGTGATCCAGGCCCGCTTGTGCGGCGTGGGCATGGTCGCCTTCACGCTCTGCAGGCCGTCGCGCGGCCCGACTTCGCTGATCAGCACGGGGGTGGGCATCTTGGGGTCTCGGGATGTCGGAGGGCGGAACGATACCCGCCCGCTGCCGCGTCAGCGCCCGGCCGCCTGCAGCCGATGCACGACAATCCCGGCATGGCTTCAGACACCTCCACCTCCGGCACCACGGCGGCTCCGACCGTCGCATTCGTTTCACTTGGCTGCCCGAAAGCCTTGACCGATTCCGAGCTGATCCTGACCCAACTCAGCGCCGAGGGCTACCAGACCAGCAAGAAGTTCGAGGGCGCCGACCTGGTGATCGTCAACACGTGTGGCTTCATCGACGATGCGGTGAAGGAAAGCCTGGACACCATCGGCGAGGCGCTGGCGGCCAATGGCAAGGTGATCGTCACCGGCTGCCTGGGCGCGCGCACCGGCGACGACGGCGGCAACCTGGTGCGCGGCATGCACCCCAGCGTGCTGGCCGTGACCGGCCCGCACGCCACCAACGAGGTGATGGACGCGGTGCACCAGCATGTGCCCAAGCCGCACGACCCCTTCGTCGACCTGGTGCCCGAGGTGCGCAGCCAGTTCCGCGGCGAGGCCGGCATCAAGCTGACACCGCGCCACTACGCGTACCTGAAGATCAGCGAGGGCTGCAACCACCGCTGCACCTTCTGCATCATCCCGAGCATGCGCGGCGATCTGGTGTCGCGGCCGGTGGGCGATGTGCTGGGCGAGGCGCGGGCGCTGTTCGAGTCGGGCGTGAAGGAACTGCTGGTCGTCAGCCAGGACACCTCGGCCTACGGTGTCGACGTGAAGTACCGCACCGGCTTCTTCGACGGCCGGCCGGTCAAGACCCGCATGACCGAGCTGTGCGCCGCGCTGGCCGAGCTGGCGAAGCCGCACGGCGCCTGGGTGCGGCTGCACTACGTCTATCCGTACCCGCATGTGGACGAACTGCTGCCGCTGATGGCCAGTGGCGCGGTGCTGCCCTACCTGGACGTGCCCTTCCAGCACAGCCACCCCGAGGTGCTGCGCCGCATGAAGCGCCCGGCCAGCGGCGAGAAGAACCTGGAGCGCCTGCTGAAGTGGCGCGAAGCCTGCCCCGAGCTGGTGATCCGCTCGACCTTCATCGCCGGTTTCCCGGGCGAAACGGAAGCCGAGTTCCAGCACCTGCTGGACTTCGTGCGCGAAGCGCAGATCGACCGCGCCGGCTGCTTCGCCTATTCGCCGGTGAAGGGCGCGGCGGCCAATGACCTGCCCGGCGCGCTGCCGGATGCATTGCGCGAGGAGCGCCGCGCCCGCTTCATGGCGGTGGCCGAGGACGTCTCGATCGCCCGGCTGCAGCGGCGTGTGGGCGCGACCATGCAGGTGCTGGTCGACCATGCCCCGGCGCTGGGCCGCAAGGGTGGCGTGGGCCGCAGCTATGCCGACGCGCCCGAGATCGACGGCACGGTGCGCCTGCTGCCGCCCGAGAAGGCCAGCAAGACGCTGAAGGCCGGCGAGTTCACCCGCGCCCGCATCGTGGCCACCGACGGCCACGACCTGGTCGGCCAGCCGATCTGAGCCCCATTCAACCCAACGCCTGACTCCCACGATGAGCGACAAGACCCCCCCGCCGCAGGACATCGTCACGGACCTGCTCCACCATCCCTACCAGCCGCCGGCCGGCTGGGGCGCGGTGCCGCCGGGGGTGTTCAAGGCGTCGACGGTGATCTTCCCGGACACCAGGGCGCTCAAGAGCCGCACCTACACCGCCAAGACCGGCTACACCTACGGCCTGCGCGGCACGCCGACGACCTATCTGCTGGAAGAACGCCTGGCCACGCTGGAAGGCGGGCGCTTCTGCATCCTGTCGCCCAGCGGGCTGGCGGCGATCATGAACGTCAACCTGGGCCTGCTGAAGCAGGGCGACGAGGTGATGATCCCGGCCAATGTCTACGGCCCGTCCAGCGACATGGCGGTCAACGTGCTGGCGCGCTGGGGCATCACGCACCAGTTCTACGACCCGATGAACCCGGACGACCTGGCGGCCAAGGTCGGCCCGACGACCCGGCTGGTGTGGCTGGAGGCGCCGGGCTCGGTGACGATGGAGTTCCCGGACCTGCCGGCGCTGGTCAAGGCGGGGAAGGCGGGTGGCGCGCTCGTCGCGCTGGACAACACCTGGGGCGCCGGCCTGGCCTTCCGCGCCTTCGATTTCGGCGTCGACATCGTGATGCAGGCGCTGACGAAATACCCGTCCGGTGGCGCCGACGTGCTGATGGGCTCGGTGGTCACCCGCGACGAGGCGCTGCACCTGAAGCTGTTGAAGCTGCACGGCCAGCTGGGCATCGGCGTGGCGGCCAACGACGCCGAGTTCATCCTGAAGGGCCTGCCGACCATCGCGCTGCGCTACCACGCGCACGATGCGGCGGCGCGCCAGCTGGCCGCCTGGCTGGGCACGCAGAAGGCGGTGCGCCAGGTGCTGCACCCGGCGCTGCCGGGCGCGCCCGGCCACGACCACTGGAAAGCGACCTGTACCGCAGCGGCGGGGCTGTTCTCGGTGTTGCTGGACCCGGCGCTGACGGTGGCACAGGTCGACGCCTTCGTCGACGCACTGCGGCTGTTCAAGATCGGCTATTCCTGGGGCGGACCGGTCAGCCTGGTCGTGCCCTATGACCTGGACGGCATGCGCGACGACCGCTCGGCCCTGCCGGGCCACCTGGTGCGCTTCTCGATCGGACTGGAAGCGGTGGCCGACCTGCAGGCCGACCTGGCGCAGGCGCTGGCAACGCTGGGCTGAGAAGCCGCGCTGCCTGCAGGCAGCGCAGCGTGGGCGTTCAGCCCTTGGCCTCGGGGCCCGACAGCAGCGGGATCGCGCCGTCCGAGCTGGCGCCCAGCAGGCCGGTGCCGGTGTAGATGCCCAGCTTTTGGCGCGTGTCCTGGATGTCCAGGTTGCGCATGGTCAGCTGGCCGATGCGGTCGACCGGGCTGAATGCGCCTTCGACCTTCTCCATGCTCAGCCGCTCGGGCGCATAGGTCAGGTTGGGGCTGGCAGTGTCCATGATCGAGTAGTCGTTGCCGCGGCGCAGCTGCAGCGTCACCTCGCCGGTGACGGCACGCGCCACCCAGCGCTGGGCGGTCTCGCGCAGCATCAGGCACTGCGGGTCGAACCAGCGGCCCTGGTACAGCAGGCGGCCCAGGCGGCGGCCGTTGTTGCGGTACTGCTCGATCGTGTCCTCGTTGTGGATGCCGGTGACCAGGCGCTCGTAGGCGATGTGCAGCAGGGCCATGCCCGGGGCCTCGTAGATGCCGCGGCTCTTGGCTTCGATGATGCGGTTCTCGATCTGGTCGCACATGCCCAGGCCGTGGCGGCCGCCGATGCGGTTGGCTTCCTCGAACAGCTCCACCGCGTTGGCGAAGGTGCGGCCGTTCAGGGCGACCGGTTGGCCCTCCTCGAAGCGCACCGTCACCTCTTCGGCCTTCACCACCACGTCGTCGCGCCAGAAGGCCACGCCCATGATCGGGTTGACGATGTGCATGCCGGCGTTCAGGAACTCCAGGTCCTTGGCCTCGTGGGTGGCGCCGAGCATGTTGCTGTCGGTGCTGTACGCCTTCTCCACCGACATCTTGTAGTCGAAGCCGTGGGCGATGAGGAACTCGCTCATCTCCTTGCGGCCGCCCAGCTCGTCGATGAAGGTCTGGTCCAGCCAGGGCTTGTAGATGCGCAGCGCCGGGTTGGCCAGCAGGCCGTAGCGGTAGAAGCGCTCGATGTCGTTGCCCTTGTAGGTGCTGCCGTCGCCCCAGATGTGGACGTCGTCCTCGCGCATCGCCACCACCAGGGCGGTGCCGGTCACGGCGCGGCCCAGCGGCGTGGTGTTGAAGTAGGTGGCGCCGCCGGTGCTGATGTGGAAGGCGCCGCACTGGATGGCGGCGATGCCTTCGGCCACCAGCTGCGGGCGGCAATCGACGAGGCGCGCCTTGTCGGCGCCGTAGGCCAGGGCCTTGCGCGGGATCTCGTCGTAGTCGCTCTCGTCGGGCTGGCCGAGGTTGGCGGTGTAGGCGCAGGGCACGGCGCCCTTGGTCTTCATCCACAGCACGGCGGCGCTGGTGTCCAGGCCACCGGAGAAGGCGATGCCGACACGTTCGCCGACGGGAAGACGTTGCAGGATGTTGGCGGCCACGGAGAGGCTTTCTGATCGAGGGAAACCGCGGATTTTAGGTGCTGGCCGCCGCGCGCCGCGGCCGCGGCCACAGGCCCAGCACCAGGGCCGTGCCGGCCAGGATCAGCGCGCCGCCGGCGGCCATCGGCCAGGTGGGCTGCTCGCCCAGGAACAGCGCGCCCCACAGCGTGGCGAACACCGGCACCAGGAAGGTGACCGACGCCGCGCCGGTCGGCCCCACCCGGGTGATCAGGCGGAAGTACAGGATGTAGGCCAGGCCCGAGGCCAGCACCGCCAGGCCGGCAGCGGCGGCCCAGTCGCGCAGGGCGGGCGGGGTGGCCGGCCAGGTCAGGGCCGCCGGCACGGCCAGCGCTGCCGCCGCGGCCAGCTGGGTGCCGGTGGCCATGGCCATCGACGGCACACCGGTCAGGTGGCGCTTGGCGAAGTTGCCCGCATGGCCGTAGAACAGCGTGCCCAGCAGGCAGGCACCGATGGCCAGGGCGGTGGGCGCGTCGAACTGCAGCGCGGCCAGGCTGCCACCGCCCGGTGCGCTCATGGACTTGTACAGCGCCAGTCCGGCCACGCCGGCAAAGCCCAGCCCCAGGCCCAGGCTGCGCCAGCGGTTCAGCGGGTCGCCCAGCCAGGCCCAGGCGATCAGCGCCGTGGTCAGCGGCGTGGCGGCGTTGAAGATCGACGCCAGCGCCGCCGGCAGCAGGTGCAGCGCAAAGCCGAAGCACAGGAAGGGCAGGGCCGAGTTGGTCAGCCCCAGCAGCAGCAAGGCCGGCCAGCGCTGGCGCAGCACGCCGGCCTCGCCGCGCATCAGCAGCAGCGGCAGCAGCACCAGGGCCGCGCCGCCCACCCGCACGAAGGCCAGCGGTGCCGCACCGAAGGCCGGCACGGCGATGCGCATGAACAGGAAGGACGCGCCCCAGATCGCGGCGAGCAGCAGCAGGTCGGTGAGGTCTCTTGTCTTCATGCCAGCAGCACGCCTTCGGCCTGCAGCAATGCGGTCTTGCGGTGCAGGCCGCCGGCATAGCCGGTCAGCCCGCCGCCGTGGCCCAGCACCCGGTGGCAGGGCACCAGCACGCTGACCGGGTTGCGGCCGATGGCGGCACCCGCAGCGCGCACCGCGGCGGGCGATCCAGCCTCGACGGCGATGCGGCCATAGGTGCTGGTGGCGCCGCGCGGCAGGGCGATCAGCGCCCGCCAGACGGCCTGCTGGAATGGCGTGCCGTGCATGTCCAGCGCCAGGCCGTCCAGCGGCGTGGCCGCGCCGTCGAAGTAGGCCGCCAGCGCCAGCGCCGCAGCCTGCAGGTGCGGGTGCTGCTCATCCACCGGCACGTCCAGCGGGCCGGGGTGGTGGGCCTGGCCGTCGAACCACAGGCCGGCCAGGCCGGCGGCGCTGGCAGCGGCGGTCATCGTGCCCAGCGGGGTGGGGATGCGCGACTGCGCTTGAAGATGCGGATGGGTCATGCGGTCTCCGGGGTTTCGAGGGATTGCCACAGCTTGAACACCGCGTAGCCGCGCCAGGGCCGCCAGGCCTCGGCGATGGCCGCGCCCGCGGCCGGGTCGCGGGCGTCGGCCGGCTGGCCCAGCGCCTTCAGCAGGGCGATGTCCGAGGCCGGCCAGGCATCGGGCCAGCCCAGGCTGCGCAGCGCGATCAGCTGTGCGCTCCAGTCGCCGATGCCGGGCAGGGCGGTCAGCGTGGCCAGGGTGGCGGCCAGGTCGGCGCCGGGGTTCAGGTCGAGCCGGCCGTCGGCCACCGCCTGGGCCAGCGCCTGCAGCGCCCGCACGCGCTGGCGCACGATGCCCAGGGTGCCGATGTCCGCCGGGTCGGCCGCGGCCAGGGCGGCGGCGGTCGGGAACAGGCGGTCCAGGCCCGCGAAGGGCGTGTCGATGGGGGCGCCGAAGCGCTGCACCAGGCGCTGGCACAGCGTGCGCGCGGCGGCCACGCTGACCTGCTGGCCCAGCACCACGCGCACGGCGGTCTCGAAGCCGCACCAGCTGCCCGGCAGGCGCAGGCCTGGCAGCGCCGGGCCGGGCACGCGGGCCATCACCGGGTCGATGACCGCCGGGTCGGCATCCAGGTCCAGCGCATGGCGGGTGCGCTGCATCAGGGCGCCGAGTGCCGGCCGCAGCGCCGGTGCGGCGGCCAGGTGCAGCTCGCAGCGCGCGGGCACGAAGCGCGCCTCGATCCAGCCGGCGAGCGTGGCCCCCTGGTGCTGCAGCGCCAGCGTGCGCCGCAGCACCCCGCCGTCGACCTGCTCCTGCCCCGGCACCGCGCGCTTGGCGACGAAGGCCAGCAGGCCGGCGCTGTCATAGGGCGGTCGCCAGGCCAGCCGGATGGCGCCGGGCTCGGCCGCCCCCTCGCGCCGCAGCGCGCCCGGGCTCAGCCGGTAGCGCTCGGCGAACGCGGCGTGGAAGCGCCGCAGGCTGCCGAAGCCGCAGGCCAGCGCCACCTCGGTGACCGGCAGCGTCGTGTCGGTCAGCAACTGCTTGGCCAGCAGCAGGCGCTGCGTGGCCAGCCAGGCCACCGGCGACACGCCATGGCGGCGCTGGAAGATGCGGCGCAGGTGGCGGTCGGTCACGCCCAGGCGCCGGGCGATGGCGGGCAGCGGCGGGTCCTGGCCCTCGTGCGCGGCCTGCACCAGCCAGCGTGCGGCCTGGTCGGCCAGCACCTCGGATGAATCGGTGAACGACAGGCCCGGTGCCAGCTCGGGCCGGCAGCGCAGGCAGGGGCGGAAGCCCTGCGTCTCGGCCTGGGCCGCGTTGGGGAAGAAGCGGCAGTTCTCGCGCCGTGGCGGCTTCACCCGGCACACCGGCCGGCAGTAGATGCCGGTGGAGGTGACGCCGACGAAGAGCCGGCCGTCGAAGCGGGCATCGTGCGCACGGAGCGCCTGGTAGGCGGCGTCGTCGTGCAGTACGGTGCCCGGCACGGGTGGTTCCGGCGGCGCGGTGGATGGAGCGGCGGCTTCGGGCATGGGGCCATGATAGGCAGGCGCCGGCGCCGGACTCGCCGTTTTCGGACCTGTGCATGCGCCGCCCGGCAGCCGCCCGGATGCGCGATCGCCAAGGGCTGGCCGCTCCTTAGAATCGCGCCGTCCATTCCCCCGGAAAGCCAGCTTCCATGCAAGTCCCCGCAGCAGCGTTCAAGGCCTATGACATCCGCGGCATCGTCGGCAAGGGCATCGACGAGCAGTTTGCCGAGCACCTCGGCCGCGCCTTCGGCAGCGAGGCGCTGGCCGCCGGCCAGAAGGCGGTGGTCGTCGGCCGCGACGGTCGGCTCTCGGGGCCGGGCCTGGTGGCCGGCCTGGTGCGCGGCCTGGCCTCGACCGGGCTGGACGTGGTCGACATCGGCGCCGTCACCACGCCGATGCTGTACTACGTGGCCGCCACCCGCGGTGCGCATGGCTGCAACTCGGGCATCCAGGTCACCGGCAGCCACAACCCCAAGGACTACAACGGCTTCAAGATGGTGATGGCCGGCCGCGCCATCTACGGCGAGGACATCCAGCGCCTGCGCCAGCGCATGGAGACCGAGACCTACACCCGCGGCAAGGGCCGCAGCGCGACGATGGACATCGGCGCGGAGTACGCCGCCCGCATCGTGGGCGACGCCAGGCTGGCCCGGCCGATGAAGATCGTCGTCGACTCCGGCAACGGCATTCCGGGCGCCACGGCACCGGCCATCCTGCGCGCGCTGGGCTGCGAGGTGATCGACCTGTACTCCAAGGTCGACGGCGACTTCCCCAACCACCACCCCGACCCGAGCAAGCCCGAGAACCTGGCCGACCTGATCAAGGTGGTGCATGCCACCGATGCCGAGCTGGGCATCGCCTTCGACGGCGACGGCGACCGGCTGGGCCTGGTCACCAAGGGCGGCCACATCATCTACCCCGACCGCCAGCTGATGCTGCTGGCCCGCGACGTGCTGTCGCGCAACAAGGGCGCGACGGTGATCTTCGACGTCAAGTGCTCGCAGCGCCTGCCGGTGGTGATCCGCGAGGCCGGCGGCGTGCCGATGATGTTCAAGACTGGCCACTCGCTGATCAAGGCCAAGATGCGCGAGGTGGGCGCGCCGATCTCCGGCGAGATGAGCGGCCACATCTTCCTGGGCGAGCGCTGGTACGGCTTCGACGACGCCATGTACACGGCCGCCCGCGTGCTGGAGATCCTGTCGAGGAGCGACGACCCCAGCGCGGTGCTGGATGCGCTGCCCACGTCCTTCAGCACGCCCGAGCTGAACGTGGCCTGCGCCGAGGGCGAACCGCACCGGCTGGTGGCCGAGCTGCAGGCGACCGCGACATTCCCGGGCGCCGAGGTCAACACCATCGACGGCCTGCGGGCGGACTATGCCGACGGCTTCGGCCTGATCCGGGCGTCGAACACCACGCCGGTGCTGGTGATGCGCTTCGAGGGCCACACGCCCGAGGCCCTGGCGCGCATCGAGCGCGATTTCATGGCCGCGCTGCGTGCGGTCAAGCCCGATGCCCAGATCGCCACGGCCGCACACTGACGACGGCGCGCCGCGCCCGCCCTGGCCGGCGCGGCTGTGGCAGGCGCTGATGCTGGCGGCCTATGCCACCGTGCTGCGCCTGGCCACGCCGCTGTACCTGCTGCGGTTGTGGCGCCGGGGTGCGGCCGAGGCCGGCTACCGCTTCCGCCTGACCGAGCGGCTGGGCTTCTACCCGGGCCGCCCGCCGCTGCCCGGCGCGGTGTGGCTGCATGCCGTGTCGCTGGGCGAGACGCGGGCGGCGCTGCCCCTGGTCGAGGCCTTGCGCAAGGCCGACCCCGAGATCCGCCTGCTGCTCACCCATGGCACGGCCACCGGGCGCACCGCTGGCCGCAAGCTGATGCACGAGGTCGACGGCCAGGTCTGGATGCCCTACGACACACCAGGTGCGGCGCGGCGCTTCCTGCGGCACTTCCGGCCCAGCGTCGGCGTGCTGATGGAGACCGAGCTGTGGCCGGCCATGATGCGCGAGGCGCAGGTCCATGGCGTGCCGGTGCTGATGGTCAATGCCCGGCTCAGCGAGCGCAGCGCGGCCAAGGGCCAGCGCCTGGCGTCGCTGCTGCACCCGGCGGCGGCACGGCTGTCGATGGTGCTGGCGCAGACCGTGGACGATGCGCGCCGGCTGCGCGAGGCCGGTGCGCCGCGGGTGATGGTCAGCGGCAACCTGAAGTTCGACATGACGCCGCCGCCGCAGCTGACCGCGCGCGGCCTGGAATGGCGCCAGGGCCTGCACCGGCCGGTGGTGCTGGCGGCCAGCACCCGCGAGGGCGAGGAAGGCCCGCTGCTGGCCGCCTGGGCCGCGCTGCCGGTGCCCCGGCCGCTGCTGCTGCTGGTGCCGCGCCACCCCCAGCGCTTCGACGAGGCGGCCACGCTGGCGCGCATGCAGGGCCTGACGCTGCACTGCCGCAGCGAATGGGACGACCTGCCGCCCGACGACGCCGGCCTGGCCGACGTGTGGCTGGGCGACAGCATGGGCGAGATGCCGCTGTACTACGCCTGCGCCGACGTCGCCCTGCTGGGCGGCAGCTTCGCGCCGCTGGGCGGGCAGAACCTGATCGAGGCCGCCGCCTGCGGCTGCCCGGTGGTGATGGGGCCGCACACCTTCAATTTCGCCCAGGCGTCCAAGCAGGCCCTGGTGGCGCGGGCGGCCGTGCGGGTGGAGGACATCCGCGCCGGCGTGCAGGCGGCGGTCAGCCTGGCCGGTGATCCCGACCGCAATGCCTGGGTGCAGCGTGCGCTGGGCTTTGCGCAGGCGCACCGGGGCGCGGCCACGCTGATCGCGCAGCAGGTGCTGCGCCACGCCAGTCCTGCACCCCCCCCGTAGCGCCTTCGGCGCTCCCCCGACGCTGCCAAGGACGGGGCGCCGCCAGCGGCCCGGCAAAGCCGGTCCTGCGGCGACCGCTGGCTGAAGTCAGGGTGCCAGCAGGGCGTCGACGTCGCGCAGGTCCTGGGCGCGCAGCTGGCCGGCGGCCTGGCGCAGCTTCAGGCGGTTGACGAGCACGTCGTAGCGCGCCTTGGCCAGGTCACGCCGGGTGTCGTAGAGCTGGCTCTGCGCGTTCAGCACGTCCAGGTTGACGCGCACGCCGACCTTGTAGCCCAGTTCGGTGGCGTCCAGCGCCAGCTTGGTGGAGGCCTCGGCGGCCTCCAGCGCCTTGACCTGGCCCAGCAGCGACTGCACGCCCAGGTAGGCGCTGCGCGTGCCCAGGCCCACGCCGCGGCGGGCGGCTTCCAGGTCCTGGCGGGCCTTCTCTTCCAGCACCACGGTTTCCTTCACGCGGTTCTCGATCAGGCCGCCGGAGAACAGCGTCATGTTGACCTGCACGCCCACGCTGCCGGCGGTGATGGTGCCGCGGCTGGCGTTGGGCACGTAGGCCGAGCCGGCATTGCGGGTGGTGCCCACCGAGCCGGTCAGGTCCACCGTGGGCAGCGCGGCGGCGCGGGCCTTCTCGGTCTCCAGCTGCGCCACCAGCTGTCCCAGCTGGGCCTTGCGGATGGCCGGGTGGCTGTCCTCGGCGGTGCGCACCCAGGCGTCCATGTCGGCCGGCAGCACCGGGGGCAGGGCCACGGGCAGGGCCAGGCCCTGCGGCGCCACGCCGTTGCGGCCCACCAGCTGGTCGAGCACGGTGCGCTTGGTGCGCAGGTCGTTGTCGGCCACCAGCTCGCGGGCGGTGGCCAGGTCGTAGCGGGCCTGCGCCTCGCGTGAATCGGTGATGGTGGCGGTGCCCACCTCGAAGTTGCGCTTGGCCGAGGCCAGCTGCTCGGCCACCGCCTTCTTGAAGGCCTGGGCCGCGGCCAGCGTGTCCTGCGCGCCCAGCACGTCGAAATAGGCCTGGGCGACACGCACCACCAGGTCCTGCTCGGCCGTCTCCAGGTCGGCCTTGGAGATCTCCAGCGCGCGCCGGGCCTGGGCCACGGTGGCGCCGTTGGCCTTGTTGAACAGCGACTGGCTGCCCTGCAGACCGACCGTGGCGGTGCGGCCGTTGACGGTGTTGCCCAGCACGCCGTTGTTCAGCACCTGCGAGGCCGAGCCGTTGAGCCGGGCGCTGGGCCGCAGCAGGGCGTCGGCCTGCGCGGCCTTGAACTCGGCGGCATCGGCCAGCGCGCGGGCCGACAGGTAGGTGGCGTCGTAGGCGCGCGCGGCGTCGTAGAGCTGGCTCAGCGTCTCGGCGCGGGCGGCCGTGGCGCCCAGGCCCAGGGCGGCGACGGTGAGCAGGCAGGCACCCCGCAGGCGTGTGGGCAGGAAGCGCGACGGCAGGCGGGGCATGGAGGGTCCTTGGTCTCAGGCGTGAAGGGAGGGCAGGCGGTCAGCAGTGCGGCACCGGGCCGCCGGCAGGGTTGTACGCCGCGGCGGGGCTGGCGCGCCGCCGGCATGCGACGCACTGCAGGAAGCGCGGGCCGAGGCGGTGAAAGCCGGGGCCGGGCCGCGCCGGATCCGCTGCGCCGGGGGCGGTCAGAAGCGGAAGCCCGAGGGCTCGCTGAAGCCGGCCAGGCGCGGCGCGACGGTGTCGAACAGGTCCTGCGACTGGCAGGCCGTGGCCGACAGGCGGGTGATGCGCACCGCGCGCATCACCGGCTCCTGGCCGACGATGGCCAGCAGCCGGCCGCCGATGCGCAGCTGGTCGAGCAGGGCCTGCGGCACCTCGGGCACCGAGCCCGACAGCATGATCACGTCGAACGGTGCGTCGCCGGGCAGGCCGGCGGTGCCGTCCTGTTCGCGCACGCTGGCGTTCAGCACACCGGCGCGGCGCAGGTTGGCGGCGGCCTGGGTGGCCAGCGCGCCGATCTTCTCCAGCGAGATCACCGACTGCGCGCGGTGCGCCAGCAGCGCGGCCATGAAGCCCGAGCCGGTGCCGATCTCCAGCACGCGCTCGTGGCGCTGCACCTGGGCTTCCTGCAGCAGGCGGGCCTCGACCTTGGGGGCCAGCATCATCTGCCCGTGGCCCAGAGGCACCTCGCAGTCGACGAAGGCCAGCGCCTTGTAGGCCGCCGGCACGAACTCCTCGCGCCGCACGCGGGACAGCAGGTCCAGCACATGCAGGTCCAGCACATCCCAGGGGCGGATCTGCTGCTCGATCATGTTGAAGCGGGCTTGTTCGGTGTTCATGGCAGGGCGCTTGCAGAAGAGGGGAGTACTGGACAACCCGGCATTCTATTTCGAGGGGATGGCCGCAGGCTGACGGAGACCGGTCTCGCGGCCGCGGCCGAACAGCCGGCGCGTGCACCAGTTGCCCAGGTCGTCGAGCCAGCAGTAGATGACCGGCACCACCACCAGGGTCAGCAGCGAGCTGGTGATGACGCCGCCGATGACAGCCTGGCCCATCGGTGCGCGCTGCTCCGAGCCTTCGCTCAGCGCCAGGGCCAGCGGCAGCATGCCGAAGACCATCGCCAGCGTGGTCATCAGGATGGGCCGCAGCCGCACCTTGGCGGCCAGCAGCAGGGCGTCGGCCCGGCTCATCCCGTGGTCCCGGGCCCGGATCGCGAAGTCGACCAGCAGGATCGCGTTCTTCGTCACCAGGCCCATCAGCATGATCACGCCGATGACCGAGAACATGTTCAGCGTGCTGCGCCACACCAGCAGGGCGCCGACCACGCCGATCAGCGTCAGCGGCAGCGAGCTCATCAGCGCCAGCGGCTGCAGGAAGCTGCGGAACTGGCTGGCCAGGATCATGTAGATGAAGACCACGCCCATCACCAGGGCCGAGATGGCGTAGCCGAAGCTTTCCTGCATGTCCTTGGTGCTGCCGCCGAAGCGGTAGCCGTAGCCCGGCGGCAGCGGCGTGGCCTCCAGCACCTGGCGGATGTCGGCCGACACCTCGCCCAGCGCGCGGCCGGCAGTGTTGGCCGTGATCTCGCTCTCGCGGTTCAGGTCGCGCCGGTTCACCTGGGTCGGCCCCAGGCCGTTCCTCACCTCGGCCACCTGGGCCAGCCGCACCGTGCGCATGCTGCCGTCGCTGTTCGCGCCCAGGGCCAGGGCCAGCCGCGCCAGGTCGTCGGGGTTGTCGCGCGCCTCGGGCGCCAGGCGCACCTTGACGTCGTAGGTCTGGTCGTTGGCGGCGCGCCAGTCGCCCACCGTGGTGCCGGCCACCAGGGCGCGCAGCGTGCTGGTGATGCTGCCCACCGACAGGCCCAGGTCGCTGGCGGCATCGCGCTTGACGTCGATCACCACCGTCGGCTTGGGCGGCTTCATGCTGGTGTCCAGGTCGACCAGGCCGGGGATCGCGGCCATGCGGTCCATCAGCTGCGCCGTCAGCCGCTGCAGCTCGGCCAGGTCGGTGCCCTGGATCGACAGCGAGATCGGCTTGTTGCCGCCGATGGCGTCGAGCAGGCCGACGTGGGTGACGGTGATGCCCGCGACCTGGCGCAGCCGCTCGCGCAGTGGCACCGACAGCTGGTCGACGCTGCGGCTGCGGTCCTTGCGGTCGACCAGGCGCACGAAGACGGTGGCGAAATTGCGCCCGGCGGCATTGCCGGTGTTGATGGTGGTGAGCGTGTAGCGCACCTCGGGCATCTCGCGCAGGATGGCGTCGACCTGCTTCGCCCGCATCTCGGTGGTGGCCAGGCTGGAGCCCACCGGCGTGTAGAACTGGATGCTGGTCTCGCTGAAGTCGGCCTTGGGCACGAACTCGGTGCCCAGCCGCGGCACCAGGGCCAGGGCGCCGACCAGGGAGCCGACGGCGATCAGCACCGTGGTGCCCTGGTGCGCCAGCGCCCAGCGCAGCGCCGCCACGTAGCTGTCGCCCAGCCGGTGCGAGGCGCGGTCGACCCAGTGCGTGATTCGCCCCAGCGTGTGGTCGTAGAGGCCTTGCGGCTCGAACGGCTTGCCCTCGCGATCGATCGCCGGGTCGTGCCACACCGAGCTGAGCATCGGGTCCAGCGTGAAGCTCACGAACATCGAGATCAGCACCGCGGCGACGATGGTGATGCCGAACTCGTGGAAGAACTTGCCGATGATGCCGCTCATGAACCCGATCGGCAGGAACACCGCGACGATCGACAGCGTGGTGGCCAGCACCGCCAGGCCGATCTCGTTGGTGCCGGCGAGCGCTGCGTCATGCGCGCTCTTGCCCATCTGCACATGGCGCACGATGTTCTCGCGCACCACGATCGCGTCGTCGATCAGCAGGCCCACGCACAGGCTCATCGCCATCAGCGTGATCATGTTGATCGAAAAACCGAACAGCTGCATGAACAGGAAGGTGCCGATCAGCGCGATCGGCAGCGTCAGGCCGGTGATGACGGTCGAGCGCCAGCTGTTCAGGAACAGGAAGACGATGGCCACCGTCAGCAGCGCGCCTTCGAAGAGGGTGCGCTTGACGTTGGCCACCGAGACGCGGATCGGCCGCGAGCCGTCGCGCACCACCTCCAGCGCCACGCCCGGCGGCAGCTGCGGGCGCAGCTGCTCCACCATCTTCAGCAGGCCGTCGACGACCTCGATCGTGTTCTCGCCCTGGCTCTTCTTGACCTCCAGCGCCAGCATGCGCTTGCCGTTGTAGAGCGCCAGCGACTCCACTTCCTCCGGCCCGTCGATCACCTGCGCCACCTGCTGCAGCTTCACCGGCTGGCTGCCGGCGGTGGTGCCCGCGCCGCGGCGGGCGACGATCACCTGGTTCAGCTCGTCGGGGCGCTTCACGCGGCCGGCGACCTGCACCGTGCGTTCGGCCTCGGCCGAGCGCAGGCTGCCGGCCGGCAGGTCCTGGTTCTCGGTGCGCACTGCGGCCATCACCGCGTCAACGCCCACGCCGTAGGCCTCCATCGCCGCGGGCTTGAGGTAGACGTTGATCTCGCGCTTGACGCCGCCCACCAGCGCCACCGAGCCCACGCCGCGGGTGTTCTCCAGCCGCTTCTTCACCACCTGGTCGGCGTAGGTCGTCAGCGCCTGCACGCTGACCGTGTTGTCGGGCGAGGTGACGGCCAGCGAGAAGATCGGCACGCTGGCCGGGTCGAAGCGCGAGACGCGCGAGTCCTTCACCTCGTCGCGCAGCGTGGGCTTGATCAGCGCCAGCTTCTCGCGCACGTCGTCGGCGGCACGCCGGCCGTCCAGGTCGAGGTTGAACTGGATGATGACGACCGAGCTGCCCTCGTAGCTGCGCGAGTACAGCTGGTTGATGCCGGCGATGGTGTTGACCGTTTCCTCGATCTTCTTCGTCACCTCGCTCTCGACCACCTCGGGCGCGGCGCCGGGGTAGTCGGTGATCACCACCACGGTGGGGAAGTCGATGTCGGGAAACTGGTCGACCTTCAGCCGCTGGTACGAGAACAGCCCCAGCACCACGAAGGCGAGCATGACCATCACGGCCATGACCGGGTTGGCGATCGAGACGCGGGTGAACCACATGGCCGGGCGTGCCTCAGCGGCTGGCGGCCGATGCCTGGCTGGCCGGTGCTGACGCCAGCTTCAGGCGCATGCCGTCGGCCACCAGGCCGGCGCTGGCGGCCAGCACGCGGTCGCCGGCCTGCAGGCCGCTCTTCACCTCGACCCAGGCGCCGTCGGCCAGGCGGGTGCCGGCGGGGTGGCCGGTGGCACCCAGGCTCAGCACGCGGCGCTCGGCGCGGCCGTCCTTCACCCGGACGGCATACGGCTCGGCCTGGTCGGTGCGCACGGCCGACAGGGGAATGGCCAGCGCGGTGGTCTGGCCCAGCTCGATGCTGCCGCGGGCGAACAGGCCCTGGCGCAGCGCCGGGTGCGGCGCCAGCGCCAGGTAGGCCGAGACGGTGCGGGCACCGGCCGTGGCGCTGGGGTTGATGCGGACCACGGTGGCGGCCACCTCGTCGCTGCTGCCGTCCAGCACCAGGCTGGCCTTGGCGCCCACGCGCAGGCCGCCCAGGTCCTGCGGCGCGATCGCCGCTTCCAGCTCGATGCGCGACAGGTCGACGATCTCGACGATGCGCGCGTCCAGCGGCACCCGTTCCCCGGGCTGGGCCAGGCGCTGGCTGACCAGGCCGCTGATCGGCGCGACCAGGGTCGCGTCACCCCGGCTCTTGCGCGCCAGCTCCACGGCGGCCAGGGCGGCCTGCAGGTTGGCCTGGGCGCCGGTCTCGTTGCTGACCGAGGTGTCGAGTGCGGTCGGCGAGATGAAGCCCTGTGCCACCAGCGCCTTGTTGTTGGCCAGCTGGCGCTGGGCGATCTCCAGCTGCGAGCGGGCCGACGCAGCCTGCTGCTCGGCCTGGCGCAGGCGCCAGTCGAATTCGGTGGTGTCGAGCTGGCCGATCACCTGGCCGGCCTTGACGGCGTCGCCCTCGCGCACGGTCAGCGCCTTCAGCTCGGCGGCGACACGGGCCTTGACCAGGGCGGTGTTCACCGCCTTCAGGCTGCCCGAGACCTCCAGCCGGCGGCTGAGCGTCGTCGGCGCCACGACCAGCACGTCGGCGGCGGCCAGTTCCAGCTGCGGTGCCGGGGGCGCGCTGGCGGCAGCGGCAGGCGCGGCGGCCGTGGTGGCGGCACGGCGGGCCATCAGCAGGCGGGCGCCGAGGGCCAGCACCGCCAGCGCGAGCAAGACAATCAACCACCGCAGCCAGCGCGGCTTCTTCGAGGCATCGGACATCTAGGCAACCGGTGGCGATGGATGGTGGGGGGCCGCCGCGCCCGGTCGTGCGGCCAGGCCGTCGAGCACCAGGTGCACGTGCTGGCCGATGAAGGCGCGGCCGTCCAGCTGCCAGTCGGCACAGGCGGTGGTGCCGTCGGCCGGGGCGCAGGCGCCCAGCGAATGGCGGTGCAGGCAGATCATCACCAGGGGCAGCACCAGCGAGTGCACCGCGTGGTCGACGTCGACGGCCCGGAACTCACCCTGGGCGATGCCGCGGCGCAGGATGCCGCCCAGCAGGTCGTGGGCGCGCTGCACCACCTCGCGGTGGTAGTAGGCGGCGATGTCGGGGAAGTTGCGCACTTCGGTGATCACCAGCTTGAACACGCCCGCGGCAGGGCTGTCGTAGAGGGCGGTCCACCAGTCGATCAGCACGCCGCGCAGCAGGGCGGTGGGGCTGCCGTCGGTGTCGGTGGCCTCGGCGGCGGCGGCGATGCGCGCCGACAGGTAGTGCGCGATCACCGCCTTCAGCAGTTCTTCCTTGCTGGGGTAGTAGAGGTACAGCGTGCCCTTGGACACGCCCGCCGCGGCGGCCACTTCCTCGGCCCGGGTGGCGGCAAAGCCCTTCTGCACGAACAGCGCCAGGGCGGCGTCCAGCAGTTCCTGCGGGCGGGCCTCCTTGCGGCGCCGGCGGTGGCTGGGAACGGAGGCGGGGACGGTGGCGCTCATTTAATGACCGATCGGTCAGTAATGTAGCCGTCGCGGCGCGGCCGGGTCAAGCCGCGCCGGGGCGCCGCCGGCCCGTCACCGGCCGGCCAGTATCATCGCCGGCTTTGCCTGAATCTCCTGGAGGCCCCGCGTGGATCCCGTGCTGTTGCTGAAAGCCGCCGTCATGGGCGTGGTCGAGGGCCTGACCGAGTTCCTGCCGATCTCGTCGACCGGCCACCTGATCCTTGCCGGCTCGCTGCTGGGCCTGCACGACGACAAGAGCAAGGTCTTCGACATCGCGATCCAGACCGGCGCGATCGTCGCGGTGGTCATCGTCTACTGGCAGCGCCTGCGCGAGGCGGTGGCCGGCCTGACCACCAGCCCGGCGCAGCGGCGCTTCGTCGCCAACGTGGCCATCGGCTTCCTGCCGGCGGTGGTGCTGGGCCTGCTGTTCGGCAAGGCGATCAAGGCGCACCTGTTCACCCCGGCGGTGGTGGCCAGCACCTTCATCCTGGGCGGCTTCATCATCCTGTGGGCCGAGCGCCGGCCGGCCAGCGCGGTGCGCATCCGCGCGGTCGACGACATGGCGCCGGTGGATGCGCTGAAGGTCGGCCTGGTGCAGTGCCTGGCGATGATCCCGGGCACCAGCCGCTCGGGCGCCACCATCATCGGCGGCATGCTGCTGGGGCTGTCGCGCAAGGCGGCCACCGACTTCAGCTTCTTCCTCGCCATCCCCACGCTGATCGGCGCCGGCCTCTACAGCCTGTACAAGGAACGTGCGCTGCTCAGTGTGGCCGACCTGCCGATGTTCGCCGTCGGCCTGGTGTTCTCGTTCATCAGCGCCTATGCCTGCGTGCGCTGGCTGCTGCGCTACATCGCCAGCCACAGCTTCGTGCCGTTCGCGTACTACCGCATCGCCTTCGGCATCGTGGTGCTGCTGACGGCCTGGTCGGGCGTCGTCACCTGGGCAGATTGAGTCCAGGGCGCCCGGCGTTCAACGCCGGGTGAACAGCAAGTCCCAAACGCCGTGGCCGAGCTTCAGGCCGCGCGCCTCGAACTTGGTCAGCGGCCGCATCGCCGGCCGCGGCGCGAAGCCCTCGGCGGTGTTGACCAGCGCCGGACAGTCGCCCAGCACCTGCAGCATCTGCTGGGCGTAGTCGTCCCAGTCGGTGGCGCAGTGCAGCCAGCCGCCCGGGGCCAGGCGGTCGGCCAGCAGGTCGACGAGGGGCGGCTGGATCAGCCGGCGCTTGTGGTGACGCTTCTTGTGCCAGGGGTCGGGAAAGTAGACGTGCACGCCGGCCAGCGTGCCCGGCGTCACCATCTGCTGCAGCACCTGCACGGCGTCGTGCTGCAGGATGCGGATGTTCGTCAGCCCCCGCTCGCCGATCAGGCGCAGCAGGGCGCCGACGCCCGGCTGGTGCACTTCCACGCCGATGAAGTCCAGATCGGGCCGGGCGGCGGCGATGTCCGCGGTGGCCTGGCCCATGCCGAAGCCGATTTCCAGCACCCGTGGCGCCTGGCGGCCGAACACGCCGTCCCAGTCGGGCTGCGTGGGCTGGAAGGGCAGCACGTAGCGCGGCCCCAGCTCGGCCAGCGCCCGCGCCTGGCCGGGGCCGACGCGGCCGGCGCGCAGCACGAAGCTGCGCAGCGGCCGGTTGCGGTGGGGATGGTGGGCGTCTTCGGCCGGCGCCGCAGCGCCGTCGTCCGCGGGGCGGTCGTCGGGAGTCGTCATCATGGAGAGGCGGCAGCACGTGCCGCCAGCGCAAGGCGCAGGATCAGCCCGCGACAGCCTGCTGGAAGAGCCGGGTCGATCGGGCGCCCGAGCGGCAGAAGGCCAGCAGCGGCTGCGGCAGCTCGGCCAGCAGCTGGGCGAAGGCGGCGATCTGCTCGGGCGACTGCCAGCCGCCGTCGACCGGCAGGTGGCGGTAGGCCAGGCCGGCCGCCACGGCGGCGGCTTCGATCGCCGCGCTGGTCGGCTGGTCGGGGCCATGCTCGAAGTCGGGCCGGTTGTTGACCACGCTCTTGAAGCCCAGGCGGGCCACCTCGGCCATGGCCTCGGGCGTGAGTTGCGGGGCGACGCAGACGGTGTCGGCGATCTGGCGCAGGGGCAGGCTGGTTTGCATGGCGCGAGCTTACTTTGACAGGGCAGTTTTCACGGCCGCGGACACCACGCCCATGTCGGCCTTGCCGGCCAACTGCGCCTTCACCGCGCCCATCACCTTGCCCATGTCGCCGGGGCCCAACTTTCCAGATTCACCACCCAGGTCGGTGACGATCTTCGCCACGGCGGCGGTGATCTCCTCGACCGACAGCCGTGCCGGCAGGTAGGCCTGCAGCACCACGAGTTCGGCAGTTTCCTTGTCGACCAGGTCGGTGCGGCCAGCGGCTTCGAAGGCGGTGATCGAGTCCTTGCGCTGCTTGATCAGCTTGTCGACCACACCGACCACGGCAGCGTCGTCGAGCACGATGCGCTCGTCGACCTCGCGCTGCTTGATCGCGGCCATCAGCAGGCGGATCGTGCCCAGGCGCGGTGCGTCCTTGGCGCGCATGGCGTTCTTCATGTCGTCGTTGATCTGGTCTTTCAGGGCCATGCGGTGCTCCTGCAGTTCAATTTGGTGGGAACCATGAAAAACGCCCGCTGCGGCGTCCCGCGCGGGCGTGTTCTCAAGCGGGGAAGCCGGCGGTCAGCGCAGCTTCCTGGGCCTGAAGCTCAGTAGAGCTTCTTCGGCAGCTGCATGCTGCGAACGCGCTTGTAGTGACGCTTGACCGCGGCGGCCTTCTTGCGCTTGCGCTCGGCGGTGGGCTTCTCGTAGAACTCGCGGGCGCGGAGATCGGTGAGCAGGCCCAGCTTCTCGATGGTGCGCTTGAAGCGGCGCAGCGCAACGTCGAACGGCTCGTTTTCCTTGACGCGGATCGTGGTCATGTAGTGCAGTGTTTCCAGGGAGGTTGTGCGCGGCTTCGGACGGCCCGGCTGCTGGCTTCACCTCCCCGGACATCCTGCCCCGGGACTGCTCGATCCAACATTCCGGAATTGCCGGGCTTGCGATGCTTTGGTCGGGAAGACTCACGCGCGGTTTGCCAGCAAAGCGGGGATTCTACTGCGGATTTCACGCCACCGGCAAGGGCGGTGCTGCGGCGCGTCAAGACACCGCTTGCAATGCCTCTGCACAGGCGGCGGCGCTGGCCCAGGCCCACTGGAAGTTGTAGCCGCCCAGCCACCCCGTCACGTCGACCACCTCGCCGATGAAGAACAGCCCCGGCTGGCGGCGGCTTTCCATGCTGCGTGAATCCAGCTCGCGGGTGTCGACGCCGCCGGCGGTGACCTCGGCCTTGCGCCAGCCCTCGGTGCCGTCCGGGGTGATGGACCAGCGCGCCAGGGTCTCGGCCAGGCGCTGCAGGTCCTTGTCACGCACCTCGGGCAAGGGGCGGGTGGCGTCCAGGTCCAGGCGGGCCAGCCAGGCCTCGGCCAGGCGCTGCGGCAGCAGGCCGGCGAGCACGTTGCCCAGTTGCCGGCGGGTGGCGGCCTTGGCCGTGCGCAAGGTCTCGGCGGCGTCCTGACCGGGCAGCAGGTCCAGGCGCAGCGGCTCGCCGGGCTGCCAGAAGCTGGAGATCTGCAGGATCGCCGGGCCGCTGAGGCCGCGGTGGGTGAACAGCAGGTCCTCGTCGAAACGGCCGGCCGCCTTGCCGCTGCCGGTGGTCACCTGCACCGGCAGCGATGCACCGGCCAGCGGCACGAAGGGCGCCCAATCCCTGGCATCGAACGTGAGCGGCACCAAGGCCGGGCGTGGCGGCACCAGGGTGTGGCCGAACTGGCGCGCCAGGCGGTGGCCGATGTCGCTGGCGCCGATCTTCGGAATCGACAGCCCGCCGCTGGCGACGACGAACTGCGCGCAGCGCACCGGCCCGGCGCTGGTGTCCAGTTCGAAGCCGTTGTCGACGGTGCGCACTGTCGCCAGCGTGCAGGGCTGCCAGCGCTGCACGCCGCCGGCTTCGCATTCGGCCAGCAGCATCCGGATGATCTGCTCGGCCGAGTCGTCGCAGAACAGCTGCCCCTTGTGCTTCTCGTGGAAGCCGATGCCGTGGCGGCGCACCAGGCCGATGAAGTCGGCCGGCGTGTGGCGCGCCAGCGCCGAGCGGCAGAAGTGCGGGTTGGCCGACAGGAACTGCGCCGGCGTCGTGTCGCGGTTGGTGAAGTTGCAGCGCCCGCCGCCGGAGATGCGGATCTTCTCGGCCACCTTGGCGGCATGGTCGATCACCAGCACCCGCAGGCCACGCTGGCCGGCGATGCCGGCGCAGTACAGCCCGGCCGCACCGGCGCCCAGGATCACGGCGTCGACGTGGTGGGGCGCTGCGGGCATGGCGCGCGATGATAGGGGCGCGCCGGACCGCACCCCGGCGCGGCCGGGTGGCTGTGTCAGGCGCGGCGCTGGGCCGTGGCGCCGTCAAGCCGGGCCAGCGCCGCCAGCAGCAGGTCGACCTGGCGGTCCAGCGGCGCCGGGCTGGGCTTCTCGCCGCCCAGCACGTCCTGGATGTAGACGGCCACCGTCGCGGCGTCGATCTGGCGCGGCAGCAGGGGCAGCTCGGCCAGCACACCTTCCTGCACCGGGCAGGACAGGTCGGCCTGCCACTGCCCGCCCAGCCAGGTGTCCAGCCGCGGGCAGCGGCGTGGGTCGGCCACCGGCTCGCCCTCGGTGCCGCGCAGCAGCATCAGGTCGGCGCTGCTGCGCTGGGCCAGGTCGGCCAGCAGGGTGCCGAACTCCGGGTGGGTGTGGCTGGCCAGGCGCAAGGCAGGGGCGCCGGTCACCGGCTGCAGCAGCTTGGCCACCGTGTGGCCCGAATTGCGCAGGCCCACCACCCAGCGCACGTCCAGCAGTTGCTGCAGCGCGGCGCTCAGGGTGTCGGTGGCGACGAAGGCCGGTTCGCGCCGGCGCCAGCGCTCGTGCACAGTGGCGGCGTCGTCGGCCGGCGGCAGGGCCAGGGCCTGGAAGATCGCGGCGCTGGTCACGCGGGTGGGGTCATGCCGCGGGCCGTGCACCAGCACCCGGGCGCCTTCCTGCGCCAGGCGCAGCGCCAGCAGCGGTGTCAGGTTGGGCAGGCGGCGGGCGCCGTTGTAGCTGGGGATCACGATCACCGGCCGGTCGCTGTGCAGGGACAGGCAGCGCGCCTGTACGGCCTGGCAGAAGCCGAGCAATTCGTCGACCGTCTCGCCCTTGATGCGCATGGCCAGCGCGAAGGCGCCCACTTCCAGGTCGCTGGCCTGGCCGTCGAGCACCTGGCCCATCAGGTCGGCGGCTGCGTCGGTCGACAGCGGCCGTGCGCCAGCGTGGCCGCGGCCGATCTCCTTGATGTAGTGCGCGATGGCCATCAGCTTGTCCGTGGAGGTGGATGCGCGCCCTTTCGCAAGTTCCGGGCCGCCATGCGGGCGGGTTGGCGGGGGCGTGCGCAGGGCGGGGCGGGCTCGCGGACAATTGTTCCATGTGGCGCGGGCCGCGCAGGCCGGCGGGCACGTGCCTTGCCGGTGTCGCCTGGTCCGCGCGCCGCTGTCCTGTTGTTCCGATGTCCCTGCGCCTGCTGCCTGTTCCGGCCGATGCCCCTGCTGATCACCTGTCCCGACGATCCCGCCGCGCTGGCGCTTGCACAGCGCTGGTCGGCCGACCTGCACGACGCCGGCGTCGGTGTGGCCGCTGTCGTTCCCTGTCACCTGCTGGTGCGCGAGGTGGTGCGGCTGGCGCCACAGGCGGTGCTGGTGGTGGCCGGCGTGCTCGACGATGCGCTGCGCCAGGCGCTGGCGCTGCTGGCCGCCACCGCGCCATGCCCCCTGCTGCTGGCGGGGGCGCACCCGGCCGATGCCGATCTGCCGCTGCTGCTCGACCAGCACCTGATGGCCTGGCTGCCTGCCGATGCCGCCGCCGCTGCACTGCCGCCGGCGCTGGCGCTGGCGCTGGCGCGGTTCCGGCGCGAGCAGGCGCAGCAGCAGGCCCTGGCCGGCGCCCTGGCGCGGCTGG
>Ga0116180_1000658_pt1 | contig 31484 bp, 34 predicted proteins | sample AD_UKC073_MetaG_FD_89804 | JGI IMG/M metagenome (GOLD analysis project Ga0116180, IMG submission 89804) | Active sludge microbial communities of municipal wastewater-treating anaerobic digesters from USA - AD_UKC073_MetaG | ecosystem: Engineered > Bioreactor > Anaerobic > Digestate | place: USA... | reverse complement strand
GTCAACGATCCACGTTCTACCAACGCCGCGTTGTACGCCCGCCAGTTTCGAATACGATACTTCCGCTTTTGCTTGCTCATACCCCCAGATATGGGGGCTAGCCCGATTTATGCAACAACGCCTGGTGATGGGCGACGAGGTGCGGCGGACTCAGAAGGGCAATAATAACGCCTATTGCCAAGATAACGAAATCAGCTGGTTCGATTGGAAGCTGGTGGATCAGCATCAGGAGCTGTTCCGATTCTGGAAAGAACTGATTGCCTTTCGGCTGCGTCACGATACCGTGCACCGTTCCCGCTATTTCACCGGAGAAACCAATGATCGTGGTCTGTCCGATCTGACCTGGCATGGTTGTGAACTCAATGCGCCGAACTGGGATGATCCCAATGCCCGTTCCCTGGCTGCCACATCGGGTGGAGAAGGCGATGAAGCCGATCTTCACATCATGATCAATATGTATTGGGAGCCGCTCAGCTTCGCGATTCCACCGATTACAGGCCGTAAGTGGTATCGGGCTATCGATACCAGCTTGGCTTCGCCAGATGATGCTGCTGCTCTCGGTCAGGAATCGGAAATCACCTCCAGTCGTTATCAGGTCAACGATCGCAGTGTCGTGGTCTTGATTTCCAAGTAGCCCTCCGAAGCCTCCTTAACGTAGTTTTCGATAAGAGCAGTCTGAACGAAGGAATTCAACATGGCAAAGCGAAAGAATTATTACGCGGAACTGGTTGCGGATTACTCCAAACCGAATCCCGTTCAAGAACCGCTTCGATCCAAATTGATCGAAGACGGGCTTCGATACGCATCCATGAAAGAAGCCGCGCTGCCGACCATCGATTCCAATTATACCGCCGCACAGATCGAACATGAAAATAAGGAATGGTGGCCTACACACTGCGAAGCTTTGCGTCAAGGCCGTGGCGATATTTTGATTGCAGAATATCGCGATGATTTGGTCTATTTTTGCCAGGATGGTCCTTATTATGGGGTCAATGAACAGAAGGTGCGGGAAAAACACTGGTGGGCTTTGATCGCCCAACCCGGTGTGACCATGACTTGGCCGATCGTGATGTTTCATAGCGAATTCGTCCATTTCGAATGGGCCTGTATGGACGACGCTACCTACGAAACGATTGCTAAAGGCAGCGTTTGCTGGGTGCGACGTGGGCATCGCGGCGGCTGCCATTTCAAGAGTGAGCAATTGACCTTCTACCGCGATGTCTTTGCTAGCCCGGAATTATTACAGCTTATCAAGACCTGATCAGCGATACATGCAAGTCAACATGCTGGCTTGCACATCATGCTGATTGGCTGAGCTGGTATTCCCCGATTGCCATCATACTCATAAAGGAACCCCCATGGCTGAGGAAAACTATGAAGCAATTGTGATCGGTAGTGGATTCGGTGGTTCGATCGCTGCTTATCGGCTTGCGCAAAAAGGAATCAAGACCTTAATCCTGGAACGCGGTAAATGGTGGCCGATTACCGAGAAACAAGACACTTTCTGCACCTACCGAGAGCCGGATGGGCGCGCCGCTTGGTTGAACGACAAAACGGTATTGTTCGAGCCGAAACCGATCGATCGATATGTCGGTTTGTTGGAGCAACATATTGAGGATGGCATCACGGTTTGGTGTGCAGCCGGCGTCGGTGGAGGATCATTGGTCTATAACACCGTACTCTACCAACCCAGTCGCGCCAACTGGGACAGGGTTTTTCCAGCGGAAATGTCCTATGACGAAATGGATGCCGTTTATTACCCAAGAGTGCGTGAGATCATCGAACCTTCACCCATTCCAGGCGATATCCTGGAATCCGATTATTATCTGTCGACTAGGGCCATGGCCGAACAGGCCGCTTTTGCCGGTCTTAAGGTCAAACGCGCCAGTTTAGGTTCGAATTGGGATGTGGTTCGCCAAGAACTGAAAGGTGATAAAAAGCCATCCGCTATCGCCGGTGAAATCTGGTATGGCATCAATAGTGGAGTCAAACGAAGCCTGGATCATAATTATCTGGCTCTGGCGCAGGAAACGGGACACGTAACGATTCTGGCCTTGCATCGGGTCACCGAGATTGCCGAAGACGGTCAAAACGGTTATCGAGTGACTTGCGAGCGAATCGACGAGCATGGAGAGGTGCAAGAAGTCCGGACTTTCGCGACTGGCAGCTTATTCATGGCGGCCGGTTCCATGGGCACCTCGAAAATGTTGGTGCGGGCCAAGGCCACCGGCAAGCTACCGAAATTGAACGATTATGTCGGTCAGTTCTGGGGTAATAACGGCGACACCTTCGCGACTCGGAAAGTCTCGATGCGAACCAACGGCGGTCAAGGAGGACCCGCCTCGATCATCATCGAACATCACGATAATCCGATCCTGCCACAGGCACTGATCGTGTTTCCGGAATGGGATGCGCCAGAAGGCACCTTGACGACTTTGGGCATGACCTTGCCCGCCGATCTGGGCTCATTCCATTACGATCCGGATACCGATCAGGCCCGCCTGACTTTCCGTCTCGATTCTCCCGGCAACTTGAAAATGCTGGAAGCGGTCAATCTGACCTACGCGCTGCTGGATGAAAACAATCCTTATGAGATGCCGGTCGAGGGCAGTCTCAATTTCAGCGGCCATTACTTTTGTCCGATCAATGGGTTTCCAGAACCGGGAACCCAGAGCACGGCTCACGATAAAACTCAGGCCGGCGCCGGGGTGACTGCCCATCCCTGTGGTGGCGTGGTATTGGGCAAGGCTTGCGATCTGTATGGTCGAGTCCTTGGCTATCAAGGACTTTACGTCGTCGATGGCGCCCTGATACCGGGCTGTACCGCGGTCACGAATCCTGCTTTGACCATTGCCGCTATTGCCGAACGTTGCATGGAAGACATCGTCGCCAAGGATTTTGGCTGAACCGGAGGCGGGCTCGAATCATCATCACAAATTTCCACCAATGGAGATCTTCTATGGAAAAAGCACCTGTCATGGGCATCGTGGGCGAGCCGATCAAAGGCAAGATCGGCGTCTTGATCGAAGATCATTTCGATCAGACCGAATTTCGCAAATTCAATGCCTATTTTCCCGAAAAGGGCTATCAGGTCGTTTATCTTTCCCATTTGTGGGGTAATGTGCAGCTCACTTTCGGCTCGAATCCAGACGATGGTTATGTCGAAGAGCATGTCATTGTCACCACGGAACTCGACCATGTTTCTCCGGCTGATTTCAAGGGCATCATTCTGATCGGTGCTTACGCGACCGACCGTCTGCGTTATCAAACCAATCCGCGGAAGGGGCAACCGAACATGGCCCCGGCGGTGGTTTTTCTGCGCAAGGCGGTTGCTACGCCCAATCTCAAGATCGGCACTATATGCCATAGTCTATGGCTATTCTGCGCCGACTCTTCGCTACTCAAAGGCCGCAAGGTGACTTGTGCGCACAATATCATCTGCGACGTGGAAAATGCCGGTGGCGAGGTCATCTACGACGGTGATCAGACGGTCGATCTCATGTTCGATGGCAACCTGATTTCCGGTAAGCATCCCGCCGTTACCGATCGTTTCATGGAAGCTTTTTTGGCCGAAATCGAAAAAGCTGCTTAAGTCGTTATCCATGCGTTTATCTGCTCCGCACTTACAGTGACCAGAGGTAATAGGCAGCCCATGAACAAAATCGATTTCACTTTTTCGGATCTGATCACCGGCTATGTCACGAGCTATGACAAGGCCAGTGATAGTTTTGGCCTGAAAACCTCGGATGGCCGTGAATACACCATCCATATCGCTGTCAACTGCTACGCCGAACTGGTCCGCAATCTGGGCGAAGCATTCCACGACGCCAGCGGCTCCATGCGGGAAATGCTGACGCTAGGTCGATTCTTGTTCGCTTATGGCGTCTTTTATCCGGATGGCGCTGGCGGAGATCTCCTTTTCGACGCCAAACATATCGTTTTCGTAGGGCGCACCGAAAACGACTATATGTTTGAAAAGCAGGATTGGTGGATTCACCAGATCCGCCAATTGGCGGATTTTTATCTCAATGCGGAGTTCGGTAGCGGTACGATCGATTACTCGCAATATCGCACCAATTTAGCGCTGACCGGCGAGAAACTGCGTAGCGGTCGCCAGGAATGCGATACGATTTCCCGTTTGGTCTATGGTTTTTCCTCTGCATTTCTGTTGACCGGCGACGAACGCTACCTGGAAGCCGCCCAAAAGGGAACCAAATATCTACGCGACCATTTCCGCTTCAAGGATAAGAGTGAGGATATCTGCTACTGGTATCATGCGGTCGACATCAATGACGATGGTTCCGAGCAGAAGGTTTTTGCTTCCGAATTTGGCGATGATTACCATGCCATTCCCTGCTATGAGCAAATCTATGCCTTAGCCGGCCCAACCCAAACTTATCGGGCAACCGGCGATCGCTTGATCATGGACGACATCAAATCCACTATCAATCTGTTCAACCGTTTCTACAAGGACAAGAGCGATAAGGGGGGTTACTACTCCCATATCGATCCGATTACCCTGAGTCCCTATAGCGAGAGCTTGGGACATAATCGCGCGCGAAAAAACTGGAATTCGGTCGGCGACCACGCACCGGCCTATCTAATCAATTTATGGCTAGCGACGGAGGAGCCGGAATACGCCGATTTTCTGGAATACACCTTCGATACCATTGCCCGTCGTTTTCCCGATTACGAGGAAAGCGACTTCGTCCAGGAAAAATTCCACGATGATTGGTCCAAGGATCAGACCTGGGGTTGGCAGCAGAATCGGGCGGTCGTTGGCCATAACCTCAAGATCGCCTGGAATCTGATGCGCATGCACAGTCTGAAGAACAAGGATGAATATCGCGCCTTGGCGACCAAGATCGCGGGACTGATGCCCAAAGCCGGTGGCGATCCACAGCGCGGCGGTTGGTACGACGTGGTCGAACGGGTATTGGGTCCGGGCGAGAAATTCCATCGCTTCGCCTGGCACGACCGTAAGGCGTGGTGGCAACAGGAACAAGGCATTCTGGCCTATCTCATTCTGCATGGCGTGCTGAAAGATCCGGAATATTTGCGCATCGCGCGTGAATCTTCGGCGTTCTATAACGCCTGGTTCCTGGATAACGAAAGCGGTGGGGTCTATTTCAATGTGTTGTCCAATGGCCAACCGTATCTATTGGGTACGGAACGCGGCAAGGGCAGCCATTCGATGGCCGGTTACCATTCCTTCGAATTGGCCTATTTGGCGGCGATATATACCAACCTGCTGATCATGCAGGAGCCGATGGATTTCTATTTCAAGCCGATACCCGGCGGCCTGGACGATAATATCCTGAGGGTACAGCCTGATATCCTGCCCAAAGGCAGCATCCGCATCAGCGAAGTCTGGATTAACGGTCACGCCTACGATGATTTTGACGCCGATGCCTTGACCGTGAAATTACCCGAGGAACACGGCGAAATTACCGTACGGGTGTGTATTGCGCCGACCGAGGTTCTGTTCACCGCCGACTTGATCGAAGTCGTCAATGGCTCGGCCAAGATCGCTCTACAAGGCGCTTTCGAGCCTCGGGGCATTCGCTTCCTGGAAGAACAATTCGAAGCCGCACGCGCGCAAAATGCCAGTGGTATCTTGTTCGATATGAGTGGGCTGGACTCCATCAGCAGCGAAGCCTTGCGCTATCTCATATTCAGCAAGCAGACCTTCGGTCCTTCCTTCAAGTTTGCCATCACCGGCGCCAGTCCGGATGTGAAAAGCGCCATCGAATCCAGCGAACTCAATGATGAAGTGAACTGGATCTAAGCACAGAGCCTTGCAAGGTGAACTCAGGACATGGGTCCACCTTGCCGGTTTGACCGAGCACCATTACGATTTGGCTGCAGCAAATTCCAGGATCTTGTGGTAGCTGTACGGTATGCTGACCTTGACGTTTCCTATCATTGGATACTCCAGTTCGATGACCACATAAATCACCACTGCAATCAACGCTGCCAACAAAGATACCATGGTAATGTGCGCCCATACGTTTTCGGTTCCAAACAGGAAGGTGAATCCAATGGTCATGATGGCGCCCACCAAGACTCCAATCCAAATCACGCTGGGCAGCGTGCTAAAATCGGCTTGATGGCGCAAATTTCGGTATTTGGTCAATTCATTCATATTTTGAAGGATTTGAGTATAAAGGATCTGCTCATGACTGCTTTCCGGAATGACGCCATCGATGATCAGCAGCAATTGATTGATGGTGACCATCGACTCTTCATAGGAGCGTTGATTGGGTCTCTCTTCCGGTTGTTCGACGGATTTGCGAAGGTATCCGAGATAGACCTCCTGCATGGTCTTGGAAGCCACCTTGTTCGGGTAGGTGATGATGTCTTTATATAACAGCAAGGCGACGCTGCTTTCGTTTTCGGCGTTGACTTCCGCATCGTTGAACTGCTGCCATACCACGATAACGACGAAAGCCAGCATCACGCCATAGGTGACGCCCAAGGTCGCGAAAATGAAACCCGCTACGTCGTTATGAATCTGCCTGATCTTGACCGGTATGAAGCGGTGAACGACTAGAAAGCCCACGATCGAGAAGGAAACCGCGATGGCCGTCAACAACAGGATGGCCAGCCACGAAGGCAACATCAGTAGATAGATGGAAAGCGACATGGTTGCTCCGGGATCGTCGACAAATACTCTTGTTGCGTCCGAAAGAGCAGGAACCGCATCTTTCGGCAATCTTCAAAGCATTATGGCTCGATTTTTCCCGTAGACGACGAGGATCGCTTTTCCGATCGTTACGCTCCGGCGCAGTGGTCTGGGGCTGCTCCGTCTTGCGCCAACTCGGTGCGCGCGTGGCCAATCACCTGCCATGCCGCCCACAACGCCAGACTGGCCATGACCGTGGCCACGACCACATCCGGCCATGCCGTGCCTGTGCCGAATACCCCGAGCGCGGCCAACAACACCGCGACATTGCCTAATGCATCGTTGCGCGTGCAGAGCCACACGCTGCGCATGTTGCTGTCGCCGCTGCGATAGGCGTAGAGCAACCCTGCTACCCCCAGATTGGCCATCAGCGCCAACGTCCCAACCAATCCCATGGTCGGCGCACTCGGCATCGCGCCCGTCGTCAGATGCCAGATCGTGCATCCCAAGACCCACAAGCCGAACACGATCATCGATAGGGCCTTGATCAGAGATGCACGGGCGCGAGTGGCGAGCCCCAACCCCAGGACCCATAGGCTGATCCCATAATTGGCCGCATCGCCGAGGAAATCCAGCGCGTCGGATAACAGTGACACGGATTCGGCCTGCATCCCCGACACCACTTCGACGGCGAACATGGCGGCATTGACGATCAACGCTACCCACAGCGCCTTGCGATAGCCACGCGGGGTATCCTGATGTCGCTCCGGCCCGTGATCGTGATGGCAACAATGTGCGCCCATGGCATTTCCCCTTTTGACATGCTCGATGACTATGGCGCATCCTGAACCCTGTAGCCGCTACAGAGTCAAGTCATGTCGCCAAAACGCACCATCGGCGTATTGAGCCGGGAATCCGGGGTCAACCTGGAAACCATCCGCTATTACGAACGAATCGGTCTTTTACCTCATCCGCTGCGTTCAACCAACGGTTATCGTTACTATGATGAGACGATGATAAAGCGGCTGCGCTTTATCCGTCGGGGTCGGGAGCTCGGTTTCAGTATTGATGAAGTCAAGACGCTGTTGCAATTGGCCGATAACCGGGATCAACCCTGTCGGGAAGCGGATCGCCTGGTACAGGCGCACCTGGTCGAGGTCGAGGCCAAGATTGCCGATCTCATGGCACTGCGCGATGTGTTGACCCAGCTGACTCACTGCCAAAGCCCGACCACCGAACACTGCCGACTGATCGAGACGCTGGAACAACGCAGATGCTGCATAACGTCCGACTAGAAAAACCGGCCTTATCGTAAGCGCAAGGTGCCGGATCCGTCACAGACGCCTGCTTGTCGGCACAATCGCATCATGGCGAGCGCTATTTCAATAGCGACTCGCATTCTTCAATGCACCTGTAATATTTATCGACCCATAACCTGTTAAAAGCCAAAAGCGTGCAATACATCGCCCTAAAACAGAGCGATGTATTGCACGATCACGCACAGTGGAACACCGAAATAGACCACATCTCCAGTATTGAATAATAAAATGAAAAGGCATAGTGGTATTGCTGAATGTCGTAAATAAGACAATATGCCTTGCATAAATTAAATTCACCCAATGTTCAATATTTTCGGTAGCGATTGACCTTTTCCATCATGATGGTCAGCATGGAACAAAATGCGGAATCCATCCATCCAATGCTCTAGACAATCTTGAGGTGATGACAATTATCTTATAGAACGACCAATGTGATTTTCTGCAAAAAATCTTGAAAATGTCATGGTGTAAAGGTTATAAAGGGGCCCATAAAGAAATTTTAAGTTCTTGACCATCGGAGAGAGAAAGCGCCGTCATGTCCTTATGCAAGGAAATGGCGGGAAATTGCGGAAATACCGTAAGGTTTATTTCATCCTTATCAAGGAGACATCCCATGTCCAATCGCAATCGCACCCTGCGCCAAGTCGTTGCGCACCAGAAGCTTCTGGTTGCCGCTGCGCCGCAGACCTCTGTCCGCGAAGCCAGTCAGTTGATGAAAAAGGCCCATGTCGGCGCCCTGCTGGTCGTAGAACGCGGTCATCTGGTGGGCATCTTCACCGAACGTGATGCGCTGGTCCGGGTCGTGGCCGAAGGGCTATCCCCCGAAGCCACCCCGCTCACGTTGGTCATGACCCCCAATCCGATCACCGCCCACCCGGATCAACCCTTTCTATCCGCCTTGCACCTGATGTACGAAAACGGTTTTCGCCACGTGCCGGTGGCGGAAAACGGTCGGCCGCTGGGCATGGTCTCCGCTCGCGACGCCCTGGACCTGGAAGCCGCCGAGTTCGAGTCCACCTTGCACCAGCGCGAGCACCTGCGGACGATCATGGCCTAGCGCTACCGCTTGGGCATCCACTTGAAAGGATGGGGGAAACCCCATCCGTTTAATGCCGTCGTCGATGGTCGCATTGGGCGATGCATCGACGGCGGCGACGCCAACAGATCCATCAGCCGTGAAAAGCCTCGTCCGAGGCCAGATAGGCTAATTCCTCGGCCGTGCTCGACCGCCCCAGGATGGCGTTGCGGTGCGGAAAGCGGCCAAATCGCCGAATCAATGCCTGATGATGACGGGCGAAGTTCAGGCCATTCTCCAGACCGTCTTGCTGGTAGAGCTGCACGGAGCGATCCTGATCGGCCAAGGCTTCGCTGTGCATGAAGGGCAGGTACAGGAATTGCCGCTGGATCGGCGGCACAGCCCGATCGAAACCGCGGGCGATGGCGCGATCCGCCACGGCGCGGGCAGCCGCCTCGGTGGCGAAACTCTCCGGCTGCGCTCGAAACATGTTGAGCGGAAATTGATCCAGCACGATCGTCAGCGCCAATGCGCCGACCGCCGTCGTTTCCCAAGCGGATAACTGACCGGCCGCTGCCATCGGGTAGACGGCCAGAAAACGGCTTCGCAACGCCTCATCGAAAGCGGGCGTAGCTGCAAACCACAAGGCTTGAACGTCCGGTGCGAACCAGAACGCAATGACGTCGTCGCTGTGGACGACCGGTTTCGCATGACGCATGGCGATTTCTCCCGACCGATGTCGAATGTTGCGGCAATGGCGATCGCCCATCCTACGATGTCCGTTGCCGGATCTATTTCAGCGGGCGTCGCTCAAGGGTAGTAGCAAACGTAGTCGAAGACATTGCGCCTATGAGCGACGCGGCTCATGATGGAAGCAGGCGAGCCCACGGCATGGGCTCGGTTCGCGCCATGCGAAATTCCATCGGAGACCCAGCGGAATGCAGGATCGAGAACGCCCCGACAGCGATTTATGGCAGCCGCCGGCGGCGGCATTGGCGACCACGGAGCAGGTGGCCCGTTATGTCCACGCCGCCATCGCCGACCGGACCCGTCAAGCCTACCGAGAGGATTTGCAACGCTTTCTGGCTTGGGGCGGCGCGCTGCCCAGTCCGCCGGAACGGATCGCCGAATATCTGGCGGCTCATGGCGACAGCCACGCTCCGGCCACCTTGGGCCGCTGGCTGGTCAGTCTCGGGCGGGCCCATACCAGTCTCGGCCTGCCCAATCCCTGCCAGGCCGATCTGGTGCGAGCCACCCTGCGCGGCATCCGCCGCCAGCGCGGCACGGCGCAACGGCAGGTCGCCCCCGCCGTGCGGGACGAAGTGGTACAGATGGTCGGCGGGTTGGGGCGCGATCTGCGCGATCTGCGCGACCGGGCCTTGCTGCTGATCGGTTTCGCCGGGGCCTTCCGCCGTTCGGAGTTGGTAGCGCTGACCACGGCCGATGTCGCGTTCGGCGACGCCGGGCTGACCCTGACTGTCCGCCGATCCAAGACCGATCAGGAAGGACAGGGCCGGCAGATCGGCATTCCCGCCGGGCGCGGCAAGGTGTGTCCGGTGCGGGCGCTACGGACCTGGCTGGAAACGGCGATCTATCCGCTGCATGACACCGCGCCGACCCCAATCTTCCGCGCCATCGATCAGCATGGTCACCTGTCGGCCAAGGCTCTGACCGGGCACGCGGTGGCGGTGATCGTCAAACGCCGGGCCGCGGCGGTGGGTTTGCCGCCCGACCGCTATTCCGGCCATTCGCTGCGGGCTGGCTTTTGCACTTCGGCGGCGCTCAACGGCGCACCCTATTGGCAGATCAAGAAAATCTCCGGTCACAAGACCAACGCCATTCTCGACCGCTACATCCGCGACGCCCGCCTGTTCCACGACAATCCCCTGGATGGCATGTTCTGAGCGGGCGACGGACCGACGTGCCGCCTTCAGTCGTCGTCGCAGCCCTCCAGTTCATCGGCGTAGATGCCGGGCGAAGAGCCGCGGATCACGGTGGCGCCGACCGCTTTGGCGTAGAACGCTGCCGGTCCCACCCCGCCGATGATGGCGTAGCCATAGCCATCGTTGCGGATGCGCTCCATGGCCGCCAGCAACAGCGCGTGGCCGATGCCCTGGCCGCGTTCGGATTCCAGCACGCCTGTCGGGCCGAAGAAGTTACGGGCGGTGCAGTCGTAGCAGGCAAACCCCAGCAAGGTGGTGTCGCGCACCGCGATCAGGCAGGACGGCGGCAGGGTGCGAAAGCCGTATTCGCATTCCCGCGCCCAGCCAGCGCCGAAATGCTCGGTCACCCAATCGAGCAGCGGTTCCTTATCCCAGGGCCGCGGATTGCGGATGGTGACGCCGTGTTCGGCGGCGCGGCGTAGCGCTGGCGCGATATCCGGCAAGTTGTACAACTTGACCAGCATGTCCGGCATGCTCGTGACTCCTGCGCATAACGAGAGGTGAAGGCGTTTTGACCGGCGAACCGGCCATTTCGTCGACGGCGCGCCCGATATTTTTCGCCTACGCCCGCCAGTGGGGATCGATCCGGCCATCGACGATGCCGATCTGGCGATCGGCCGCGCTGGCGAAAGTCAGGTCGTGGGTGACGGCGATCACGGTCTTGCCCAACTCGCGGGTCAGATCGCGCAGGATCTGACGGACGTTGGCGGCGGCGTGGCTGTCCAGATTGCCGGTCGGCTCGTCGGCCAGGATGATCGGCGGATCGTTGGCCAGCGCCCGGGCGATGGCGACCCGCTGGCGTTGACCGCCGGACAACTGGTGCGGGCGCTTGTGGGCCTGGCCGTCCAGGCCGAGTTGCGCCAGCAGCGCCCCAGCTCGGCGTTGGGCGCTGCCCTCGTCGAGCACACCCAGCCGACGCATCGGCAACAACACATTGTCCAGCGCCGAAAATTCGGCCAGCAGGAAATGGAATTGGAACACGAAACCCAACTGGCGCAGCCGGGTGGTCGCCAATTCGTCCTCGCCGTAACCCGAGGTATCGCGCCCGTCGAGCAGGATGCGGCCAGCGGTCGGGGTGTCGAGGAGTCCGAGCAGGTACAGCAGCGAGGACTTGCCGGAACCGGACGGCCCCATGATGGCCACGAACTCGCCGCGATCGATGGTCAGACTGATGTCCTGCACCAGGGTGACCGGCACCTCGCCCGGCAGAACCCGGCCAAGCCGTTCGGCCATCAGCATCGGCGACAACCCCTCGCGTCCGGTCGGATTCATCCCATGCCCCGCAGGATGGCGACCGGCTGGACCCGGCCGGCCTTGCGCGCCGGCAACCAGGCCGCGCCGATCGCCGAGGCCATGGCGAAGCCGGCCGCCAGCAGATATTGCTCGTAACCCCAGTAGATCGGCAGGAACACCAGTTCGGTGGCGCCGGGCGGCTTGAGTTCGACCCGCGCCAGCAGCGCCATCAAGCCAAGCCCCAGCGCCAAGCCGATCAGGCTGCCGATCAGGCCCAGGATCACCCCTTCGGTCAGGAAGATCAGGCGGATGTCGCGGGCGTGGAAACCCATGGACTTGAGGATGGCGATGTCGTGGATCTTCTCCATCACGATGGTCGAGACGGTGTTGTAGATGCCGAAGGCCGCCACCACCAGGATGGCCGACACCACGCTGTACATGATCAGGTTGCGCACCAACAGCACGCTCATCAGATCCTCCGAGGCTTCCAGCCAGGACACCGCCTTGTAACCGATGCCGCGTTCGATGATGCTGGCCACCTCGCGGGCGGCATAAGGATCGCTCAACTGGATCACGATGCGATTGATACGGTTGGGGCGATCCAGCAAGCCTTGCGCCCGCTTGAGCAGGGCGAAGGTCTGCATGTCGTCGTAATTGGCGTTGCCGGTGCGGAAGATGCCGACCACTTTCAAGGTGCGGACCTCGCCCCCCGGTGAGGCGGCGTTCACCACGCTGCCCATGGCCAAGCCGAATTTGCGGGCCAGCCCGGCCCCGATGACGATGCCGTTGGGGTTGGCGGCCAGCTGTTCCAGCGAGCCTTCGATCATCTTGTCCTCGATGGTCGAGACCTGTTTCATCTTGTCCGGCACGATGCCGTTGAGGGTGACGCCTTCGATGCGGCCAGCGAAGGTCAGCACCACCGAACCGACCAGCACCGGGGCTGCGCGCAGGCCAGGCAGAGATTCGATGTAGGCCAGCGCCCGCGGATGGCCGCGAATGCCGCGCACCTCGGTCAAGGGCTTGACCCGCCGCAGTTCGACCGCGCCCGTGGGCCAGCGCTCGCTGGCGGGTTGTCGCTGGGCCTGGCGATATTCGTCGGAGACGGTGATATGGGGGCTGTTGTCGATCAGCCGTTTGATGAAATCTCCCTCCGAGCCGCGCATCAGCGACGACACCGCCAGGAAGAAGGCCACGCCCAGGACGATGCCGGTCAGCGATACCAGGGTCTGGCGCTTGCGGCTGAGCAGATGGGTCAGGGCGATGGCCAGTTGGACCGGCATGATTTACGGGGTCTTGGCGGCGGGCTCGGTCGCCGACGCAGGAACGGTCCGCGCCCGCCGGCCTTCCTGCAGATCGGCCGGTGGTTGCCGGACGATGGCGTCCTGTTCGGTCAGCCCGGCCAGAATCTCGACCCTGGCTTCGCCGCCGATTCCGGTTTGCACCGGCTGGCGCAGCAAGCGACCGTCGCGCACCTGCCAGACCGCGCCATCGACCACGGCGGTCGTCGGAATCAACAGAGCGTCGGCCCGTTCGGTCACGATGATGTTGACCTCGACGGTCATGCCGATGCGCAGGCGGGTATCGCCGGTGGGATCGATCCGCACCCGAAAACTGCGGCTGACCGGATCGCCCTTGGGGGTGATGCTGGCTACGCGGCCTTCGATGATCCGATCGGGCAGGGCCGGTGCTCGGATCAGTACCGCCTGGCCGGGTTGCACCAACAGAATGTCTTCCTCGTCGACCTCGGCGGCGATGCGCAGAGGAGCTTGTTGGGAAAAATAGAAGATCGGTTGATTGGCCGGGATCAGTTGGCCGATCTCGCCGTCACGGCGCAGGATCTGACCAGCAGCCGGCGCGGTCAGGGTCATGAAACCGCGCAGGGTGCGAGCACGGGATTCGGCTGCCGCCGCCGCCTGCCAGTCGGACCGCGCCCGGTCGCGTTCCAGCACCGTGCCCAGGCCCCGGTCGAGCAGGGTTTGAGCGCGATCGAGCTGAGTCTGAGCGAAGCGGGTCCGCGCCGCCAACTCGTCCACCGAGCGTTGCAGGTCGGCATCTTCGAGCCGGGCCAGCTCCTGGCCCTCGCGCACCGGCGCGCCCTCGTCGACCTTGAGCTCCACCAAACGGCCGGCATTGCGCGGCGCGATTGGCAGCATGACGGTCGGCTCCACGGTGCCGGTGGCGTAAACCGCCCGCACCGCCGGTCCCCAGGTCGGTGACACGACTTCCACCGTCACCGGGCCGAAGCGCCGCCAGGCCAGGCCGCCACCGACCGCCAGCAGCACCAGCGTGAGCATTGCCCATGACATCCATCGTCTTTTCACTGGGGCATCATACCCGCATTCGCCGCCAGCCCGAGGTGGCGCTAGCCATTCAGCTCCGCGCCGGACCGTCGGCGCGCCCAGGCCGCCACGGCCTGGATATGGGCGGGCGTAGTGCGACAACACCCGCCGATCAGACCCGCGCCCGCGGCCTGCCAAACGTGGGCGTCCTCGGCGAAACGGGCGCACACACTCTGACCCTGCCAACGATGACTGGCAGGATCGTAGCTCTCGCCGGAATTGGGATAGACCACGATCGGTTTATCGGTGGCGCTGCCGATGGCCCGGATCAGATCGGGGATAAAGGCCGGCGCGGTGCAGTTCACCCCCACCGCCGCCACCTGGGGATATGCATCGAGCCAGGCCGCGCAATCAGCCAGGCGTTCGCCATGATGGGTGTGTGCGCCATCGCGAGCACTGAAGCTGATCCAGGCGCTAGCGGCGGGAAACTCGGCCAGCAAACGCGCCAGGGCTTGCGCTTCCCGCAGACAGGGGATGGTTTCGCAGGCCAGCAGCTCGGCCCCGCCCTCCAGCAGGGCCGCGATGCGCGGTCGGTGAAACGCGATCAGTTCGGCTTCGCTCAGGTCATAGTCGCCGCGATATTCCGAGCCATCGGCCAGAAACGCGCCGTAGGGGCCGACCGAAGCGGCGACGAACGGCCGTGGCCGCCCGATCCGGTGGGCGGGATCGGCCCAGAAGGCATCGCGCGCCTCGCAGGCCAGCCCGACCGAGCGCCGCATCAGGGCGGCGGCTTCGACCGACGACAAACCCCGGCGGGCCAGACCAGCGAAGGTCGCCTGATAGCTGGCGGTGGTGGCGCAATCGGCCCCAGCCAGGAAATAATCGGCATGAACCTGGCGAATCAGCTCTGGCGCTTCCAGCAGGACCTTGGCCGACCAGAGCGGATCGCGCAGATCACAGCCGCGCCGTTCCAGCTCGGTCGCTAGCGCGCCGTCGAGCACAACGATCGGATAATCCCGCAATATCGCGGCAATTGGATTCATGACAGTTTCACTCCACGCAATCGGCCCTTTCGTTCAGGCATTGCCGAACGGCCGTTGGTGAACATTCTGCACGAAATGCGTCCAAAACAGGACGCCGCCCGTTTCATCAACCGTTCGCTCTAGCCTAACCTGAATAGCCAGAGGGCCGGATGAGTCGCAGCGGCGTTTTCGGCCATCGGGTCGAGAACACAGGTCCACGCATCGTCGGAAATCCGGGGACGGAGAGCATTCATGAGATATGGGAATGGGATTTGGATGGTCTTGTTGGGGCTGTTCGCCGTGCCGGCGCTGGCCGCCAACAAGTGCGTCGATGCGGGTGGACGCATCAGCTATCAGGAAGCGCCGTGCCCCGCCGCCACCCACGGCGGCGACATGAAACTGAACGTCAACCGCTCGGTTAGCGGCCAGGCCAAGCCGCCGCCGACTGGCATGATCACCATCACCCTGCCGGACAACGCCGAACCGGCCGCGCCGAAGCCGCCGACCCTGGGAGAGCAGACTCCCGATCAGCCGCCGAAGCCAGCCGGCGAGCCGCCGCAGAAGGCTGCTGACAAAGCGCCGCCCAGCGACTCCTGAAGTCGAGGAATCCGGCCATGGCTGCTGCCATTTGTCTGGGTGAGTTGCTGATCGACTTCGTGCCTACCGTGACCGGTACTGGCCTGACCGACGCGCCGGCCTTCGTCAAAGCGCCGGGTGGCGCACCCGGCAATGTAGCGGTCGGGCTGGCCCGGCTTGGGGTGGCCAGTGCCTTCATGGGTCAGGTCGGCGACGACGCCTTCGGTCATTTCCTGGCCGATACCCTGGCCGAAAACGGGGTCGATGTCCATTCGCTGCGTTTCTCCGGCGCTGCGCGCACCGCCCTGGCCTTCGTCTCGTTGCGGGCCGATGGCGAACGGGAATTCATGTTCTACCGCCACCCCAGCGCCGACATGCTGTTCGATGCCCCAGCGGTGGACACGGCGGCGATTCGGCGCGCCCGGCTGCTGCATTTCGGCTCGATCAGCCTGATCGGTGAACCAGCGCGCAGCGCCACCCTTTACGCCATCGAGACGGCCCGCACCGCCGGCGGCTTGATATCCTACGATCCCAATCTACGGTTGCTGCTGTGGCCGGACGCATCCGCCGCGCGGGAAGGCTTGTTGCTGGGTCTGCGGCAGGCCCACATCGTCAAGCTGAGCGATGAGGAAAGCGCGTTTCTGACCGGTCTCGACGACGTGCAGGCCGCCGCGCGCGCCCTCTGGCGCGAGGATTGGCAATTGCTGGCGATCACTCGGGGTCGGGCCGGCTGTGCCTACTTCACCCCGGAATTTTCGGGGGAGATGACAGGCTTCGCAGTCGACGCGGTCGACGCCACCGGCGCGGGTGATGGTTTCATGGCTGGGCTGCTGCAAGGGCTGTTAGCCGAGCCGGATATCCTTCATGACGAAACGCGCCTGCGCCAACTGTGCCGCTTTGCCAACGCGGTCGGCGCGCTCACCACCTGCCAGCGCGGCGCGATTCCAGCCTTGCCGCGACGGCAACAGGTGCTGGATTTCCTCGACCGGCACTGACCCAGCCCGGCGCGGCCCTGTCATGGCGCGCGGTCGGCCTTGCGCATGTCCGCATCATCCACCACCAGCGTCAGCCATTGCGCATTGGTGTCGGCGCTGCGCGTCGCTACACTCCCTGCCCGGGTTGCCGGACAGGGTCATGAATTCTCTCGCCATCCGATCGTCGTCAATCAGCAGCCTGTATCGCACGCCAGGCGCGCATGGCCTGGAATGAAAAGACAGTGATCTTGTACGCGTCTGATGGGGATTCTACTTGTACGGAGCGTCCGATAGACCGCGTCACGCAGGATTACGGCTGGACGGCCTCAATGCTGACGAGGGCAACGCCGCCCATGGCCAGCTCCCGGGCTGCCGCGCGAGAAAGATCGATGATCCGGCCGCCACCGTGGGGTCCGCGATCGTTGATGGTCACTTCGACGACCCTGCCATTACGCAGGTTGGTCACTTTGGCCCTGGTTCCAAGGGGTAGGTTGCGATGGGCGGCAGTCAAGCGATTGGCATCGAAGGTTTGGCCGCTGGCTGTTCTTTTGCCGTGAAATCCCGGTCCGTACCAGGATGCCTTACCGATCTGTTTGCCGCCGGCGGCTGCCTCGACGGGAACTCCGGCGACCATGGCCAAAGCCCCTAGCAATACGATGGGCGAGAAACGAGCTAGTCCCAGACGGGGGAATCGAACTGTGAGACGGCGTTCATTGCGTTCGTTCAAAGTCTCAACCTCCATAGCAGTATGGCCTAGATAGCTCTTGTTGTTCTTATAAAACAGCAACTTATCGTTGGCCACTCAGATATTGAGCGTTGAGAATATCACGCCTTCGGAAAAAAGGTACCTTTGCTGGTCCAAAAAAATTGTAAAAATATCTCGTTTTTTTATTAATATATTGATTTAGTTAATTTTTATTTTTTAAGGCCTTACAGTCAATGAAATTGATAACCATATGATAATTATAATCAAAGACATTTACCTTATGAAAAATAGGAAATTCAACAGATAATTAAACTATTTTTATTTCATAAACATTACCTTGGAATTAAATTAATGCGGATCCGGCTGGGTCGCGGCGAAATCCGTCGCGCCCGGTCATTTTTCCGATGCTGGCAGGTCGAGCGCGAGCGCAAAACCATCGGGATGGTGGAAATCCGGCTGGCCGTGAGGATGCCGCAACGCCCAGTACGAGCGGTCGCCACCGACCGTTTCGACGACGGCGGACAGCGCCAGACGCAATCCCCTATCGACCCGCAGCGACGTTAGCGCCGTCAGATCGACGGTCGCCGCCAGCCTGCAGCAATCTACGCCGGGGTGGAGGACGATGGATGGTGGACCCGCTTGTCCAACGACCGTTTGCCCTTGTCGATATCCGGTGAAGCGATAGCAGGTCCATTCCGTCGACGGCGCGAAGTTGAATTCGTAATAGGCTGAGAGGTTGGGTTCGGCCAGGAAGGCTTCGAAACACGTATGTCGCCACAGGCCATCGACCCGCAGCGGCGGACGCAGGCTCGGCCAGCGCACGCCGTCCAGGCGACCTTCGATCCGGTACTCCAGCGCCAGTATCCCGTCTGGTCGATGGCAGACGCACACCGCGATGCGATCAACGGCTGAACTGGGAGTCGAGGGATGACACGACAAGGGGATGAACGGCATGGAGCAGCACATAGGGCATGACAACCGTGGTTGGAGTGGTTCGCAACGCGGCGATGGGGAAGATTCGGTAAGGACATGATATGCGTCAACAAAGACAGACAATGTCATTTTTAAGATATAACGAAGCCAGCCGCGCTTGGCCTAAAATCTCATGGCCGTACAGTTAAGATCATTTCGATGATTGCCGATGACATCCGCCTTTGGAAATCCCATGAGCAAAACCGCTTTCATTACCGGCATTACCGGCCAGGATGGCGCTTACCTGGCTGAATTTCTTCTAGAAAAAGGTTATATGGTTCACGGCCTCAAACGCCGTACCTCTTTGTTCAACACCGACCGTATCGATCATCTTTACCAAGACCCGCACGAGGCGGATCGCCGTTTCATCCTGCATCATGGTGACCTGACCGACTCCAGCAGTCTGATCCGCATCATCCAGCAAACTCAGCCGGACGAAATCTACAACCTCGCGGCCCAAAGTCACGTGGCGGTCTCCTTTGAAGAGCCGGAATACACCGCCAATTCCGACGCGCTCGGCGCGCTGCGGCTGCTCGAGGCGCTGCGCATTCTCGGCCTGGAGCAAAAAACCCGCTTCTATCAAGCCTCCACCTCGGAGCTGTACGGTCTGGTGCAGGAAACGCCGCAGCGGGAAACCACGCCTTTCTATCCACGCAGTCCCTACGCCGTCGCCAAGCTCTACGCCTACTGGATCACCATCAATTACCGCGAGGCTTACGGCATGCATGCCAGCAATGGCATCCTGTTCAATCACGAAAGCCCCCAGCGCGGCGAAACCTTCGTCACCCGCAAGATCACCCGAGCCCTGGCACGCATCGCGCTCGGCCTGCAGGATTGCCTCTATTTGGGCAATCTGTCCGCCCGCGACTGGGGTCACGCCCGCGATTACGTCGAAATGCAATGGTTGATGCTGCAGCAGGATCAGCCCGACGATTACGTCATCGCCACCGGCGAACAGCACAGCGTGCGGGAATTCGTCGAACAGGCCGCCGCCGAACTAGGCTTGACTCTGCACTGGGCTGGGGAAGGCGTCGCCGAAACCGGCACGGTGGTCGCCGTCGATGCGGCGGTTGCCGGTCTGCCGGCATCGCTGAGCGACCTGGTCGGTCGCACCGTGGTCCGTGTCGATCCGCGCTATTTCCGTCCCACCGAGGTCGAAACGCTGTTGGGCGATCCGAGCAAGGCCCGCGACCGCCTGGGCTGGACCCCACGGGTTGGCTTCGCCGACATGGTGGCCGAAATGGCGCGCGAGGATCTGCGCCTGGCCCAACGCGACGCGCTGATCAAATCCGCCGGCTACCGTGCTTTCGAGCACCGGGAGTAAGACCATGGACCGCAACGCCCGCATCTTCGTCGCCGGTCATCGTGGCCTGGTGGGTTCCGCCATCTTCCGCAACTTGCAGCAGGCGGGTTATGCGCAACTGCTGACCCGCAGTCGCACCGAACTCGATCTGCGCAACCAGGCGGCGGTCGAAGCATTCTTCGCCGCCGAGCGGCCCGAATTCGTCTTCCTGGCTGCCGCCCGGGTCGGCGGCATCCACGCCAACGCTACCTATCCGGCCGAATTCATCCACGAAAATCTGGCCATTCAGCTCAACGTGATCGATGCGGCCTGGCGTCATGGCGTCAAGAAACTGCTGTTTCTCGGCTCGTCCTGCATCTATCCCAAATTCGCGCCGCAGCCGATGCCGGAAAGCTGCCTGTTGACCGGGCCGCTGGAGCCGACCAACGAGTGGTACGCCATCGCCAAGATCGCCGGCATCAAGACCTGCCAGGCTTATCGCCGCCAGTACGGTTTCAACGCCATCAGCCTGATGCCCACCAATCTGTACGGCCCCGGCGACAATTTCGATCTGAGCTCTTCCCACGTGTTGCCAGCCCTGATCCGCAAATTTCACGATGCCAAGACCCACAACGCGGCGACCGTCACGGTCTGGGGCTCCGGCACACCGCGGCGCGAATTCCTGCATGTCGACGATCTGGCCGATGCCGCGCTGTTCCTGATGCTGCATTACGACGGCGAGGACATCGTCAATGTCGGCTGGGGTGAAGACGTCACCATCGGCGAGCTGGCCGCCTTGATCGGCGAGGTGATCGGTTATCCCGGTGCTATCGTCTACGACACCAGCCAGCCGGATGGCACGCCGCGCAAGCTGCTCGACGTGTCCCGGCTCAGCGCGCTCGGCTGGCGGGCCCGCATCGCCCTGCGCGACGGCATCGCTGCCACCTACGATTGGTTCCTGGCTCACCAGGACGCACTGCGCGGCTGACCGCGATCGGAACCGAACGACCGGGATGCGCCGAATGGGCTATCCGTTCACCAGCGAATCCCGGTTGCGCAGCGCTGGAAACCAGCGCCACCACAGGGCCACGACCAGCAAGGTACCGATGCCACCCGCCACCACCGCCGGCACGGTGCCGATCAGCGCCGCCACCGTGCCGGATTCGAATTCGCCCAGCTCGTTGGACGCGCCGATGAAAACGGTATTGACCGCCGCGACCCGGCCCCGCATTGGATCGGGGGTTTCGATCTGCACCAGCGTTTGGCGAATGAACACGCTGATCATGTCGGCCGCGCCCAGAATGAACAGGCAGATCAGCGACAGCCAGAGATGGCTGGACAGCCCGAAGCCGACGGTCGCCAAGCCGAACAGGGCCACCGCCTGGAACAGGCGCAACCCGGTCCGATGTTGCAACGGTCGATAAGCCAGCCACAGAGCCATGAGCACCGCGCCGACCGCCGGCATGCTGCGCAACAGCCCCAGCCCCCAGGGGCCGACCAGCAGGATGTCGCGGGCGTAGATCGGCAACAGAGCGGTCGCGCCCCCCAGCAGTACCGCGAACAGATCGAGCGAGATCGCCCCCAGCACGACCGGTTGGGCGCGGATGAACCGAAATCCGGCCAGTACGCTGGTCCAGCTGACCGGTTCGTGAGCGCGCTGGATGAGCCGATGGCGAATGCCGAACAGCAGCACGAAGGTCAGGCCGAAACTCAGCATGACCGTGGTGAACACCACCGGTTCGCCGAAGGCGTAGAGCAAACCGCCCAGGGCAGGACCGACCACGGTGGCGGTCTGCCAGGCCAGGGCGTGCCAGGCGATGGCATTGCTCAGATGTTCGGGCGGCACCAGATTGGGCACGATGGCCTGACTGGCTGGATTGGCGAAGGCGCGACTGGTGCCGAACACCAGCACCAGGGCATAGATCGGCCCGACCCGTTGCACATCGTTCCAGGCGCAGAACAACAGACCGGCCGCGGCCGCTGTGGAAACGGCGTAACAGCACAGCAGGATCGTGCGGCGGTCGAAACGGTCCGCCAGATGGCCGGCTACCAGCGCCAACCCGATCGCTGGTAAAAAAATGGCCAGTCCCACCAGCCCCAGCGCCAACGGATCCCGGGTCAGGTCGTACACCCACCAGCCGACTGCTACGCCCTGGATCTGGGTGGCCATGGCCGAGAGAAAGCGCGAACTCCAATACAGGGCGAAATCACGATGCTCGAATGCACGGGCACCGGAAAGGAAAGCGGTCATGGTTTTGTCGACGCTTCGGGGTGGGGGCGCAGCGGGGAATATTCCGGCCAGCGAAAGGATTCTGGCGACATTGGGCGCGATTCGGCGCTATTCGCTGTGATCGGAAGAGATGCGCCGCTTTAAGGTCAGCTTGAGGTAGGGCTTGGCCGAGGACGATTTGGGAGGAGTCGCCGGCTCGGCGGCATCGGGCGCGGCCGGTGCGGGTTTGCGCCGGGGCGTCTTGGCGAAAGCCTGCTGATCGGGCGTGATCTCCCCAGCCGGCTGTCCGTTCAGATCGTAGCGCGGACCGCCCGCCGCCACCGCCTTGCGATAGGCCGGAGCGCCCGTGTAGACCTTCAACGCCCGGCGAATCTGGGTGCGGGTCAGATCGAGCAGGGCGGGATGCACGCCGGCCTGCGCCAGCAGATCTTCGCCCAGACCGATTTTCAGCGGCTTGGGGGCTCGCCGATCGAGCACGGCCGGGAACGCGGCGCACAACCGGTCGAGAATGAGATTGATATCGTAGGACATCCGCACTTCTCGCTTTGCAACAGGGTGACTAAGTGTTCCACAGTCGCCGGCATTTTTCACCGCCTATCGAGCCGCAACCGGGTAGACGATCTAGAATTGAAAGTGATCGTATTCCGTTCCCATCTGGAGACACCCCGGCTATCGCCACGGTCTTGAAGCCGGGAGATCGCCTGCTCGAAATCGTTCGGAAACCCGCCAAATTTGTCGAGGTGTTCATGACTGCTGCCATTCATGTCGTTGCCCGCGTGACCGCTCGCCCGGATACGGTTGCCGAGTTGCAGACCCTGCTGTTGGGCCTGCTCGAACCGACCCGCCGCGAACCGGGTTGCCTACGCTATACCCTGCTGCGTAACTCTCACGAGCCCACCGATTTCACCTTTGTGGAGGAATGGGCCGATCAGGCGGCGCTGGATGCCCATCTCGCCTCGCCGCATCTTCAGGCGACCGTGGCTGCGGTGTCGCCGCTGCTGGCGTCGCCGCCTGATATCCGCGCCTACGCGGTGCTCGGCTAAGCCTATCTCGCGTCAATGAAATCTTGCCAGGTCGTCGACTGCTTCAGCCGCTGTGCGTCATCGTTTGCAACAGATTGATGGTTTCGAGCGAAACACCCCTGGCGCGGGCGAAGGCCACGATATCCTTCTGCCCGGCGTCGAGCAGACGCTCCACTGCGAATTTGTAGAATGCCGTGCGCAGCAGCGGCGCGTTCAGGCCGGCTTCCTGGTACTTTCTGGCCCAGATTGGATTGGCCTGAACGAAACGCTGGTCGAAACGCTCCCGCTCCGTCGCCGTCATCTGAGCGAGCGCCTCTTCCGCCAACGCAACCTGCTGTATCCAGAACGCATGGGCGAGATCGTTGATTTCGGCTTGCCGCTTTTCCCGCGCCAGTCGTTGCGCACTGACGATGGCCTCGGTGCTTTTCCGGCGTCGCTCGCGTTCGCGCTCCTCGAAGGTGCGCTTGCCGAAGCCTTCTCGGAAACAGCGCGCCAAGTAGGCGCCGATATGGCGGATTTCGTCCGGAGTGCCCCGCCGCCGCTCGATCTCGCTCAACACGTAATCGCGGATCTCGATTCCCCCTTCCAACCCGTGCTGCTCCAGGATCGCCAGCGCATCGGCCTCGGTGAGGCCATATCGTTGTAGATCCTGGGTAAATTCCTGCTCTTCGCCGGAGGCCAGCGCCTGGTTTTCGATGACTTCGATCAAGGGCAGCTGGTCGTAGTATTTCTGCAGCTCGCGCAGCGGCCCGGCCAGCTGCGGCGATTGCCAGCTCTGCTTCTGCAGGGAAAAGACCAGGCCACCGATGGTCCGCCCGATTCGATAGGTCTGGTAGTTGACCAGGAAATCGGAAACGCCGTTGATGCTGTCGAGGCTCGGTTTCAGTATCCAAGTCTTGAAGTCTTTGAATATGCGGTAGCTTTCTCCAGCGATGCCTAGGTAGTCCTTCAACATCGGCAGCGAAATGCGAAACGAAAGCTGTCCGCGCGAGTAGCTGTCCGCGAACAGCTCGTACAGGGGATAGGCGTATTTCGGCTTGGCCAACAGCACCAGCATCACCAACTTGAGCTTGGCGAACACCTTAGGATCCTTGATCACCGGCTCCAGATCGGGATGCAGCTTGAAGCCGATGAACTGGCCGGTTTCGGACGGTTCCAGCAGGCTGACGATGAGCCGGCAGATCACCCGCTTGAAGGTGCGGTCGACCCCTAGCAGGTTCCAATGCACCGAGTTGTTGTAGATCCCGAGAAACGCTTCGTAGATGCGGGGGTAGTTGTTGCTGTCGTCCCAGCCCAGGAACTCCCGGATGAAGTTCTTCTTGATGTAGTAGAAGCCCCTGTCGTCCCGTTCCGAGACCTGGCAATGGAAGATGATGAGGGTCATCACCTTCTGTTCCACCAGCGAAAGCGAGCGCTCGAAGTGCACCAGCGCCGTTGGCTTGCGGATGTCGTTGCTCAATACCTGAGGGATGGTGCTCATGCCCTGGTGCCTTCCGAAACCTGGGATCTTCAGTCACCGGATAGTAGTGGATAGGGGTCAAACCCGCAAAGTGTATCGATTATGATCAGCCGAATTTCGGCCATTTTTTCCGTTTTTACTCCCCGCGTTCTCCCCCCTTTAGAAAAAAAAACTCCCCGCGTTCTCCCCCCTTTGGCGAAAAAATCACCACATCTCTCCTATCTACTCCCCGCGTTCTCCCCCCTTTACTCCCCGCGTTCTCCCCCCTTTACTCCCCTGGCTCTCCCCCCTTTAGCACCAACTCCCCGCGTTCTCCCCCCTTTAGCACGCGTTACTTATTGATTTTTATAACATTGATGTTGGCACGAAACTTGCTCTATTTTAATTATTAAAACTACTAAAAAAGACAACAGCGACAAAGCCAAAATCGCGCTGCGATTAACAAAAAAGTTACTCTCCCCCACACCCCCCAGCAACCCCGGTCCCGCCACAGCTGGAAATCCAAACTCCCCCTGCAAGTCCACTCCCTACAACCCCGACTCCACCACAGCTAAAATTCAACCCTCCCAGAAATGACGTCGCCAGAAGGTTGGCTTAACATCCACCCGCCGCTGTCCAACCCACACACACCAACACATCACACCGCCCCAGACCCACCACCCTCATCATGTCCAACCCCCCCCTGCAAGAATTCTGGGCCGGCGTCAAAGCCCTCCTCCCAATGCTGATCGGAGTCATGCCATTCGGAGCCATCTACGGCGTTCTAGCGTTAACCACCGGACTCCATCCAGCAGCGGCATTGGCCATGTCGATCATCCTATTCGCAGGCTCGGCGCAGTTCCTTTTTTGCCAGCTCCTTGGGGCCGGGGCACCAACCCCCGTCATAGTGGCCGAAATCGGGCTTCTGAACCTCCGTCACGCGCTCTACAGCGCTACCCTAGCCCCTCACACTACCCACCTGCCAAAACGCTGGAAATGGGCTCTGGCTTATCTCTTGACCGATGAGGCTTTCGCAGCGATCAGCCGACACCCGATAGACGACGACACCCACCCCCATCGTCACTGGTTCTACCTAGGAGCAGGCTTGGCCTTGTGGAGCGGTTGGCAGTTGTCGACCGCCGCCGGCGTGCTACTGGGCGCCCGCCTGCCGACCGACTGGCCGTTGGATTTCGCCTTGCCGTTGACCTTCATCGCCATCGTGGTTCCGCTGATCCGAACCAGAGCACTGCTGGCCGCTGCCCTAGTCGCTGGCGGAATGGCACTGCTGACGGCCAGTCTGCCGTTCAAGCTGGGGCTGTTGTTAGCGGCGCTAACCGGCATGGCGGCAGGATGGCGGGTAGCGGGAATGGCCCGATGAGTATCTGGCTGACGATCGTCGCCTGCGGACTGATCACCTTCGCCATCCGCTTGTCGTTCATCGCAGTGGAAGGCAAGCTAACCATTCCTCGCTGGTTCCGCGCCCTCCTACCATTCGTACCGGTTGCGACCCTGACAGCCCTGATCGTGCCCGACCTGTTAATGCCACAAGGCGCGCTATGGCTATCCTGGAGCAACCCCCGCCTAGTCGCTGGGGTAGCCGCCATCGGGATCGCCGCCGCCACTCGCAGCGTCCTGTGGACGTTGATCGGCGGGTTTGCGATATTGGCGCTGTCGAGTGGAATCAACAGCTGATTTTCAACTCGATCTCTCACTCAATAGACTGGTTTGCGGTTGGCTTTGGATTACCACCATGTAACCATTATGAATAAGCGTACTAAACCAAGAACAGGCACTACACTGCGTCATAAAACCGTCACTTATCCACATGTTTTGTGGATAACTCTGCAAGCGTCAAGATGAATCACTTATAACAACGGGGATTTGGCGTTTAAATCCGAGCTGGGCAAAAAAACGGCACTACTCGGCACTTGCAAAAACCATTTACTAAAATAGTTTACATTGCTGCGACGCAATGTCGACAATGTGCAACTTTTTCAATATCCAATCGATTCAGCTCGTTATATTCGAAAGATCATTTCCGATGACACCCATCGGAATCGTAACCATGGCACGGAGTTACCCCATACTCCACAAGGCGATCGGTAGGAAAAAGACTTGTGACAACTGTACTTGCTTTGGCAAATCAGAAAGGCGGTGTGGGCAAAACCACCTCGACCGTCAATCTGGCCCGCGCATTGACCTATCGGGACCAACGGGTACTGGTGATCGACATGGACCCACAAAGCAGCTTGACCATCTATTACGGTCACGGTCCACGCGATCTGGAAAAACGGGAATTGACCCTCTACTGGGCGCTGATGAAAGAGCGGGAATTGACGGATTTGATTCTCTCCGGCCAGGATGGAAATCCGGACTTGATCCCGGCCAGCATCTCCCTAGCAGGAGCCGAGCCCGAATTGACACTTCTATGGGACAGCGCTTCGGTGCTCCGCGACAAGCTCAAACCAATTCGAGCACAGTACGACTTCATCCTGATCGATTGCCCCCCCTCCCTGACCCTGCTGACGGTCAACGCCCTGGCCGCTGCTGACACTCTGCTGATCCCGGTCAAGACCGATTATCTTTCCATCATGGGCATTCCCCTGCTGCTCGACACGGTGGAAAAGATCCGCAAGCGGCTTAACACCCGTCTGGCAATTTTCGGGGTACTGCCTACCCTGTATAACGCTCGCAATGTGCATGACAACGACTGTCTGGCCGAGCTGGGGGCGATTCTGGCGACCCGCATCCGCTTGTTCGAACCAGTGCACCGCAGCACCGGTTTCGATCGATCCTCAGCCATGAACCGGGCAACCCTGGATGCCTTTCCCAACACGCCGGGCGTACAGGTCTATCACCAACTGGCCGAAGAACTGATGACATATGGCGAAACCCGATAGGCCGTCTACCCTGCACGGCAAACTGACACGGTCGATGTTTTTCGCAACCTCACCGGATTTGCCCCGCATCGTGGAAGTGGATCTCGACCGGCTGATGCCGAATCCCGATCAGCCCCGCAAGACCTTCGACGAAGCCGCTTTACAGGAACTGGCGGCCTCTATCGACAAATACGGGCTGATTCAGCCAGTGACCGTGAAGGAAACCATGGGCGACGCCTATATCCTGGTGGCAGGAGAACGGCGCTACCGGGCTCATAAGCTGCTGGGCAGGACGACCATCGCCGCCATCGTGACCCAGGGCAATCCCGATGAAATCGCTCTGATCGAAAATCTGCAGCGGGAAGATCTGCACCCAATCGAAGCAGCCGAGGCGCTGTCCACCATGATGGAGCGCTATCGCTACAGCCAGGAGGAACTAGGACGGGCCATCGGCAAAAGCCGGGTGACGGTCAACGAGCTACTACGGCTCAATGCCCTGCCTGCCAAGATCAAGGCCGAGTGTCGGACGTCCGACACCTTGACCTTGCGTAAATCGGTTCTGATCGAGCTGGCCCGACTCGACGAACCGACCGAACAGCTGCGACTATGGGAAGAGATCAAGACCGGGCAATTGACGACCGTGCGAGCGACCCGCGCCCGCAAGACGACTCCAGCTCCTTCGAAGCCTGACATCGACAAAACAGTAGCGAACGGGCAGCGTCTGGTAACCGCGATCAAGGCGCTGGCCCAAGTCAGGGAAACGTTGAGCGACGCTGATTATCAAAGATTATTGGATCTATACCAGGATATCCGGCTGGCCCTCGACCAGCTGGCCCCACGGCGCGAAGACTGACCCGACACCGGGTGATAACGACCACCGCCGGCAAATGACCACCGACCATCGAACCCAGGAGTGAAGCTTATCCATGACCCCAGACCAGCAGCATGTCAGCACCCTGGTTGCAGCCTGTGCCAAGGAAGCCAGCGCCCATATCCTAGCCTACGCCCACGATGCCGGGCTGGATCCACCGTCGTTTCTGGTGAGCGTCGCCGCGGTGCTGGCGTCCTCGGCTCTAGCAGCACAGCCCGAGGATCAGTTGCCCGCCGCATCCCGCCACATCCAAAGCGCCCTGGGACTGGTGCACTGCCTACGGGAGGATGAAAACGCGACCGCTCATGGCGATTCCGTCGCGGCCAAAGTCTTGCAATAGCCCGCCCGCATTCGTCCGGCCGGCTGAAAAAAACAATCCATCATCCAACCACCCACGTGGAGTGAGCGCCATGATGTACCTCGTTGGAACCATCGCCGACGTGACCGACAACGGCACTCTCGCAACCCTGATTCTGGATGCGGGCCACCGCCAGCACCAACTGCAAGCGGATTCCCGCCAGCTGGCCGATGGCTTGGCTGCATTGTTTGGCGAGGACTGGGTCGGCAAAGCCGTCGCCGTTCAGTACGACGGCTCGATGCTGGCCAGTATCGAAATACCGGGCGCTCCGCCCGACTACGCGATTTAACGCCCGCGGGAGCAAGGCAGGTCGGGCAAACGATTCCCGCCGGTCAGCTTTGCTCCCGCTGTTTGGCGCGGGCGAAGGCCGGACGCATCAAGCAGCGGTCGGCGTAAGCATCCAGCGGACCCAGTTCCAGCTGATAGACTCTGGCCCATTTCAAGGTATGGGCTGCCAGCACGTCCGCAGCGGTGAAATGGTCTCCGACCAGATATTCCCGCTGGCCCAGTCCGGCGGCCAGAATCTTGGCCGCTACAGCGAATTCCCAGATCGCAGTATCGACCACCGTAGGCACCCGCCGCTTTTCCGGCAGGGCGAAACGATGCTTGGCGATGGTCCACAGCGGTTGTTCCAGTTCGCTCATCGCGAAGAAGCACCATTGATCGTACAGGGCGCGTTCGATCGATCCCACCGGCGGCGTCAGTCCGCTGGCCGGAAAGTGGTCGCCGATATAGGTGCAGATGGCCGCCGATTCGGTGAGGATCAAATCGCCATCCACCAGGGCAGGCACTTTGCCGCCAGGGTTGATGGCCAGGTAATCTGGCCGGTGGCCTGCGCCCGCGCGCAGCTCGATCAGATGATAGTCATACTCGGCCCCGGCTTCTTCCAGCGCCCAGACGACTCGGGTGGAACGGGTATTGGGACAGCCATAAACCTGTAGCATGGAACTCTCTCCGGATGAAATGTCAGCTTCGATGCGCTTCGGCAGGGGCGGCGGTGAAAACGTTCCCAAAGCGCGTTTCAGAATATTGGCGTCGATAGCGGGCGTTCCGGATCGGTCCGAAACGACGGAGTGGCGCACGGCGTCACTCTGCGGTTGAGCAGAGGAGGACAAGTATGCGTATGGTATTGCTATTGGTGGTAGTGGCCGTGATCGGCCTGACGCTGGTGAAATGGTTGAGCCACTCGCCGCCACCGATTCCACCAGAGCCCTCTCGTCAAGCGGCGACGCGGGAACCGCCGCAAGTGCCGACTCGCCCCCAGGATCTGAAGCAGTTCGAGCAGGACATCAATCATTTCATGCAGGACGCCGCCAAGCAGCGCGGCCGGGAAGCGCCATAACGGTGGCCGCCGCGCCGGTGATGACCGCGACCTGATCTTGCCATGGGTTCATCGTCATTTTCCGCGCTCAGCCCAACAGATAGCCGCCATCGACCGGCAGACAAGCGCCGGTGGTGTAACTGGCGGCCGGTGAAACCAGATACAACACCGCCCCGGCCATTTCTTCCGGCTGGGCGACTCGGTTGGCGGGAATGTGGCTGAGGGCCTGTTTCAAGATCGCCGGGTTCTTGATCAGCGCCGCGGCGAACTGGGTGTCGGTTGCGCCGGGCAACAAAGCATTGACGCGCACGCCCAGCGGCGCGCATTCCTTGGCGAACGCCTGGGTCATCGCAATCACCGCGGCCTTGGTGATCGAATAGATGCCTTGCAGGGGACCAGGAATCACCCCGTTGACCGAAGCAACGTTGACGATCGCTCCGCCGCCGCTCTGCGCCATCAACCGGGCGCCATGGGTCGACATGAAGAAATAACCGCGAATATTCACGTCTACGGTTTTCTGGAAAGCGTCCAGGTCGGTATCGACGATGGGGCCGAAGTAAGGATTGGCGGCGGCATTGTTGACCAGGATGTCGAGTCGGCCATGTCGTTCGGCTACGGTCTGGAAGAACGCGCCGATCTGGTCCATTTCGCCGATGTGGCAGCCGATGGCTTCGGCCGATCCACCCGCAGTCTGGATGGCGTCGACCACTTTCTGGCAATCGTCCGGCTTGCGGCTGGAAACGATCACATGCGCGCCTTGCGCGGCAAGCTGTTGGGCGATGGCTTGGCCGATGCCACGGCTGGCGCCGGTGACCGCGGCGATCTTGCCACGCAGATCGAAGGGGTTGGGAATCATCATCATCAATTTCCTTGCAGAGAATTTAGCGATAGGTGATGAGAGCAGGCCGGCGCTGCCGCTCCAGATGGGCCTGACTGTTCAGATAATCCAAACTCACCCGACCCGGCCGGTAGCGCAACCGGGTGACGCCACTGTTCACCAGTGTCCAGTTGAGTTCGAAGATCCGGGTATCGGGAATGGCCAGCACGCTTTGCAGCAGGGCACTGATGGCGCCACCAGAGGTGAATACCCACACCGCGTGGCTGGGGTCGGCCGTCGCCAACAACCGGTCGAGACCGGCCCGGCAGCGCTGGCGGAATGCTGGCCAGGATTCGCGGTAGTCAGCGTCCTGTTTGCCACCGACCCAACGGGCGACAGCCATGGTGAACATGCTCTGAAAGGCGCGGTGCGGATGAGCGGACTGCGCCAGAAAGCGGCCGAGTGCGCCCGGTTCGGCTAGATCCGGTCGGTAACGGATGACCACTTCATGGTGGTCGAATTCGTCGAAGCCGGCATCGACCAGCCAATCCTGGCTAGCCGGTCCCGCACCGTAGGCAGCCAGGCATTGTTCCGCGCTTTGG
>Ga0116180_1000654_pt1 | contig 31622 bp, 28 predicted proteins | sample AD_UKC073_MetaG_FD_89804 | JGI IMG/M metagenome (GOLD analysis project Ga0116180, IMG submission 89804) | Active sludge microbial communities of municipal wastewater-treating anaerobic digesters from USA - AD_UKC073_MetaG | ecosystem: Engineered > Bioreactor > Anaerobic > Digestate | place: USA... | reverse complement strand
CGGTGGCCTCCAGCCGTCCGCGATCGCGTCCAGCCAGCACCACCTGGTCATCCTCGGCGAGCATCGGCGACAGCAGTCGGGTGATCTCGCGCCCGGTATTGCCCGACGCCCCGAGCAAGACAATCCGCATGGCTCCTCCCGCATCTCGGCAACTCCACTTTCCTAGGGCCGACCTGCGCCGGCGTGCAGTTGGCAAAAGTCGACCTGGCCTGAGCCACCGTTGCGTCCACGATCCCGCGGCGCTGTGTGCAGAGCGATTGCTGGCAAGCTTGACCGGTGCTCACCGACTCCGCCATCGCCCAGCTGCGCGCCGACGTGCTCGCCGCCGACTACACCCTTGACGGGCTGACGGAGCGTCTGGGCTCAGCGGCAATCGCCGCGCTGGCCCGCAACACTTCGGTCGCCGCCGCCCGGGCGCTCGGCGACGCGACGGACCCCCAAGCGGACGCGATCCGGCTCTGGCTGCTGCAGCTACCCGTTCCGGCGCAGCGACTGGCGAACTGGACCAGCCTGCCCGCGCTGAAGGCAGCTGGGCTGGTCGTCGGAGACGCAGAGCTTCGCGCCACCATCGAACTCAAGCCACACGGCTCCGACCGCCGCGAGGGCTGGATCTGCTCCGACCACACCCCGCTCGATGAACGGGTTCCGCAGCCGCGTCCAGATTTCGTCCTGGGTGCCTCGCCGGCGTCCACCACGCTCACCCAACTCGTGCCGCCGCGCCGCTACCCGAGGGTGCTCGACCTCGGCACCGGCTGCGGTATCCAGGCGCTGCACCTGGACGCAGCCGAGATCGTCGCCACCGACCTGAACCCGCGGGCCCTCGAACTCGCCAGGATCGGACTCGGTCTCTCGAACGTCGAGGCCGAGCTGCGCCTCGGCTCGCTCTACGAGCCGGTCGCCGGTGAGCGGTTCGACCTGATCGTGACCAACCCGCCCTACGTGCTCAGCCCGCCGAGCGAGGCCAAGCTGGTCTACCGCGAGGGCGGATTCAGCGGCGACGGACTGATGCGAACCGTGGTCGCTCAGGCCGCCGACCACCTCACCGACGACGGACTGCTGATCGTGCTGGGTAACTGGGCGGTCACTGATCCCGAGCAGTGGGAGCAGCACCTCAAGGAGTGGATACCGGACGGCTGCGATGCCCTCGTGCTGCAGCGCGAACTGCTCGACCCCTACGAGTACATCGAGATCTGGCTCACCGACGCCGGCCTCCAAGGCACCGACGAGTATGCGTCCCGCTACGCCGAATGGCTGGACTACTTCGTGAGTCTGCGCATCGTGGGCGTTGGCATGGGCTGGATCGGCTTGGCCAAGTCGAAGTGTCCGGCGCCGGTCGTGCGGATCGAGGAATGGCCGCACGCCGTCCATCAGCCGGTCGGACAAGCCTTCAGTGACTTCTTCACGGCGATTCCGACCACCCAACTGACGGACGCCGAACTGCTCGCCACCTCGCTGCGGCTGCACCCCGGCGTGGTCCAGGAGACCATTGGGATGCCCGGCGCAGCGCACCCCCAGCACATCGTGCTGCGCCAGCAATTCGGCTTCGGACGCGCGGTCGAGGCCGGCACAGCGCTCGCCGCGATCGTGGGCGCGTGCGATGGTGATCTGCCACTCGGCGTCCTGATCGGCGCGGTCGCGGGCCTTCTCGACACCGATACCGTAGAGCTGGCCGCGGAAGTACTACCGCAACTGCGGCGGCTGGTGGCCGATGGCTTCGTAGTTGCGTGAGCGCCGGCGATCCTTCACAGGTTCTCACAGGATTGGTACAGCTTCCCCATTGAGTGACCGCGTTCACTGGAGGTCAGAAGAGAACGGAGTCCAAGACGATGGCAGAGCTTGACGATATTCGACCCGATGCCCCGCAGGGTGCGGACGCGACCGAGCCCACCCAGGTGCTCCCGAGTGTCCCGGTGCCCCCGCTGCCGGCTGCTTCGGCGCCGACATCCCCTTGGGCGCGCCCGGCGGACCTGAGTGGCAATTGGGCGGCGCCGGACGCAACCAAGCGCTTCGATGCGACCACCCCGAATGCGCCCGCAGCGGCCAATCCAACCACCCGGATCCCGAGTGCGGCGACCGGTCCGACCACACCGATCCCCACCACGCCCGGCGGCGGCCAGTACCCGACCGCGCAGCAGTATCCCGGCCAGGCGTACGGACAGCAGCCCTACTTCCGTCCGGGAGCTGGCCAGCAGCAGGCGGGTTACTACCAGCCCGGCTACTACGGGCAGCAGTACTCCCAGCAGCCCTACGGCCAGCAGGTTTACGGTCAGCAGCCCCACGGCCAGCAGCCTCACGGCCAGCAGGCTTACGGCCAGCAGGCTTACGGCCAGCAGGCTTACGGTCAGCAACCGGGCCATGCCCAGTACGGCCCGGGCTACCAGCAGGACGCCCAACGTCCGGCTCAGTCAGCGTACGGACAGAGTCCCTACGGGCCGAACGGCTACTACCAGCCGCAGCACACCACCACGCCGACGAAGAAGCGCTGGCCGATCGCAGTGCTTGCGATGCTGGCGGCATTCCTGCTGATCGCGTCCGGTTCGTTCTGGGCGGCCCGCCAGTTCGATGGTGCGCTGCCGTCATCGAGCCGCACCACGCAGCCAACGATCGAGCCGTACTACCCGCGCGATGAACCGTCCGAGGACCCTGCCCAGATCCAGCCGACCCAGCCCGAAGAGGAGACCGGCGGCTCGGCGACCAGCAACGGCGTCAGCGACGGGCAGGCAGCCGGCGTGGTGCTGATCGAAGCCGAAACCGCCTCCGGGCTCGCCGCGGGCACCGGCATGATTCTCACTGCGGACGGCCGGGTGCTCACCAATTACCACGTGGTCGCCGGATCGACGAAGCTGGCTGTCACCGACGCAGTGAGCGGAAACACCTACTCCGCCACCGTCGTCGGCTTCGACCAGACCAAGGACGTGGCCCTGCTGCAGTTGAAGGACGCCAGCGGGCTGAACACCGTCACGATCGACGACGACCCCGTTGACGTCGGCGATGCCGTGGCCGCAGTCGGCAACGCCAACGGTGGGGGAGAGTTGGTCAAGGCCCCCGGCGAGGTCACCGGCACAGATCAGGACCTCACCGTCTCGTCCGACTCGCCGTGGGGCAACACTGAGGACCTCACCGGCCTCATCGAGACCGACGCCGGTGCCGTCCCGGGCGATTCCGGCGGCCCGATGTTCGACGACGAGAACGAGGTGCTCGGCATGACCACCGCCGGCTCCACTCGCGAGGGCACCAGTTACGCCGTCCCGATCGCCACCGCCCTGGCCGTGGTGGAGCAGGTCGAATCCGGGAAGGACGCTGGCACCGTCCGCGTCGGCCCGGCCGGCTTCCTGGGCATCAAGGTGGCGGACGCCGACCAGCGCTCCGCCGGCAAGACCATCACCGAAGTGGTGGCGGACAGCCCGGCCGCGAAGGCCGGGGTCAAGGCCGGCAGCACCCTGACCCGGGTGGGCGACACCACGATCAAGGCCAGCACCAACCTGGCCACAGTGATCCGGGCGCTCGAACCGGGCCAGCAGGTGAGCATCGAGTGGACGGCTTCGAACGGCTCGCAGAAGGAGGCGACGGTCACCCTGGGCAGCAGTCCAGTCAACTGAGCAGTTGCGACCAGATCGGATCCGGGTTAGCCCGGTTCAGCCCGGATCCACCGATGGCTGTCGTCGCGAGCGGCACCTGATCGGCGCGGCCTGGTTGGCTTCGCGCGGTTGAACCCGACTTTGATGGCATTTGGGGCGGGTCTGTCCGGCTGTTCGAGGCGAAACCCGGTTTCGATGGCTTATGGGCTGCTGGTGAGGCTCGATATGCCATCCAAGTCGGGTCAGGCTCGCTCGCTACGAAGCCAGGTCTCCGAGATGCCATCCAAGTCGGGTTCGCCGCGATTCGGTGCCGGCAAACCCGAGGCCGCTGCGCGACTCCATCCGGGCGCCTGGCGTCGCCGGCCACGCTCAGTACGACCTGATCTGCCATCTCGTGGCTCGGCTGGCCAGGGCACCGGTCTGGTGCGGCCCTACCGATTCCACGGTTGGCCAGTGGTGCCTCCGACAACTGACTCGCCAGTTGAGGGACACATCACCAGCATCCGTGGCGAAGAACTAGAGTGAGCGATCGATCGTGTCCCCGAACGCCAGGAAGAAGCCAAGTGGCAACTGAGCACAAGTCCAGGCTCGTCATCGTCGAGTCCCCGACCAAGGCGGTCAGCCTGGCCAAGTTCCTCGGGTCGGGCTTCGTGGTCGAGTCCAGCCGCGGCCACGTCCGCGACCTGCCGACCGGTGCCGCCGAGGTGCCGGCGAAGTACAAGGGCGAGAAGTGGGCCCGCACCGGCGTCAACATCGCCGCCGACTTCGAGCCGCTGTACGTCGTCGCGGCCGACAAGAAGGGCACGATCCGCGACCTCAAGGCCAAGCTGAAGAACGCGGACGAACTCCTGCTCGCCACCGATGAGGACCGCGAGGGCGAGGCGATCGCCTGGCACCTGCTCGACGAGCTGAAGCCGAAGGTGCCGGTCAAGCGGATGGTGTTCCACGAGATTACGCCCGAGGCGATCCACGCCGCAGTCGAGAACACCCGCGAGCTCGACACCGACCTGGTGGACGCGCAGGAGACCCGGCGCATCCTCGACCGGCTTTACGGCTACGAAGTCTCGCCGGTGCTCTGGAAGAAGGTCATGCCGAAGCTGTCGGCGGGCCGCGTGCAGTCGGTCGCGACCCGTCTGGTCGTTGATCGCGAGCGCGAACGGATTGCGTTCCGCGCTGCCGCCTACGCCGATATCGAGGCGGTCCTGGACGCCGGTGTGGACGCTGATCCGCGCACCTTCACCGCCAAGCTCACCGCATTCGGATCGCGCCGGATCGCCCAGGGCCGCGACTTCGACTCGGTCGGCAAGCTCGCCGGCAAGGACCTGCTGCAGCTCGGCATCGATGCGGCGCAGCGCCTCGCGTCCGACCTTGCCAAGGCCGGTTTCTCGGTCGGCAGCGTGGAGGCGAAGGGCTACACCCGCAAGCCGTACGCGCCCTTCCGCACCACCACCCTGCAGCAGGAAGCTGGCCGCAAACTCGGCTTCACCGCGCAGCGCACGATGTCGGTGGCCCAGGAACTCTACGAACGCGGCTTCATCACCTATATGCGAACCGACTCGGTGACGCTCTCGAGCACTGCTATCGAAGCCGCGCGCGCCCAGGTCAAGGAGCTGTACGGCGGCAAGTACCTGCCCGCGCAGCCGCGGGTGTACGCGTCCAAGGTGAAGAGCGCGCAGGAGGCGCACGAAGCCATTCGCCCCGCTGGCGCGACGTTCCGCACGCCGCAGCAGACCGGCCTGCACGGTGACCAGTTCCGGCTCTACGAGTTGATTTGGAAGCGCACGATCGCGTCCCAGATGAAGGACGCCGAGGGCGAGACGGTCAGCGTCCGCATCGGCGCGACCCTGCCCGAGCGTGTGTCAGTGACCGACGCGGCCACCGGCGAGGTGGTCGATTCGGGCCGCGCGACCTTCAACGCGTCCGGTCGCACGATCACCTTCCTTGGCTTCCTGAAGGCCTACGTCGAGTCGGTCGACGACGATTCGTCCACCGACGACGCGCAGGCCCGGCTGCCGCAACTCGCGTCCGGGCAGCGCCTGGAAGCGGAGACGATCAGCGCGCAAGCCCACGAGACCAAGCCGCCGGCCCGCTACACCGAACCGTCCCTGGTGGCGAAGCTGGAGGAGTTGAACATCGGGCGTCCCTCGACGTATGCGGCGATCATCCGCACGATCACGTCGCGAGATTACGTGTTCAAGAAGGGTTCGGCGCTGGTGCCGACCTGGCTGGCGTTCGCGGTCACGCGGCTGCTGGAGGAGCACTTCGCGAAGCTGGTCGACTACGCGTTCACCGCAGAGATGGAACAGACCCTTGACGAGATCGCCGCCGGCGATGCCGCCCGGGTCGCGGTGCTCAAGGACTTCTACTTCGGCCCTGAAGGCTCGGCCCACGAGGGTCTGGAGAAGCTGGTCACCGAACTCGGCGAGATCGACGCGCGTAAGCTGTCTACCTTCAACCTCGGCGACGATGTGGACGTGCGGGTCGGACGCTACGGCACCTATGTCGAGGATTCCGAGGGGCATCGAGCCAACGTCGATCCCGACCTGGCGCCGGACGCACTGACGCTCGACTTCGCCCGTGAACTGCTGGCCAAGCCGGCCATCGAGGAGCGGACGATCGGCATCGACCCGGCCTCGGGTAACGCGATCGTCGCGAAGGACGGACGCTTCGGTCCGTACGTCACTGAAGTACTTCCCGAGGACGCGCCGAAGTCAGCGAAGCCGCGGACCGGATCGCTGTTCGCGTCCATGAGCACCGAGACTGTGACGTTGGAGCAGGCGCTGCAGTTGCTCAGCCTGCCGCGCCTGGTGGGCAAGGCCGCGGACGGTGAGGAGATCACCGCGCAGAACGGGCGCTACGGTCCCTACTTGAAGAAGGGGACGGACTCGCGCTCGCTGACCAGTGAAGACCAGATCTTCGAGATCACCCTCGCTGATGCGGAGGCGATCTACGCCCAGCCGAAGACCCGTGGACGGGCGGCCGCGGCGTCCGGGCCGTTGCGCGAACTGGGTGCCGACCCGGTTAGCGGCAAGCCGGTGGTGGTCAAGGACGGCCGATTTGGTCCGTATGTCACCGACGGCGAGTTCAACGCGACCCTGCGCCGCACCGATTCGGTCGAGGCCATGACGCTGGAGCGGGCCGCCGAACTGCTGGCCGAGAAGCGCGCAAAGGGACCGGCGCCGAAGCGCACCACCGCACGCCGCACCACGACCACCAAGAAGGCCACGACCACAAAGAAGCCGGCCACCAAGAAGACCACCACCACCACCAAGCCGGCCAAGTAGCCCGCCCGCTCCCTGGCAAGTTCGCTCCCGAAAGGGACGCTAGCTCCCGAATATTCGGGAGCGCGGGTCCCTTTCGGGAGCGAAGTTTCCGGAAGGCGGACGGGGGGAGAGGAGACACGATGGGCGAGGGAGTGTTCATCGTCTTCGAGGGCGGTGACGGCGTGGGCAAGTCGACCCAGGCGACGCTGCTGGCCGAGTGGGCGGCCGGGCAGGGACGCGAAGTCGTGGTCACCCTTGAGCCGGGCGGGACGGCGATCGGGCGGGTACTGCGGGACCTGGTGCTGAACCCGTCCTGGGGTGATGTCAGTCCGCGGGCCGAAGCCCTGATGTACGCCGCTGACAAGGCGCAACACGTCTACGAGGTGGTCAAGCCGGCGCTGGGCCGTGGTGCAGTGGTGATCAGCGACCGTTATGTCGGCTCGATGCTGGCCTACCAGGGCGCGGGTCGGGTGCTGTCCGTCGAGCGGGTCGAGCAGGTGGCGCGTTGGGCCACCGAAGACCTGCTGCCCGACCTCACCGTCCTGCTCGATCTCGACCCCGACCACGGGCTCGCGACGATCGCCGAGAAGGATCGCCTCGAAGGTGCCGGCACCGACCTGCACGTCCGGGCGCGGCAGTTCTTCCTGGATCTCGCCGCTCGGGACCCGGAGCACTATCTGGTGCTGCCCGCCAGAACGGGCATCGAAAGCATCGCTGCCGCCGTGCGCGAGCGGGTGGGCGAGCTGTTGTCGGTGCCGTCTGGCAAGCTGACGCCGTGAACTCGACGAGCACTTTCGCCGACGGGGTCTGGACCGAGCTGATCGGCCAGGATCGCGTGGTCGAAGTGCTGCAACGCGCCGTCCGTGGCGCCGGCGCGGACGGCAACCGGCACGCCATGACCCACGCCTGGCTGTTCACCGGTCCGCCGGGCTCGGGCCGCTCGAACGCAGCCAGAGCCTTCGCCGCTGCGCTGCAGTGCCAGTTCGGTGGCTGCGGTGACTGCAATACCTGCCTGACGGCGCTCAGCGGTGCGCACCCCGATGTCACCCTCGTGCGCACCGAGCAGCTGAGCATCGGTGTCGATGAGGTGCGCGACCTGGTACGACGCTCGGCGATGGCGCCGACGCTGGGCCGTTACCAGGTGCTGGTGGTCGAGGACGCGGACCGCATCACCGAGCGGGGCGCGGACGCCCTGCTGAAGAGCATCGAGGAGCCGGCTCCCCGAACCGTCTGGCTGCTGTGCGCACCCACGTCGAACGATGTCGTGGCGACGATCCGCTCCCGCTGTCGCCTGATGGAACTGAGCACTCCGAGCACCGCTGCCATCGCCGAACTGCTGCAGCGGAGGGACGGCGTCGAGCCGCAACTGGCTGGTTTCGCAGCGCGGGTCGCCCAGGGCCATATCGGACGCGCCCGCGCGCTGGCCCGCAGCGAGACCGCCCGCGCACGCCGAGCCGATGTGCTGGCGCTGCCGGGTCGGCTGACCTCCCTTGGCGCCTGCCTGAGCGCGGCGGCGAGCATGGTCGACGCCGCGACCGAGGAGGCTGCCGCGGTCACGTCCGAGCTGGACGCACGCGAGAAGGCCGAACTGAGCGAAGCGCTGGGGTTCGGCACTCGTGGCGCTCGGCCGCGGAACGCGCAGGCGGCGTTGCGGGAGCTGGAGGATCAGCAGAAGGCCCGCGCCAAGCGACTGCAGCGCGACGCGCTCGACCGCGTCCTCACCGAGCTCACCGCCTTCTACCGCGATGTCCTGGCGATCCAGACCGGCTCTGGGGCGGCGCTGATCAACGCCGAAATCGCGGACGCCATTGGCATCGCCGCCCGTCGCGGATCGGCCGAGGCCACGGTGGCAAGGCTGGACGCGATTCTGGCCTGCCGCACGGCACTGGAAACCAACGTTGCGCCGCTGCTGGCGATGGAGTCGCTGCTGCTGGCGCTGGCTGACTGGCACTGAACGCGAATCCGCCCGCTCGTGGCGGTCCGGGCATTGAAATGCGGGTTCTGGTGGTCGATCCCGGTCGGGAAACCCCCTTTTCGATGCCCGCAACCTGATCAGGGACTTCGCAGAGCGCGCCCTGCGCCGTGTCGCTCACGGCCGTCCGCGTCGACGGATGCAAGCATGGACACGAGAGTGTGCCCTTGTTGAGAGGACTTCCTGTGACCGAGCCGCGCGATTTCGAGCCCGTAGTCGATGCCGACGTGCCCGCACCGGACGCAACTCCGGTCAGCGACACCCCTGAACCTGAGCTGAGCACCTGGCGCCCGGTGCAGCCGGCCGAGCCCGCAGCCGTGGACGAGACGCCCGCCCAGCCCGAGGCATCCGCTCAGTTCGAGACTCCCGCTCAGGCGGAACCGTTCGCCGGGCCGGAACCGACGATCGAGGCCCCGGCAGTCGCGGAGCCGGTGCTGGAGTCCCAGCCGCCGGCGGCCCAACCTGAGGTGGTTCCTGCGCCACTGGATGAGCCCGAGTCGGTCTCGGTGCCCGAGCCCGAGCCGGTCGCCACGCCCGAGCCTGAGCCGGTCGCCACGCCCGAGCCTGAGTCGGCACCTGTTCCCGAGCCGGTAGCAGTCCCCGAACCAGCGCCGACGCAAGCTCGAACTCCCGAGCCGCAGCCCGTGGTGGCGCCCGAGCCCGAGTTGGTGATCGACAGCGAGCCGACCACCCAGGCGGAGACCGTGGCTATCGTGCCGGCCGAGCCGGAGACCGCAGAGACTGTGGCCATTCGTCCGGTTGCCGGGCCGCCGATGGTCGAACCGACGATCGCGCTGCCCAACGAACCGGCACCGACGGCAGCCGTGCCCACCGAGTCGATCTTCCGTCCGGTGAGCCCCTCGCAGGAGCCGACCACGGTCGAGCAACTGTCGGACGAGGAGGCCAAGCTGGCCGCCGAACGCGCCGCCCGCCGTGACGCCCGCGTGGCCGCGCTTGCCGCGACTGCGCCGATGGCGATCGCCGCACCGGCGCCGGTGATCGTCCACAAGCGCACCAACGACAAGTTCTGGGGTTCGCTCGGCCTGTTCCTGCTGCGACTGGTGGTGGCGGTGATCTTCGCGATTCGCGGGCTGAACATCGTCACCGACATCCCGGCCGCGCAGGCCACCTTCGCCAAGACGATCCTGCCGGAGCCGCAGCTCATGGCGATCGTAACCGGGGTCGCGTCCCTGCTGATCGCCCTGTCACTCGTGCTCGGACTGCTGACCCGTCTGGCCGGCCTGGGCATCGCGCTGATCGCCGGCGGGGTGCTGGCCTTCGTGTTGTGGGGGCCGTGGAGCCCGTTCGTCGCCGGTCAGCCGGGCTTCCTCGGTGAGTTCGAGTTGCTACTCGCCGCGGTCGGCCTGCTCTTCCTGCTGATCGGTGGGGGCGGCTGGAGCCTGGATCGCAGCTTCCGTGCCGGTCGCGAGCGGGACAAGGCCGAACGCAACGCTGCCAGTTAGCGAACCGCATAGTCGGGAACGCTTGCTGAGACTGTCGTCAGCTTGTCCTGATCACACTCGGACCAGGTTCTCAAGCCTTAGCCTTGCGCTATGCCCCGGGTATTGGCTGTCGCCTACGAGCCACTGGGTCGGCTCTACTACTTCGACCCCGGCGAGGAGCACGTCAGCTTCGGCCAGCAGGTGCTGGTGCCGTCCGGGGCCGGCGCTGAGGTGGCCACCTGCGTCTGGGGCCCGGTCACGCTGGAGTGGGACACCGAGCTACCCCGGCTGATCGGGATCGCCCAGCCGTCCGACCTCGATCGGGACGCCCGCAATCGGGCGAAGCGGGCCGAGATCGCTGCGGTCGCCCGGCGGCTGATCGCCCAGCACGATCTGGGCATGCGGGTGGTGGGCGTCGACTACGTCGATCGGAGCGAGGAGTTCGACCAACTGGCGGTGGTCTACTTCGAGGCTCCCGGACGGGTGGACTTCCGGGCCCTGATCCCAGATTTGGCGCGTGCGCTCAAAGCTCGGATCGATCTCCGCCAGGTCGGATCCCGGGACGCGGCGGCGATCCTGGGCGGCGTGGGCGCGTGCGGCCGGGAGTACTGCTGCGCCTCGATTGGGCTGCCAGAAGCCGTCATCTCGATGCGGCTCGCGCGGACGCAGGACCTGCCCGCGAACCCGGCGCAGCTCCTGGGAGGTTGTGGCCGCTTGATGTGTTGTCTCGCCTACGAGCATGACCTGTACCGCGAGTTCCGCGAGCGCGCTCCGGGACTGGGTGCCAGGGTGACCACCGCGGAGGGGCCCGGACGGGTGGTCGGACATGTGGTGCCGCTGGAAGCGGTGATGGTTCAGATCGGACACGAGCAGGTGCGCTGTCCGCTGGCCAGTATCGGCAGTCCAATGGATCCGCCACGACCCGCGAGGAAAGCGCCGCCCGGGTGAACCATGAAACCGGCGTTCGGGGGGTTTGGCTACCCTGAACGAGTGCCTTCTACGATCCGCCGCCTCGTCGTCATCGCGCTGGCGCTCGCGCTAGGCGCGTGCACGCCGACGCCGGCGCCGCCGTCCGCGCCGTCCGCGTCCGTGGTTCCGGAGAATGGGATTCGAATCTCGTCCGTCCCCGGTCCGGCGGTGGATCGTCCGCAGTTCGCCGCGACGCAGCCGGACGTCGAAGGCCTCGTGGATGGCCTGACCGGTGACGGGCTCTCGGGCTATCTCAAGCAGTCCGTGGAGTGGAGCCCGTGCGACGAGGACGAGTGCGCACGGATTCTCGCTCCGCTCGACTACGCGAACCCGGCCGCGGCCGCGGTCACCCTGTCGCTGCGTCGCCAGCCGGCCACGAAGAGCCCGCGGCTCGGCACCCTTTTCGTCAACCCGGGCGGGCCGGGCGCGTCCGGTACCGATCTGGCCGAGAGCTTCGACAATGACGGACTGGAGCAGTACGACATCCTCGGCTGGGATCCGCGAGGCACTGGCGCGTCCACCCCGGTGCAGTGCTTCAGCGACCGGCAGGCGGACGCCTTCAACAACCTGGACGGTTCACCCGACGACGAGGCCGAACGCGCTGCGCTGATCGAAGGGGTCTTCGATTTCGGCAAGTCGTGCTGGGAGCGCAGTGGGTCGTTGCTGGAGCACATCTCCACGATCGAGACCGTCCGCGACCTCGACCTTATGCGCGAGCTGGTGGGCGACGCGAAGTTGAGTTACCTGGGTTACTCCTACGGCACGCAGATCGGTGCGACCTACGCCGAACTCTTCGGCGAGTTCACCGGACGCCTGGTGCTGGACGCGGCGGTGAACATCACCGACACCGACGAGGTGATCCAGGCGATGGGCTTCGACTTGGCGCTGGGGAATTTCGCGTCCTGGTGCGCCAAGGAGGCGTGTGCGCTCGGTTCCAGCAAGGACGAGGTGCTCGATCTGATCACCGGCCTGCTGGACAAGCTGGATTCGGCGCCGCTGAAGGTGGGCGAGCGCAAACTCACCCAGACGCTGGCTGCCACCGGGATCGCGGCGCTGTTGTACGGCGGCAAGAGCACTTGGCCGACGTTGGCCGCGTCCGTGCTGGCGGCGACGAAGGGCCGCGGCGACGCGCTGCTGTGGGGCGCGGACTTCCTGAACTCGCGCGACGAGGACGGTACCCACGACCCGATGTTCTTCGCATTACCTGCGATCAGCTGTGCGGACGACTCCACCGAGCAGGGGGTGCTGGACGCCGACCGGCTATGGGCGGAGGACCAGCAGAAGGCCCCGATCTTCGGCAAGTATTTCGGCCCGCAGTACACCTGCGCGCTGTGGCCGGTGCGGCCGGCCCGTCGGCTGGATATCCGCGGCGCCAGCGCGCAGCCCCTGCTGGTGATCGGCGGGACGGGGGACAATGCGACCCCCTACCAGCAGGCCGTGGACATGGCCGACCAGCTCAAGTCGGCCACGCTGGTGACCTACGAGGGTGAGGGCCATGGCACCTTCGGCGGCAAGTCCGAGTGCGTCGACCGCATCGTGGTGAACTACCTGGTGAAAGGCACGATGCCCGCGGAAGGCGTCCGCTGCAGCTGACTTGTCGGCGTCCGAGCCCTCGGCTGGGGAGTCCTTCGGCTGGTCGAGCTTGTCGAGACCGCTTTCCGCCGCACTCAGTCCTAACGAACTCGACCATCCAGCAGGTCGTGGGACGCGTGGGGCGTCGTTTCGGCAGCTTGGGCGGCTTGCCCCTATAGTTGTGCCTCGGCTGAAAAGCCTCGCCACCTTAGCTCAGTCGGTAGAGCGACGCTCTCGTAAAGCGTAGGTCGCGGGTTCGATTCCCGCAGGTGGCTCCGTCGTCGTGGGGAGTAAGCCCTGCAACCAATGGCCCAGCTCTCCCGGTGGGCCTCCAGATGTGGTGAGGTATGCGTTGGCTGAACCGAACGCTGCGCCGATGACCGGCACTGGCACCACTGAGCACGTCTCCGCGCTCGCCCCATTCGGCAACCGGGCGTTCAAGTGGCTCTGGATTGGTGTGGTGATCAGCAGCGTCGGCGCGTGGGCGCAGATGGTCGGGGCGCAGTGGTTGTTCATCAGCGACCCGAACGCCGCTACGATCGTCGCACTCGTCCAGACTGCGTCCGTGCTGCCGATGCTGCTCTTCGGACTCGCCGCAGGGGCGCTGGCCGACGCGTTCGATCGGCGCCGGCTGCTGCTCTTCGTCCAGCTCTACTCGGGCACTGTCGCGATCATCCTCGCCGTGCTCACCTGGCTCGACCGGATGCCCCCGCTGCTCCTGCTCGCCTTCACCTTCCTGATCGGCGCCGGCACCGCCATGCAGGTGCCCACCTGGCAGCCGCTGATCACCGAGCTGGTGCCGCGCTCCCAGATCGCGCAGGCCACCCGCCTCGACATGGTCAGCGTCAACGTCGCGCGGGCGGTTGGCCCGGCGATAGCCGGGCTCATCATCGCGGCTTGGGGCGTCCCGCTGGTCTTCCTGCTCACCGCGGTCAGCGCCCTGTTCCTGATCGGCGCATTGCTGGCCTGGCGACGTCCGGACGAGTCCCCGCGCGCCCGCGAGCGCTTCCTGCCGGCCCTTCGCGCCGGCGGACGCTACGTGCGGCACGAGCCGGTAGTGCGGCTGATCCTGGGTCGGCTCGCCGTGTTCGTGATCCCCGGCACGGCCATGTGGACGCTGCTGCCGCTGATCGCGAATCGCCAGCTCGGCCTCGGTGCGAGCGGTTACGGCCTGCTGTTCGCCTTCCTCGGCTTGGGCGCGGTTGCTGCGGCGCTGTCGCTCGGACGGGTTACCAAGCACTTCTCCGGTAACCAGGTGCTCAGTTGGAGCGCCGTCCTGTTCGCTGGCGCCTTCGCGCTCACGATGGTCGTTCCGGGACTGTTCGCTGCGGTCCCGTTACTGGCGATCCTCGGCTTCACCTGGACGGCAACCATCTCCACCTTGAACGCCGAGCTCCAGCTCTACCTGCCCGGGTGGGTGCGCGCCCGGGCCCTCGCGGTCTACCTGATGGTCTTCGCCGGTGTGCAGGCCGTCGCGGCCCCGGTCTGGGGACTGGTCGCGCAGCATGTGAGCCTGTCCGCCGCGGTCTGGGCGGCGGCCGCACTACTGGCTGCGGGGGGCCTCGCCGGCTTGGCCTGGCACTTCCCGGAGAGCTCCCAGCTGGACCGGTCGCCGCTGGTCTACTGGGGTGATGCCCAGGTGCTCTACTCGCCCGAGCCGGACGCTGGGCCGGTGCAGGTGATGGTCGAGTACGTCGTGCCTTCCGACCGGGTGGCCGACTGGCGGGCCGCGATGGAGGACCTGCGGCGCTCGCGGATGCGCAGTGGTGCGATGCGCTGGGAGCTCTACCGGGTAGGGGAGCGCGCTGACACCTACCTGGAGATCTTCGCGGTGCCGTCCTGGCAGGAACACCTGCACCAGCACGAGCAGCGACTCACCGCTCAGGACCAGGAGATCGAGCTGCGGGCCTTCGGCTTCGCGACCAACCCGCCGATCGGAACCCACCTGTTGCCGCCGCCGGACGGCCCGGACGAGGACATCGGCTCAACGGGGCAGGCGGGCGGCAAATGATACCCTTGGGGGTATAACTCTTGAGGGGATTCTGGCATGGCAACGACTGAACTGACGGCGGCGGTTTTCGAGCAGACGATCGCTGAGAACGACATCGTACTGGTCGACTTCTGGGCAGCCTGGTGTGGCCCGTGTCGCATGTTCGCCCCCGTATTCGAGGCCGCTTCCGAGCAGCACCCTGACCTGGTCTTCGGCAAGGTCGACACCGAGGCCGAACGTGACCTGGCGGCCGCAGCGAGGATCATGTCGATCCCGACGCTGATGGTCTTCCGCGAAGGCATTCTGGTCTACGCCCAGCCTGGGGCCATGCCCGCGCCGGCGCTGGAGGAGCTGATCAGTGCCGTCCGCGCGGCCGACATGGACGCGGTACGCGCCGAACTCGATGAGCAAAACTCGGAAGCCAGCAATGCCTGAAGAACCGATCCATGCCGGTACAGTGGAATCCACTGAACGGGTGGAAGGCAATTTCGTAATGCAGCTCGAAGAAAGCGATCTGGTTGGAGTGCTCAAGCGGCTTAAGCGAGCTCAGGGCCAAATCGGCGGTATCATTCGAATGATTGAGGAAGGCCGCGATTGCAAGGAGGTCGTCACCCAGCTCGCCGCCGTGTCGAAGGCGCTCGATCGGGCTGGGTTCGCGGTCATCGCGGTCGGGCTGCGGCAGTGCATCACCGCCGATCCGGAAGGCACCGGAGTCGACACTTCGTCCCTGGAAAAGCTGTTCCTCTCCCTGGCCTAATCGTCAAGCGAACCGGCGTCCGGTTTTAATTGAGAAGCGGCGCCGGCGATTTGCTTTCGATTGCGGTGTCGACTAGCGTACGCCCCTGACTTTTCGGGGTCGCCAGACTTGCATTTAGCGGACGGCCCGATAAGCGCCGTCCGCTAAATGCATTTAATCAGTGGTGGCCCTTCGCAACCATCCGCATGATCCGCAGGTCAAAGGCGATGAAGCGCAGGAACTGACCGAGCAGGTTCTGCCGGCCGCGCAGCGTCTTCGCGGTCGGCAGCGGCGACTTGGACAGATCGGCGACCGGCTCGGGAGCGGGCAGGTTCGACTCAGTCATGATCACTCCGGAATCATTTGCCAGCCCGGCAGGGCCTTGGCCTTGTAGAGGAACAGGTAGTGGAGCATCAGCTTCACCCAGTGGCCGTGCAGGCCGAGTTCGCCGCGGGTCTCCTTCTCGTCCCGGCCGGTGGCGAAGCGTTGGTAGTCAGGCACCACTGGCAGCATCGTCATCGCGGCAGCCGAGCCCTTGGTCAACCCCGTCCCTGCGGACGCGACGCAGGCTGCGCCCATCCGCGCCATCGACGCGGTGTGCGCCGGGGCGTCCGCGCCGTGCCGGATGCGGTCGGCGATCGTCTTGGCGACGGTCTTGCCCATTACGCCGGATGGCATGCCGGTGCGTGGCGGCGAGGGCGCGATCATCGTCCCGTTCGGGGTCTTCAGCGGCTTCGAGATCTGGTGCGGCGGTGCGAACGCAATCCCGACCGCCCACAGGTTGTCGTACCCGGGAGCGGCGTAGGTGGTCGGCCAGTCCTCGGCGCGCCATTCCGCATAGGGCTTGGCGGTGTAGTCGGCGTCCACCTTCATGAAGCCGCTGGGTGCGAAGAGTTCGCTGGTGATGTCGCTGCCATCGGGTGCGTAGGCCTTCAGTGGCACCCCGCCGAACGGCGGGATGAGCATCGCGAAGTCGAAGTCGAGAGTGTACGTGGCGCCGTCCAGGGTCTCGTAGTGGATCAGCCTGGCCTCCACCTTCTGCACGTGCGCACCGAGGATGACCTCGACGCCGCGTTCGCGGAACAGAGAACCCGTCCACAGTTCGCTGGTGGTCTGGAAACCCTGCTGGTCGAAGACCATCCCGTCGACGCCGAAGTCGCCCAGCGCTGCCTCGTTGGTCAGGTAGACCACGCGGGCCAGGTCGCGGACGCCGGCTTCGCGCAACTCGTGGTCGACGTTGAAGACGTACTCGAACGCCGCTCCCTCGCAGGTGCAGGTGCCGTGACCCATGCCCACCACGAGGGTCTGCGGCTTGCCGCTCTTGAGCACCGCGATCACTTCGCGCAGCTTCTCGGCCGCCTCCATGGCGTGGTCGGCAGTGCAGACCGACACCGTGTGTCCGTCCGGTCCCATGCCCTCGGTGGCTTCGAAGCGGAGCTTCGGACCGGTGGCGTTGATCAGGTAGTCGTAGCGCAACTGGTCGGCCTGACCGGACTTTTCCTTCGACGTGTACTCGATGTCCACCGCGCCACGGCCGTCGTGCGTGTCGCCGGCAGGGCGGATCGCTACTGCCTTCGCCTGGCGGAACTGGATGCCCTTTCGCTGGTAGACCGGCGCGAGCGGGAAGACGACGTCCTTCTTGCTCATCTCGCCGACGCCCACCCAGATGTTGGACGGGATCCAGTTCCACTGCGAGTTCGGCGAAACCACGGTGATGGTGTGGTTGCGACCGAGCATTCTGCGTAGGTGCAGGGCGGCGGTGTGGCCGGACACTCCGGCTCCTAGGATGACTACCTCTGCCATTGGTGCTCCTTCTGCGGCTGCGTTGCCGACTACTTCAGCCTATACGGGTTGGGGTATCGACACGGGCTTCTTCAGAAGTTTCAGTGGCTGATGCGGACGCCTCGATCTGAACGCCAGCCTTAGCGCTCGAGCGCCAGCACCAGTGGCTAGGGCTCGATGCTTGCGGCTAGCGCTCGGCGCCGCCCGGCTAAGTCTTCCAGTTCAATGACTCCGTGGGGTCCGGCTTGAGGCATGCTTGGACGACGGAATAGGAGTTCAGATGCGTCGAGTGCTGATGATGTTGGTGGCGGTCCTGGTGGCGCCGCTGGTCGCATGCGCGAGCAGCGCAACGCCGAGCGCTGCGGCCGCCCTGATGGTCGAGAGCCCATGGGTGCGCACCACCACGGGCGCCAAGGATCCGTCCATGACCGCCGCGTTCCTGACGGTTGTCAATCCGGGCGCGGCCGATGTGCGGTTGGTCTCGGCTGACTGCGCGGACGCCGGCATGGTGCAAATTCACGAGATGGTGAAGTCGGGCGACAAGATGATGATGCAGGAGGCCAAGGACGGCGCGTTGGTGCCGGCCGGCGGTCATCTGCACCTGACCCCAGGCGGCTACCACGTCATGCTGATGCGACTGTCGCGCGAGTTCGCGGTCGGCGATTCGGTGAACCTCACCCTGCACTTCTCGGACGGGAGTTCGCTGCCGGTCACGGCACCGGTGAAGGACTTCGTCGAGGAGGAGGATCATTACCACAGCCCGTCCCCGACCCCATCGAGCTGATGACCGAGCAATCCTCCGAGCCTTCCGGGGTCGACCGGCGACACCTGTTCGGCTACGCCGGGGCGGCAGGTGTTGGTGCGCTCGCGGGTTTCGGTGGCGGACGTGCGTCCGCCCCTGCGCCGAGCGTGCCGGTGGCGGTGACCCGGCAGACCTATTCGCCGCACGACGTCCACCAGGCCGGCATCGTGACCCGCACGCCGGCGTTCACCCAATTGGTGTCGTTCCGGCTGCTGCAGCCGTCGGTGGACTCGCTGCAGAAGCTGCTCAAACTGTGGAGCGGCGACATTCCTCCGCTGATGGCCGGCAAGCCGGTTCCGGCCGATCCCACGCCTGAGCTAGCGCAGGCGGGGGTGTCGCTTTCGGTGACCGTCGGGCTCGGTCCGCGGGTGTTCTCCCTCCCCGGGCTGGAGCGCAAGCGCCCGGACGGGTTCGTGGAGATTCCGGCCATGCAGCACGACCGGCTCCAGGAGCGCTGGAACGGCGGCGATGTGCTGGCGATCGTCGCCGCGGACGACGCCACGACGGTTGACTACGCGGCACGGCGGTTGACCCGGGACGCAGCGAGCTTTGCCGAAGTGGCGTGGGTTCAGTCCGGCTCCTGGCGGGGAGTGGACGCGTCCGGCGCGCCGGTGACCGGACGCAACCTGTTCGGCCAGGTGGACGGTTCGGGGAATCCAGCTGGAGAGTTGCTGGACGCGACCGTCTGGGCCACCGACCCGCTGCCCTGGTTCGTGGGCGGGACGACGCTGGTGGTTCGGCGGATCGAGATGGACCTCGACTTCTGGGATCGCACCACTCGCGAGCGTCAGGAGAAGGTGATCGGCCGGCGCCTGGACAACGGCGCCCCGCTGACCGGGCAGCACGAGACCGACGCCCTCGACCTGGTGGCGACGGACGCCGATGGCCGTCCGGTGATCCCCGTGGACGCGCACGCGCGCCGCTCCCACCCGGACGAGAACGACAATCGCCGGATCGCCAGGCGTGGCGTCAACTACACCCACACCGAGGTGGTCGACGGCCGCCCGGTGACCAGCGCCGGACTGGTCTTCCAATCCTTCCAGGCGAACATCGCCCAGCAGTTCGTCCCGATCCAGAACCGCCTGGACTCAGGCGACGCTCTGAACGACTGGACCCACGCCATCGGATCCGCCGTATTCGCGATCCCAGGCGGCTTCCCCGAGGGTGACTGGATCGCCCGCGCCCTGTTCGAGTAACCCCAACGGTCCGGCCTCGGCACCCGATCGGCAAGACCGCTCAGGGCGTGTGGGCGAGGAAGAGGCGGGCGTCCACCAGTTCGGACCAGCTGCCCTGGAACTCCAGACCGACCAGCGTGGCCGGGGGGTAGTTGTACTGAATCCGGTCCAAGGCGGCTGGGTCGGAGGTTTCCGGATCAGCCAGGCCCGCCGCCAGACCGGGAATCCCGGGTGCGTGAGCCACGATCAGCACCGTCCGCACCAGGTCGGATACGCCGGCCACCTCGGCAAGCAACTGCCGGACGCCACAGTTGTAGAGCCGATCGAGGTGCCGGATCGGCGCCGGTATTTTCAGCAGTTCGGCGGTCTGTCGCGCCCGGATCGCCGTCGAGCAGAGCACCAACTCCACCGGCTGGCTCGCCAGCTTCTCACCGACCGCTCGCGCCTGCGTCCGTCCGCGCGCAGACAACTCGCGGCTGGCGTCGCGCCAATCCGGACCGACGCTCAGGGCCTCGGCATGGCGCAACAAATAGAGCCGGTGAGCCTTCGGTTCGCCGCGAGTCGCCATTCAGTCGCCAGGGAGGATCACTCCCGGGTGAACTCGTTCTCATACGAGGTGCCGCGAGCGCGTGCCCAGCTGGCCCTGATCTCGACCTCGGCCTCGGCGTGGCCCACCCACACGGCGCCTTCGACCGACTTCCCCGGTTCGAGGTCCTTGTAGACGCTGAAGAAGTGCTCGATCTCGAGCAGCGTCAGGCTTGGCAGGTCGGTGAGTTCCTTGATGCTGGACTGGCGCTGGTCGGCCACCGGGATGCACAGCACCTTGTCGTCGCCGCCCATCTCGTCCTTCATCCGGAACATCCCGATTGCGCGGCACTCGATGAGCGCGCCGGGGAACGTCGCCTCCGGCAGCAGCACCATCGCGTCCAGCGGATCGCCGTCCTGGCCGAGGGTGCCCTCAATGAACCCGTAGTCATTGGGGTATTGGGTGGACGTGAACAGCGTCCGGTCGAGCCGGATCCGGCCGGTGTGGTGATCCATCTCGTACTTGTTCTTCGTGCCCTTGGGGATCTCCACAGTGACATCGAAATGCAGGCTGGGTTGGATCTTCGGACGGGCGAAAGAAGGGCGATCCACGGTCATCTGAGCCTCTCTGTCATGATTGGTACTCGATGTGTGAGCCGAGCCTATCGTTAGCCGCTGCCCGAGCAAGGTGGCGCTCCTCGGCCGGTGGGTCCGCCGGGCCGCTCCGGATCGTCGCCGCGTGTCTGGCCGCGCTGCTTTTCGCCGGCTGTTCGACCCAGGCGTTCAACCCCAACGAGGTGCTGCCGTCCGCGGTCGTACCAGTGCCAAGCGCGGACGCGTCCCCGACCACACCGGTTGCGCCCCAGCCCACGCTGATCCCGATCCCCGAGAAGTTGTCGGTGCAGCTGAAGAAGGTTTCGCGCAGTGGCATCGGGGCCGGCGGCGTGGCCGTGCTCGCTGACAACGGCTCGATGCTGACCAGCCGCAGCCCCGACAAGGCCGTGGCACCGGCGTCCACGATGAAAGTTCTGACCAGCCTTGCTGCCGTCGATCTGCTCGGCGCCGACCACACCTTCACCACCAAGGTCGTGGACGCAGGTTCAGGACGGATCGTTCTGGTCGGCGGCGGCGACCCGCTGCTCACGATCAAGCCGTCCAAGTCGGTCAACAAGCCCGCTTCGCTGACCGCACTGGCCCAGGCGACCGCTGTGGCGCTGACCGCGTCCGGGGTCGCGAAGGTCAGTCTGGGCTACGACGCGTCGCTGTTCAGCGGCGCCGGGTACAGCCCCAAGTGGAAATCCACCTGGCGCAGCTACACCGCTCGGGTGAGCTCGCTGGTGGTCGGCTCGGGCATGGCGAACAAGTGGCAGGCTGCGCCCGATCCTGCACTGGCTACGGCAAAGGCCTTCGCTGCCAAGCTCAAGGCTGCGGGTATCGCGGTGAAATTGGCCGGTGCGGCGAAGGCGCCAGCGGACGCGTCCGAGCTGGCCAGTGTGCAGTCGGCACCGCTGAGCCGGATCGTCGCGCGCACCCTGCAGCTCAGCGACAACCTCGCCGCAGACATGCTGGCGCGCCACGTCGCGCTCGCGTCCGGGCAGCCTGCGACCTTCGCCGGCGGCGCCACGGCGACCCGGCAGTGGCTGAGCGGCCACGGACTCTGGGCCGACGGCATGCGGCTCTACGACGGCAGTGGCCTGGCCCGCGACGCCCGCGTGACCCCATCGGTGTTGGCGCACGCCGTTCAGCTCTCGCTGAACACGGAGCGGCTCGCGGCGGTGGCGCAGGGGCTGCCGGTGGCCGGCCAGAACGGCACGCTCAAGGACCGCTTCAACGACAAGTCGGAGAAGGCCGGCCGCGGCAACGTGCACGCCAAGACCGGGACGCTTCGTGGAATCGCCGCGCTGGCCGGCTACCTGACCACAGCGGACGGCGCCCGGCTCGCGTTCGCGCTGATGGCCACCAACACCGTCGGCCAGACCACGGCCTACAACTGGCTGGACCGCACGGCCGCGGCGATGGTGCGTTGCGGCTGCAGCTGACCTTGCCCTAGGGCAGGAGGACGGTCAGCTTCACCAGGTTGTGATCGGACGGGATCACGCCGGAGAAGTTGCCGGCGGCGTCCAGATCGACCACCGTCTTCCACTCCAGCGCGGTGATGCTGCGGCTCGATAGCAGGATGTAGTCCATGTACGAGCCGATTTCGTAACCGGACAGCGTCTTCGGTGCCGGCAGGTAATCGTTGAGGCTGCTGTACTGGGCGTTGACCAGGCTTTGCGCGAAGACCGAGTCGTTGCGGCTCTTGAGTCGATAGGTGTTGCCGAGCGGGTCGGCGTAGCCGGCGTCGATGAACGCTTGGTGGGCGGAATTCGTCGCTTCGTTGTCGTTGAGGTCAGTGAACTTGGTGGTAGCCAGATCGCCGACCATGACCACCGGTAGCCGCGCGGTGTTCTCCTCGGCGATCTCGGTCAGGATCAAGCTTGCCTGCCCGGCGCGCAACGCCTCGGATCGTCGGATGCCTTCGGCGTCGTCGTCCTTGGCGTCGAGCGGCTCCAGGTGGGTGCTGACGAAGAAGAAGCTGCGGCTGGTGACGCGATCGGTCAGCTGAGCCCAGGTGACGTGCCGGGCCGAACCGCTCCGGTCGGTCCGGTCGTCCAGCGAACGCGAGCCTTGCCGATCCAGCGCCAGCCGGCTGGTGTTGAAGATGATCCGGTCGCTCTGGCCAGCGCCGTTGGGGCACTTGGCGTAAGCCGGGCCGTCGCAGTACTCCGCGGTATTGGTCAGGGCGTACGTCCCGCCGAGCTCGTTCATCAGGTTGGTCAGGTCCTGGAACTGAGCGACCCCAGTGGGCACCTGCCTGGCCGATGCGGACGCCTCCTGGACGCCAACCACATCGATGCCCTCCCGCAGGAGTTGTCCCGCGACCGCGCTGCGCCGCTCGGCCCACGGACGCATGGTGGCCGTCGGGGTTGTCGTGGCGGTGGCGACGGTGACGTTGAAGCTGGCCACCGCGAGCTGCTGGGTGCCGCCGGTGACCAGCGGCGGGGCGGCGGGCGCGGTGCCGTACAGGTAGCGGGCGCCGGCTGAGGTGCCGTAGCGTCCGACGACCTTCACCTCCGCGTACCCGTTCGGCCGGGCGGGCACCACCACGGTCAGCTTCTTCGACGACTTGACCTTCAGCTTCTTGCCCTTGACCCCACCGAAGAGCACCTTGCTGACCTTCGTGAATCCCGACCCCTTGATCGTGATCCGCTTCCCGCCCTTCACTGGGCCGGCGGTCGTGCTCAGCGATGCGATCGCCGGAGGTGCGATGAAGGTGAACCGGGAGCGCTTGCCGGTCTTGGAGCGTCCGGACGCGGTCTGCACCCGCACGTCCGTCCGTCCCGCGGCGCTGGCCGGTGTGGTTGCGACCAGCTTCTTCGAGGATACGAAGCGCACTGAGGTGGCCGGCGTCGACCCGAACGTCACCACGGCATCAGCGGTGAAGTTCTTCCCGCGGATCACGACGCTGGTGCCGCCGGCAGTGGGGCCGGTTTTCACCGACAGCTTGGTCACCTTCGGGGCGGCGGACGCCGCCGCGTCCGTGGTTGACGGAACCAGGCCGAGGCCGAGCAGGACGGTAAGGAGAACAGCGGCGAGCCGCTGCAGCTGGGGGTGCATGCCCGCATTCTGGCAGAAGGCCGCTGCGGCGGCAGGCTATGGAATTCATTGGCTCAGCCGCAGCGGCTCGGAAAACAGACCACAAGTAGGGTTGACGCCATGGAGCACATCCCCGAGGTCGACTGGGCGTTGGCGGCCCGCACTGGACGAGCGCTGGTGCACCCGGGTCCTGAACTCAGCCGGACGGAGGTCGCGGCCGTGGTCGCCGAACTGCGGCAGGCTGCAGCCACCGCGACCGGGCACATCGCCGAGGTCACCCAGCTCGACCGGCCGGCTCCGGCTGAAGTCCTGGTGGTCGATCGGGCCAGCTGGCTCGCTGCGGTGACCCAGTCCGCCCAGGCCATGCTGGCCGGCGTGGGTGCCGAAACCGCTGCTGAGAAGCGCTCCTTGCCGGCGCAGGTGAGCTCGAAGGCGCTCGGGGTGCAGGCCGCCGGCGTGTTCGCCCTGGTCGCCAACCGCATCCTCGGGCAGTTCGACCCGTTCGTCAGCCCGTCCCGGTTGCTGCTGGTCGCCCCCAACATCGTCTCCGTCGAGCGTCAGCTCGCCGCGGTGCCGAGCGACTTCCGGCTGTGGGTGTGCCTGCACGAAGAGACGCACCGCTTCCAGTTCGGGCACGCGTCGTGGCTCAAGGGTCACCTGCTCGGGTTGCTCGGCGAACTCGTGGACGGCGACGAACTGCGCTTCGGCTGGCCTGACGGCAAGAACGGGATCCGCGGCCTGATCGGAACGCCCGAACAGAAGCAGGCGTTCGAGCAGGTCACCGCGTTGATGTCGTTGATGGAGGGCCACGCTGACGTGATGATGGACCGTGTCGGCGCGGAAGTGGTGCCGAGCTACGAGTCGATCCGCAAGTCGTTCGAGGCGCGCAGGAACGCGGGCGGCTGGGGAGCCTGGCTGCGCAAACTGCTCGGCCTGGACCTCAAACGCGCGCAATACCGGGACGGAGCGAAGTTCTGCCGCGAGGTGATCGCGTCCGCTGACGTGGCGACGTTGAACCGCGCCTTCGAGGCGCCTGGACTGTTGCCATCGTTGGCGGAGATCCACGATCCGCAGCGGTGGCTGCATCGGCTCTGATGGCAAAGCGCGCTCTCGGCCCGGCCACCCAGCAGGTCGTTGCTGCGGTTGAGGCGGTAGCCGACGCACCGATCTTGGTGGCGTGCTCGGGCGGGCCGGATTCACTGGCGCTGGCGGCGGCCGCCGCAATCGTCGGACGGCGGCGCGGGCTGCCGGTGCGCGCGGTGACCGTCGACCATGGGCTGCAGCCCGGTTCGGCAGCGGTGGCTGAGTTGGTGGTTGCCCGGCTCGCTGCCCTCGGGTTGGCGGCCACGGTGCTGGCGGTGGATGTTGTCGCTGCCGGGCTGGGCATGGAAGCGGCAGCTCGAGAAGCCCGCTACGCGGCCCTCGCTTGCGAGGCCGAGCCCGACGAGGACGTGCTCCTGGGCCACACGCTTGACGACCAGGCCGAAACCGTCCTGCTCGGCCTGGCTCGCGGCTCCGGCGCGCGAACGCTGGCCGGCATGGCGTCACGTCGCGGACGCTTCGTCCGGCCGCTGCTGGGGGTGCGTTCCGTCACGACGCGCGCAGCCTGCGCCGAGCTCGGGCTGGAACCCTGGCATGACCCGCACAACTCGGACGAGCGCTTCGCCCGCGTCCGCGCCCGCCGCTCAGTGATGGCGGTTCTCGAATCCGAGCTGGGGCCTGGCATCGCCGAAGCGCTGGCCCGCACCGCTGAACTGGCCAGGGCGGACGCCGATCTGCTCGACGAGCTGGCCGCGCGCGAACTTGCGTCCCAATCCGACGGTGATGGGCTGGATTGTGCCTGGCTGGAGTCCCTGCCGGACGCGATCGCGAATCGCGTCCTGCTGGCCTGGCTGCGAGGTTCCGGAGGCAATGACTTGTCGGCTGCGCACCTCGCGTCCGTGCGCGGGCTGGTGCACTCCTGGCGTGGCCAGCGATGGGTGGAGGTGCCCGGCCTGCGAGTGGCGCGGACGGGTGGTCGGCTGGTTGTCCGCGATCCGTTGGCTGGGGTCGCCGCGGAGCCGTTGGGGTAGGTTTCATCCGTGGACGCAGCAGACATCAGTGCCGATCTCGCCGAGATCCTCTATTCGAAGGCTGACATCGCGAACCGGCTGGCTGAGGTGGCTGCCGAGATCGATCGCGACTACGCCGGGCTGAACCCGCTGCTGGTCGGCGTGCTCAACGGCGCGGTGATGGTGATGGCCGACCTGTCCCGTGCGCTGCACATCGACTGCGCGATGGACTGGATGGCGGTCTCGTCCTACGGCATGGGCACCCAGTCGTCCGGGGTGGTGCGGATCCTGAAGGACCTCTCTACCGACCTGGTCGGACGCCACGTGCTGGTCGTCGAGGACATCATCGACACCGGGCTCACGCTCACCTACCTGATGCAGAACCTTGCCTCGCGCGGTCCGGCCAGCTTGGAGATCATGGCGATGTTCCGCAAGCCGGACGCCATGAAGATCGAGGTGGACGTCAAGTACATCGGCTTCGACCTGCCCAACCAGTTCGTGGTCGGGTACGGCCTTGACTACGCCGGCCGCTATCGCAACCTGAACGACGTGGGCATCCTGGCCCCGCACGTCTACAGCTGACCCCACCTCTCCGCAAACTGGACAGTCCTGGCCCGTCCTGGGCCGCATCCGTCCAGTTTCTGCTGATTGGCCGCCACACCGTCGTCCCGTTCCCGCTCCACCGTCATCCCGGCGTAGGCCGGGATCTCTCCGCGATCGGTGGGTTGGGACTGCGTGGACGGTTCGGCGGCTGCCGGGTTGCGAGCGGGCGCTGCGCGCTCAGGTTGCCCGCTTCGGTATCGTCCTAGTTGCGCAACGCGAAGCTGACGAAGGCAGGCAATGAAACCAAACCGGTTTTTCCGATCTCCCATCCTCTGGATCGTGCTCGGCTTCCTGGCCATCGCGCTGATCTTCGAGGCCGTCGGGAACGTCGGCGGCTACACCGAGAAGCCCACCTCCGAGGTGGTCACGATGATCAACGGAAACGAGCCGCTGGCTGAGGTGCTGCTGACCGACGGCGAGCAGACGATCAAGATCACCACCAAAGAGACGCCGGCGCGGAAGTTCCGCTCCTACTGGGTGGGAAACCAGAGCCAGGACATCATCGAGCGTCTGAACGCCCGGGTGGCCGCCGGGACCCTCGACAAGTGGGGTGGCGAGCCGGCGCAGCCGAACTACTGGAGCACTTTCCTGTTCACGGTGCTGCCGTTCCTGGTGATCGGCTTCCTGTTCTTCTTCATGTTCAACAACATCCAGGGCGGCGGCAACCGCGTCATGGGCTTCGGCAAGTCGAAGGCCAAGCTGGCGAGTAAGGACACGCCCAAGACCACGTTCAGCGATGTCGCCGGTTGTGAGGAGGCGATCGAGGAGCTCCAGGAGATCCGCGAGTTCCTCTCCGAGCCGGCCAAGTTCACCGCCGTCGGGGCGAAGATCCCTAAGGGCGTGCTGCTCTACGGCCCTCCCGGCACCGGCAAGACGCTGCTGGCCCGCGCGGTCGCCGGCGAGGCCGGGGTGCCGTTCTTCTCGATTTCCGGCTCCGACTTCGTGGAGATGTTCGTCGGCGTGGGCGCTTCCCGCGTCCGCGACCTGTTCGAGCAGGCCAAGGAGGCTGCCCCGGCCATCGTCTTCATCGACGAGATCGACGCCGTCGGACGCCACCGCGGCGCGGGCATGGGCGGCGGCCACGACGAGCGCGAGCAGACCCTGAACCAGTTGCTGGTCGAGATGGACGGCTTCGACGTGCACGGCGGCGTGGTGCTGATCGCGGCGACCAACCGTCCGGACGTGCTCGACCCCGCCCTGCTGCGTCCGGGACGCTTCGACCGGCAGATCCCGGTGGAGGCGCCGGACATGAAGGGCCGGCTGCAGATCCTGCGCGTCCATGGCTCGAACAAGCCGATCGCCCCGGACGTCGACCTGGCCATGGTCGCCAAGCGGACGCCGGGCTTCACCGGCGCCGACTTGGCCAACGTGCTGAATGAGGCCGCGTTGCTGACCGCTCGACTGAACCTGCGCTTCATCGGCAAGCCACAGCTGGACGAGGCCATCGACCGCGTGATCGGCGGACCGCAGAAGCGCAGCCGGGTGATGAACGAGCGTGAACTGCTGATCACCGCCTACCACGAGGGCGGACACGCACTGGTGGCCGCCGCGATGCCGGGTACCGACCCGGTGCAGAAGGTGACGATCCTGCCGCGCGGACGGGCGCTGGGCTACACGATGGTGATGCCGGACGACGACAAGTACTCCCAGACCCGCGGCGAACTGCTCGACCAGCTCGCCTACATGATGGGCGGACGCGCGGCCGAGGAGCTGGTCTTCCACGACCCGACCACCGGTGCCGGCAACGACATCGAGAAGGCCACCAAGCTGGCCCGGGCGATGGTCACCGAGTACGGCATGACCGAGGAACTCGGCGCGGTCAAGCTGGGGTCCGGTGACCACGAGCCCTTCCTCGGCATGAGCTACGGCGCGGGGTCGACCCGCGAGTACTCCGAGTCGGTCGCCGCGAAGGTGGACGCGGAGGTGTCCCGGCTGATCGCGACCGCGCATCAGGAGGCGTTCGACGTCCTCGAGACCAACCGTGAGGTGCTGGACGAACTGGTGCGCCAGCTGTTCGAGAAGGAGACCCTCGATAAGGAGCAGGTCGCCAAGATCTTCGAGCCCCTACAGCGCTGGCCGAAGCGTCCGGCCTGGACTGGGTCGTCGACCCGCAAACCGAGCTCGGTACCGCCGGTGGACCCGCCGGAGCGTCCGGCGCAGCCGGTGACTCCGGATCCGGGCGTGGGTGCGCTGCCGGTGGGCCAGCCGGTGGCCTACGACCCGCAGTTCGCCTACGGTCAGCCGAACGGTGGCCAGGGGCAGCCGCCCGTCGGCCAACCTTACGGGCAGCCGGTCTACCCGCAGGCACCGGGCTACCCGCCGCCGGGTTATGGCCAGCCGGGCTACCCGCCGTACGGCCAGCCGGGCTACCCGCAACAGCCTGACTACTCGCGTCCGTACCCGAGCGGGACTGAGTCGGGGTTCGCGCCCGAGGCTGGCGGCGAACCGGCCCCGCCGGTCCAGCCGGGCCAGGACAAGCCGGGGAGCTGAGGGTGGCGGTCGACCAGGAGCGGGTGGCCGCGGCCGTCCGGGAGATCCTGCTGGGCATCGGCGAGGACCCGGATCGGGACGGTCTGCGCAAGACCCCCGAACGGGTGGCACGCGCCTACGCGGAGATGTTCGACGGCCTGGACAATGATCCGGCCGAAATTCTTTCGACCACTTTCGACCTCGGTCACGACGAGTTGGTGCTGGTGCGGGACATCGAGGTGTGGAGCACCTGCGAGCACCACCTGCTGCCGTTCACCGGCGTGGCCCACGTGGGCTACATCCCGACCAAGGGCAGGATCACCGGACTGAGCAAGCTCGCGCGGCTGGTGGACGCGTTCGCCAAGCGTCCACAGGTGCAGGAGCGACTCACGTCCGAAGTGGCGGACGCGCTGGTGCAGCACCTGCAACCGCGCGGCGTGATCGTGGTGATCGAGTGCGAACACCTGTGCATGACCATGCGCGGCGTCCGCAAGCCCGGCGCCAAGACCGTCACCAGCGCCGTCCGCGGCATCCTCGCGAACTCGGCCACCCGCGCCGAGGCGATGAGCCTGATCATCGGCTGAGGCCGCCCCACTGCGCAGCGATTACGCTTCCAGAGTGAGCAGACTTCCCACTCCCGGACGCACGCTGGTGATGGGCATCCTGAACGTGACGCCGGATTCGTTCTCCGACGGCGGGGAGTTCCTCGACACCGACGCTGCGGTACGGCACGGGCTGGCGTTGGCGGCCGAGGGTGCCGACCTGGTGGACGTGGGCGGTGAGTCGACCCGGCCGGGCGCTCTGCGGGCGGAGCCGGACGTCGAACTGGCCCGGGTCGTCCCGGTGATCGAACGACTGGTCGCGGCCGGGGTGAACGTGTCGATCGACACTATGCGCGTGACGGTGGCCGAGGCTGCCGTCCGCGCCGGAGCGGTGCTGGTGAACGATGTCTCCGGCGGACTGGCCGACGGGCAGATGCTCGAAGCAGTGGCCGAGCTCGGGGTCGACTATGTCGCCATGCACTGGCGCGGTCCGTCCGATCACATGACCGAGCTGGCCCATTACGGCGACGTGGTCACCGATGTCGTCGCCGAACTCCACGACCGCCTCGCCGCGGCCACGAGGGCCGGTGTCCGGCGCACCCGGATCATCCTCGACCCTGGACTCGGCTTCGCGAAGAATGCCGAGCACAACTGGGCCCTGCTCAGCCGCATCGACGAGTTGGCCGCGCTTGGTTGCCCGCTGCTGGTCGGCGCTTCCCGCAAGCGTTTCCTCGGCCAACTCCTAGCCACCGCGGACGGTCCGCGTCCGGTCCGCGAACGGGAGGACGCGGGCGTTGCGATCACCGCCCTGCTCGCCGTACACGGTGTCTGGGGCGTACGGACGCACACCGTCCGGGCCCACCGCGACGCGATCGAAGTCGCCGAACAGCTGCGCGTCGGCGGCAGTCGGTAACCTCGGCTGCGAAGGAGGACTGATGTTGCCCGACCGAATCACCCTTACCGGCATTCAGGTGTCCGCTCGGCACGGCGTCTATGCCGCGGAGAAGGTCACGCCCCAGCTGTTCCTGATCGACGTGACCTGCAGCCTCGCCGCACCGGCATCGGCGGACGATCTCGCCACCACCGTCGACTACGCCGAGCTGTCCGAGCAGATCGCGGACGTCGCCACCACCGGCTCGGTCGATCTCATCGAGACCCTAGCCGAGAGGGTGGCCGCCGTCTGCCTGGCCTGGGCGTTGGTCGCCGAGGTGGAGGTGACCGTGCACAAACCGCAGGCATCAATGCCGGTCGCGGTGGCTGACATCGCCGTGACCATCACCCGCAGGAGAGCCAGTGACCGCTAATCCGGCAGGTAATGCTATGCGCGCGGAAATGCGGCAGCCGCGGAACTCGGTGTTCTCCATCGGCTCGAACCTTGGCGACCGAATGGAATACCTCAACTTGGCGGTACGCGCCCTTCGGGCTACTCCAGGGTTACGGCTGACCGGCGTTTCCTCGGTCTATGCGACCGCTCCGGTAGGGGTGGTGACCCAACCAGATTTCCTTAATGCAGTGGTCGCAGTCGAATCGACGCTGCCGTCAATGGTCATGCTCGAACGTGCCTTGGCCATTGAAGATGCGCTCAATCGCGTCCGCACCACCCGCTGGGGGCCGCGCACCATCGACGTCGACCTCATTACGGTCGATGATCGCCAACTCGAATCGCCGGAGCTGACGTTGCCGCACCCGCGAGCCCACGAGCGTGCCTTCGTTCTGGTGCCGTGGCTCGAGGTGCAGCCAGACGCAGTCCTGGTCGGGCACGGCCCAATCGTCGACCTCGTGGCCGGCCTGGACACCGCCGGCGTCCGCCGCTGCGACGATCTGAGGATCGACTGGTGAACGACGCGCCACCGCCGCGGCCCACCGTTGCGGCCACGAGCTGGCAGGCGGTCGCCGCGGCTGCACTGCTCGGTGGCGGCTGTGGCTGGCTGCTGTTCGCCGGGCTGGACGCGCTCGGGATGCCCGCGCCGCAGCTGCCCATCGTGGTGACGTTCGCGATCGCGCTGTTCGCGTTGCTGATTGGGGTGCAGGCGGTCCGTACGCATCGCCTGGTGCAGGTGCGCCGTGAGGAGCTGCCCGCCCGCAAGGCAGTGGCGTTGCTCGTCCTCGGCAAGACCTGCGTGCTCGCCGGCGCCGGCCTGGCTGCCGGCTACGCCGCGGTGGCTGCCTACTTCTGGAGCCGCCAGGACGCGATGTTGCCGCGGCAACGCGTGCTCAGTTCGGTGGTGGCGGTCGTGGTCAGCGTCGCGCTCGCGGTGGCCGGTGCCTTCCTCGAGCGCGCCTGCCGGATCCCGCGTACCACAGATGAGGACGCCACGCCGCCGTCGGAGCGCTGAAGTCGGCAACTGCTTGACTAGACTCCGGGCTGTGAAGACCAGCGCCACGCACCGATTCGCGAGTTCCTCCCCGCTGCGCCGCAACGCCTGGATTTCGCTGGCGGTGAGTTCGGTCGTGGCGGTCGCCTGTGCCTTCGGCACGCTCTGGGTGACCCGTGCCGGCATCGCCGTGGCCATCG
>Ga0116180_1000653_pt1 | contig 31624 bp, 23 predicted proteins | sample AD_UKC073_MetaG_FD_89804 | JGI IMG/M metagenome (GOLD analysis project Ga0116180, IMG submission 89804) | Active sludge microbial communities of municipal wastewater-treating anaerobic digesters from USA - AD_UKC073_MetaG | ecosystem: Engineered > Bioreactor > Anaerobic > Digestate | place: USA... | reverse complement strand
CTCATTGATGGCACATTTGCCATATGAATTGACTAAACTATGGCCATTTGAATTCACTCAATCAGATGACGTAATAGCAGGTGAGGTTGAAATTAAGTCTTTATTTGCAGGATTGGACCTTGGATTATCTGCACTGTACGATACACAAGTTTCGACGGCAAACACTGTTGATAGTGCAACGCCAGTTAATCTTTCCGTTTCAACATTTTTGAGATATCCATTGATGAGTAACTTCTATCTTGGTACAGAATTTTCGTCTCAGATTCTTTCAGATTTTTCAGATTACGGTTTTGGATTGTTCGGCGGAATATCTGGCAGAATATCCATATTTGATATCGTTGCTGGTGCGTATGGCACGTGGAATGGTTTCAAGCCGTTCTATTTTGGTAGGTTGTATACAAATGACAAATTACAAAACAAGCTTACATCACTCACTCAAGGCGAGAGTGTTTTTGGATTACTTGCAGGTTTCAATTTCTACACGGACTACGCAGTTGGTAGGCTTTATTTGTACGGTGATTTTACAAATGACTGGGATGCACTTGGCGAGATAAGGATAACGATACCACAAGTTGGAGCTATAGCAGGATTGTTTATGTATGGTTATTACTACGACACAACACCTTTTGCTGAAGGGGAGATGTTCGATTCTGATACCATTTCTTATCTTAGAATAACTTATCCTATAATGGAGAAAACCCTTGTTGCAGGTATGGTTTACTCTTGGGACTATATCCAGAAAAGCTGGGTGCAAAGCGTGTATATAGGCTCTGAAACAAGCTGGTGAGTTTATTGAATGACGAGTTTGAAAGAAGTGGGTGCAAAGTTATAGAGGCTCCACCATGGTTGAGTGGCTATACTTACAATGGCGTACTTAAGGGAAGAAAGTCGACCAAGAGTCTCAAGATACAGGGTATAGAGTTTTACGTGCTCGGAGATTATTCCGAGAGACTACTTGATACGATGTGTAGGTATTTGAAAGATGGTGTGAATATAAAACCATCGGATCTCTCGGATCAGGTAGTGTATGTTGCTGCAAAGCTAAACAGTAATCTCAGACTTAACGATTTATTGAAGGAGATCCAGAACGAGATATGTACGATTGTCAATGCATCAGCAGCTTCTATTTTGATGTACGAGGGAGATTATCTAAGGTTCTTGGTTACCGTTGGGAAGGTAAGCGGAAAGATAGAGTCCATACCTGTCCCTATGGAATCCATCGCTGGCGCTATCTTTCAAGAAGGAAAAGCAATGACGTTCAATAATTTGGAGAATAACCCTGCTCATTTTAAAGGAGTAGACCGAGCAGCACAGTTTAAGACCAAGAATATAGTGGGATCCCCAATATGGGTGGAAGATGAGAAAATAGGTGTCATAGAGGTATTGAATAAGGATGAAGGATTCACAGAGGAAGATGAACAGACCGTTGATTTATTTGCTAGGCTTATTGGAAGGAAATTGCTTAGTTCTTGGCGGTATGAGAAGTTTTCTGACAGGTTCAAAAAGATACTACTGGGAATTGCAACTGCTATCGATAAACGCGATAATTACACACACCAGCATTCTCGAAATGTTGCGCAGTATTCTGTAGAGCTTGGCAGGAAGATGGGATTGAATCAACAAGCTCTCGAAAAACTAGAGTTTTCAGCAATACTGCATGATGTTGGGAAGATTGGTATACCCGACAGTATTTTATTAAAAGCTGGAAAACTCACAGATGAAGAATATCAGATAATAAAAAATCATACAGTGTACGGTTCGGAGATTCTCTCAGTCATAAAGTACGTTGATACAGATATAATTAGTGGGGCATTAGAACATCATGAACGGTTGGATGGAAGTGGCTATCCGTATGGAAAAAAGGATGATGAAATATCACTTTTTGGTCAGATAATAGGAATTGCAGATGTCTTTGATGCACTTTCATCTCGCAGGACTTACAAAGAGGCTTGGCAACTCAGCAATGTTTTGAAAATGATCGAAGAAGATGTTGAAAAAGGAAAATTCTCGCCAATCTTCTTTGATACGCTCAAAGACATTGTTATGGAAGTAGAAAAAGAGCTTTGATTAAATAAAACCGGGGATTATCCCCGGTTTCTTTTTTACTAATCAGATTATTTGTTTACTCTTGCTTTAAGTACTTTGCCAGGTCTGAATTTCGGAACGTTTCTTGCAGGAATCTTGATTTTCGCCTTTGTTCTCGGGTTTACACCTGTCCGACCTTCCATCCTCTTGACTTCGAATGTACCGAAATCAACCAGTTGGACTTTTTCACCTTTCTCAAGTGATTCCGATATAGTTTCAAAAAGTGTGTCAATAACCGCTTTTACATCCTTTTTTTTCAGCTGTGTCTTCTCTGCTACTGCATTGACAAGTGTCTTTTTGTTCATAAAATCCCCCTCCTTTATGCGGTAATATCGGTTTTACAAAGATAAATACGCGTACAACTACAATATAATAACACTTTCTGAGCACCTAAGTCAAGAGTTCTGATAAATACATACTACTACGAAATTATATCACAAGACATATGAAAAAATCAAGTGTTTTGACCATAAGTAAAAGTTTTCTTTATAAAATCGGCAATTATACGCGAAATTTCGAATTTCATTTTATGTTCAGTAGATATGACAAGCTGTGAGTGGTTGCTGTAGTACTTGTGAAACTCAACATAATGCTTCTCGGCTGCTTCACGCTTTATGTATTTCTTGATCTTTTCGTAAAAACGCTCCCTCGGGATTTTAAGGTAAATGAGTAAAAAACCTTGGTTACTGTACCCAACTGCTGCACCACATCCAACTATTATTTTATCACAACTTTTTTCAAATCTGTCAACAATTCTTCTTTCCATTTTACCTACTTCTTTTATTCCGTATGTGCTTAGGAGGGTATAAAAATCTTTACCCGTTTCTATCTCGAGTATCTTCTCAATTTCTATTATATTGAACCCAAAATCCTCTTTCAGCATCTTGGCAATAAGGCTTTTCCCACTTCCTGGTAAACCAGTTATGAATATGTTCAGTACTATCCCTCCAGAAGTTTTATGTATAGAGTCCTTTTCCTTGGCCCATCGAACTCACATAGAAAAACGCCCTGCCATGTACCTAGTATCAATTTCGAGTTGGAAATGATTATACTCTCACTTGAGCCAATTATCGAAGCCTTTATATGTGCGTCGGAATTCCCTTCCACATGGCTATACGCTGCGTTTTGTGGGGCGATTTTTTCAAGTTGCGCAGCAATATCCTTCACAACGTCTGGATCAGCGTGCTCGTTTATCGTAATTCCACATGTTGTATGTGGGGTATACACCAAACAAATCCCATCTTTTACCCCACTGTCTGAAACTATCTTCCTGAGCATATCGGTTACATCTATAAATTCTGTTCTTCTCTTCGTAGAAATTTCGACGCTTTTGAGCATTTTTTGATTCTCCTTTATGCTTTCTTCTATCAACTTGGCAATAGACTGAAACTCATAATGTTTTCCAGCCTATGTTTCTAGTTAGCCGTGCTTTTCGTATGGTACACCATCCGCTGCCGGGCCTCGTGACCTTCCAACTACTCCCGCCACAACGACTATCGTCAGAATGAATGGAATTGTATCAAAAAGCGATTTCACATTAGCGGCAACTTGTATTTGTTGTAAACTTTGAAGCTGATTCGAGAATGCTCCGAAGAACCCAAAGAACAAACTTGCAAGCATTGCACCAACTGGATTCCAGTTGCCCACTATCATCGCAGCTAGTCCTATGAATCCTCTTCCGCCAGACATCAATTCTTTGAATTGGCCAATCTCACCAACGCTTAGGTAAGCACCAGCAAGAGATGCAAAGACACCACTCATTATGACGCCGAAGTATCTTATCGCATATACATTGATTCCCAATGTGTCAGCTGCCTCAGGATTTTCTCCAACTGCCCGCATTCTTAGTCCTAATTTAGTCTTGTATATCAGCCACCAACCAAAGGCTACACAACCAAAGGCTATGTACACAAAAGGACTTATCTCACCAATCACTTGTCCTATGAAAGGCACTTTCACAAGTCCTGGAATTGTTATCTCATCTATTCTTCCGATGAAATCCGTTTGACCGGGCTGGCCAAATATCGGTTCCATCAAGAATCCCGTTAAACCTTGGGAAAGAAGTGTTATAGCAGTTCCTAAAACAACTTGGTTACCACACCACTTTATACTTCCCCATGCATGTAGCAAGGCAAGCAGCATACCACTTACAACTGCCATTAGTACGCCGAACCAAACGCTGCCAGTAATGTGTGTAAAAACTATAGAAGTAAATGAACCCATAAGGATGATTCCTTCAAGAGCAATATTGACAACTCCGGTAATTTCGCTGAAGACACCACCTAGCGAGGCGAACATCAAAGGTGTAGCAACTGTTAGTGCAATTTTATAGAACTGTGGGTTTATGAATACAGAAAGTATGGCTTCTAAAACCCTCATGCCGTCACCTTCTTTCTTGCATATATTGCTCTGACTATTCTATCTGCTGCAACAAGGAATATGACAATTGCTTGGGTTATCATAACTATATATTTTGAAACACCCATGAATTGCATTTCATTACTGCCCGTTCTTAAAGCACCTATTAAGATAGCTGCAAATATTATTCCGATTGGGTTATTCTGACCTATTAGCGCTATGCTGATTCCATCAAACCCTTTACCACCTGCAAGTTCGCCTAGAAATCTGTGATGAACACCCATGAGTTCTGTAACACCGGCAAGTCCTGCTAATGCCCCACTGATTGCCATCGCAAGTATGATGTTCTTAGAAACACTTATGCCACCGTATTCTGCTGCATAGGGGTTAAATCCAACCGCCTTTATTTCATAACCAGTTGTTGTTTTGTTCAAGAACACGTACATGAAGATGGCAGCCAGTATAGAAATTAGGATTCCAGCGCTTAGTTCCATAGCTCCAACTCTCATCAAAATAGGTAATTGCGCAGAAGTTGATATCTCAGGGCTCTTTGGTGAACCATATCCCGTTACAAGAGGCCCAGTAACCATAAAAGATGCTATGTACGTTGTAATCCAGTTCAGCATTATAGTTGTGACAACTTCATGAGCACCAGTTTTTGCTTTCAGTAGTCCTGCGATCGCCGCCCATCCTGCACCTGCGGCCATACCGAGGAGCAAAGTTAGCGGAATTGCTATTGCAGGTGGGAGACCACCAAAGTTGCTTGCAAATGTGGCAGCAACTAATGCTCCCATTCCCATCTGACCTTCAGCACCGATGTTGAAGACACCTGCCCTGAATCCAAATCCAACTGCGAGACCGGTAAGTATCAAAGGAGTACTTTTGATCAACGTGTCTATTATTGCTTGTTTGCTCCCAAATGCACCGTGGAGTAATATCTTGTAAGCCTGAATAGGGTTCTTTCCAATTGCTAAAATAACAAAAGCAGATATAACAAGCGCAATCAATACAGCAATGACAGGAACAGCTATGCTCTCAAGCATCTTCTTCATTGTTTATCACCTCTGACTTCTTCTAATCTTTTCCCAGCCATCATAAGACCAACTTCTTCTATGGTTGTCTCTTCAGGCCTCACTTCACCCATGATTTCACCCTCGTACATCACCAGTATTCGGTCACTTAAAGAAAAGATCTCTTCTAACTCCATCGAGACAAGGAGTATTCCAACATCTTGTCCTCTCATTCGCAATATCTGGTTATGTATAAATTCTATAGCCCCAACATCTAATCCTCGTGTTGGCTGGGCAACTATCATGAACTTCGGATCTGCCTTTATCTCCCTACCAACAACCAATTTTTGCTGATTACCACCTGAGAAATTTCCTCCCAAGTGTTCTATGATCCTTGGCCTTATGTCAAATTCTTCCATCACTTCTGAAGCGTATCTCTTTACTTCTTTGTGATCTAAGAAAGCGCCTTTTGCAAAAGGTGTCTTGTAGTGCCTTCCAAGTATTATGTTGTAGTATGCTGGGAAAGGTTTTATCAAGCCATATTTGAATCTGTCTTCTGGGATGTGCGTCATACCCATCTCCCTTAATGTTCTAGGATGCGCGCCGGTAACATCTTTACCCTGAAATATGAGCTGACCCTTCTCGGTCTTTCTGAGGCCAGTTATGGCTTCAACTAATTCTGTTTGTCCATTTCCAGCAACACCAGCAATCCCAACAACTTCACCCTGCCTAACCTGTAGCGATACTCCGTTGACTGCTTCCAAACGCCTATTATCTTTAACCCATAAATCTTTGACTTCAAATATGACATTCCCTGGTCTGTGTGGCAACTTATCAATCTTCAAAACTACGTCTCTTCCAACCATTGCTCTTGCAATTTCTCTTTCACTTGTTTCTTTTGTGATAAGCTCTGCCGTAACTTTTCCACCACGCATCACTGTAATTCTTTCACTTATTTCCATGACTTCGTTCAGTTTATGTGATATGAACAATATAGTCTTACCATTTTTTTGCAAGTTCTTCATGATCAAAAAGAGTTCTTCCACTTCTTGAGGGGTTAAGACTGCTGTAGGTTCATCTAAGATGATTATTTCTGCTCCTCTGTAGAGAGTTTTTATTATTTCCACTCTTTGTTGCATTCCAACAGGCATATCTTCTATTTTTGCATCGACATCTACGTAAAGACCATACTTTTCTGATAGTTCTTTAACCTTTTGTCTAGAACCTCTTATGTCGAAATTCAAACCTTTTACAGGTTCACTTCCCAAGACTACGTTTTCTGTAGCTGTTAATGTGTCGACTAACATGAAATGTTGGTGTACCATACCAATTCCTGCTTTGATAGCGTCTCTTGGCCCGAAAAACACCTTCTTTTCACCAAATATCCTAATTTCTCCACTATCTTGGCGATACAGTCCATACAACTGATTCATCAATGTACTCTTACCCGCACCATTTTCACCTACAATGGCATGTATTTCACCAGTTTTTATGCGGATTGTGACTTTGTCATTTGCCAGTACTCCTGGAAAGTTTTTGGTTATTTCGATCATTTCTACAGCATAACCGTGTCTAGCTTGGCTTACTGTCTCACTCACCAAAAATACACCTCCGATATTTACGCATTATTTAAGTCTAAAATTTAAGATTCCAACGTTTTGACAGATCAAAACTTTATGATTCAAGAAGTCTCGATCTATCAAAATGGGGGGCGCAAGCGCCCCCTGAAAAATTTTAGTAGGTGGTTATTTGGGTAGTCTTATTCCCTTTACTGTGAATGCCTTAAGTGCATCTTCGGAATCTGGTATTATTATCGTTCCGTTGAGCACGAGGCTTTGGAGATAATCGATTTCTTTCAACACTGTTGGGGCAACTTTGCTGATTATATCCTTTGTATAAGTAAGTTGCGACATTCTAACACCTTGTTCCTTCATACCAAGTGTTACCGTGCCACCTTTGAATTGTCCTGTGTATGCCCATTTGACTCCGTAGTAACCTGCCATGTCAACACCTTTCATTGCACTTGTGAGGACAACTCCTGGTGCCATATAGTCTTGATCAACGTCAACACCTATCGCATAGTACAACGTTTTACCGGAGAGTGCGTACTTCTTTATGTTCTCCAATCCCTTACCCGCTAGCTTTTCACTCTTTTCTTTTGCTGCTTCAATAACTCCGTTACCACAAGCACCGGCAGCTGCGAAGATGATATCAACGCCTTGGGAGAATTGAGAAATCGCAAGGTCTTTACCCTTTTTTGGATCGCTAAATTCATTCGTGTAACCTTTGATAACTGTTACTTTCTTACTCTTGAGATCTTGATAAGCCTTTATACCCGCTTCGTATCCATATCTGTATCTTTCTACTGGTGGGATAGCGATACCACCAACAAAACCGACTTTACCTGTTTTTGTCATAGCTGCTGCTAGATATCCAACAAGGAATGCAGCTTCTTGTTCTTTGAATAGGAATCCTATGACATTTGGAAGTACACTAGAAGGTTCAAAGTCAATGGCTGCAAAGTAAACTGCTGGATATTGTTTCGCAACTTTCTCAAGAGCATCTTGCATCATGAATCCAACTGCAAAAACAATTCCGCCATCTTTCTCTTTAAGGACTTCTTCTGCCGCTTTTGTGAGGTTTGGTATGTAGTCCGACTGTTCCAAAGACATAACAACCTTCGCCTCTACTTTCAGTTCTTTTGCTGCTCTTTCAATACCTGCCCATGTACCATCGTTGAAAGACTTGTCACCTAGACCTCCAGTATCTGTAACCATGATGGCTTTGAAAGAAAAACCAAATGTGAGTAATACCGCAAGAAGTGTTACGACCAACAACTTTTTCATACCCTCGCCCTCCTTCTAAGGATGTGGTTGTGATACAGCCAGTATAATCCAAAACCGACTGATAATATAAGTGCATATGGAATCAACCAATTTACGTAAATCGTCATTGACGGAACACCGACTTGAACAAATAGCGTTTGATGCTTTAATAAGGTGAGAACTGCAACCGCGAAACTTCCAGCTATTGGGATAAATGCCTCATACATCTTCAGTGCAGTTAAGAAAAGTGCTATACTTAGTAGTATTATAGCAGATAAATGTGTATGAATCTTGTATCCCGGAACAAGAATTGCTGTCTTTTTCTTTGTAGTGTTCACATCAGATAGTAGCCTCTCTAAAGTCTTACCACTGAACTTTTGGTTAACAAAGTCGATCATCTCTTCTTTGAAAGATTCTGAGCTTATGGGAACGGATTTTATGAAAAACTTCTCAATTGATGCGATCTCTTTCTCTGCTTTTTTTGATCTTGATTTTTCAAAATATATGAAATCGTCCAGTTCTGCTTTGTAATCTTGATGAATATCTTTCAATTTCTGTACATATTCAATCCTCTTTGAGAAATTATCTGGCATGAAGTATTCTTCATCAATCTCGTAAAACTGATCTTGAAAGACTTCATCAACTAGTAAAGAGAACTCTTGGATAGATTGGTTCACCACCGTGTTGTACTTTTTCAAACTTTCCTGAACTTTTCCAAGCGGGTCTTTCAGTGTTTCATCCACAAGAACATTGTAAAAAGGAGAATTGCAGAATTCTTCTTTCATCAGTAAATCTTTGGTTGCAAAGGTTGGAAGAAATAAAATTAAAACAGTGAGTATCGTAAAGATAAATGGAACATAATCTTTCTTTACAAAGAAATAGAATAATGAAAAGAGTATTGAGATTGCAAATACTATACCATAAATAGTACCATCAACAGTCGATTGAACGTTGAAAAACGCACCTATATAAATGGTTTCAGATGCAATTATCAATGCTAGAGGAACCTTGAGGTTCTTGAAAAACAAATACGATATAAGAAATAGAACTACATAGACAACCCATCTTATCCATGCCCAACTTGTTTGCTTTGGAGTGACTTTTACGAATTGTTCTGCAATTTCATTCTTCAGACCAGCAATAAGGGAAAAAGAACTTCTGAATATCGAGCCTCTCGCCCTCATTATAAGCATTTCCGGATCGTATTCTGAAGCGGATGATTTGGCTTCTGTTATTATTTCAGACAAAACATCTATGACTTCCGGATTGTCCATAATTAGACTTATAGTTTCGAGTTCTTCGTTGTTGTAAACGGACGAATATTCATATCCGCTTACTAAGTCCTCTCTCAATGATTCCAATTCACTAGGCACGACCTTCAAATGGACATCTGCACCGAAGAGATACGCTGCTAAGTCTTGTGCATAGTTTCCAAAAGCCTCTGTAATTCTACCCTGATATTCGCCAAAAAAATCATTAAATAGTGGCGAGTTCATCACAAGTTCTATATCAAGATTCCTATTGTTCAGTTGTGCCTCCCAGTAAGCCAGATATATTGCACGAGCAAGTTTTTCTTCCTCATTCTCAATACCATCGAACGGATTCAGTGCCTCGAGGTAATTCCCAGTTTTTTTCGCAATCTCACTTCTCTCTGATGAACCGACCATGTAAATTTTAAAAAATCTATACAGAGGTAAATCGTCTCTTATAGTCTTTTCAACGCTTTTATGGAACGGATTTGAAGGTTCAAAATATTCTAGATAGATCTCTTTCGACTTTGCTAAATCGATTGCGAATATGATTGTCGAGGAGAATAATAGTATCAGTATCAAAGGTATAGCCTTTTCCCTAGTCACACTCTGCACCTTCCTTTGTTTTATTTTATCATTTTCCTGCAAGAAGACTCCCACTTCTGTATGTGGGGAATGATACATATACCACATTAAAACCTCCATCAAGATAAGTCAGGCTAAAGCCTGTAGGTCCACATCGCCAATGTTATAGCAGGTTTAATGGTAATAGCACTTCTCCTACCCCTCAGAGTTGTTTAACTATTACCCTCAGAGCATGGGACTTGTGGAGCATCCCAAGGTGACTATACATTCTGCTATAACTAATCATTAGCAAAAACTAATGACATAGGCTAATCAACCGAGCTTGCATTTCTACAAGCCCCCGCCTCTATAGGCGGTGGGTAGTTGACATCTAGTACATATATTTTACTACAATTTACCATTATTTTACCACGTTTGAGTTGTTTTTTGGTACTTTATACAGTACTTTTCTTTTTTGCTAATTAAGTAATGAGCGAGGAACGAAAAAACAACATGAGCAAAACAAGCTTATAAATTATATTATAGCATGACAAGTCTTTACAAGTATTACTTGTTACCGTATAGTAGAATCATATTTCCATAACAGACAAAAAAACAAGCGTTCAGACGGTAAGAACAAGCTGGTACAAAGTAGTGTAGTAGTGTAAATGGGAACATTTTCCGAAAATAAATGGGGCTTGCGCCCCCAAAAAAAGTCAGATTTCAGTTAACAAAGGTCTTCCTTCTCTTTTTCACTCTTCAATTATGATAGATGCTGTTGGACAGCTATCTGCAGAATCTTTTGCACATTCTAAGTCTGTTTCTGGCTGAAGAACTTCCGCTTTCATGTCATCGCCAAGCTTGAAAACATCTGGACAGAGATTTTCGCAAACTCCACAGCCAATGCAGGTTGATTCGTCAACTCTAACTTTCATCCCTTAGCACCTCCTTCACAAAGTCAAATATACCTACTTTAGAAATTCAAAATTCTGCATTTTAATTTTTTCTTCTTACCTTTTCTGGGACATTTCCCTTCCTGTTGCAGAAAATTGTTTCACCCAATATCATCTAAATCATCTAATGATGTTTTTCAGCCAAAGTCTCAAAGTGCTTACTGAGTCCTATCGTTCATCTGTCTTTTCTGGATTCTAAGAAACCTTTGAAACCTTTCTTGGTGATTCAAGGACATTCTGAAGTATTCTTTAATTACTTACCTCCGATTATACTCAAACCTTCACTCTATCTCTAAAGTGGGTAAAAGTCAAATACGATTATATCATAGGTTCACAACTTTGCAATTAACAATATGGTCATTTAATTGTGCATCCAATGACTCTATAACTAGGAATATGCTTTCCCTACTTTTTTCTCCATATCTTTCTCTATGCTATCGATTATCATTTTCAGTTGTGCATCATTTTTCGTTGCTTCTTCAATCTTTTTAATCGCATTGGTAACAGTTGGATGGCTTTTCCCGAAGATCGTTCCAATTTTTCTAGCCGATAATCCATATTTCTTGCTGAGCAAGTACATGCTCACTTGCCTAGCTAAAGAGAGTTCTTTATTCTTTTTATTCGAGAGTATCTCTTCTCTAGAGCATTTAAAGTGCTTGGCTACTACATTTATGATATCAGAATCATCATTTTCCGATTGAGTTTGAAGAATATCTTTCAGTAAAAGGTGCACTGTTGAAAGATCAATGTTGTTATCGTACATGCTCTTATAAGCTATAAGTTTTATGATTGCTCCTTTTAGTATTCTTATGCTTCCCTTTATGTGAGAAGATACGTAGTCTAGTATTTCAGTGGATATATCTGCCTTTTCTTCTTCGACTATCTTACATGCAATTTTATACATCGCTTCCTTTGATGGAGTCTTTATTTGTGCAACGACTCCCATCTGGAATCTTGAGATAACTCTTTCCTGAAAGTCTTTTAGCTCTTTAGGTGACCTATCGGAACATACTATTATTTGTTTTCCTGCTTCGTAGAGGGTATTGAATGTGTGAAATAGCTCAACTTGAACTCCCTTTTTCCCAGCAAGGAATTGTATGTCATCTATGACCAGTATATCTACTTTCTTCCTATACTTCTCCCTGAATTCTTCCACGTTTCCACTCTTCAATTTTGCTACCAGTTCATTCAAGAATTGTTCACTTGTGAGATAAGCAAATCTGAGGTCAGGGTTGTTCGACAGCAGATAGTTGCCATAGGCTTGCACTAAGTGGGTCTTCCCCATTCCAGCTTCGCTGTATACGAATATTGGGTTGTATGTTGTTGCCCGTTTTGCAGCTTCCAGAAGGAGATTGAATACAAATTGATTGAATTCATCGACTATGAAGTTGTCAAAGGTGTATCTTGGATTCAATGGTGTTATCAGTACAGGCCTCTTTCTAACAAGTGCACCTTCATCTTGTTTGTTGTTCTCAAAGTTATCTTCAGTGTTGATCTGAGCGTATACAATTTCGTATGAGGCTTCACTTCCTAGAGCTTCATTCACCACTTTCTTCAGTGTCTTGTCAAATTTTTTTTCGATGTATCCCTTTATAAACAAGTTACCCACCTCGAATACAACGTGGGTTCCTTCTATTCTCTTTACTGTAAAATCGATAAACCAGTGTTCCCATTGTTGCCTACTTATTTTCTCTTTTAGCAAGGCGAGAATTGTATCTTTTGAATTGTTCATGGTAACACCTCGATAATATAATATAGGATAGTAAGGGAATGCATTGAGTATTATCTCATAGTTCTACGTTAAAAATCAAGTGGAAGTTTATGTTAACACATTAATGATATGTTTTTGATAGATAATGATTTATTAAGAAGTATTGATATTCCAGTTAATAGAGATATTCTTCTCAACGTACACATTATTGGTAGCAATTCGCGTAACTTAAAGAATGCATTAACAAGAATTAGTGGTTTCCTCTATACATCTTCCCATATATTCAAGACAATTTTGATGTGGAGGCCTTAATCTTTCAAAATCTCTCAACTCATACCAAGTAGTAGACTACTCTGATTTGAAGATATCATTGCTCCTGTATACTTTGACATGCTCATCTTTTCGCTACTTCATTTCTGTGGTGTTGTAACTTATAATTATATTTGGTTAAGTGTTTTAGTTTGTATTAAAGTGCTGGAAAGTTCCAGAAATGAGTTTATTCCCTTGTTTTATTGGTTTATTCAAATTTTGTTCGTATTTTGACCGATGATAGTTATGATGATAGTTATATAATTATCACGTTGTTCTAGCCTTTTTGACGAAAATGTGTTTGAGAAAGGAGGGAAGAGCACATTCCTTGAATATTTGAGATGGCTGAGAAATTTCAAAGAGATGGATTTTTTTGTGCTCGCATGATATGAAGGGGAAGAGAATATTCATTTCTTTCGATTTTGAGGGACTTGCTGGAATTACAAGTTGGTCTGACGTTGATAAGAAAGCAAGCGATTACAAGAGGCAAATAATGCTTGAGCAACTTCGTTTTTTTCTACGTGGCTTAACTAAAGACGACGTTTTTCTAGTTGATTCACACGCCTCAGGTGATAACATTCCTTGGGAGATTACATACGAGTTCCCAAATATAGAGCTTGTAAGCGGTGGAATAAGAAAGCACTACATGATGTATGGAATAGACGACTCTTTTGATTTTGTTGTTTTCTTCGGTTACCACGCAGGCGTTGGAACATTGGAAGCAAATATGGATCATACATATTCAAGCTCTTCTATTTACAACATATGGATTAATGGCATCGAGATGAACGAGGCCTTAATAAACTCAGCTTTTGCTGGGCTTTACGATGTCCCCATTGCCTGTATCGTTGGTGATGATAAAGTTGTTGAACAAACAAGAGTACGTATCCCGAATGCACTGTATGTTTCAACCAAGGAATCTATAGGAAGGCACAGCGCAGTGATGAAACCAATGAAAACAGTGTCAAAGGAACTTGAAGAGGTATCAAAAAAGCTTTCAGAGAGCCCTAAAGAGACTTTTGATGTTTTCAAGTTTGAAAAACCTATAGAGATGATCGTTGAATTCTCTGATACAGTCAGAACAGATCTAGTGTCCTCGATGCCTTTGGTGCAGAGAATTGATGGCAGGAAAGTGAAAATTGTCCACGAGGACTACGAGGTTATATTTGAAGCTTTACTGGCAATGACCTATATCTGTGCAGCCGCCAAAGTTCTGCAGTGAGGCTCTATCAATGGAGGTGTTATCTATGCTTAGAAGTATCGATGAGATAATCGAAATGGTGAAAGGGAAGAAGAAGATCATCTCGATAGCAGGTGCTGAGGATAAGGAAGCCATCAAGGCTGTATATGAGGCAAAGGAGCTAGGTGTTTCTGCCATCTTGTTTGGCAAGAAGGAAATCGTAGAGAAGAATCTCTCCGAACTGGGTGTAGAGTACCCGATAATTGACTGCAGAAATGACGAAGAAGCATCTAGGTTGGCTGTTAAGTACGTAGTAGAAGGAAAGTGTCACATAGTGATGAAGGGGCTCGTAAAGACTTCAACGCTCTTAAAGGCTGTACTTGACAAGGAATACGGTTTGAGAACAGAGAGGTTACTCTCACATGTTACATTGGTAGAAGTACCTGGGATGAACAGGCTGGTCTTCATAACAGATGGTGGAATGGTAATCAGACCTACGTTAGAACAGAAGGTGCAGATTATAGAAAATGCTGTTAGTATTGCAACAAAATTAGGCTATGAAATGCCAAAAGTCGGTATTCTAGCTGCTGTTGAGACGGTTAATCCAGATATGCCGGAAACGTTGGAGGCGGCAATGCTTGCTAAGATGAACGAGAGAGGTCAGATAAAGGGATGTAAGGTAGATGGGCCACTTGGAATAGACAACGCTCTAAGTGTTTACGCTGCTGAAGTTAAGGGAATAAAAGGAGAAGTTGCCGGGCATGCAGATATCCTTGTTGTGCCTGATATACATAGCGGAAATTTCTTAGGAAAATCAGCAGTTTATTTTGCCAATGGGAGAATTGCAGGTATAATAGCTGGTGCAAAAGCACCGGTGATTGTAATATCAAGAGCTGATGCCAGTGATTCAAAGTTTGCGTCAATTGCGCTAGCAATGGCTTTGTCGTGAATTGCAAATACGGAGGTGCAAATATGAAGAAGAAACTAGCTGTTGTTGCTATTGGTGGGAATGCTGTCAACAGACCAGGCGAGGAAGCTACTGCAGAGAACATGATGAGGAACCTTTCTGAAACTACACATTATCTTGCTGCAATGTTAGATGAATATGATATCGTCATAACACACGGGAATGGCCCACAAGTTGGCAATATTTTAGTTCAACAAGACCTTTCAAAGCATGTCGTTCCACCATTTCCAATAGATGTGAACGATGCACAAACCCAAGGTAGCCTTGGCTACATGATCGCCCTTACTTTAGGCAACGAATTGAAAAAGAGAAACATCAAAAGACAAGTTGCAGCAGTTGTTACACAGATTATCGTTGATAAGAATGATCCTGCTTTTCAGAAGCCTACAAAACCCGTGGGACCCTTTTATTCAAAAGAGGAAGCAGACAAACTTGCCCAGGAAAAGGGCTGGATCATGAAGGAAGATGCAGGAAGAGGTTGGAGAAGAGTAGTTCCATCCCCAATTCCTCTCGATATAGTTGAAAAAGATGTTGTAAAGATGCTTGTAGAAAAAGATGTAATTGTCATAGCAGCTGGCGGCGGTGGAATACCGGTCACGCAGGCTAATGGAACTTTGAAAGGCATTGAAGCTGTCATAGACAAGGATAGAGCAAGTTCCTTGCTCGCAAAAGAAATAAAGGCTGATTTGCTCATAATACTGACTGGCGTAGAAAAAGTGTGTATAAACTACAAGAAACCAGATCAATATGAAGTTGACAAGTTGACATTAGAAGAAGCAAAGAAGTTGCTGAATGATGGACAGTTCCCATCAGGAAGTATGGGTCCAAAGATAGAGGCAGCCATAGATTTCGTCTCTTCAACAAAGAGAGAGTGTATCATAACAGATATGGCTGTACTCGACATGGCACTCAAGGGCAAGACTGGTACAAAGATCGTACCTTGAAACTATGTTGCTACAAAATTTGACATTGTCAATCTGAGAGAGTATAATTAGCTTAGAAAAACAAAAATTCGAAGTGGGGCATGGGCCCCACTTTTATGTTAAATTTTACTATACTTTAGTATAATCGTCAATAACTTTCAAACCCCTCATGAATACAGGCATTTTGGACGCATAAAAAAAACGCGATAAGTTGCAAACTTTTCCAATAATGTTCTACAATGTAAATAGTGTCTTTCTAAACTAGCGGAGCGGAGTTGAATATGAACAGAGTGTATTCTGAACGTCACATCCCGGTTTTATTGAACGAGGTTGTTGAATGGCTTGTATGGAAAGAGGACGGGGTGTACGTTGATTGTACAGTAGGAGAGGGTGGCCACACCCGTGCAATAGCGGAGCGGATAGGTGGTAGTGGTGGCAAGGTTATTGGTATTGACGTCGACACCGAAGTATTGGAAATAGCGGAGCGAAATTTGAATGCCTACCCGAATGTTCAGCTCTTCAAATTCTCCTACGTAGAATTACCCGTCTTATTAGGTCTGTTGCAAGTCCATAGAGTAGATGGACTTTTTGTTGATTTAGGAGTATCTACCTACCAGCTCAAGGCAGAAGGTAGAGGTTTTTCGTTTAATCAAGATGAAACGCTTGATATGCGAATGAACCTCGAAAATGACATTACTGCCTATCATGTTGTAAATGCCTACCCTGAGAGAAAATTGGCCGATATTATATACAATTATGGTGAAGAACCGTTTGCACGGAGAATAGCAAAGTCTATTGTTGAAAACAGGCCCATTCAAACGACTAAGGAATTAGTTGAGATCATTAGAAGGGCTGTCCCATACAAAGAGGTGTACAACCGTAAACGTCATTTTGCAACCAAGACTTTTCAAGCTATAAGAATAGAAGTGAACAAAGAGCTTGAAAATATAAGCACATTTCTTTCTTTTGTGCCTGACTATTTGTCACCTGGAGGGAGGATAGCTGTAATATCTTTTCATTCACTGGAAGACAGATTGGTTAAACATGCGTTTAGGAATGACCAAAGACTTCGTCAGTTGGGAGATTTTATCGTACCTTCTTTCGAAGAGATATCGGAAAATCCTAGGTCAAGAAGTGCAAAACTACGTATAGCGGAGCGGGTATAAGCTTTTCCAAGTTTCTTTCAGAACATATATTCATTTATTTATTATTTATTATGTAAATTTGAACTCCTCAGTAGTAGGCAATACTACTGACGTTTTGAGAATTAGCGAAGCGAAGGGGGATAACATTATGACGCTTGTGAGAGAAAAGCGGAGAGAAGTTGCTCTTGAAAAGGAGAGTTCGAGAGCCTTAGGTTTTTTGAAGTATCTTGCACCAAGCATTATTATTCTTGCATTGATTTTTGAAACTTATATCATCAACACCAAAACATCACACTTGGAGACCCAGATAGAAATGTTCAGAAACAATCTTGCACTAGTTGAGCAACAAAGCGATCTTCTGAACATGCAGATCGGAAAAATGACAGTTGGACTTGACGTAATTAACTGAAAAGCTGGTGAGACTATACTTAAAACTAACAGTTTCAAGAAAATTCAAAGGAGATGTACTATAACTTGGAAAAGCTGCACCACAAATCAAGGATACAACGCTTCGAGTTAGTATACATATGCGTTGTCGTATTATCCGTATTGTTCAGTGTAAGGATATGGAACAATATTCATACTGATAGATATGCTTTGAAAAGTAAGATACCTGCCTTGAGAGGTAATATATATGATTATCGTGGAAGATTATTGGCAACTAGTGAACTCATTTATGTTGGATATCTTGATGTCGATTATCTAAAGTCCGTTGTTGGAAATGCATATAGAAGAGATCCGAATTTCATAAGGATGCTTAACAATTTTGGATTATCTGGAGTAATCGATAAAATTGATGAGAAAAGGATAATCAGGTTGGGTTCTTTTGCAAAAAGAGAAGAAATCACTAAGAAAATACCTGCTCAGTATCTTCGTTTTGTTAGCATAGAACCTGAAGAGAAGAGAATAAGCTTATCAAATGCTGCTTTGGGTTTCATAATAGGAAGGACAGATCAAAGATACGGTATAAGTGGTGTTGAGGAAGTTTTTGACAAACTGCTGAGACCTGTACGTGACGGTGTGATATCTATAAACTACTCTGGCATCATTGGAAACAAGGTTGATTTAATCAAGGTGGAACCTGAAAATGGAAAAAATGTGTATCTTACAATAGATAGTTCACTTCAGAAGACTCTTTACTCCATCGCAGAACAGTTGAAAGAGGAGAAGCAAGCTACAGAAGTTGGAATCCTTGTGATGGAAAGTGAGACTGGGAAGATTAGAACTGCATTGACAACACAGAGTTGGCCTACCTATTACATGGGATATTTTGAACCTGGTTCAACGATAAAACCCTTCATCTTTTCAGCCGCATTGGAACTTGGGCTCGTTGCTACTAGTACTCATTTCTATTGCCCTGGATATATAAAACCATTGGAAGATAGTAACTTAACAATAAGAGATCTTGAAACACATAAAGATATCGACTTCTATAATGCGCTTGTACATTCGTGTAACGTGGTATCGGTTGAAACAACGAAGATGATTATTAAAAAATATGGCATCGAAAAACTTTATGAAGTAATGTCCTCTTTTGGTTTCGGGAGGCTTACAGGTATAGAGCTTCCTGGGGAAATACCAGGTGTTTTGAAGACTCCAGATAAATGGAATAGGGCTGATTGGGCGTATATATCAATCGGCCAGTCGATTGGTGTAACCCCGATACAGCTGCTAGCGGCGTTCAATTCGATTGTAAATGATGGTAAATACGTGGTCCCAACAATTGACGAATCAAGGGAAGTCAGTCCGAAATTGCTTATTTCAACGGAGAATGCAAATATTCTAAAACAGATGCTTCTTGACGTTGTTCAAACAGGAACTGGCGTTAATGCAAAGATCGATAATATAAAGATCTTAGGCAAGACAGGTACGGCTCAGAAGAATAACAAGAAAGATGTTACGGCTCTTTTTGTTGGTCAAGTGGAGCTAGATAAAAAGTACTCGATACTCGTCTGGGTAGACTCTCCTCAAAGCGAGAAACTAAGTAGCATAGTTGCTGCTCCATTCTTCAAGAAAGTAGTTCTTGCTATGAAGGATTTTGAAAACAAATCTAATGACGAGTTCGTAGACTATTCTATCATTCCTGATTTTTCAGGATGGAATATTAAACAACTCAATGACTTTGTCGAAAAATCGGGATTGAAATTGCGTATTTCAGGTTCCGGCATATACATAGACAGTTTCTATATCGAAGAGAGTCCAGAAGGTACAATTCTCAATGTCGTAATGTCATTAAGGCCCAAGATCGTCAAGACAAATGCGGTAACAAACTAGGTATGATACTGCATATGTTACCTTACTTTTACCAGTTATTAACCACAAAGCTCAACTCTTTGATAAAATAGGAATGTTGCCAAAGACTGCAGGTTGAAATAAAGACCATACGGTCGCCTGCACGAGGCTCGAAAGAGTGCTGTCCCATTGCGCTTTTGCATATGAATTGGGTAGACTCTTTTGTTGTATGCCTCGGTGAGAGGCTTTTTTTCATTTTATCTTGGGAGGTGAAGATGTGCTTAGAAGACCTGAAAAAGAACAGGTTGTTCAAGAGCTAGCTGGTGAGTTTAAAAATTCCTCGTTGGTACTTTTTACAGATTTTAGAGGATTGACAGTCTCTCAGATGACAAAACTGAGAAGGGTGTTGCGGGAAAAGTTTGGTAACGGCGCAAGATTAACTGTGGTGAAAAACACTTTGGTCGAGATGGCTTTGGAAGAAGCTGGGTACGATTTGGATATCGATGAGAAAACTCTTTTTGGTCCCACTGCGGTTCTCTACGTGACTGACGGAGACCCTGTAGAGGCTATAAAGATATTCTATGATTTTGCAAAGGGGAACAAGGGCATTCCTGTATGCAAAGGTATGTACCTAGAAAGGAAGTTCTTCGGTGGCGAACAATTGGAAGAACTCTCAAGACTCCCATCAAAGGAACAACTCCTTGCGATGGTTGTCGGTGGAATTCAAGGTCCGATCCGCGGACTTGTCAATTCTCTTGCAGGTGTGCTCAGAAGCGTGCTTTACGCACTCAAGGCTATAAAGGAAAAGAAGGAAGAATAGAATATCAGTATATTCAATTTGTTTGAACGATTTTTGTTTGAAAAAAACAGGAGGTGCATACTATGACATTAGAAGAACTTGTACAAGCTATTGAATCATTAACAGTCGCAGAACTCGCAGAGCTTGTCAAAATGTTGGAAGACAGATTTGGTGTTAGCGCATCAGCTCCAATGATGGCAGCAATGCCTGTTGCAGCAGCGGCAGCTCCAGCGGCAGCAGTAGAAGAAAAGGATACTTTCGATGTTCTACTCAAGAGTTTTGGGGCAAAAAAGGTTGAAGTTATTAAGGTAGTAAGGGAGATCACAGGTCTCGGCCTTAAGGAAGCAAAGGATCTTGTCGAAAAAGCAGGTACGCCAGATGCATTTGTTAAACAGGGTGTGAAGAAGGAAGAAGCAGAAGAGATAAAGAAGAAGATTACAGAAGTCGGTGGAGAGGTTGAAATAAAGTAACGGTTTTTTCAAAACAGAGAATATTAAGTACCAAACCCCGCATGGTATTTACAGTGCGGGGTTTTTGTGGTTTAATATATAATTGGCTTATTATTAATCTTTATTTACTTCTCAGACCTAACAACTGTAGTTTCTCTAATTGAATACGTCAAGTCTGGTGTGTTTTTCTTCCCCCAAAAGTTTAATATCCAACCATTTGTGTATCGGCTAAGAAAGAGGTGATCGAATGAAAACCTATCAAATCGGCAAGAGGACGAGATACTCTTTCGGTAAGGTTGATGAGATCGTAGAAGTCCCCGACCTGGTTAGTATCCAGCATGCATCTTTCAAAGAGTTATTGGATAGTGGAATACTCAGAATCTTGAAAAAGTTCAGCCCAATTGCGTCTGCCAAGACCGAAGGAAGAAGAGAAAAGGGTTTCACTCTCGAGTTTGTGAACTTCAGAGTTGGCGCTCCACTTCATTCTGTGGAGGAGTGTAAGCAGAGACTTCTTACTTACGTTGCTCCATTTTATGCAACAATAAGGATAACGGACGTCTCTACTGGTGAAATGCGTGAAGAAGAGGTAACGTTAGGAAATTATCCCGTTATGACTGAGAATCAGACATTCGTCATCAACGGTGTAGAAAGAGTTGTTGTAAGTCAGTTAGTCAGGAGTCCTGGTGTATATTTCGTCGAGGAACCAACGAAAACTATAGGTTCAAAACCCATTTATCTTGCACATTTTCTACCTGTGCGCGGTGTATGGCTAGAACTAATGCTCAATCTCAACGACGATATCTTGTATGCAAGAATAGATCGAAGAAAGAGACTGAATCTTTTCCTAGTTCTAAAAACACTAGGATTCAGCAGTGATTTGGATATCCTTTCACTTTTCCCAACGTTCCTGGATGTTGAGGATGATTATTCACTGAAGCAGTCTGAGGGAATCATCATACTTGAGAGTGTAGTAGCCAAGAGTGGAGAAATCCTTGCTGAGAAAGGATCTGTCCTTACACCAACCCTGATCGAAATTCTTAGAGAACACGGAATCGATAGAATCAAGGTTGTGAATAAGTATATCTTCAAGACCTATATGAAGCTTAAGGAAAAACTCAAAATACCTGCAGAAGAGAATATAAGTGAACTAAGAGCGTATATGGAGATATATAGAGAACTTAGGCCTGGAGAAGTATTTAGATACAGTGCCGCAAAATCTTATTGGAATAATCTCTACTTTAGTGACGAGAGATTTGAGCTTTCTGAGGTTGGCCGTTATAAAATGAACAAAAAACTTACGAGTGCCTACCGAAAATATCTTGTTGAAATAGAGGGTCAGACGCAAAAGAGTGTTGAGAACATAGAATATACAGAGGAATTCAACGCATTGACGCCGATGGATATAATACTTGTTACTCGGATGCTTCTTGAAACGGAGAAACGTCCTGAGACATTGGATACAAAAGATCATCTTGCAAATAAAAGAGTGAAAACAGTTGGTGAATTGATTGGTTCGGAATTTGAGCGAGCATTTTCAAAATCTGTTCACCAGATTCAAGAAAAGCTTTCAACATATACAAGCCTCGATAAAATACCTATTTCCAGTTTGATAAACTTGAGAAATGTCATCGCCTCACTGAACAGTTTCTTCGCAACTAATCCACTATCTCAGTTCATGGACCAAGTTAACCCGATTGCAGAGCTTACTCATAAAAGAAGACTCACAGCAGTTGGTCCTGGTGGCTTGAAGAGAGAACGAGCAAGATTTGAAGTACGTGATGTTCACCACTCTCACTATGGTAGGATGTGTCCTATCGAAACACCTGAAGGTGGTAATATAGGGCTCATCACGTCTTTGTCTGTGTACGCAACGATAGATAAATTTGGCTTCCTCGTAACGCCTTACAGGAGGGTAGTCGACGGTAAATTGACAAATGAGGTGAGTTACCTGGCTGCTGATGAGGAAGAGAATTACAAAATTGCCTCAGCAACAATCGAATTCGATGAAAATGGTTACATTGTTCAAGAAAAAGTACCTGTAAGATTCCTAGAGAAGGTGCTCTACGTTAATAAAAATGAAGTAGAATTTGTTGATGTTTCACCAAGACAGATCGTCAGTGTTACAACTGCACTCATTCCATTCTTAGAACACGATGATGCAAATCGTGCACTCATGGGGTCAAACATGCAGAGACAGGCAGTTCCTCTTGTAAAGCCTGAGGCACCACTTGTGGGCACTGGAATGGAATACCATGCCGCACTATACTCTGGACATGTGGTACTTGCAAGATATGATGGAATTGTTAAGAAATCAGATGCACGAAGAATAGTAATCCACAGAACAAATAAAAACGGAGAACCTTTATATGATAAGAAAGGTAACCCTATCTTAGATGAGTATATGTTATTGAAATATATCAGGTCTAACCAAGATACTGCCATTACTCAAAGGCCAATTGTAAGTGCTGGGGATTTTGTGAAGAAAGGCAGCCCAATTGCCGATGGTCCCGCAACAGATAATGGAGAACTGGCCCTTGGAAAGAACGTGTTAGTCGCATTCTTGCCTTGGGAAGGTTACAACTTTGAAGATGCCATCTTGGTTAGTCAGGAATTGCTAGAAGAGGACACCTTCACTTCGGTACATGTTGAAGTGTACGAAACAACTGCAAGAGAAACTAGAGTTGGTCCAGAAGAGATTACGTCGGAAATACCAAATGTGTCCAAAGAGAACCTCAGAAATCTTGATGAAGGCGGCATAATACGTATTGGTGCGTATGTAGGGAAGCAAAAATACTTCACCTCTCAGGACATCCTTGTTGGTAAAGTAACACCAAAAGGTGAAAGCGACGCAAGTCCTGAGGAGAAGATAATGAGATCCGTATTCGGTGCGAAAGGTAAAGACGTCAAAGATTCTTCCCTGAGAGTTCCCCACGGGGTAGAAGGAAGAGTAATAGGCGTGAATGTCTTTTATAAAGAGGAAGTTGGAGATCTTGGTCCTGGCGTGAATACGCTGATAAGGGTTTATTTAGCAACAAGGAAACCACTCGATGTCGGCGATAAATTGGCGGGTAGACATGGCAATAAGGGTGTCGTTTCCATGATTCTTCCAAAAGAAGATATGCCATTCTTGCCAGATGGAACCCCTGTACAAGTTGTGCTGAGTCCACTTGGTGTTCCATCACGTATGAACATAGGGCAAGTACTTGAAACATCGCTAGGGTGGTTAGCAAACCTTACTAACAGGCACTTCGCAACACCTGTATTCGATGGGGCGGTTGAAGATGATATATTACCAGAATTATATGATGTTAGAAAATCGTTCAATCTGCACCATGGTGATGATCCTGATAATCCGTCTGGTAAAGTGACGTTGAGAGATGGAAGAACTGGTAAGGAATTCGATTCTCCTATTCTGGTAGGGTGTATGTACATCATGAAGTTAGTACACATAGCTCGGGACAAGATCCATGCTCGCGCTACAGGGCCTTATTCTCTGATCCACCAACAACCACTGGGTGGTAAGGCACAATTTGGTGGTCAGAGGTTTGGTGAAATGGAAGTCTGGGCACTCGAAGCTTATGGTGCTTCCTATACACTTAACGAGATGCTCACCGTTAAGAGTGATGACATCAAGGGACGTACAGAGGTTTATAAAGCCATTATGAAGGGAAAGAACTTACCGGAACCTGGACTGCCCGAGAGTTTCAAGGTCCTTGTCAGAGAACTTAAGGGACTTGCACTCGATGTCAGAGTTTATGATGAAAACGGTAACGAAATAGATATTGAGAAACTTTAATAGTGAAATAACATGAATGTACGTACTGCATAAATCTGGTACGGGATGGCGCCCAACATTAAGAGGAGGGGAAACGAATGAGTTCTTCTTTTAAGAGAAAGATTGCCAAAGTAAAAGTTAATATAGCCGCTCCAGAAGTGATAAGGAGCTGGTCAAGTGGAGAAGTAAAGAAGGCAGAGACTATCAATTATCGTACTTTCAAACCAGAAAAGGAAGGTCTCTTTTGTGAAAGAATATTTGGCCCTGTAAAAGATTACGAATGTGCTTGCGGAAAATACAGTGGCAAAAAATATGAAGGTACAGTCTGCGAAAAATGTGGTGTCCGTGTTGAATCAAAGGACGCCCGTAGAAGAAGATTTGGACATATAGAACTTGCAGCACCGGTAACGCACGTTTGGTATTTGAAAAATACACCGAGTGTTATCGCAACATTGCTTGATATGACGGTAAAGGATATAGAAAACATCGTCTATTTTGGAAGTAGAAGAATAAACGAAAGAGTACTGGTCGTGACAGATCCAAAAAATACACCATTTATAAAAGGTTCAATCTTGAATCAAACAGAATACGAGATTTATGCAAAGAAATGGGATTTTGAAGTCTCACCTGCCTATATTGTAAAAGAACCAAGAACACCATTGGTCTCAGAAATAAGTGGTGAAGTTCAGATTAAACGCGAAAAATCGCACACCGATAGGGATATTTATTGGATCAATGTTAGAGATATAGCAAGAGCTGAGCTCAGGGTTCTAAGCGGGATGGAGATTAGATTCAAGGATGGCGAGTACGTAGACCAAGGCGAGGAGATAGTATCAGAAAAACGTGTCGATGCCATTTATGCACCCTTTGATGGAAATGTCGAAGTAGATCAGTTCTCAGAAACCATAACAATCAATCCTCTACCGACAAGTAAGAACACACCGATTACGTTTTCTTTACCGTATGGTGTTAGGGTACTAGTAAAGAACGGAGATAAAGTGAAGAAGGGCCAGCAATTAACAACTGAGACGATACTTTCGAGTATCACGGCACCTATATCAGGTGCTATCAAATACAGTAAACAGTTGAATTTGAGACCATTAGAGAATGGAATGTACGAAGTAATAACGACTGGCACGTTGTATATTGAAAGTGTTCAGCAAGTCAAGAGCTATCCTGCCTTTGAAGGTGCGTACATATATGTCCAAGATGGAGATAGTGTGAAAGCAGGAGACATATTAGCTGATAGATTCCTATTTGAAGAAGAAAAACTAACCTCAGAAGAGTACAAATTGTTTAGCCAATATTATCACGGACTTTTTGTAGTCGAAGAACAAGTCGAAAATGATAAACCGATAATGGTTGTAACAAATATAGATGAAAATATGATTGAAGAAATAGGTATGACAAGGGGACAGATAATAACTCAGCAAGACTACGAGGCATATAGCAGAATATACCCGGGAAAGATCGAAGCAGAGACAGGTGCAGCAGCTGTTAAGAAGTTGCTACAACAACTGGATTTGGAAATAACAAAGGCTGAGTTAGAAGCTGAGCTGAAAAAAATACCGAAGAGTAGTGTGAGAGCTAAGAAGCTATTGAAAAAACTTACCATCATTAAAGACATGATCGAAAGCGGTACAAAACCAGAATGGATGGTACTAGATGCGTTGCCTGTCGTCCCGCCAGAAATCAGGCCGATGATCCAGATAGATGGTGGAAGGTTTGCAACTACTGATTTGAATGATCTTTACAGAAGAGTACTGATGAGAAACAACAGACTCAAGAAGTTACTGGAGATGAATGCACCAGAAGTTATTGTCAAGAATGAAAAACGTATGCTTCAAGAGGCAGTTGATAACCTCATATTTAACGGCAAGATCGGAAAAGCCTATGTAGACAGGAATGGAAGGCCTCTAAAATCTTTAACAGACCTCATCAGGGGTAAGAAAGGACGATTCAGAAGGAATTTGCTCGGTAAACGTGTAGACTATTCTGGTCGTGCAGTTATCGTTGTCGGTCCTCATCTTAAGATACACGAATGCGGTTTGCCAAAGAAAATGGCACTTGAGCTCTTTGAACCATTTGTTATTGCTGAACTCTCCAAGGAAGAAAACGTTGAGGCAACACAGACAAAAGTTAAAAAGTATAGAAAAGAGTTGCAAAGAGAAGATCCAAAAGCTTGGGAAAAGTTGGAAAAGGTCATTCAAGGAAGAGTTGTGTTACTAAACAGGGCTCCAACTCTGCATAGAATGTCAATTCAAGCCTTCGAACCGAAATTGATTGAGGGCAATGCTATACAGTTGCATCCACTTGTATGTCCACCATTCAACGCGGATTTCGATGGTGACCAGATGGCAGTTCATCTACCACTTTCACCAGTAGCTCAAGCAGAAGCAAGATTATTGATGCTATCGAGGTATAACATCATTTCACCTGCACATGGTAAACCAATATCGATGCCTGGAAAAGATGTTGTTGCGGGTGTGTACTACTTGACGATGGTTGGAAAAGATTACAACTCTATAGAACCTGAAAAAGTAAAATGGAGATTTTCAAGTTCAGAAGAGGCTGAACTGGCTTATGAATTTGGATATATATCTCTCCATGAGCCTTTATTGATCAGCATCAATGGCAAGATAACAAAGACTACTTTTGGACGTTTGATATTCAATCAAATTCTTCCAGAAGAGCTGAAGAATTATGAAAAACCATTCGGGAAGAACGATATCAAAGATGTTGTTTACAAGACATTCAAGACACATGGAATTGATCGAACTGCAGATCTGTTAGATGATATAAAATCACTAGGTTTTCGTTATGCAACTATTTCCGGTCTTACGATAAGTTTGAGAGACTTTATAATCTCTCCTAAGAAGCAAGAAATAATCTCGGTTGCAATGAAGAAGATAGATCAAATCGAGCAGTTATATGATGAAGGTCTTCTTAGCGATGAGGAAAAATACAGAGAAACAATAAAGGTGTGGAACGATACAACTGGAGAAGTGCAAGAAGAGACCTATAGGTATCTTGGAGAAAATCCATTCAACCCAGTGTACATCATGGTTGACTCGGGAGCTAGAGGGAATAAAGACCAGTTAAAACAGCTTTCGGGTATGAGGGGGCTTATGGCCGATCCGTCAGGTAAGACTATAGAAATACCTATAACATCTAATTTCCGTGAAGGTCTTTCTGTGCTTGAATTCTTTATCAGTACACATGGTGCTAGAAAAGGCTCTGCGGACACTGCATTGAGAACAAGTTCTGCAGGTTATTTGACTAGAAGACTTGTTGATGTTGTACAGAGTGTTGTAATAACTGAACCTGATTGTGGTACGCACGATGGAGTAAGGGCAAGGATTCTTAAGAGCTCTGACAACTTCGTTGTCGAGAAATTGGAAGACTTTCTGTTCGGAAGATTGCTTTCAAGAGAAATCTATGAACCTGGTACTGGCAGTGTGTTGACTAATCCTAACAACAAGAAAAATTATATAAGAGATGCTCTTATTCTTGATGAAGATGCGAAGTTCCTTTCAAACTATAAGAAGAGAGTAACCGTCGTTGAAAAAACGACGTTCAACGTAGACAGTGGGAATATACCAGAAGTTTACGCTGAGCTCTCAGAAAATGTTGACTTAGGTAGTGAGATATTGTTTTCCGAAACCGAACTTGACTGGGATGTTGTAAAGAAATTAAGAGAAGCCGGAATCGAAGAAGTTGATATAAAACTATACCCAGTGGTTGGGACAGTGGTAGCAGAGGAATCGATTTGGGATAAGAACGGTGAGACACAAATAGCGGTTGAAGAGGAACAGATCGATATTAATTTAGCTAAAGTATTTGAAGAAAATGGTGTAGACAGTGTAGTCGTTAGGCCAGAAATATACGTAAGATCAGCTCTTACGTGCGAGTCTGAAAAGGGCATCTGTGCCAAGTGCTACGGTCTTGACTTGTCAAATCACAAGATCGCAAGTGTCGGTGAATCCGTTGGTATAGTCGCTGCTCAATCTATAGGTGAACCTGGTACACAACTTACAATGAGAACGTTCCATACTGGCGGAATAGCAACTACGGCAGATATCACACAAGGTTTACCTAGAGTTGAAGAACTCTTCGAAGCAAGGAAAAAGACAAAAGATCCTGAAGGTATATTTGCAAAAGTCAAGGGAATGATAGTTGATATTTCTCAAGAAGAACCTAAGAAGATATACATTCAAGATGAGCTTGGTTCAATTCATGAATACGAAGTCCCTTCGCGTGTAAGGATTAATGTAGGAATTGGACAAAAAGTGTTGGCTGGTCAATCGTTGACAAGTGGTTCACTCAAGATCAGGAAAATCCTTGAAGAGCTTGGGGCAGAAGAAACAGCCACCTACTTGCTGAAAGAGATAAAGAAGGTTTACGTCCAACAAGGTGTTGATATCCATGATAAGCATTTTGAACTCATAATTAGACAAATGCTCAACAAAGCTGAGGTCGTAGATTCTGGAGACACTGATTTCTTACCTGGCGACCTTGTGCCAATGGGTTTATTAAATAAGGTGAACAGAGAAATCATGGAAGGAAATGCAAAAGTGGAAATAAACCGAAAGAGGGTAATAGGAAAGACTTTAGAAAAACGCATCATTTCAAAGGATGAAAATGGAGAAATCATAGAGATTGCAGCTCAGGGTGAAGAAATAACTGAGGAACTCCTGCAGAAATTGATAGACTATGATATAAAGGAAGTAACAATCATAACGGCAGATAAGGAAAGACAGGTTTACCAGATACTACCCAAAGAAATTGCAAAATATAGAAGAAGACTTCTAAGAATCACGCAAGCATCACTTGAATATGAAGGTTGGCTGAGTGCAGCAAGTTTCCAACAGACTCAGCAGGTGCTTACCGATGCAGCCATAAAAGGAACCGTCGATACATTGGTTGGACTCAAAGAAAACGTAATTGTTGGGCAGATCATACCTGCAGGTACAGGGTTCGACGTCTTTTTAGGGATTCAATACGAAGAAACGCCAAGACTTGCACAGGAAAAGAAAGAGAAATTGGCATAATCTACGTTTTTGAATCAAGTAATATTTGGATTAGACGATATATCGATATGAAAAATGGAGGGCGCAGTCATGCGCCCTCTTTAGTTTCCGATACAATAATACAATTCTCCAGTTGCATAATTATCATCATCTACATCTCATCAGGAAATGACATTAGGTAATGAAAACAAGGGAATGAGGGAATAGATGTGTCCAGTTACACTTGAACAAAATGCGCCATAGTTCAGAAAATATTTGAATACTCTTTATGTCACGGTTTGCTGTAAACTACGTAAGATGTAGGTGTCTCCCAAAGACGTATCTCGATTAATTTATACCTATCACTTTTCAAATTTGGTTCTAGCCTATCCCATATCCACTCTGCTATGTTCTCCGCAGTTGGTTGAGGAATGTTGTTGTTTATGTACGAATGATCAAGATATTTCAAGGCATTTTCTTCGACAAGCTCTTTCAGTTCTATAAAATCTATGATCATTCCTTCTTCATCCTTCTCACCACAGACAACAACTTGTAGTTTGTACGTGTGTCCATGAAGTTTTTCACACTTTCCATGGTACGAGACCAGATTATGTGCTGCATCGAATGTAAATTCTTTAACAACGCATAACATAATGATCACTCCAGTCTTTCATCATCTCTGTAGAGAATTCAAATGGGAATTTGACTGGTCTACCTTCGAGTGCCGATTTGTAGATTGCTAAAACGATTTCCACAGCCTTTCTACCATCTTCACCTGAGATTTTTGGCTTTTTGTCATCTACGATCGACTCATAAAAATCTCTGTACAGTGGCACATGCCCAAAACCATAGACAGTATCCGGATCTGGTAGTTCCATAAATGGATGTGAATCTTCGTCTGGAAATTTCCAGACTTGAATTTTATTGACTGCTAAACCTCCAATAATAACTGTTCCCAATTCACCAAATATCGAAAGGGTTTCTTCTAAGTTCTTTGGATACACAGTTGAAGTACCTTCTAAAATCCCGACACTGCCACCTTTGAATTTGATCAATGCTCCACCAAAATCTTCTGCTTCTATGTACGGATGCTGGAAATTCCTTATGATTCCATAGACTTCTTCTACTTCTCCTCCTAACATCCATTGTAGAAGGTCGATATTGTGCGTACATTGGTTCATCAGAGATCCCCCATCCAAATGCCAAGTACCACGCCAAGATGCTTGCTTATAGTATTCCTCATCTCTGTTCCATCTTACATTGGCAACCGCGTAATTCACCCTTCCAAACGCACCGGAATCTATCTTTTTTCTCAGTTCCACAATTGGAGGATTAAACCTATTTTGAAAACAGACGCCCAATCTTAAATTCTTCTCCCTTGACAGAGAGCACATCTGGTCAATATGGGTAGTTGAGAGGGCCATCGGTTTCTCTACCAAAACATGCTTATTTCTTTTCAACGCTTCAATAGCAATCTCATAATGATATCCACTTTCAGTTGTAATTGCAACAAAATCTAGTTCTTCATCCTCGATCATTTTAATGTAATCAGTGTAGCACTTCGTTTTGATGCCCATAATTTGTTCCACTTTCTCACTGCATGTCTTTGCCTTGTTTATGACCAGGTCACATACAGCAGTAAGCTCTATGACATCGATATTTCTAGCAATGGCTTCTATATGCTTTGTGGAGCCTATTCGTCCGCAACCAATGAGACCCATCTTCAATTTTTTCATGATAAACACTCCCTTCGCAGGCACTTTCTAATTCATTCACTGAATGAACTAATAGTATTGTATCACAAACGGTGATATTGTGTAAAGAGTGGTAAATTCATCAATATAATGGGCAAGGATACTCCAACTTCTAAGCGTTAGCCTAAGTTGGAGAGGAATTGTCCTACCTCCTTTCTGTTCGTCTTAAACTTTTAAAATAAACAAACTTGTGATATAATTATATCAACTGATACATCTGGCGCACATTAGTGCGGACAAGTAAACTGATGAGCCTGATGGCTCTACAGTGTAGAGGCTGCTTAGACCAGCCTGAGAGAATAAGGGTCGTTTGACTAAACTTCTTT
>Ga0116180_1000648_pt1 | contig 31845 bp, 37 predicted proteins | sample AD_UKC073_MetaG_FD_89804 | JGI IMG/M metagenome (GOLD analysis project Ga0116180, IMG submission 89804) | Active sludge microbial communities of municipal wastewater-treating anaerobic digesters from USA - AD_UKC073_MetaG | ecosystem: Engineered > Bioreactor > Anaerobic > Digestate | place: USA... | reverse complement strand
TCACATTGCCGCGTTGAGTTGGCAGGCAGTGCTCGATACGAGAAAACTGTTCGGGCGTGATTTCCATGCACGCCAGTGTCGCTCTCCAGCTCCAAATTGGCAATTAGTGTTAACACGCCCTAGCTCCAACCGCTTACCGTAAAGTCTCCGCTTTCCTCCAGTCATTGGGTGGAAGCTGGCACACCGGTCTGCAGGCGCATGTCTTCGATAAACCTGTTGCCGACCTGGTCGAGCAAATTCTGGACACCGGAACGATCCTGACCCACAAGGACTACGAGTTCTTCGCCACCCAGCCACCCCAGGTGAGCAAGTTGGTCAAGCTGCTCGATCTGAAGCCGGGCATGAAGGTTCTGGAGCCCAGCGCCGGCGACGGTGCATTGGCCATGGCAGCGGCCGAAGTTGTGGGGCGTGAAAACGTCACCTGCTACGAGCTGATGCCTGAGAACTGCAACAAGCTGCGCGCGCTGGGATTTCAAGTCCTCGAGCCAACAGACTTTCTGCAGGTCAGGCCTGATCCGTCCTTCGCGCGAGCCATCATGAACCCACCTTTCAGCAGCGGTCGTGATGTTGCCCACGTGAGGCACGCCTTGGAGTTTCTGGCGCCTGGCGGCGTCCTGGGCGCGATCACATCGTGCCATTGGACGTTCTCAAGCGATCAGGGCTCGACTGCCTTCCGTGCGTTGGTCGAAGACCACGCGATTGCGAATTTGGACATAGGTGCGGGCGCCTTCAAAGCCGCCGGCACTGACGTGGCCACCAAGCTGATCGTCTTGCCCGCCCCTGTGGCTGCTGACGCTGGCGAGAGCAACCCCACGCAACCGCCTGGAGCGCCAGTGGCGCCGAAGGCCAAGCATGGGGCGGTCGACACGTTCACGATGGACCTGTTCGCATAACTACCCGTATGGGCACATGGCAAGCCCAAACCGGGTTTGCCTGTGCGCCTTTCCTCTTTTCCAGGAGCACTCACATGAACAAAATGGCCCCTACCCAACTGATCGCACTTCTCAAATCCCTGCCATCTCCACTGGAAGTAGCGAGCGCGAACCCAGACGAAAACCTCAGTATCGGCTTCTTGGATCCCGACACTGGCTGTGTCATCGTCGATCCGACCGTTTCGTCATGCGGGCGATTCAAGTTCGCTCCGATGTTGGCTTACGCCGTTGACGACGCTCAGGTGCAAGCCTTGGCCACTATCAATGAAGCGGTGCACAACGCAGTGGTTGGCGCTTTGAATGCGATGGCATTTGAGGTACAGACGCTGCTTGGCGTGACCGATGGAGGATTTGCCTCTGCCTTTTTCTCTGACGGCGAACTCGAGCGAACCATGCGCGAGGCGCTGGCCAAGTACCTCATTGCCGAGCTCGCCAACATAGGCGACCACGAAGCCTGAGGTCCAACGCTTTTTCATTCCTTCCCCTGGGGCACAGAAGGCAGCCCAAAGAGGGTGCGCTGTGCTCCAACAACCATGAAGGAAACGGAAAATGACTATGAACACATCTACTGCCACTGGCGACCTGACCTGGACGGGAATCGTTCAACGACTTGCGCGACTCCGAACTGCCCGCCGCAGAATCGGCTGGTTCGACTTCGCAAGCAACTCGTGGGACATGAGAACCACGACGGAGCGAGCCTTTCGCATCTGAGCTCGAATTTCCGGCAAGTGACAGCCGTTGGTGAATCCAGAATCCTACCGGCCTGGGCCCTGGAAATCTTTCCACTATTGAGACCGATCACCTAACCCCAGCACTCAAACCGAGGCTGGGGTTTGCTTATTGATGTCTAAGCAAGGAGTGCCAAGCTCACTCTTGGAAGACAGAGATCCTGTGAACCTTGTTGCCATAAATCTCAGCCTGCATTGACCGTATTTTGTACTTTCCAAACTCCCACCGCAGGGACCCATCAGGGCGTTTTTCGCTTGCCCCGAACTCAGCAGACATTTGCTGCTCGAAGGCCACTCTCTTGTCCTCGGACACGCTGCAGGTAATGCCAACCATGCCGCCCCTAGGCAGGAAGTCAAGTTGGATGGGTTTGCCCGGTGTGCAGGGTGTTGAGCCATCTCCCCACTTAATCGGGGTTGGACCTCCCTCCTGCAGAGCCATACCGCACCCCATTCCTCTTCCCCCAAACGAGTAGCTACTGCATGCGGTTCTCGGATCAAAACCGAAATACTCTCCGGCATCAAAAACCGAAAAGCCAAGGGGGACGGCAATTGAGTCCCCGGTGGTGGAGGCTGAGGACTCAAGGTACACCATCAGCGCGGTCGCGCAATCGGGATACAACGTGGCAACCTCCCACTGGCCGGTTGTGTTTTGGCTTCCAAGCATCAGAAAGCCCTGCCGGGTGAAAGCTGTCTTGATGTTCCACGGATCACGCTTGCCAAGAATCTGGGACACCGCATCTGAGACTCCAACTTGGCTGCATTGACCGGCTCTGGTCTTTGAGAACCAGCGAGCTCGTTCCAGCGCTTTTTGGGTCACGTCATCTGAGCACTTCATCCAGGACTTGTCTGGTTCTACTGCAGCGTATGGTCCCCAGCAAAACCCCTTGTCTTTCAGAACTTCGCTGACCAATTCGATTCGTTCGCACGGAGGAACACTGTCTGGCGTCGCCTTGGGATCAGAGATTGGCTTCGCACACTCAGACACAAGTCGCGCTGATTCGGCGGGCAACTGCGCCTCATCCATCACCCGGTACTCAGCACGGGCGGCTTCCGTCAGTTTGCGTGCCTTGTCTTGAATTTCAGCTTCTGACGGCTTGCCACAACCAGTCAACATTAGGGCGAGGCAAGCGGCGGCAGCGGCGTGCATGTAAACGGACATCAGTAGCGAACCTTTGGGGTTTGAATCTTGAAACGGATCACAGACCCGATCGCATGATTGTCAGGGCTTCGTCACATCATTTTGCTGGCGCTCCCGTGAAGATGCGGTGCGAGTGGGTGATGGTCGTTTCTTTTATGGTTTGCCACGAATCAGCATCAGCTTGTGTGTTTCACGGTCATGATCCGTTACTCCAAGCGGCAATGCACATCGAGCGATTTGTAGAGCACGCGAGCGCGAATCAAGGCGTCAACCGTCGCCGGGTGGATGTTCCGCTTGGCAGAACCCTCTTGGAGCTTGAAGATGACGCTACTCGAATGAGCGGGCGCGCAAGATGGATTGCTCCGCAAGGTCGAACGAGCAAGCGTAGACCTTGTTGCCCGTGTAACCACCGTAGCTGTTCTTGGCGTTGATGGTGACGGTGTAGACAACGCTTGGGAACCAGCCCACGCTGCTCTCGTAGTCCGGGGCTGGCCCCGCTGCGCGGCTGACCTCCCCAACACGGGCGGACTCCGGATCTTTGAGCATGCCCATGATGCGGTTGAGGCACTGCTTTTTGTTACCCTCGACCATATCCGGCGATGGGGGCATCTTGGGGGGCATAGCGTCGATCTGGCGCTGCACCTTTGCACGTGCCTCAGCTACGCTGCTGGTGGGGCTCGCGGAGGGCTTGCTCTTGCATGCATCCGAGAACATGTGGTTGAAGTCATTGCAGTCGATGCCCACTGCAGGCTTGACCTCGATTTTCTTGGCATCAACGGCACAGGGGGTTTGACTGAACGTGTTGCCGCACTTGTACACGGTCTGCGCAAATGCCGGCGCACAAAACACAAGGCTCAGAGCCAAAGCAGGGACGTACTTCAAGGTGCCTCCGAAGTGTCAGGAATGTCACCTTGAATCTTATATCGCTTGGCTCACAGTAGCCGCAATCGTCAAGTCAGGCTCTTGACTGGAACTTGGAGCCCCGCTTGCCAAAGTAGCCTGGCCGCGATGGATAAAGCACGCGATATCGCCACTGTTGAGCCTGCTAAGGGCAAGTTGGCTTTGGAACGATCCTGTTAGCTCCCAAGGGGAAGGGGAGCGACTGGCTGTGAATCCACTCGCAGGCACTTAGAATCCCCCCATCTGCCTTTTGGCCGAACGAGCTGACGCATCAGCAAATCAACCACAACCCTGCCGGGACCAGTTCCCGACATGGGAGTTGGTCCCGGTTTTTTTTATCGGAACCAACATGAAAACATCCCCCGCCATCGCGCATCTCAGCACGCGTGGCTACATGAGCTTCTTCTCCTACCAGGACGAGGCTTCACGTGAGAAATCCCTGTCCGGTTGGCTCGACACGGCCCGTCAAATGGACCATGTGGCCCGACTGGAGCGATGCGAAGTCCGCAAGCCTGCATTCGTGACCCCGAATCGCTCGGAAGCCATCACTGGCGTGCGAGCATTCGACGATCAGTGTCAGGGCATCATGACGGGCAACGTCATCGCCAACACGTTTTACTCTTCGTACATCCGGCCGCGCCGGGAGGTTGACTGCAACGGTTATGCGTTTCCGTATGGAAACCTCCAGCTGTTTGACCTGCGCCCGTTTGAACAAGAGGGGAGCCTCGCAAGCCACAACGCAGCATTCTTCGTCCGTTCCTACGCACAAGCAGAAGACACACCTCTGCTTCTGACAACCGTCTTCCATTGGCGGCGTCAGGATGGACAGAGGCATCGCGTCGTCCATGGGGCGGTCCTCACGACCGCAGGCCTCGAACTTGTACGCACCTTTGACCGCGCCGAATTGGGCTTGAAAAATCAAGCCTCGTCGCGTCAGATCATGGACGCGGTGACCCCGCAACTCTGTGACCAGTGCCTCATCAACCGCGAGACCGTTTTCTCCAAACCCGGTGTGCACTGAACAACCGTTCGGGCCTACCATTCCTCAATCGAGACTCACATGAGCAAAACCAAAACCAAGCCTACCGTGGGCGCCAACGCGCCTCTGCTTGAAGAACTGCAGTGCGCCATTGACGCCAACATGGCCAGCATCGAACGGATTGCGACGTCGAGCTACTTCATGTTCTTCTTCGCCGGCGAAGAGATCCTCCTGAAGCGTGAGCTGCTGGACGAGTGCGAGGCCTTCCTGAAGGAAGAATTTGTCGTAGTCAAGGGCCAAACCGCCGAACAAGGTTGGCCTCGCAGCCAAGCCCTCCAGTTCTTCACTCAGGTCGGCTGGAGCAAAGCCACGGCGGCCGGCAAGACCAAGCTGTCGTTCACCGAGTGGCAATCTGCCCAGGTTGCGGCACTGCCTCGGCTGAAGGACGCGATCGCCCACCAGGGCTGATCTTCATCACCACTGCACCAACAGATCGTTGGCGCATTTCCCAAACGCGAATCCCCCGCGCAACCATGTTCTGGTTGCCGGGGGATTTTTTTTAGCCTCGCGACTTTGCGAACTCCAAGAGTTCCTTGTCCGTTGCTGGCCCCCAAGTCAGGTTGGCCAGCCACACAAAAAAAGCCGCACGGGCTGCGACCTTAGGCTTCGAATTTGCGACCTGAAGGCTTTTCGTCGGCTGTTGGGCGTTGTACTGTTCGATGAAGTTGCGCTTGGCTTCAGCATCCAACTCATTGAAGTATTTTTCAGCCTCAGTCATTCGAGCGACTTGGAAAGCCTTTTCCAACGGGCTGAGTCCATCGCTCGACACCTTGGCCGGGGCAGCTTTGGGAGCGGAAGGCTTTGCAGCTGCTGCACCATCGCCCTTGGCGGCGTAATCGTTTTTCAGAGCCGCCCGAAAGTAGGCGCCGGTGTTGGTGATGGCTTCACCGTGCTTGGACGCCAGTCTCGCGCTCACATACTCAATCGCCGCCTGAACACGCTCATGGCTGTAGACGCGCGTGATCTTGCGCGCCTCGGTCCTGGGAACGCCAAATGCAATGATGGTCCCGACCATCTGCATCTCATCGATGCTCTCAGGTTGCCAACGATCTTCCTGCTGAACTTTGGCGACCTCAAACTGGATGGTGTCAATTACTCGTCCACTTCGCTTTCGGATTTCCTTAATGCGAATATCTGACGACCGATTAACCTCATCAATTGAAGATTTGAGGACCCTGTTGTTGAAAATCTTGAATTCCTCGTAGGATTCATTTTCACTTCCGACCATCATATTTCGTAGAAGTTGCCAGGTTGTTGGCGTCGTTTTTCCTACGTTGACGAAGCGAACGCAATGCTCATAGAGCACGAGTGCGGATGCGGTTGTGAATCGTCGACCGATGTTCTGGTCAACGATCGCATACACCTCGGGCCGAAGAATCTTGTCCTTCAGCACATCGTTGATCTTGTACTGCACAAATCCGTTCACCTTTCGGGTGTTTGGGAAGAGGACAGATGCTTCCCAGTCGGTGCCGTGCAGTGTGGTTCCGTTGCCAAGCGAGATCTTCGGAAGCACGTCCCACTCGAAGACGACTCCCATCAGGTCGCGGATCGACTCCTTGAGGTGCTGGTGGTTCCGAGACTCGTAGCCGATGGCGATTCGGAAATCAGCCTCCGACATTGAGTACCAACCGTCTTTGTCAGCTTCATTCTCAATCGCATTTTTGAGCCAGGTGTTCATGCATTTCCTCTGCACGAGCGTCATGTCTGCTCGAGCGATGCTGTGAACGACCTGAACCGGCTTGCGAAACGTGTTGGCTGGCTCGTCAGGGAACAGGCTTCCTTGCATGACCAGGTCAAGGGTCTGCTTTCTGCTGCTGCGTGAGTTGCCCTGTGACATTCGGAGTGCGTGGCGATGTTGGAAGCCGGATGCTAACAAGATTTCAAACTTGCACAACAACTGCGGGTTGTAATCTTTTAAGAAAAGCTTTAGGTATCTTTAAATACCTTTACGCCGAAAAACTGCATATGAAATCAAGGGCTTAGCGGTGTTTAGGTGAACACATTTGTGCAAAAGGTGAACGCTTTTGTGCAGCAAGGTGAATGGATCTGTGCAGGGAGGTGAACGGATTTGTGCCTAAAGGTCTGTGGATATGTGCTGGGTGCCATCGCAACCCGGTTCACAGGCGGCAGGTGATGCCTCTCTTGGTCTTAAAGGTGAACGCTTTTGTGCAGTTCGCGACGTGTGAAACCTAGTAAAAACAACAACTTAGCGAAGCAACTCTCGCCATACGATGAACCAAGCGATGGCCTGAGAAGCCTAAAGGTGAACACTTTTGTGCGGACCAAAGGTGAACGCTTTTGTGCAGCTGCAGAGCAAGTCTGACCGGGCCACAGGCGCAAAAGGTGAACAGATTTGTGCACCACAAATCCGTGAGGCCCATATAAAACAAGGACTTACAGCGCCAGCACTCAACCGAAAGGTGAGCACGGCGGTGCCTCAACCATGCTGGCCATGGCCTAAAGGTGAACACTTTTGTGCAGATTCGCCTGAAACGCTCGCGCCAGGACTCGCGCAACGTCAGGCAAGAGAAGCACGTCAGCACGCCATGCAAATCCTCAACTCCAGTGTTTAAGCTACCTTCAGCGGTAGCATGCACTCACATAGCGATTTAGACCTAGCTCAGCTTGTTGGTAGGGTGCTTGGGCTTCATGCGCAGTCTCGCCCCGGTCCTCAAGACCAAGATCAAGGCTAAAGGTAAACAGATTTGTGCTGAGTATTGGGCTGTGACCAGGCTCATAAGGTGAACGGATTTGTGCAGCCGAAGCAAGGTCCCTTCTAAGTAAATCAACCACTTACGAGGTTCCTGGCTTGCATGCTGGCTGCGATAGTGTCTCGCGACGCTCCTAAAGGTGAACAGATTTGTGCAGGCCTGTGCACGACAAGGAGGCTGTAAAGGTGAAAGGATTTGTGCAGGCCCTCATTCACCGGATGGCGTCGCATCGTTCAGGATGGCTGCGGCACTTGTTCCTAAAGGTGAACACTTTTGTGCAGTGGTGAGGCAAGCCAGCTTGGAGCATCACCCGGGCATAGGCCAACCCGGATGCATGGTGGGTTGGTGTGGAGCGGCTGGAGAGGGCGCGTGAGTAGCGGACCTAGAATCCCGGCATCGCACCTCTACAGGTCGTTCGAGCTGCCGAAGCAGCATCTTTCCTCAAACCCCGTACGGGATCCATCCCGGACAGGGCATGGGTCACGTGCAAACGAAACCAAAACCCATGAAAACTGAAATCCAATCTGCGGCTGCGGCCGTCGCTACCCAAACCGTGCGCGCCACCATCAACGAACGAAACCTGTTCGTCACGATGAAACAGTGGTTCGCCTCCAGCTTCTCGTTCCTGGGCGAGACGATGCAGAACAGCCGCCGCGCCGGCGCAAGCTTCGTCAAGTTCGACTTGGCAACGCCTGCAGAGGGCGAACTGACGCTCACCATCACCGACGATGGTTGCGGCATCGAGGACTTCCAAGTCCTGCTGCACCTGGCCGAAAGTGGTTGGGACAACGAACAGCTGGTGTTGAGCGAGAAACCGTTCGGCATTGGTCTGTTCTCCCTGTTCTACGCCTGCGAGCGCGTGACATTCAGTTCCCGTGGCCAGTCGGTGACGGTGTGCTTGAACGACATCGAACAGCGTCGTGAACTGCAGGTCAAAGCTGACCCTGAGGCCCCTGTGGTCGGGACTCGCATCACTCTGCACAACCCCGTTAAAGAGGTTGCCAAGGATGCACTGCCGATTGACCCGAAGCATCCGCTCAAGTCCAAGATCCAAACCGAACTCGAAGTGCGAGCCAAAGGCTTTGCAATTCCTGTCTGGTTCTGCGGGCTCCAGTTGGACAGGCCCCATGCGGTGGACACGCTGAACTTCACGGAATCGGGCGTGGGCAAGCTGTGGATCAGGGGTGTCGACTCCGAGTCCGAAATGGTCGGCAGCGTTGCCGCCAGGTACGTTCAGATGTACCTCCAGGGCCTCCCCATCGAGGACAACCACAACCGCTGGGCGAATGAACCAATCCACTGCATCGTCCACCTGGACAGTCAGAAGTTCATTCCAGTGATGCCTGATCGTGCACGGCTGCAAGACGGTGAAAACCAACGCAACCAGGTGTACCAGGCACTTCAACAGCACTCCGACGCATTCATCGTGGCTGAAAAGCACCGCATGGGTGGTGAAGAGTTCCTGAAGAAGCACTACCAGCACATCAAAGATCGCTCGAATCTGCGCTACCTGCTGAACGACATCCCGTTCCTGCCGAAGTCGGCCTTCGATACGGTCGAGTCGGTTGCGTACGACACCAGCGAGGTCTACCGTTCCCCACGAGATGCGAGCGAGATGACGTTGTTCACTCGACAAGCATTGCTCGATGAGGGCGCGACTGTCTTTGTGAACGCACCCGATGGACCGCATGACTTCACCTGGGCGGCCGCACTCCTGAAGGTCATGCAGCGTGAAGAAGTTATGGCAATGACCGACACGCTGGACGAAGGCCATTGGATCTTCGAAATCGCACACGATGTCAACGATCTGACGATGCAGTTCGAAGTGGTCAATCCTGTTGGCGATGAGCCGGTGGATGCTGACAACTACTGCTGCCGCGTGGCTCTGATGGACCGTGCTGAAATTACCTTGCGCTCGAGCGTGAAGCCGGGTTGGGCTCTGCAACACACGATTGAAAATGACTGGGTCGTGGTTCCTGACCTCTTCGATGAAGACACCAAACTGACATTCGAAGATCAAGACTTCGATGACGTGGACTTCCGCTGCTTCATGTGCAAGAAGGACAAAAGCTGTGATTCACCGTGGTACGTTTTCAGTGACTTTGTCTACGACGATCGCCACGACCAGAACGCCGAAGACAATGCCCGCATCCAGTGGGAGACTGTGATTCGAGGCCTGCTGGGCAGCGGCATCAATGACGCTGTCGAAACCGCACTTGCGCGCAGCTCCGTTGAGGTGATTGACACTCAGGCCAAAGACTTCGTTCTGGTGAAAACCGAGCGACGCTTCCGGCCGTGGGGAAATCGTTTTGACTTCGCCCGCCCAGCGTTCCACATTGAAAGCATCGCCAATGTGGAATTCTGGAACAAGGTCGCCGCTGAGCTGGTCACCTCACCGGACAAGGTTGACGGAGAGCGCCTCCTGCAGGCATTCATCAAAGTCGCCAAGCCTGGCGAGTACGTGCCCAGCATGAGTGAAGCCGCTGACCTGTCGCAACTGGCGGGACTGGAACGCAGTCACGACAAAGAGCGCGGCTGGTTTGTGGCCAACACCAGAGGACCAGAGGTGAACTTCGGCGCGTACCAGGACGAAGCACAGGCGCACAGTGCAATGCACGACTACGTCGTCTACAAAGCCATCGAGACGGCTGCCAATGGCAACGATCCGATGACCCGTGAGCAGTGGAAGGACTTGGACTTCAAAACCAAGACCGACATGGTCAAAGCTGCCTTCCCGTTGGAAGTGGCAGTGATCGCGTAAACCTTCCTGATCAGGTACCAACCCGAAGCCGGCGCAAGCTGGTTCCGGGCTTGGTGACCTCCAAAGCATCTTGACCGACCTCCTTGGGTGGTCAGGCGGCTTTCGAGATCACCAAGTCGAGGCAACGCTTCGACGATCCCAGCTGAGGCTCAGCATTTCTACAAAAGCACCATGTGTGCACCTCATTGGTGTCACCTGTCGTGCGCTTCAACACCCATCCTCATGAAAACCCCCTCACTCCCCTTCGAGGTGAACTGGCGCAAGCTGCCGTTCACCCAAACACAAGCTGCGGCCCTGTTCTCGTACCGCGGGAACTTGAACACAGCTCAACAGCTTCACATGGCAGGCGCGATCACAACCGCTGAACTGCGCTGGTACGTCTTCTTCTGGACCTGGTCAGCGCCGCGATTCAGCGACACACACAACGCCGCTGCAAAGCAGTACCGCTGCCACAAGGCAATCACCTGGGAAGGCCTTGAACGCCGCTTCGAGCGCTGCCGCCGGCTGCACGAAAAGTGGTTCATCAAGCGATTCGGCCTTTACCTGATCCACCAGTTGCCAGCCCACAAGCAAACGCCAGAGCCGTTGCCCGCCTGAACAAGCTCGTTCTCAAGGCTTTCATTCACACCCACGACCCGGCTTGTCCGGGTCCTTTTTCTGAAGCGTGCCCTCAGGTCGCGCTTCAGAAAGAGAAGGAGATTTCGACCCATGCAAAACCGGTTTGCCGAAGACAGCGGGGTGCGCCGCTACAAGGGGAAAACCCGCTCCAACGCGCCTACAATCAGTGACAACCCACATCAGTGTGTTCGAGCTGCCGCGCAGCAATTTTCCCCACCGGTAAACGGCAAGCAAAAGCGTGTCGGGTCCCGGCCTGATGGTGCCCCTGTGCAGCGTCAGAGTGATCCTTCGGGGTCATCCCATCCCAGCCAACGAAACCGCAAGCACGCGGGGTCAACAGGCATTCACAAAACTGGCCATGCCGCATCCATTGCGACAGGGTCATCTACTCCCATTTCTGTCATGCAGACCCAAAGCTACAAAGACCCGGTGTTCTACACGCCGGGAGACAACAAACGCGCCCCTCAAGTGATCGACGTTGGCGCTTTGACCCCCACGGGTCAAATCATCGGCCGATTCAGCCAGGAGCCCATCGAAAAGCTTCGTCAGCGCTACCCCCTGGTGCGCCTGGGCGAGTTCGATGAGATCGTCAAGCAGAAGGAGCGCATGCTGAGCAGCCCGCCCAAGCGGATCTCGCAAACCGAGTTCATTCGCGCCCTCGAGGTCTTGCCGCCGGAAGGCTACAAGGTCAACGCTGAAGGCGAGACGTTCAAGTCGTGCGAGCGACTGAGTGGACGGATCACCTCGATCTACGCCCGGATTGGCTCAGCGTACTACTCCTTCAAGGACGTTTTCACGCTGCCCCATCACGAAATCCTGCGCCGCATTGGTCAGGAACAAGCGAAAGCCGTAAAGGCGGTGGCAGCATGAAGCACCAGCAACCTCCCAAGATCATGGTGCGCGAAATCAAGCAGGCGCTCCAACAAGCCCTGCAGGCAGCAAACTGCCCCGTGTATTGGGTGCAGGCTATTGGAGAGGACAGCATGAAGGCGCCCATCAAAGTGTGGCCCTTCGAGCTCGACCCGCTCTACAACGTCGTGATCCGTCACGAAGGCCAGTCGGACACGATTGTCTTGATCACTGCACAGGCCTCTCGGTACGAGCCCGAGAAGGCGATCCCCCTGATCTCGATCAAGCTGGAGTGCAGCAACAAGAAAGCCCTGAAGCACGTGCCGGCCATCTTCGATTTTATGGCGCGGATTGACTCGGTTCGCGCTGAGATCATCGCCAAATCGATTCAGAAACGCCAGATGACCGAGGCTGAGTTCATCAAGTTGCACAAGATCGCCCACATGCCCATTTTTGATGTGAGCAAGGGTGGTTTCGTGCTGGTTGGTCGACCTGACCTTGGCTCCTTCCCTCGTTCCTACGTGGACGCGCTCAAAGCCCTCGCGGCAGAGAGCGACATCGAGTTGGTCGAGGGAGACAGTGAGGTTGTGGCACGCGGAGCGTGGGCATGATCGACATGGGCCAAGCCGATCGGACGCTTCGCGCGACTCCGAAGGCAGTTGGTCCGGGCCTCAGCTACATCCGCGCACTGCAATTTGCTGCTTGCAGCATGGGTTTTGACCACTATGTGGACGTCCCCGATGGGGATGTCGCTGCATTGAAGGAAAAGGCCCTGCAGATCCAACGTGATCACGACAAGCTGCCAATCCAAACGCCGGTCGCCGCCGGCTGATTCTCCACAGCGGCAAAACCGGTTTGCCGGTGCCGCAATCCACTCGACAACGCCATTAGCTCTGCCCCTAACGGGGCAGGGCGGGCATCCCTCATTCAATGCAATATGGAAACCATCGCAACCCTCTTGCCTTACCGGGTAACTCTCAAAGAGGACGCAGGCGACAAGTTCACAGTCGCTTTTGACTGCCAAGCTGAAGTCACTGACCACGCTGAGGAACAGGCTGAAAACGCCTACCCTGGCTGCGAGATCGTCAACATCACGCAAATGGAGCCTCGCCCCCTGGGCGTGGTTCAAGTGTCACTGGCCGCTGTCGCAATCTGCCGTCCAGATGAACTTGACCAAGAGGATGGTCACGTCCAGGGCGTGTACTTAATGGAGGTTCAAGAAGCGTTGGCCAGTGCCTTCCGCGCATCCGCTGCACTTGATCGCTTCCACACCGAAGTTCCAGTGAAGGTCTTGGAGAACTTTGAATTTTTCGTATTCGATTCGGAGTCGGGCATTGTGATTGAGCCCGACGAAAACGAGTACGAATACACCATGACCAAGCACGGGCGGTTCATCGAGAAAATCAGTGACACTGTTCCGAACTTCTATGAAGTCGCTGTTCTTCCGGGCTCCCGACTCTGGCCAGTCAACGGCATCAAAGTGGCGGCAGCGTCAACGGAAGAAGCTCAAGCCAAGGCACTCATCGAGGCCTGCGGCAAAAGGGTTGACCCGAAAACCGTCACCCCTACTTTCGAAACCAGCCTTCTTTGACGAAGTCTGCAACCAATCATCAACACATAAGGGCCACTTTCGAGTGGCTTTTTTTTGGGCGTGAAACAGGGGGCAACACCTATAATTTGAGCCATCTGCCCTACGGCGATCGAGCTGACGTTTCAGCATCTTCCCATTCACCCACGCGGGCCCGCCCGCAGGGTGGCCCGCTTTTTTTAAGCGGAGTTTTCAACCATGGAAACCATGGATCTGTTCGGCATGGAAACTGCCGACGAGGATGATGCGCCGTCTGGTGTCATCAACTTCATTCCCTACCAGAAAGAGTCGCCTGAGGAGCGCGCAACGCGTCGAATCATGGGGGCACTTAAAGCAGGCCATCCCCTGGCATTGGCCTACAGCGGTGGGAAAGACTCGAGTGCGCTTGTCCTACTCACACTCAACGCAGCTGCTAAGTTCGTAGAAGAGGAAGGCGAGTGTCCACCGATATTCCTTATGTCATCGGACACTGGCGTCGACCAGCCTGAGGTGGTTGCCTTGGCACGAAGAGAGATCGAGAAAATGAAGTTGTTCGCTACATCTCATGGCATCAACTTCACAGCCCGTATCGGTAGCCCTCGGCTTTCCGATTCATGGCCAGTGCGGGTTATCGGAGGCCGTGCGCTGCCAGCATTTCCTGATAGCCGCTCTGACTGCACTTCGGATTGGAAGATCAACGTTAATCAACGGGCAATGAATGAGTTAATGACAACATTCAAAGCTCAGAAGAAGTGGAAAGCTCCTATCGTTTGCACTGGGGTCCGTCTCTCAGAGTCGATTGCGCGCGACGCTCGAATCGCCAAGCGCGGTGAGGTCGCCGATGAAATTTGGACGAATGACGAAGGCCACCTTCGTCTATCACCAATTCTTGATTTTGACGTCGATTCGATTTGGGAACTCATAGGGCTCGCATCTGCGGGCCTCATACCATCGTTCAGCGACTTCACTGATCTCATGCGTATCTACAGTGATGCTGGGGGTGACTCATGCGTCATTGTTGCAGACATGAAGGGATCAAATAAGCCATGCGGTGTAAGAACCGGGTGTTGGGCGTGCACGAAAGTGCATTCCGACAAAAGCATGGATGAAATGATCAAGTCCGATCATGAGCGCTATGGGCACCTGAAAGCACTTGCGCAGCTTCGGAATTACATTTCTCACACGCAGTATGACTGGTCACTCCGACAGTACGTTGGCAGAACGATAAATGCCGATGGCGAAATCGAGATTGGTGCTGACACTTACTCGCCTGACATGCTTCAAGACCTGTTGCGATGGACTTTGAGCGCACAGGTCAAGTCCGGCGTGCCGATCATTTCGTACGAGCAGCTTGTCGCCATTGACTTGCGCTGGTCGATGTACTGCCTGACCCCACCGTTTACAGCCCTGAAGATTTTCTTTGAGGTCATGGACGGCGGCCAACTGAGTGACCCTCCTGAAGTGCCGCGCGTCCCCAAAACACCGGTCCCCAAGATCGGCAAGTTGAAGGTTGGTGCGCCGACTTATGGCGCGGCCCTCCCGGGTCAAGTCAGCGGTCTGCGCAACGTGGCCCTGGAGATGTTTTCGGAAACCTGCGGCGACACTCTCCGTCAACTGCCAAATGGTTCCATCGTCATCGACGTGGAGACTGAGGGCGAGATGGAAGTGGACCCCGAAGGCGCGGCCGACTTCATCTTCTTTGAGGGCGAGCGCATGGTGGAGGAATACTGCCATGAGGACTGCTCTGACTGGACATGGGGATACAAGACCTATCTCCAGTGGGGGGTGCTCAGCATCGCCAAGGGCCGATCCACGCAGGTCAACACGATTCTTGAGCGCTCTCAGTGGCGCCAAGCGAACGGCCTTCATGGGCAACAAACCATCGAGTCGTTGACTGAGCGGTGCACCTCGTTGTACGCCGCCCAGCTTTCGCTCATCAACTAAACCCAAGCTGCATCGTTGCCTTATCCTGCAAAACAGGGTAGGGCGGTGGTTGACTCATTCTTTCAAGCATCACAAAATGAACGCAATCATTCGCACCCCTGGCGACTACGGTCGTGAGATTCACCTGCATGGCCATGAGGGCAGTAACGCTGAGATCCTCAAGCCACTGGCTGAAGCGGTTGTTCAACTGGAACGCAACCGTTGCAACTTCAACCTGAGTGTGGCCATCGCTGAGCGAGCCATCATGACTGAGTTGGTTTTCGGGACTTGTCCCCTGACCACGAAGCTGATGATCCGCAAAGTGACCATCGACATGGCACCTGGGCGTCAGACACACCTTGTGTTTGATGGTCCTGACAACGCCAAAATCTCCATCCAGTTCACCGAACAGTGCAAGGCTGCTTGGCTAACCCCCGAACCGCAAGCGGTCACCGCTGGCTGAAATCATCAACGCACAACCGCTGGCTTCACTGCCGGCGGTTTTTTTTTGCTTGAGTGGCGCCATGGGGCACTGCCTTGTGTGCCCTGGGTTTCCTGCGACAATTGAACGTGTCCCGCAGGAGACGTAATCCTCGCTTTTTTGTTGCCGCCTCTGGCTGCAGCACCCCCATCAGTTTGATGGTTCATCATTCACTGACAGCATGCATCTCCCATCTGGGCCCGTTGAAGGCCAAAGCATTCCCCGTCCACGCAAGAAGCGGCAGGTTTCGTTTGTCGATGATGGTCAAGGCGCAACTGCACCAGGTGGTAAGCCGCGCCGCGGTTCTGCCGCAAAGCCAGATTCCGGCTCACGGCGCAAGCCATTCGTGCACGCTCCGGTCAAAGTTGACCCCGAAGTCATGATGACCTTCGCGCAGCTGACACGGTATGCAGACAAGCGCCGAGATGCTTCAGCGCGGTACGCAGTGATGAACGTCATCTTCACGATGACCGAAGCCAATGACTGGCCCAAGGAACGGCTTTGGGACAGCCTCGGCCGGATCAATTCCGCGCTCCGTGGCTTGAAGACGGTTGAAGGTGCCGATGCCCGCCACATGGGGTGGCGTGCAGTCCAGCGGATGCGCATTGCAGTTCAGCGCAACCATAACGACCCACTCCGCCAAGGCCAAATGAATCACCCCATGCGGCAGTTCATTCGCGAAGCACTCTTGGCAATGGATACTGCCATGGCTGCGATCCTCAAGAGCAACCCCGGGCTGGAGATGAACGGTGAAGAGTTGGCTGGAATGGCCCCCCCATTGCCAGAGGAGCACTACAAGCACCCCCTTTTCAAGAAGCCGCCAAGCCTAAAGGGGCCGCCCAACAGTGATGCTGAACCGAACGTCAACCCAGACCAGTTGGAGCTCGACCTAGAGGGAGCTGAGTCGGCAACTTCAAAACCTGGAGGTGTCTTGGAAAACAGCATGCCGGACGCCTCTGATTCACTTCCAAGCGATGACCAAGGTGTGCAGCCCAACGAGCAGCGCAGCACTTTGTCTCTGGCAAGTCGATTTGCAGGCAAGCTTCGCACTCTCGTGGGACTTTGATGCACTTCACACGCCATGAGTCGCTACCGCACACCACAGCGCCATTCATCGTTTGACGCAATACCGTTGACGGAACATGGCCCTGTCTTTGATCCAGTGCTTCGCAACTCTCATCGGCACGCACGACAACACGATTCTGCAGGACCTGATGATCCCCGAACACGCCCATGACTGGGATGCGGAGAGCAAACCCGATTTCGAGCACACCCCGCTCTAAAATCAAACTGTCATCCCGACCGAGCTGACGAATCAGCATTTCTCCCTAGGACTGCCGTCAATCGCCGTCCACACCTAAAACCTTGCCATGCCTGACCGACTTTCAGTCGGCTGCCGCATGTGCGTTCCTTCCTGAACCATGACTACTGAAACTCTGCCGCAACACGCGGCCACTCCCTCTGCGACCACCCCCTGCGCCATTGACCTGCCAAAGCGGATCATTGGTTCTTTCACAAAGCAAAAATGGGGCGGCCGTAAAGGTGATGACGCCATTTGGATCGGTGAAGAAGCGTTCGACGCGACCGAGACCATTCTCCGGATGCGCTTGAGCGAAATCGTTGCACTTGAAGACCAAGCCGAGACAACGGATTCCGTTGGCCAAGCCCACGTTCAATGGAACGACCCTCACTACGTGACCATCGTCGGTGCAATCTGTCAGTTCTTCGATGTTGAGGAACTGGACAGCATCACTGAGACGATGCTGGCTGAAAAGCGACTGGCTTACCTGCCAGGACCTGGCCAACCAGTTCACGATTCGCTTGGTGGCCAGCCGCCAGCTGACATCGTGCGCGTTCGCCATTGGGATGTTGATGAGCCGGAAACTCCGTTCCTCATGTCGATCATCGATGCCAGAGACAAAGCCGGGCATCACAACCTGGAGGTTGAGGTGGCACCTGAAGACGGAGACACCGACGATGTCCTCAGCGTCACGTTTGAGATCGGGTCACTGCCTGGAAGCAAGACTCACACCCAGGTCATGCATGTGAGAAACGACAATGGCGAGGTGGTCTTCAGCCTTTACAAGCAGAACGACTCCTTCATTATCCGAAGCGACCCTGCCTACAAGCAGTGTCCAACAATGCTCCCTTATGGTGAGATGGCGATCCTGGTGTCGCCGGTGACACCTCCACACCACTGATGTTTTGGCTGCACCTGCGGCCTTCATGAACAAAAAATGCCCCGCTGACCTTTCCCAAGGCAAGCGGGGCATTTTTTTGGTCGACCGAATTACAGCGCGGCGTCTTTGAGTTTCTTGAAGAAGCGAGCCTTCAGCTTGATCGTGGCGGGCTTGGCCTTGAACACGGTTTCTTCCTTCGTGAAGGGGTTGATGCCCTTGCGTGCTTTCTTGGCAGGGATGTTCTGTGCAGTCAAACGCACCAGGCCGGGCAGCGTGAACTCGCCTGCGCCCTTCTTCTGCACAGAGGCCAGCATCGTTGCTTCCAGAGCGGCCATGACTGATTTCACAGCCTTGGCATCGACACCGGTGGTAGCAGCCAAATGCGCTACCAGGCTGGTCTTGTTGAAGGTCTGTTTGATGGGCTTCAATACGGGCTTTTCAGCCTTAACGGCTGGCATCTTCACAGCCACTTTGGCAGCGGGCTTCGCGACCTTTTTCGCAGGGGAAGCTACCGTCGAAACTTTCTTTGCAGTTGCCATACTTTTCGTTAAGTTGATTTGATGGAAAATACAGGTGTTGCTTTGAGAGCGATCCATTCTAGGACGTTTGATTCAGGGCACCTAGTACACCGCATAAATAGCAGCTTGGAGTGCTCTGAATGGCAAACATCGCCGTCGCTTTGAAGAACGAAATCTCACGCTTGGTGCGCAAAGAAGTGCGCCAAGACATGGACGATATGAAGAAGGCTCTGCGGGCCCAACGCGCCGACAACTCAGCTTTGAAAAAGCAGGTCGCCGAGATGCAGCGTGCACTCGGCAAGCTGGCTGGACAAGTTTCAACATCGGCCAAAGCCTCACAACATCCAGCTGCTCAAGTGCTTGACTCGGGAGCAAGCTCTGTTGCCCCGTCAAACATCGCGCTTTACAGGGCCTCTTTCTCTGCAGACGGCTTTGCCAAACTGCGCAAGAGCTGGCGACTGAGTGCAGAAGCCATGGGTAGTTTGGTTGGCGCCTCGGGTCAGTCGGTCTACAAGTGGGAGAAGAAGGGCGTAGTTCCTCGTGACAAGCAGCTGATGCAGATTTGGGCAGTGAAGGATCTCACTCGAGAGCAGGCCTTGGCTCGCTTGGCCAAGATGCAAGGGTAAGTTCAATTTTTCGATGCCACTCACCGGTGGCCAAGAAGACAGATGGCGATGAGCAACTTTGCACCACGCCCGCGGCGGGCCGAGCATGGTGACCATAAGCGGATGGCCCCATCAAACACCCCGCTCGCAGATACGCGCTTCCAAGAGCTTTTGCGTGGGGCTAGTGCCTTTTTTGCGGCAAATGAGCGTGACGTAGAGGCCGAGAAGGCACAGACAATCAAGGAGATCAAAGCATTGATGTCTTACTACAACATCACCATTGAAGACTTGATCTCCTGACTATGAGCGAAACAATAGACTTCGTTGCCAAAGATGGTCAGTCCTACGAGATCACCCTTGATGACTGTGGTGAGGAAATCTCAGTTTCACTCAATGGAAAAAGGCTTGGGCAAATCACCTTGTCCCTTAAAGATGACGGTGACGAGCGTAGTGGCCACGAATGGTTCCACATCACGCATCTCGAGCTAGACAACTGCCGCGGCATCGGAATCGGGACCCGCTGCCTAGAGTTTCACAGAGACGTTTTCCAGGCCGCAATCACAGCGGGTAGGGATGATGGCCATGTGTCTGAAGATGGCAGTCATCTTACTGGCGATGGCCCAGCGTTCATTGATGCTATGCGTAAAAAGGGTCTTGTCGTAGGCGCTGAATGAGGGTATCCGTCCGGTGACCCCATATTGAAAGCGCCGTGAGAAGCGGGCATCGTGTCCACGATTGGAGGATCGTGGAGACGATGGAACAGTTTTCAAGCGAAGGCCGGCCGCGCCGGCGTGAATACAGCAAAGCGTTCAAGGCACAGTTGGTGGCAGCGTGCGCGCAGCCCGGAGCCAGTGTCGGTGGTGTGGCCTTGTCGCACGGACTGCACGCGAACATGGTGCACCGATGGATTCGGGAGGCGGGCCCTGTGCGCGCGCAACCGGGCGTCGGTACGGATGCTGAGCCCGGCTTCATCTCGCTGCCGCTCACGGCAATGGCCGCCAGCACCCATGATGAGCAAGCGCTGGCTGCGTTTGCGCCATCCCCGCCTTTACCGCCGCCATCTGCGCCAGTCCAGGTGCGCCTGCAACGCGGCGAACTGGTGGTCAGTCTGCAGTGCCCAATGGGCCAGTGCGGGGCGCTCTTGCGCGAGGTGTTGCGGTGATCCGGGTCGATGCGGTCTGGATGTCCACGCAACCGCTGGACATGCGCACCGGCCCCGAGACGGCCCTGGCCAGAGTGGTGCAAGTCTTTGGCGCGGCCCGCCCGCACCACGCTTATCTCTTTGCCAACGCACGGGCCAACCGCCTGAAGGTACTGGTGCACGATGGTTTTGGCGTCTGGCTGGCCGCAAGGCGCCTGAACCAAGGCAAGTTTGTCTGGGGCGATGAGCGCCTGGGTCCCCAACTGACGCTGAGCGCCGAGCAACTGCAGGCACTGGTCACCGGCTTGTCCTGGCAGCGCCTGGGAGAAGACGCTGTGATCACGGTGCTGTGATGTTGGTCGCCCGTGCTATGGCGTTCAATTCGTGGATATGCCAGTAGGCGGCTGCCCACCCACCGGGGATGATGACGGCCATGAACGAACCGGTGGATCTGCAGAGCATGGACGAGGCGCAAATGCGCCAGATGCTGCAGCACCTCATGAGCGAGCTCAAACACAAGCAGACGCTGCTGGACAAGCTCAGCTACGAGATGGCCATCCTCAAGCGGCTGAAGTTCGCCGCCAAGACTGAGGCATTGAACGCCGATCAGCGCAGTCTGCTGGAAGACGCGCTCGAAGAAGACCTGCAGGGAGTGCGTCCGCAGCGGCCGAAAGGGTCGACAACGGGGTGCGAATCGGCCCTCGAATGACCCGAATCACGCCGCAGTTGCCGCCATCTGAAAACTCGCGCATCTGCACTCGTCGCAACGAGCGTTGTGCAGACCTTCCCTAACGATAGGCTTGGCATGAATGATCCACTCGGGCCCTGTCGCCAAGTTCGTGAATCTTTAGGCCAGGCCTCTTCTCACCTCTTTTGCCAAGTCGAAAATCGTTGCTATCAGCGGAGCGTTCTGTCGTTCGCGACGACAGATGAAGTCGACGTGGGTGGCCATTGCTGTATCCAGAATCTTCAGCTTCACAAGACGCGGATCTGGAACATAGGCTGTCTCGGCAACGACGCCTAGTCCTATTCCTTGTGCGACTGCCTCGCGGACAGCCTCCCGGCTTCCCATCTCCAGCGCAACCTGGATGTTGATATTGCGGGCAATTAGCTCGCTCTCGAAGACTCTTCTTGTCGTTGAACCTTCCTCACGTATGACGAAGCGCTGGCTCTGAAGGTCCTTGAGCACTATCTCACCGCACCGGGCTAGGGCGTGCTCTCGGTTCGCAAAGACCACCAGGCGCTGTGACCTGTATGGCATGCAATGGAGTTCGGGGTGCTCGGCGTGATTGAGGACCACGCCGACATCACCCTGGTAGTCGAGGAGCTTTTCCGTGATTGAGCGGGAGTCGCCTACACGGACAGAGACCTCGACCTGGGGATGGCGGCTCCCGAAGGCCTTCAGAACAGGGACTACGTTGTACGGGCCGATCGCGTGAATCACAAGACGCCCGACGAATCGGTTTTTGGCTGCTGCCAAAAGGGCGTGCGCATCTTCCTCGCCGCTGAATGCCCGCCGCGTGTAGTCCAGCAGAGTCCTGCCAAAGGTAGTCAGCTCAAGCCGGCGGCCTTGACGAAGAAAAAGCTCCACGCCGTACTCATTCTCCAGGCGCTGAATATGCGCTGAGATGGTGGGCTGCTGTAGATCAAGCAGCTTCGCAGCAGCAGTCATGCTTCCGGCCCTTGCCGTCGCATCAAAGGCTTTCAAAGCCGCAAGTAGCGTGAGTCCAGACATAGGTGTTATCTATAGATACCCCTATTTTTCGGGGTGCAAGTTTCATATTGATGACACGTTCCACGAACAAACTGCACGCATGCCTAGCCGTATCGAACTTCTTTCTGCGGCAAATGTGCGTCATAAGCGCTCTCGCGCTGCTCGCAGGCAGAAACTTGCAAAGGTAACAACATGAAGTTGGAGAAAGACCGAGACGTTCTGAGTCTCAAGGGAGTTTCCGTCCGCTACGGTGACTCGACCGTGGCCTTGCACCCGACGAGTCTGGATGTGAAGCAGGGAGAGTTTTTGGTGCTTCTGGGCGCCTCGGGCGCAGGGAAGTCCACCTTGTTACGAAGCATCAATGGACTGGTGCTGCCCACAAAAGGCGAGGTATCGATACCTGGCCTGGCAGGTGGGGTAGTCAACGCAAAGACGCTGAGAGAGCACCGCAAGCGCTGTGGGATGGTTTTCCAGCAGCATCATCTGATTGGACGTCAGTCGGTCCTCAGGAATGTTCTGATGGGAAAGCTCGGTGACAGGGGTGCATTCGCTTCGCTATGGCCGTGGAGCAAGAAGGACAAGCTGGAGGCGCTCACAGTGATTGAGCGTGTCGGGCTGCTCGAAAAGGCGCTCTCCCGGGCTGATGCCTTGTCTGGGGGGCAGCAGCAGCGCGTAGGCATAGCTAGGGCGCTAATACAGAAGCCACGAATCCTGCTGGCCGATGAGCCTGTTGCCAGCCTGGACCCGGCAACCGCACATAGCGTGCTCACCTTGTTGCATGAGATCTGCAAAAAGGACCACCTCACCGCAATCGTGAGTCTTCACCAGGTGGAGCTCGCGCGCTCGTTTGCAGACCGAATCATTGGGCTCCGCCAGGGAGCTGTTGTATTCGAGGGTAGGGCAGAGCAGCTGAGTCCCGATGTTGCGCGGAACCTCTATGCAAAGCAGTCCAACGCTTCCAACACGAGTGCGTCCACTGATAGCCCCCGAACTCTTCAATCCAGTCAAACCAAGGAGCTCTTGCCATGCTGAATCGCCGTAACTTCTCTCTTGTTGTCAGCGCAGCTTCTTTTGCTGCACTCCTTCCTCTGTGGGCTCATGCGCAGGGAAAGGATCCATCAAAGCTTCGTGTCGCCCTTCTTCCAGATGAGAACGCTGCCAGCATCATCCAGAACGCGCAGCCTCTTAAGCGCTATCTTGAACAGCAGCTCAAGAAGGATGTTGAGATTGTGGTGACTACCGATTACTCCTCGATGATCGAGGCAATGCGGTTCGGTCGGATTGAGGTAGCGTACTTTGGACCGTTCTCGTACGTTTTGGCCAAATCTAAGGCGTCCGGGATTGAGCCCTTTGCGGTGGGCGTTGAACGTGGGTCGCCCACATACCAGTCGGTCCTCATCGCAACGGCCGGAGGGCCGGTGAAAACGCTTGAAGACGTGCGCGGCAAGCCCTTCGGATTTGGCGACCAGGCGTCCACATCAAGCCACCTTGCACCACGTGCACACCTGCTCAAGAAGTACAAGCTTGATGGTGAGAAGGACTATCGGCCAGTTCACCTTGGGGCACATGACGCGGTCGCACGTGCGGTGCAGTCGGGTCAGATTCCAGCCGGGGCTCTGTCCAAGCCGATTCTGGACAACCTCATCGCTCGAGGAAGCATTGATGCCACGAAGATTGTTCAGCTTGACCTTTCTGCTCCCATTCCAAACTATCCGATCGTCATGCAGGGGAACCTCAAGCCTGAGCTCAAAGCTGCCATCCGCTCTGCCTTTCTGGACATGAAGGATGCTGAGGTGCTCAAGGCGTTTCGTGTCCAGGCGTTTGCTGCCACTGATGACGCTGCATATGACGTCCTTAGGGATACCGCAACCATCCTGAAGCTTGATTTGGGCCGTATGCAATGACCTCGGCTGCATTCGAGAACATCATCAGTCGCGACAAGCGGGAGCAGTTCATTGGACTGCGCAATACAGCGTTCGTCCTTCTGGTTTGCCTTGTAGCCCTGTACGTCACGGGGTTCTTCGATGCACAGCGGTTCATCGAAGGCGCCCCGGCTGTCAAGCAGCTCTCATCTGAGATGGTCCCTCCCAACTTCGACCGCTGGGAGCACTGGGTCATCCCGCTGAGGGACACCTTGGCGATGTCGATTGCCGGCACAGCACTGACTATCGTGCTTTCACTTCCGCTGGCGCTCCTGGCGGCTCCAAACACCACCCCCAATCCTTTGGTGGGAAGAGTGGCCAGAGTCATCCTGGCGGCATTCCGGTCCGTGCCAGAAATCATTCTTGGCATTCTGTTCGTGGCAGCCGTAGGGTTTGGTGCTCTACCTGGGGTGCTCGCACTAGCGTTGCATTCCACGGGAATGGTCGCAAAGTTTTACGCGGAAGCCATTGAGCACGTGGATCCGAAGCCACTTGAAGCAGCTGCTGCGGTAGGCGCAAGCCGCTTTCAGGTCATCTCGCATGCCGTTATCCCCCAAGTCCTTCCACAGTTGGCAGACATAACCATCTATCGCTGGGAGTACCACTTCAGGGCCTCCGCAGTACTTGGCATTGTCGGTGCAGGTGGCATCGGCTTCGAGCTGATGGCAGCACTTCGCCTTGTCAAGTATGACGAGGTCTCAGCCATCCTTCTGTCGATTCTTGCCTGTGTCCTAGTGGTTGACAGCATTGGATCGATGCTGCGAAAGCGTCTCAAGTAAATCGAAAAATGAATCATCGGAAAATCGTCGTAACGCAGCCAGTTCATGAAGAGGTTCTAAGGAAGCTCCAGGCTGAGGGTGAGGTCATCATGAATCCAGGGCCTGAACCCTGGAGCCCCAGCCAGCTCAGGGAGTACCTCGTGGATGCTGATGCCATGATGGCCTTCATGACAGACAGTGTGACCAAAGAGTCGCTGCTGAACGCTCCCAGGCTCAAGACCATCTCCTGTGCACTCAAGGGGTACGACAACTTCGACCTGAGGGCTTGCGCACAAGCCGGGGTGAGCGTCACCTTTGTTCCTGACCTCCTCACAGAGCCCACAGCCGAGCTGGCCATCGGATTGGCTATTGCTGCTGGCAGGAACGTGCTTCAGGGTGACGCCGCTACAAGAGCAGGCTACTCTGGGTGGAGGCCAGCTCTATACGGAACCGGGCTTCATGGGTCGGTGGCCAGCGTGATCGGTCTCGGAAAAGTTGGGCAGGCCATATTGGCGCGACTCGCGGGCTTTGGCTGCGCGCGGCTGCTTGGTGTAGACCCAAGTGTGCGTCTAGATCAGGTCGAACTGGTCACGCTTGATGAGGCTGTCAGCACATCGGACTATGTGTTCCTGGCAGTGCCTCTTGTTAGCGATACGCGCCACCTGGTTGACTCCAGGATGCTTCAACTATCGAAAAAGGGCCAGATCCTTGTAAACGTGGGTAGGGGGTCTGTGGTCGACGAAAGGGCGGTTGTCGATGCCTTGGCGAATGAGCAACTTGGCGCGTACGCCGCTGACGTCTATGAGATGGAAGATTGGCTACTTCCAGACAGACCTCGCGAAATTCATCCGGGATTGACCAACAACGCCAGAACAGTACTCACTCCCCACATCGGCTCGGCTGTGAGACGCGTACGGTTCGAAATTGAAATGCGGGCTGCTGAGAACCTAGTCCGCTCACTCAGGGGCGAGAGTTTGAGTGATGTTGCTGTCGAGGCCAGCGCGGCAGCATAGGTATGGTTGCTCGGCGGTTTGCACGCCAGCTGAAATGGGCGCGGCTTCAAAGCCTATGTCCTATGGCTGGGTGCAACGTAAGCGTCCGGCAAACCCAGGCCTACCGAGGCCGGTGATCAGGCGTCGGCGGGTTTCCAGCGGTGTGGCAGGAGCTCGACGATGCGGCTGGCCTTGTGCGTGGGCAGTCGCGTGAGCACGTCCTTGAGGTAGGCATACGGGTCGTGCCCGTTCATACGGGCCGACTGGATCAGGCTCATGACGGCGGCCGCTCGCTGGCCCGCACGCAGGCTGCCGGCAAACAGCCAGTTGTTACGACCGATGGCAATGGGCCGGATCTGGTTCTCGATCCAGTTGTTGTCGACCGGCAGTTGTCCGTCATCCACGAATCGGGTCAGCGCATCCCAGCGCCGCAGGCTGTAGTCCAGCGCCTTGGCGGTTGCTGATCCGTCGGGCACCTGGCGCCGTTGCAGCGTCATCCACTCTTTAAGAGCGTCCAGGATCGGCCGGGTCTGCTGCTGCCGAACGGCTTGCCGTTGCTCGGTGTCCAGCTCTTTGACGTCCCGCTCGATCTCATAGACCCGGGCGAACTGCTGCAGGGCGAACTCGGCGATCTGGCTCTGGTTGGCCGCGTGCAGGTCGAAGAACTTGCGCCGGGCATGGGCCAGACAGCCCACCTCGGTCACGCCGCTGGCGATCAAGGCCTTGTAGCCGCTGAAGTCGTCGCAGGTCAGGCAGCCCTTCCAGGCCTTGTCGGTGCCGTGGCCCAGGAAGCGCCGGGCGTGTTCGCCCGAGCGGGATTCGCAGAAGTCGTAGACCACAGCCTTGATGCTCTCGAAGGCCCCCGGCGCATAGGCCCAGAGGTAGGCGCGGTGCGTCTTGCCATCGCCGGGCTTGAGCATGGCCACCGGCGTCTCATCGGCGTGTAGCACCCGGTGGCTGAGGATCTCGGTCTTCAGGGCATCGACCAGCGGCTGCAGCCGCACCCCGCAGGTGCCCACCCACTGCGCCAGGGTCGAGCGAGGGATGGCCAGGCCAGCGCGGCCGAAGATCGCCTCCTGCCGGTACAGCGGCAGGTGATCGGCGTACTTGCCCACCAGCACCTGGGCCAGCAGGCCGGTGGTGGGGATACCTTTGTCGATGACGTGCGCCTCGACCGGCGCTTGTTGAATGGTCTCGCACCGGGCGCAGGCCCACTTGCCGCGGATGTGGCGCTCGACACTGAAGACGCCGGGCACATAGTCCAGCTTCTCGGCCACGTCCTCGCCCACGCGTTTCATCTGGCAGCCACACGCGCACGTGGTGGACGTGGGTTCGTGGCGGATCTCGCGGCGTGGCAGGTGCGCCGGCAAGGGCATCCGCTTGGCCTGTCTCTTCTCGGGGGTGGCCGGTGCTTGCGTCTGCGCCAGCGCGTCGATCTCGCTGGCCACGGCCGCCAGGTCCGCTTCGATCTCGTCGTCGAGCAGGCTCTTCTGCTCAGGGCTGAAGCGCTCTGATTGGGCGGCGAACTTCATGCGCTTCAAGAGCGCGTTCTCGTGCGTGAGCTTGTCGATGAGGGTCTGCTTGAAGGCAAGCTCCTGGTCCTTGGCAGCAGCGGCTTGCAGCATGGACAGCAGCGCCGAGCGCAATTGCTCGGGACTCAGACTATCCAGGGATTGCGGCTCTACGACCATGGGCATGACTGTGCCAGCGCCGGTAACGCCACGCCATTGGCACATGCACCGATTGGCAGGCCGCATGTCAGCGATCAGATTCAGAGCACGGTGATGAGGCCACCATCGCCCAGGCGCTGCCAAGGCAACCCGAGCACCAGAGCGTCGAACTGCGAGCGGCTGAGCGTGGTGGTCAACGCACCGTCACGCGGCCAGACGAACTTGCCGCTGTTCAGGCGCCGCGCCGCCAGCCACACCCCAATGCCGTCGTGCACCAACACCTTCATGCGGCTGGCTCTCCGGTTGGCAAACAGGTAGGCGTGATGCGGACGCGCAGCACCGAAGACGGCCACCACACGGGCCAGCGCGGTGTCTGTGCCGGCACGCATGTCCAGCGGCTCGGTAGCCAGCCACAGGGCGTCGATGCGGATCACTTGAGCAGGTCCCGCATCCAGGCCGCGCAGTGCTCGGCCGCGCAGACCGGCCAGGTCAGCGAGATGCTGGTAGCGCCACGGCGCAACTCGATGCGGATGTCTGGGGCCGGCGCACAGCTGGGCGCAGGCAGCGTCACCGGCACGAAGGTGGGAACTTGCATATCTGTGCTGGGGGCATGGGCCAGTCGGCGCCATTTGTGCACGACGTTGGCGTTGATGCCGTGCGAGAGCGCCACGCTGGCCACCGATGCACCGGGCTGGGCGCACTCGGCCAGGATCTGCTGCTTGAGCTCGGCGCTGTGGCGCCGACGGGTCTTGTTCTGGGCTTCGGTCATGGTGTCCACCTATCTGGTTTGGTGGACACCATCGTTGCCGCTTACGCCGCCGCCCTCAAGGGTGGGATGACCGTGCGCTTACGAATGAGGCGCAGATTTCGCGAATCTCCGAACATTTGATTGCCCCATTCGCCTCACGCCCCTCCCTCTGTAGCCTTTAGCAATCACGACCGAATAAGCGTATTGAGCCGACTGAGCAGCTTGGCAGGAACGTCTTGGCGGCGGTCGTTTGCGCGCACAGGCCTCTCGAAATGAGGATGGGTGTAGAGGGCCTCTCCTGTTCCTCGGATGTGCACGATTCTTCCTCCCAAATCGCGCCACATGCGCTTGAACAGGCGCGAGTCTGAAGTGTGAACTGCGTGTGCCATGGTTACCCCTTGTGTTCTTCTTCTTTGGACCGTTCCAGGCCGTTCGTAAAAGCCTCGGCCTGATCAAGAGCGCTCAGACGCTCGTCACTCATGGCCCAGGTCTGTCATACTGGTCAGTTCCTGGCACCAAGGCGTCCTCAATGTAAGCAGAGAGCCCCAAGAGCTTTTCGGGCATCCACAGTTCGTACAGGCCACACCCGTGAATGCGCAGGCACTCATCTCGCATTGCAGCGAATGGATCTGAAACCCACTCCAGCAAACCGGGGAGCGGACCCAGAGGTGGGGCAGAGTAGTTCTCGCTGTTCCACGGTACTGAATGTGGCAGGTCGAGAGCATTAAGCAAACCTGGTCGGCTCCTCATGAGTACGATCCAGCGGTTGAAGAGTGCGTCACGCAGCAGGTTGTGTTCCTTCTCCACCTCGCGCAACTCGTCGGCCGTGGTCTTGCTGACCTTGAAGCTCCGGACCTTCATGGGCAGCGACTTTTCCCCACCCAACATGCGCAAGCTTCGCGTTATGTACTCCTTGGCGCGGGGACTGTTTGCTTTGCCCGCCAGGTCAGCCCGGATGTGAGGCAACTCTGTTCGGATCAGGTGCTCAAGAAAGGCGTCGCGTTTCAGAAAGCAGTCCTCGAGCTGGTACGACCAGTCGTAGTAAAGGGTGGACAGGACCGAGACGCTGATTTTCGTGGTCGTTATGTTGGGCATGGGCTGCTTCTTTCATCGTGTTGGTGCGTGAAAGTCAGTTTGAGCCCACGGTCGGCATGTGAAAAGCTTTGGTTCTACGGATTTTGGGAAAAAAGTCATCTGAATCAGGGCTGCCTTTGAGGCAAACCTTCGAGTCCGGGAGTGACGTTGTTCCCAAAAGGCCTGGAACGGTGAAAGAGACCCAGCAGGATGTTCTGTGCAGACCAAAGGCGATCAAGGGTGTACGTCACAAAACTCCAACCTGATTCGATCCAGGCCGCCTAGAAGGAGCCGGCAGTAGGTTCCTGCCCAAGACTTGCCGGCGTTGCCCGGAGCAAGAGATGAAGTTCCTCGTCGCCCATCGCGGAGAGCCCCAACCCATGAAAACACGATGGGACCTTCCATTATTTAACGTGCATGTTAGGATAACTAATCGTATGGTGACATCCGTTTAATCCCTGGGAAAAGGGCGCACATGACCCGAAAGCACCCCAAAGGGCCTATGCGCCTCTTTCTCGCACCAATCGCCGGTTCAGATCTGAGTGAGAAACGCGATGCGCGAAGAGAGAAAAGCTCAGTCAAGTCCTTGATCCATAACGGTTTTCCATTCACCAGCGGGTCAGTTAACCTACCAATCAAAATGGCACTTTCCCACCCACAACGCAAGCCAGAAGCGTCCAGCGGGGCCTTGAGCAGCCCAAATACCCCGTTTGAAAGTACATCCATCAGATTTGGTTCTGCGGTGTCCGCTGGCGGCCAGCGAAAGTCGCGCGCTCCCAGCTCAGTGGTGAACATTCGCCCGGCCGGCAAGGACCACCAGGTTGTGACCGTTTCTGGTGGCGGTCACACATATCGACGCACCCCGTGCGGTGGTTGTCCCTGGGTCGTGGCCAACTCGGGGAGCTTCCCGCCAGAGGCATTCGCCCATTCAGCCTCGACCGCCTACGACATGGCTGAAAATCGGTTTGCCTGTCATGAGTCCGGTGCATCCAAGCCCGCCACGTGCGCGGGGTTCCTTCTTCGCGGTGCAGACCACAACCTTGCCGTTCGTTTGGACAAGATTCGCGGGCTGGATTACGCTGATGTGGAAGAGGGTGCACGCAGCCTTCACGCCTCCTACCGAGCAATGGCCGTGGCAAACGGCTTGCCTGCGGACCACCCTGCCCTTGCGGCTTGCCGAGGCGAGGATGACTAGGAATGAGTTGCCCCTTTTGGACGCCCAGGTGCAGGTCAGCGCCTGTGGGACGACAGTTTGGGTTCACGGACTCGATGGTTCGACCGTAGGACGCTTTTCCAAGCGTTTTGGCATGGATGTCCACACCACGGCGAAAAAGCAGCTGGAAGGCCATCCTCAGTGCCTCCATTGCACGCATTCACCCCCCTCGTTGGAAGACTGGCTGGCCTTCGTTGAACTGATGGCTCAGCACCACGGCGTAGTGGTACCGGCGGGTTCCATCCAATTTCCCCCGCATAACGCGGATAGCCGCCCTCCCCTGCCCTCTTCCTTCCTCGCTGAGACCGAGCCAAAAAGCGGTACCAATGTCTAAGCCCTACTCCGACGTTTCACTGTTCTCGGCACTTGCTGCCGGCCTGGAGGGAGCGAAACCCGACACGCACCACAAGAAAAAGCGTGGCCGCCCTGTCGGCTGGCGAATGCGCTTGTTTCTGGACCAGCACTACCTAACCATCGAGGACTTCGCGTTCCTTCGCGCTGTGATCAGTGGCATCGACATCAACGATGCCTTTAAGCGTTATTACTCACATCTTTACTATGACGATCAAGGCCTGCTGGCGCTTCCAGACGGCATCTCCAAATCGACACACGCGGACAATCTGATCGGCGTCATCAACAAGGCTGTGCAGCACGAGCAGTACAGGGGCCTTCGCGTGGCTTTCAAGACGGTCACCGAACCGTTTGTTCCAGACATTGCGCCTGAAGAGACCAAGGTTGAAGTTCACATGAGTTTCGATCAATGGTTCGAGACCATCGATCCAGACATGTATTCCGAGCGGGAGCTTCCTGACCGCTATCAAGAGTTCCTGGAAGACAGTGGCGTCCTGGCTGAGAAGGTGCCCGAGATGAAATCCGTGCTGACTCGGAGCCAGCAACTTGAGCGCAAGTTAACCGCTCTCAACTCCCTTCAAAGCGAGTTGGCCAAGCCGCCAAAGCCGACTGACGGTGTAGGCGCTTGGCTGGCCGCATCTGTCAGTACGCTCCTTGCGAACACCCAGGTCAAGACGCTCGCCGACCTCGTTAACTTCATTGGTGAAGGAGGTCGCAAGTGGTCAGCCAACGTTCGAGGCCTCAGTCGAATCCGAGCCAAGCGGATTGAGGACTGGGTTGAATCCCATCAGACTTTCCTCGGCAAGATTGATAGGACATCCCCTCTTTGGCTTGCCAAGCGAAGCCTCTCAACTCAGTTGAGACCATTGGTTCGGCCTGAATTTCAACCAGGCAAACCACACACCGATTCGAGCAATGGCAATGCTCAGCAAGTCTCCAGTCCTCTCGCCCTTAGGGCAGGCATTGCCCCCCTTGAGTTGCTGTATGTCCCGGATGAACTGTCTGGTCGTGAAGGTCTTTTCCGGACAGCAGTGCCGAACATGTTTGGCGCGAATGACGACATGCAAGCCATCAAAACATGGCTGGCCACCTTCCTCTTTGCAGGCAAGCAAAACACGTTTGTTGCATATCGCCGTGAGATCGAACGCTACTACCTTTGGTGTGTCTCTGAGGCAAAGATAGCTGTGTCGAGTGCAGAACTGCGACACGCATTGGCGTATCAAGTTTTCCTCCGCTCAATCCCGCGCGAATACATTGGCTCGGAACGTGTCTCGCGCGATAGTCCCTTGTGGCGCCCATGGCGAGGCCAACT
>Ga0116180_1000634_pt1 | contig 32396 bp, 23 predicted proteins | sample AD_UKC073_MetaG_FD_89804 | JGI IMG/M metagenome (GOLD analysis project Ga0116180, IMG submission 89804) | Active sludge microbial communities of municipal wastewater-treating anaerobic digesters from USA - AD_UKC073_MetaG | ecosystem: Engineered > Bioreactor > Anaerobic > Digestate | place: USA... | reverse complement strand
ATTTTCATTAAAAAAATTAAATTCATCCATCAAAACTAAATCAGCTTGTAACCCAGCCATTGGTTCACTAGAAGAACAAAATTTAATTGAACCGCCATTAAAAAATGCTATTTCATTTCTTTTACTTGATTTAACACCATTCACAAATTCAACTAACTGTGATAAATCTGTATTTTTGGAAATCCAAAAAAGAACTTTTTTCATATGAAATCTTTTTTGATTTTCGCTATGTGTTATAACAATTACTTTTTTATTAAAAAATAAAGCTTCGTACAAACTTTTCGCGAGTAGAAATGTTGTTTTGCCTTTCTGTCTATCAGAAGACATTAGTGATACAATTCCACTTTCAAGTTTATCAAATTTTGCATTCATTATTTTTTGTGAATCATTTAAAATGAAAGGATAAATTCCATTAGGATTTAATAAATTAATAAAATTAGAACAGAAAAATTCAAAATTACCCATTGCTTTAAGTGCAGCATTACAGAGTTTTCCTGGTGTTTTAGTATTTGTTTGTTTTTCGATTATTGCGGTAATCATAATAAAATATTATTATTATTAATTTCAAATTAAAATGTTCTATTATGAAATTTTTATTAACGCATACACTTTATATACTGAGGTTCTTTGAACACTAAATAAAGAAGAAGACAAGGGTTCCGAGGTTTCTTGAATTGTATTCTCAAGAAATTTTAATTTAATTTGATCTTTTGCAGGTTCAGTATATTCTTGTTTTGACAAAGGTTCAGCCTTACCCATTTTTTCAGAAAATGCTTTATAATCTTCTTCGATTTTTTTCATTCTATTTGTTATATCAGATATAGCATCTTGTTTCCATTTCTGTTGAAGTTCTATTCTTACCGATTGGTGTCCAGCAGAAACAAAAGATTGATGAATTACTTTGATTAATCCATCATCCAATGCCTCAAATTTTATCCAATGATTTTTTCGTTCGTCTTGTCCAGTGTTTAATGCAAGAATTTTTACTAATCTTTGATATGTTAAATAATTTTTTACTTCTGCCATTTTTTTATAGTAATAAATACTTTTTATTCATTTAAAGTCAAATGTAAAATTACTTCTTTGTTTTCTTTTAAGAATGTATTCTTTGTACTTATCACTTTTTTTATCAACTTTTATAGAAGATTTAATAAATACCATCTCGCATTCAAAACAACATTTTGATTCTTTATAAGACAAAATGTCTTCAAAGGTTCTCATGGTAAAATCACAAACAGGACAAAAAATAGGAATAGGTTCGTGATTTTCTGGTTTAAATACGTAAAATTCTTCGTTGATTAATGAATCACTCTGCTTCATTCAATTAATTGTATCTTACAAAAGATTGTAATGTTTTTGGATCTTGATTAATTTCTATTATATTATCCATATATTCTTTTAATGAAGGAATATGTGTGATAACATAAATTGCTTTAAATTTTTCTTTTAGTTTGCATAAAATCTTAACAACATTTCCCAAATTATTTTGATCAAGAGCATCGAAACCCTCATCTATTATCAAAGAATCCAATTTTGGTAATGGTGTTAATTCCATTAACGCAGCCCTGATAGCAAGAGAAGAAACCATTTTTTCCATACCAGAGGCTAACTCAATCATTCTTTTGGATTTATTATCTTCAATGAAGATATCTAAAGTGTTTACTCCTACTTCTGTTTCAAATTTTAATTTAAAATCAACATTGTCTTGCAAGTAAGAATTAACTAAATTATTGATAATTGGAAGCTGAGAATTCAACAACATCGCTGGTATTCCATTCTTGGAAAAGGCTTCAAGAATGCTTTCCAGGAGCTTCATTTTTTTATACGAAATTTCTTTCACTTCTTTTGAAGTCAATAAATTTTGAAGTATGTTTTCGTTTTTACCAATATTCATAATGCAATCATTTAAGGTGGCAAATTTTTGTTTTTTACGTGAAAGTTTCTCTTCTTTAAGTTCTTGAATCCCAGATAAAGAAAACAACAATTCACATTTAGTTTTTAAAACTTCTTTTTGATTTGTATATTCTTCAACATCTTTTTCTAAGGACGGAAGAAGTCCTGAATTTTTTGAAGAAAGTTGCATTTCTAATTGTAAAATTTTATTTTTCAATTCAGATAATTCGATTTCCAGTTTTCTTTTTTGAACTTCTTCCTTAGCTAATAAAGTTTTAATTCCTTCAAATAATTCTATTTTAGAATTAATTTTCTCTTCATCAAAATTAATTTCAATTAATTTTTTATTAATTGTATCTAATATTTTTTTAGATTCATGGGCATCTTTTATATAAACACAACTTTGAAATTGATCACCACATGGAACTGTCGATAGTTTTTTAACTATCTTTCTATTATACTCTGCTTCCTTATTTAAGGACTCATAAACGTTTTTAAGTTTGTTTAATTCTTCATAATCACTTTCAAGAAATTTCATTTCTTTTTCGAAAATTGAAATATTTTCTTCGATTTCAGCTAAATCAACTTTTGTTTTCTCTTTTAATTTATTTTTAGCCTGCAATAATGCGTTTATACTTTCAATAGCTTTATTTTCTTGTTGTAATTCATTTATTTTTCTATTAAGTTTATTTGAAACGATTTCTAATTGCTGATGCAAAGAATTATATTCTTTTATATCAGGAAGTGAATCTAATTCAAGAGCTAAAGTATCTATTTCGACTTCTAATTGAGTTTTAAGCTCCATTAAAGACATAAGAATATCTTTTGTCTTTTCAATTTCATGTTCTAACGCAATTTTATCATAGTCTTTCAAATCACCTTTTTTAAGAAAATTATATTCTTCACTTACAGAAGAGTGTAATTGTTTAAAAACATCTAAATCTAAAAATTTATTTAAAAGTTCTTTTCGGGAAGTCGCACCAGAGTTAATGAAACTATTAATTTGACCTTGAGCGGATAAAGATGTAAATAAAAAATCTTCAGGGGTTCCAATAATATTTCTTAAAACTTTTTCAGTGTCTGTTCTTGTAATTGAGTCTTCATTTTTTAATTCAAACTGTGATCCATTTCTATCTAACTTAAAAAGTTTTAATGAAGTTGCCGCTTTATCTTCCGCTTCAAGCTTTTTATTTTTACTTTTTTGAATTTGCTTCTCAATTTTTCTTTCGAGAAGATATTTTTGCCCTGAAACAGAAAAAAGCATTCTCATGTTTGCTTCTTTTTCATTGCTGTTAACGACAAAGGCTGATTTAACTGGGGCTCTATCCGTGACATTGTACAGAGTAAGTGCAAGTGATCCAATTAAAGACGATTTTCCAACCCTGTTTTTTCCATGTATCCCAATCAATCCTGATAATTTAGAAAAATTTAATTTATTATTCTTTCCATACGAAAGAACGTTATCGAACTCATAAGTTTCAAGTTTGATAATGGCGTCTCTAACTTGATCTGAAACACCTATTAATTTTTCGACATGTTCATCTATGATCGATTTCGCAATTTTCAAATCTACATTTTTATAATTGTCTTTGTTTCTTAACAAGAATTTTTCGTATAATTCTTTAATTTTTTCTTTATTTGTTTTAATTTCTTGTTTTGAAATTTGTTCACCATGTAAATCAACTGAATCTAAACGCAACACAATATTTTCTTCAAAAGAAACATCTTTAGCACCCAGTTTATTTACAACGAAAGATTTCAAAGATAATTTATCGTTATCACTTATTTTCAGATTACTTTTAATTTTTAATTTCCATCCAATTGCAACTTTGTGCAATTGAACCATGTTTAATATATCTTTTTGAGTTTCTTCAAGGGAAGAAAAATTCACATTCAAAAATAAAAATGGATTTGTTACTTTAATAAAAGATTTTTGAAATTTATCTTTTGATTCAATCTCCCATAATGTAAATCCTTTTTCTATAGATTCTCCATGATCTAATTGAGATAAACTTCCTGGGTAATGTACCTTTCCCGCTTTATCCATATCTTGCCGCTTGTGAATATCTCCTAACATGGAATAATCAAAAGGTTTAAAAAACGAAATTTCGGCTTCTGAATGTTCTGCATCATTTGCAATAACACCGTTTTCATAAACACAACCAAGAACCGAACCATGAAAAACGGAGATGTTAATTTTATCATTTTTTGGAGATTCTAATGTTGTCCAACCTTCTTTATCAAAGAGAGAATAAAAGAAAAACTTATAATCTCCTTTAACAAAGGTTTCAGTTTTTTTATGAAGAAATAAATTACTGTTATTTATTGCTCTTATGATTGGAGAAATTGAGTCTTCTCTTTGTTCATTTTTTAAGTTACCATCATGGTTTCCAAGTATTATATGGGTTTCCGCGACAGAAGCCAAAGAATTAAAAAAATCCACTAATAGTGAAATGGATTCAGGAGTTATGTTTTCAGTTTTAGTATGAAAAATATCCCCAGCTAAAATGATTAATTCAGGGTTTACTTTTAGTAGCGATTTATATAAATTTTCAAAGATTACTTTGTTTTCTTGTATTCTTTCTTTTCCTTGAACATGTATATCTGCTAAATGTGCTATTTTCATTTGTTTGTAATGCTTTCGATTATTTTATCTTTTTTACTTTTTGGAGTCCAACTTTTTTCTTCAGTAAAATTTAATTTTTCTAGTCCGAGTTCTTGAAGCTCTGCAAAATCTTTTGCAGATTCATGCTTTATATCTAAAATTTTTATTTCTGTTCCAAAATCGATTAGAACGGAAAAAGTTTTTGCAATCTGCTCTCTCTTTTTAACCTCATTTTTATCTAATGCAATTCTTAAAAGTTTTGGCTTGTTTTTAAATATCATTTCAAATATTTTAGAATTTTTCGTTATTGTTGAACCGAAAATTGGAATTGTATTTTTGAATGGACTACAAATATAATCAAATGGACCTTCAACTAAAGTGTATTCATTTAATGAATGATTCAAAAACAATTCGTTAAATATAATTTGGTTATTATTTGGGGTATTATTATATTTTGATCGTCGGTCATTTTTCATAAATGATCGGCCAATATAAAAATCAATTTCAAAATTTGAATTAAAAGATGGAATGATAACTCGATTTTCGAATTTAAACTTTTCTTTCGGGGATGTGAAATCAAAAAACAAACCAAAACTATTTGAGAATATTTGCTCTTCAGTTAATTTTCTTTGATTCAGAAGATAGTTTAAAGCTTCATTAGCGACTTTAATTTGTTTTTTCGAGGAAAGAGACTTTGATAATAATTGAAACCCTCTAAGGTCTATTATCGCCCTCTTTTCAATAATATTATTTTTTAATATAGCTGATTCAATTTTATCATGAAATGTCGAGCCAACATATTCACTATATGAAGTTTTCTTGTAAAACTTTTGTTGATATTCATCAAGAAAAGATCTTTTGTAGTTTAAAATTAATTTAAATAAATTTTTACTTTTATACCCACAAACCCAACAGTGTAACGCAAAATCAGTTGTTCTTATAACAAGTTTCTTTTTTTCATATTGAATACCGTTTTTTTCTTTGCATATAGGGCATACAACGTTAATATTCATACCAGCATTTGATAACTGATAATCTCCAAAACACTTTTCTATAAAAGGTATTGTGTCAAGTTTGGAGTACATTTCCACAATGTAAGTCGTGCATTGCACCGACGCAAGGCTTAAAGCCTCTTAACGCCTTTGCCTTGTGTTATTTGAAAGTATACGGTATTTTCCTGTTTTTTCTTTGGAACAATCAGCACATGCTTAGAGCTAACATTCAACTTCGACTCTTTTTTACTTTTATCAAAACTCCATTTAATTTCCAATATACCTTCATATTTTTCTTCGTGATAAGCTTCACTCAATAATTCTTCAATTGCTAATTCCAATTGAAATTCTACAGTATTAGAAAATTTTTGTATTTTAGGTGTATCCATAAATTAACTTCCTTTTGCTATTACGTAAGCATCAATCATGTCTCTCGCATGTTCTTCGTAATCTATTTGTCCTTTTCTTGGACCAGACTTAAAAGTTTTTTTCGGTAAAAAATTTACAACTTCACTATAATTGGCAATCACATAGCGAAAAACTTGATCTTTTATTTTCTCTTTTGAATCTTTTGCTTTTTTAAAACCAATTTTTTTTCTAGCTGATGCAACTTGGGTTTCTTTAACTTTAAGGTTTGGAAAATTTTTCCAAACCGTATAAGCAATCAAAGCATTTATTTTAGCTAAAATGAACATTGTGTGAGCAGTTGTTTTTCCACCAGAAAAAGCTTTGGCATTAGCTTCTATTCTAACTTCATCTAATTCAAAATTGTTTTTTGTCAAATAATCATTTAACATTTTTTCAAATGTTTCAACTTTATTAAATAAAATAATATAATTTTCAATTTTTTCACTTTTAAATTTTAAAAATTTTAAATCTATTAATTTCATAGATGAATTGAAAATAGAAATTCCGATTACACTCGAAGAAATATCTAACCCAACTATGATTTTTTCTTTGTTCATTTTTTTATTTTAGTCTTGACCCTAGTGCATTTGTTATACGTTTCAAAAAGTTTTTCGGCTACTGGGTCTTTTACTCTCGACTCTTTTGGTTTACTCTTTCGACTAGTCGATTTTTTAGATTGCTTAGTGTTTTTCTTTTTTTCTGGTGGCGGTAATTTGTACCCTAGTTTTTTCTTATATTCATCAATCGTTTTTTTATTCCATATTTCATAAGTTGTATTAACTAAATTTGCTTTAATATACTTTTCTGCTGCGGCAGCTTTTGTTTTAACAATTTTTGTCTGGACACGATCATCTCTTTTAATTTCTATTATTTTTTTAGTTCCATCAATAAATTCAATTAAAAAATCTGGAAAATATATTTTAACTTTTCTTGTTCTAATATTTGTAATATACGGAATTCTTAAAGATTCGTATTCTACAGAGACGATTGAACTATCGAAATCAAACATCAATGAAACATCTTTTTCCCATCCGCTTCTATACTCTATTTCTTTTTCGCATTTTGTGATTTTTAATTTACCTTGATGGTACCATTTTCTTTTTTTTCTCTTTTTGATGTTAGTACTCATAACACGTTATCCTTTGTCAATAGATAATCTATTCCTAGACCCTCCTCCCTCCCCGTGTTTACTAACACTAAAGGAAAGGGCTCCTGGGAGGGTATTATTTTTCTTATATGGTAAGAGTATAATACTCTAAAGAGAGTAATAGACCTAAACCAATCTACATCGAGATATGATAGATACTCATCATTACCTAAATGATAATGAGTATTGGAACAATCCATTACTGTTAACCCTTCAGAGCTTACCTCGACGACTGATATTTCTTTATTTCTAAGAAATGAGTTCCAGATTGAAACCGTTTTTTCTGAACAAGCCTCTCTGTCATTTGTGAATTTTGAATTTTTCATTATTGAGAATAACTTTCTATACATTTTGAAAGCTAGACCATGTTGTTTAGAACAAACTCTTTTTATTTCATATGAATTTAAATCATCATTCCATCTAGAGTGAATCATTCCTAAAATGTTATTTTTTTCATTTTTGACAACAATTCCTATTACTTTTTTAGGTTTTACATATATTTTTATATTCATTTAAAAGTTTATTGGTAACTTGAATAAAAAAGCCTCTCCAGTTCTCTTTAAAACTGGTTGAGCCAAATTTGCTCTAGCAATTACATTTAAATTATCATCATGAATTAATACTTCGGATATTAAAGTATATTGCGTATCTGAATCGTTTGCTAAGTTTGAAGCTTTTAAGTTTTCATTCCACGACGCATTTGCAGAGTCGGTTTGCTCAAGGGCATTAGCATAACAATCAATTGTCAGCGTGTAAACGCTCGAATTGCCTTTACACGATAGTTTGTACTGGTTTTCTCCAAACCAAATCAGCGAAGGGTGCTTAATTACGATAATTCCCTCGTTGTAAAATACATTGCCAACTGAATTCCATGAAGAATTGTTTGAAATTGAATCTGCACGATAAAGATTGCCTCGACCATCGTCTTTTAATGTGATTGAAATTTTGTCATCAGACCCATACAAAGAATTATCTGTTAAAACAACAGTTCCAGGCTCTATTCTTGATCCATAATAAAGATTTGATATATCAAAAAATCTTATATTATTTGATGACGGATCTCTTGTTTGTTGTAAAATAAAAGGAACAATAGATGGGGGATTAATAAAACTTGCTGAATTTGTTGGATCTGGACTTACAGATCCGAAACCAAGAGAAGAAGTTATAGAACTATTTAAAAATGCACCATACCAGGATGAAGATACAACATTTCTTAAATGAATATAACCATAATCTGTAGTTATATCATTTTTAAACAATGAGTTAGATAAATTTGTTAACCAACTATAATTTGGAGTAAAAATTCCATTATCATTAGGTAGAATAAATAAATTTCTTTTTAATACGGATTCAGATTGATATAAAATTGCATTCCCAGAGGAACCTGTAACCGAGGTGTTAAATATATCAGGAGTTAATCCAAAAAGTCTGGGGTAAATTCCTTTCGTTAATTCTCTTGTGTGGTTTTCAAGGTTTATATAATGACTACCAATATAAAGAGCTAATTCCGTACTGTAAGGCGATCTAGTTGTCCCAGTTGCGTTATAATATGGCGTTTTAAGTATTCCACCTTTAGAACCATTTTTAGTTCTATATGGACTTTCCTCAGTGAAAAAAGGCGGAACAAAAAAGATTAGATCTTCAGCATCTTTTTCTGGTCCAAATTCAATTAAATTATTAATTTTATCTATTGTGAGATATTTATTGTAAATTTTCAAATCATGTATTTCAGCATTTAAAGGAAATTGAAAATTATACAAATCAGGTTCGGTAAAACCGCTGGCTCCATTTAATACCAATAGCCCATCATTTGCTCCAGTGTCAGAACCAAAGAACCTAGACACACCAGAAGAACCAATATTCGTGCCATTGTAAAAATTGCCAACAAATAATGCGTTTGGACCTTCTGAACTAGAAGTTATATGATAGTTTAAAAAACTGTTGGATAGGACAAATGAGCTGACAGGCTCTCCATTTATTAAAATAGAACCTGTGCCAAAATTATAATCAGAAGTCCCCCAACGGGCAGTAATATTATACCAAGTGTTTTTATCCAAACTGTTATCAGGCGTTTCAACAATTGTTGTTCCATTTGGAACTGCGACATTGGGTAAAGTTTTACTGTCAGTTTCAAACTGAAATAAAAGTTTAAATTTATCCACTTCCCCATTTATGTCTTTATGTGACCCAGTTAACAATGAAATGCAAAACCCACCAGAGGCGTGCATTATTGTTCCTGGATTTTCAAAACTATATCTTGGATTTATCCAAAAATTTATAGTAAATTCATCTATTGGTAAAAAACTTGAAGAAACTAATGTTGACCCACTTAAAGTTATTTCATTTGGATATATTAACACTGAAGATGTATTAAAATGTGAAGATGAGAAAAAATTAAATGTATGATAATTTGTGTATGAAAAGTGTGCTTCTGGATATTCAGGCTTATAATATGGAGAATATAAGTTAGAAACTATAGATTTCTTTTTATTATAATTTGATCCAGAGCCTAGTAATGGAGTAAAAGATAAAATTTCTGTTTTTTGTTGATATTTCAGTTTTTCTGGTAATTCATTAATTTTGTCAAGATATAAACTTATATCAGAATTATTATTAGGGGCAGAAAGTTTAGCCTGTTTAATGGTATCTGTTAGGTTTGCCAACGAGTTATTAAATGATAAATTTGATGAATCAAAATTTGTTTTTTCGACTTTTGATTTTTCATTAAAAACAAATTTTGATCCCGTGGAACCAGATAACGAAGAAGAAGTATATTCTATTGCTGGGTTTAGTTTTAAGTTGGTTAGTGATATATCTTCTTTATTAATTTTAAACATAGGGAACCCAGTGAGTTGAAATAACTATAGAATATTAATAATCTATTCTAACAGTCAATTGCAATGATCTTGTTGAATCTTTGTAAACTGGTCTGTTAGTTTTGCCAATCGCAATTAAATTATTATTTGCATCATAAAAGCCTACAGAAGTAAACATTACAAAAGATTTTTGGATATCTTCTTGACCTTGTTCTATTACTACTATTCGTCCATTTGAATCAACAAATGACGGATTAGATGAGTAATTGAAATTTGCGTATGGTAATTGAACAGTAATGTATGAGCTGTTTAGTATAGTTTGATTTTGGAATGCAATTGATGTATATGAAGATGAACCAAATCTAGTTGAAGCAACATGATCTATTACTTCATCAACTGATCCACTTATTAATAATTGATTAAAATTTCCGCTAAAGGCAGTTGTTCCTGAAACAGAAACGGCATCAATACTCCCAGTCATTGCAAGTGAAGTATCAAAAATTCTTTGCGTGTCTAGTACAGCGATACCCTTGTCAAGATAAAGTAGTCCAACAGGATAACTTGTATTACTACTATCAACTATAGTTGAGTATCCACCTCCAAAACTAAATTCTTGATTGGTTGAAGATCCAATATCTGTGTATATTTTTTCAACGGTTGCAGAGCCACTTAAATTACCGCTAGATGTAGTTAATAATTTAATTGCAAATGTCTCACGTTTAATTCTATCTCTAACAAATAATCTCTTGAATGTTATAAATAATGGTTCTCTTATTGTTGTAGTAGTAGAACCAGAAGAAATAGAAAACTCACTATCAGGATTTCCAAGAAGAGTTTGAGCCATTTCTCTATAGCGATCTATTTTTTCTCTCATCATTAATGATTGACTGGGGAAATACATTTGGCCAGTTAAACTATCTTGAGATAACATCGTTGAAGTTACCAACGAAGAACTTTTCGCCAATCCAAAAGTCATATCAAAAACAGCATTCGCTGTGGGCAATGTGAAATTTTGATCATATATAGTCTGATATAGGCTCGAAGTAACACTGCTTGCACTCAATGCGCCAGTAACAAAATGTTGATATTTTCTTCTAGAACTTGAAGAAGAAATATCTGATCCAATAAAATCAATGACTAGATCTAATCCATCATTATTGTTTGCAAAATCAGCGTTGGTTAATTCTTGAAATATAGGCATTATTTACTCTCTAATTATTCTGTTTTCGAAATTTGAACTTGGAACTGTTTTGTTGCGCCGCTTGCAGTACCTGTTATGACTATATAAGTATTTATTAAAGATTTGTTATTTCTTGCGCCATATATAGTGAAATAACTTTCAGGAATACTATTAACTCCTAAAGTAAAAGTCAAACGAGTGCCCCCAAGAGAATTTTCTCCAGAATCTCTATCTAAAAGATAACTCGCTCTTCTCAAAGCATCTAAATTATCTGGTTGTTTGCCAACAATGTTCAAAAATCTTGAATCTAATGAGATTAAAAATGTTTGATCTCTTAATTCTGGATCAATTGAAACTTCTTCTCTAATTGTTTGTTCCAGAGAAATTGTTCTAGTTCTTGTTGAAACATTACCAATTGATAAAATATTTGAAGTTGAATCAAAACCAACTCCTTGAAGGGAAATTATTGGCAATCTTAGAAGATTTGGATTTGAAATAGAAATACATTTATATTTTTGGGCATAACTACCATTTGCTAATGCTTCAAAAACAGGTGTGTTTTTTTCTATTTTTTCGACACCGATTGTTCGTCCATATTTTTGTATAATTGTGTAATCAACCTCATCATCTCCAATCGCAAATTTAGAGATTCTAAATGAACCGTCTCCTCTTGCTATTAATTCTCTGCCTTTTAATGTTAAAACAGTATCAATTGTTATATTTGCCGTTGTTGAATCTAAAATACCCATTTTTAATCTAAAGATAAATAAGTGAGTAAATAAAATGTATTATTGTTTTTTAAATAATGAATTTATTTTTTTATCAATGTAACCTATAGATTGACCTTCTTCAGATAATTTTAATCCATTTCTTTTTTCAGAATTAAGTTTTCTTTTAACCAAAGTTCTGTTAATAGATGAATCAATTGGATCTTTTATTATGTTTTCAGTTTTATCGTTTAATTTTATTGTTAATATTTCTTGCTGATTAACATCTAAATTTATTAATTGTATTTGATAACAATTTTGATTTGTCTCACTATTCAAAGCCAATAATTCTAATTCATTATCAAATTTATTGAATAATTTCAAATATTCTGGGTTAAAATATATTTCCATTGTATTCGCATATTCACTTTTTAAACTGTCAGTGAAAGCATCTTGATTAATTAATATGTTTGGGTACGCTTTGGGTGCCCCGCTTGCAGATAAGACATTAACATTTAATTTATTAATGATTTTGTCAAATTTTATTTTATATTGAGTTGAATAATTTGAAGAAATTCCATGCGCATCAATTGAAACTAAAGAGTAAATAAAAGTTTTTTTCCCATTGAAATCATAATCGAAATAAATTGTTTTTGGTCCTGAAAGTTTTTCTACCAATGTTTCTAAAGGAAACTCCGCTGAAATTTCTTTAATTTCCGAATCATCAAAATCATATTCTTTTAAAAGTTCAAATGGTTCATTTATTGATTCTCTTCTAAAAACTTGAAATTTTTTTATGTCTCTTTGTGTGTTTATTGGCAAATTCCATGATATTTTTAATGCTTTTTCTTCTGGAATATATTTGAAAATAATATCTTGTGGAGGAGGTGGTGGAGTAAGTTCTTTGCAATGTATTAAAGTTGAACCCGTTGGTTTGCTTGCGACTAGTATCCCCAGGGCACTAGAAAGTCCAGTTGATTCATCTATCCCTTCTACTTCGACATAAAAAACTGTTCTGATATTATATGAATATAATGCACCATATTTGATTTCAACATCCAAAAAATTATTTTTATTTTTAGATTCTAAAACAATAATAGGATATATAGTTTGTGTCCCATCTGAAAGATATTCCGTTTTTTCAATTAAATAACCCACTGATTGGACAATAGAGTCATGAACGGAAGCGAAAATTGGTTTTTGTGTAATATAATTTTCTATTTCCATTTCATATTCATCAACACTGATTCTCGTTGAATCAGAATTTAATTTTGCTTCTTGTTGAATTTTTTGAGCTTCTGTTTTAAAATTTAAAAATTCATTTTGATTTGGATTTAATAGATTTATATTTGAATTGTATTCAATAAGATCTCCAATTAATTTATTGTTAATTTGAAAATCTGTTTTGATATTTGAAATTAATCTATTATATTCATTTGAATCTATTTCTTTCATTTTGTCATCAAAGAAAGAAATTCCATATTCTGATGGTTTAAAACCTAATGAAATAATTTCTGGTTTAATTGAAATGTTAGTTTCCGCATTCGTTCTTCTAACCATTTCGGCACTCGATGAACCAGTTAAATTAGAATCAATCGAATTTAATAAGGTTTCAGAAAATAATTGTATTTTTTTATCTGGTGAATAATCTTGTATTTCCAAAACAGAAAATGTTTCATAGCTATAATCATCTTCATAATAAATTGATTTTAAATTATTTTTTATTTTTATATTTTCACTTATTTCTGTATTATTGCCAATATTAACTGGCGTCCAGGTTAAAACGTTATATCTTGGTATTCTTGAGTTAAAATCATTAATTTGTGAAATGTTTAAAGGCGCATCAGATGTGTTGAGGTTGTTGAAATTTTTTGGAAGATTAGTATTTGAAATATTTGATCTTTCATCTTTGGTGAAAAAATTATATTGAAATTTAACATTAAGATTTTCAACTTCTTTAACATCTATAATTGATATTTTTTTCGATGGCAGAGTTATTTGTTTTGTAAACATTTATTCTATTACCTCTATAGCTACATAATATTCATCCATAAAAGCATCATTTTTAGGAATTAAAAAGGATTTATCTCCATTTTTAATTATTCTTTTTCCTATCGAATCATTTCCAAGCACTCTTTCTGGTGTTTCTTCAATGTTGATTTCAAATTCACTAGGATCTATTAAAATATTAAAAATTTTGTCAAAAGTTTTTGGTGTAAAAATCATTGAATCTATTAATGTTTTGTTGCAAACTCCAACGGTTTTTTGAAGTAGTAATACACTATCTTTTATTGAAGATTTAATTAAGGGATTTTGATAAAACTGTTCTAAAGAACTTATCGGTGGAATGTTGAATAAGTTTAAATATAAGTTTATTAAAGGAATAAACTGGGTGTCTTGTCTATAATTGTATGATATTATTGGGTAAGTTCCTTCAAATTGATCAAATCCCGTACTTAATAATAAGTGTTTGTTCAGCAAAAAAGAAATAATCGTATTGTTATAAAGCGTCTCTTTTTCTTGCGGAAGCAATTTGTTGTATTTTTCTTGGTTTAAAAAATCTTGTTTTGAAAGTTTTTTATCAATTAAAGAAGTTGTATCATTTAATTTAATGAAATTATTTAAATTAATAAAATTTTCATATGGATCAATTTCTAATGTCTCATCGTAATCAACAACTGATAGATTCATATCAAATAAAAATTGTTTTGGTTTATAAATAATTTCTTCATCTAATAAATTTCGTTTGTAAACGTTTATTTTAATAATAGTATTTTCCACTTTAAAATCAACGACCTGTTCTTGACCAGAAATTGCAGATAGTTTATTCAATCTTCCTCTCAATGAATCTATAAAACCATATGGGATACCGACTGACAATAGTTTTTGTTTTTCATTTTTTTTATAAAAGTTATTAAATGATAAGAGATGATAATATTCATTTTCAGATATTTTATCTTTAGTAAAAAAATTATTTTTTGCCTGATTTAAAATTGACTGACTTATTTTATATTGTGTTTTATTAATTAATCCTTGATTTTGATTAATAAATGTTTTATCTTGACTTGAAAAAGACGCAAATAAATTTACAACTGATTTTTTAATCAAATTAAAGTTGAGTGATATGCTGTCGAAAATTGATAAAATATTCTTAATAAATGTATCTTCTTCTTGCAATGTATTGATTAGTTGTTTGTAATTTTGATAAAAAGTATCAAATTTTCTTATGTATTCTTGATCTGAAAAAATTAAAGAATCACCAAAAGGAATTAATTGAGATTGATTTGTTGATTGATTTGTATATTCAACATTTGAAACGGTTGCAAATGAAACTAAAGATGTGGTTTCTATTTCTGATATAGCTTTTTCAATGGCTTTTGATGAAGCTTTTAAAAATTTAATGTTATATAAGATACCAAATAATTTACCATTTTCAATATCAAATTTTACAGATACGAATTTATTTATTAACGAACAAAAACCTTCAAATAAAACCAATAAAATGTAAGATAAACTAACATTTAAATAACTTGATAAAGTTGATTGTTCATTAATACTAAAAGGTTTCGAATTTTCATAAAAAGTTAATGAAAGATCTATAAAATCTTTGAAAAAATTAGGTTTGTTTGAAGTGGTTGCACTTACTGTATCTGTTAAAATTTTATTTATTAGATTAGGATTTGATAAATAAAAACTTGAAAATCCATCGGTTCTAATTGGAGGCGAAAAATTGCCATCTGTATTAATTTGTAATGTTGAATTTTGAGTTAAATATTCCGTAATATAGTTTCCAATTTTTATAGCTAATGCATTTGCAGCAAGCTTAATATTTGAACTTTGATCAGTTGTTAAAGTCAAATCAATTGGAATGTCCACAGCAGACAAAACAGAGGTTGTCTTTAATTCACTTTTTAATTTCTTAAATAATTCAGGACTAGAATCCCCAGTTACTCTGGAGAGGCCAAGTAAAATACAAAATTGATACAAATAGAGCTTTAAGACTTTATCTGTATTAGCTAATGAAAAAATTGCTGGAATTAATATAGTTTCAGGTGAAACTGCTGTTGCTGTTGTGTTATTTAATGTGTTTTTAAGAGTTTCAAATATTTGTTTTATAACATTTTGAGGAATTAATTTATTTGTGCTATTGTAAAAATCAAATATTTCGTTATAAACAGTTTGAGTATTTGAGACTTTTGTTGAAAAATCTTCACCAAATGATATAAAACTAAACGAATCTAGATTTGTTAAAAGCGAGTTTTTAAAATAAATGCTGCCTGGCACATATTCTGTTTCACCATCATCTACTATTGTGTTTTCAAATGGTAAAACCTTTATTGATGGATTAGTTGTATCGTTTAATAATAATGTGCTGGCAATTGTCCCCGATCCTAATGGACTCGAAAAAATATCGGAAGGAATCGTTCCTAAAATGTTATCAAATGGATTAAAATCAGTTGATGGAGAATATACTCTGGTAAGTAAATTTTTAACATTTGGTTTATTTAAACCTTTTGAAATTCTTAAAATTCTTGAAAAAACGTGAAATAATAATTTTGATCTATCTAAAGAATCTGTAGGTAATGAATTTAAAAAATTAAAAAAATTATCTTCTTGTGTTCCAAGTTTTGGTAATCCTCCATTTATTTTTGTGCTTAATGAGTTAATGTCAAAATTAAAATTATTAGTCTTAACATAAGATGTATCAAGTTTCACTGAATTAACATCTGATACTCTATCTAAATCTCTAAAATTTAAAAGATTAATACTATAAGACTCAGAAGCTGATCTTAAATCAAATAATAATTGATATAGAATTTTCGTATCCGAAAATGTGTTAAATGAATTTAAGCTGTAACCCATTTTTCTATTAAAAAATTCTTCGATTGATAAAAGTCCATTAATTTTAAAATATTCTTTATTTAATTCTTTCGGCTGAAACGCTTTATCAATAGATTCAAAAATATTTAAAAGAGTTTCAATTAGTTTTAATTTTTTTTCTTCGTTAGAAATAAATGTATTATATTCATTTTTTAATTTTACAAATTCTGTTTTTATTGTTGATTTACTTTCTAGTAAAATTTGCAAATTTTTATTTGTCTGATCTCTTAATTTTGTGAGCTGAAATTTATAATCAAAAAAATATCCTAAATCATTAAATTTTAAATTATCAACATTTTGAAATATTGATTTAAAATCAAAAAGTGAAATAATTTCTGGTCTTTGTGAGGCAAATCCTTTGACTGCATCAATATTAAATTGACTATTCAAAAAACTATTTGATGGCAAACTTAAAGAATCAGGTTTAAAAGATAAATCTTGAACTATTTTTTCTTTTCTTGTTTTTGCAGTATTTGAAACTTTTACACTTGGATTAACAGTTGTCGCTGGAGAAATTTGTGTTAAAGAAAATGGATTTGTTTCAGGTTTTCTTGCGGCTTCAATAATTTCCTTGCTAATTACGACATTTGCTGATGAACCTAATACGCCCGCAGAGATATTTGTCCCTGGTTTGACGGTTTCAGCAATCGATTTAATATTCGTCGGCAAAACAGCTTGAGTAGACAGGTTTCCGTTACTGACATTTTTAGTTCCACTGCGGATTCCTATTCCGTTATTTACAATACCCATATCATTATATAATGATAGTATTTGTTATAATTTCTTGACCTAAAGAGTAATCAAAATAAACAGGAATTATAGAATATGAAACTTGTCCTTTTTCTTTATTTAAAATATCTAAATATTCAAATCTATTAGAATCAGAAACTGCATGTGCTGCCCCACAAATTTTTTTATTTCCAAGTTGGTTTAATAAAATAATGAAATGGTCAATTTTATCTGTATTTCCATCGACAATCCAAGAAATTAAATTTTCATTTTCATTAATTGCTAATGTTAAAGTTTCTTTAATTGATGGTAAGATATTTGTAAAATCAGCCTCAACTTGGATAATTTCAGATGATGGCCCAAAGGAAAAATCTGTTTCAGCATGTTGTTCTTTTATGCTGTTTTCCGTAACAATAGTTCCATATTTTAAAGAATATGGATGCCTTGAGTAATAAGGCAAATAAGTGTATTCTGTTTTAGAATTATTAACATTGACTTCTAAATTAGGAATCAATGTAGATGGGGTTCTAAAGTAAGTAAATACCTTGTATGTATATTTATAACCTGCTTCTATAGGTGTAATGCCAAGTTTTTTTCCTAAAACAGAATCGTTGAATTTTGAATCTAGTACAATTCCAAAATCAGCCTCGTCCCCAGTTTGATTATTCGTTCTTAAAATTCGATGAACAAAAGAGACGTTCAAATCTGTAGATTTAATATTGTCTTTAAATAAATCATAAACTCCTTGTTGTTTAAAAACATCAATCACAAGATTTGTTTTATTTTTTTCAACAGTCGTTGATAAATCAAATTCAACATTCAGCTGATTTGAATTTATTGAATTCTTTTGATTATTTATTTGAGTGTTAAGTATGTTTGTTTTTATTTCTTTATTGTAAACATCCAACACTGAAACCCCTGGGATTTTTGTTCCGTCTTTTTTTATATATTCAATATAATATTGGATACTTATGTCTTTTTTGTTCCCAACGTCTTTGAATGATATAAAATTATTTTGAATTTTAGTCGGTCCAAAGATTAACTGCTTATTAGTTTGATTTTCTGTAAGTTTGAAAATCATTGCTGAAATTAAATTTTCATCTTCATTTACACAATCGATTACAATAGAATTATCTTCTTTTATTTCGTAATTCCATGTATTGGCTATACTTTTTTTTGTTAAAAATTCTTGTGATGTTACTGTTTTAGTTAAGTCCAAAATCACTGAATCAAATAAAAGACCTTTTTTAGAATCGTTAAATTCTGAAAAAGCTCTTAAAATAATTTTTTTATTTAAGAGCTTATTTATTTCAAATTTTTTTTCATCATCAGAGTTTAATAAACTATATTTTCCTAAGAAATAATATTTTTGATTTTTTGAATTTAATTCTTTGTAATACAAGAGAACATCTGTCGCGAGTTTATCAACTTGTTTAATGTTAACAATTAATTTTTCTGTATTAGATCTAAATGCGGAAACAATTTTTGGAGCAAATTTTGGCAATGTAAAAATATCATAAAGTTTTTTATGATTAACAACTATTTCCTTTGTTGTTGTTGGTCTTCCATTTTCATCATACAATTCTATTTCAAAAAACAGTTCATTAAAATTTTCTAAATTTCTCTTATCTATTTCTAAATTTACAATAAAAGTTTTCTTTGTAGTTGTTAACTTAACAATTTCAGAAACAATTGTTTGATTTGAAACAAAATTTTTATTTGAATTTTGTTCTATAATAGATTTTTGCAATAAATTTAAATTGGAGTAGTTTACAACAGTACCAGCTTTTATTGTATTTAAATTTTTTATTCCATTTGTGCGTTGAAGTAAAATTGCTGGATCTTTATTTTCTTTTAAAAAATTCAACATTATTTTACTCGTAGCTAAAGAATCTGCCGTTAAATTTGTATTATAATTCGGTTTACTTTCTTTTAAAGATGTTACTCTTTGATCAATTGTCGATAAGTTATTTATTTCTACCGTTTGCTGAAATTTATTTTTTTTCGCATCTTCTAAATCTTTTAATGAAAGATTATCAAGAATTGAAAATGATTTTGTATAAAAAATATTTTCATCATTTTTGGTTAAATTGGTTTTTCTTATTGTTTGAATAGATAATAAATTATCTATTATTGTTTTATTAGCTAAATTTCCTTTGTTGTCTAGAAATTTATTAGGTTTATTTGGTAATAATTTATCAATATTTATTATTGGCTGAATACTACTTTTTTTATTTTTATAAAGAAAAATCTTGCCATTTATGGTGTTATTTTTTGATATAGCTTCATTAATATCAATATCAAATTGCAATTGATAGCTAAAATAATCAGGAGTTACATCTTTTAATGTTGCAAATTTTTTTTCATCAACAAATAAAATTGTATCAATTGCAGCATTTTTAAATTTCATACAATTAACTAGATTTTAGCTAAATACTAAAGTAAAAATGTTTATAAAAGTATGAGTATTATTATCATCTAAAAACAATTTTCCAACAAAGTAAATTTGTCTATTTTTCTGAATCCCATTTTCTGTATATTGTTGATTTCCAAAATCAACAATATCCAATTTGGAAATATTTTTATTGTTAATTTCGAAAATTTGACCAATAATTCTATTACTTTCAGATGCATTTGAAAAATTTATTTTTTGATATGATCCTCTAGCTTGAATTTTTTCAAATTCTTCAGTTAGTTTTTGTTCTGTTAACTCTTCTTGATATCCAAAATTTGGATAAATCCCCAACGAAGAAGTTGTTGCCGAGAGTTTTTTATTTATTGGTGGTAAAAATTTAAAATTTGGTAAATTCGATAATCGTTTATCTATAAAAAGACTTTCAGCATCATTAATATTTGTTTCGAAAATTTCTTTTGAAACAATAATAGGACTGTTTCTTGTAATATTAAATTCAATTGAATTTGTAGATAATTTAAAATCTACATTTTGATTATTAAAATTTTTTGTTTGTAAAATCGACAATTGTTTGTAATTGTTAAAACTTGTAGATAGGATTTGTTTTCCAAACTCAGATACAAGTGAAGCACTTACTTTTTGTAAAAATCCACCAGAAGTAAAATTAATTTGACCATTAATAACAGTAAAAGTTTCGTTGGAACCTGAAAGTCCAAGCACAGATGGAATTTTTAATTTACCACTATCATCCACACTAAAAATAATTGTATCTTGCGGTCTTCCTTTTGCTTCAAGGTTTAATCTTTTTGTGTTAAGCGTTTCATATGAGCCACTATCATATTGATCTAAGTTTGAGTAAAAAATACCAGCATCAGAAAAAGAAGCATAATTGATTTTCAAAGCCCCTAATGACAGTTGTTTTTTTCCTTCATTGGTTAATTGAATATCTAAAATTCTTTCTTTTGGATTTAAAAACCCTGACATAATTGTAAATACAAACTCATTATTTTATTTTTTAATCAAAAAATGGCCTGCCCGCTCGATAAAACGAATCATATACACCAGAGTCTCTTGTGTTTAAGGTCGAATTTAAATTTATTTCACTACCACTCGAACCACTTAAAAAAGTTACCTTCAATGGATAAGTTATTGTTTTATTTTTTGAATTAAACATTGCTGAAAAAAGACGGCCGCAATGTTTAAATTGTAACTGTTCATGAGCTTTATTAGACAATAAAGCTTTTGATTTCTCTGGGAAGCCAGATTTAAGTCCATATTTCCAACCTCTAATTAAAGCACCAAAAAAAACTGATTCACATCTATAAATCCCAATGTTGTGAATAACATTTGTTATAAATTGTCCTCTATTAGCATATCCATCTCCAAAACCATAAACAAATTTAATGTTTGTTTCATTCGAAGCACTCTGAATAATATTTGTAGTTGTATTAAACATGGTGCCAGCACCATTTTGTTTGTCTGCAAAAATTCCGTGTATCGGTTTTGATGTGGTTAATGGCAACCCTGAAGTTTGAATTGATGTTGATGGAAAAAGAAAACCAAAAAAAATATTTGTTTTATATTCAATAACATAAGGTGCGCTAGGCAAATATCCCCAAAAACCATCAGGATTCGAAGGTAAAAACTCTGGGAGCATTGTTATTGGTTTTGATGTCTCAACTTCTTCATGATTAAAATTTATTCCATTGCTACCTTCTGTAGTATCGACAGATCCTGAAATGGAATAATACATTTTTTCAGGGGAGAAAATCTTTCCTTGAAGTCTTTCTGCATTTTTATATTTTATTTCAAAAGGAAAAGACGTGTTCCACTTATCATTAGAAACTTGCTTAATTCCTGTGCTGCTCGTCGAAAATAAACTGTTGGGAACAATTGTGTTGGTTATTGGAGAATATAAATCCCCACCAAAAATATATTCCAACATAATAGATTGAGTAGCAAATCCTTTGCCTACATTTATCATTACTAAATTTCCACCATCAACATTGAATATTTCATTCATATCTGGTACAAAACTATCATAGTAATATTCATTTTCTGATTCAGCAACAGAAAATTTATTATTCTTACTTATTAAAGTAACACTTGTTGATAATGCAGTTCTATAATCTGCAAAAGAGTTTGAGTAATATTCTGGTTTTATTAATGTGCTAGTAGGTAAACTATTTAGTAACCCGCTGCCAAATTTAGATATTGAGACGCCTCTATTTGTGTTTGTAGAAAGTTGCCCGTTTTCTTGCCTTGTAACAAGAAAAGCCCCAGTTATATAGTTGTCTGTATACGAGCCAACATAACTTGATCTTGAGTTAAGGTCTAAAATTGGCATTTATTTTTTCTCTCCAATGTTAATAGTAGATATTGTGTTTAGTGCAGATTCGTTTGAATCATATTTGTGTGATTCAATATAATCTAAAGAATCATTCATTTTTAGATAAGATCCAAATAGAGTGATTTTTATCTTACCAGAGATTGAAAGCGTCGCAACATCTGTTTCTCCTGGCGGGAAAAAATTTAAACCTCTTGATGTTAGTGATAAGATATCTAAAAAACTGGAATGATCAAAAATTGGTGCCTGAAATCCTAAAATAAGATTATCTTCTGGTAAAAGTATATATGGAATATTCACTACTGCAGAATTCTGAAAGCCAAGTGAAACACTTTTATCAGAATCTGAGTTGGTAATATCACTTAAATTAACTTTGCCTTCACTCGCTATTTGTTTGATTTGATTTCTTAAAGAAAAATCTTCAGCGTTTGATCTTGTTCCGTTGAAAGTTGATAATTTCTGAGAAAAAACTCTTTGAGTTCCTAGTGGATTGTCTATAAAATACATTAAATATGGCGGATAATCATTTTTTGTTGCAACATTTGGAGCAAATTCAATAAGATTCTCTTCCGAAAGTGAAAAAGCAAATGTACCTTCATTTGATGCCAAATATTCAATATTATTTCTTATTTTATTTTCAATATTAGAATCCGCATATACACATCCCATTCTATAAAATCCAATTAAATCATTTGTTTCAGAACCTGCATGAATATATGGAAGCTCTAAATTAGTAAATATAGAATTTGGAGTTGATGGAAAATTAGGGATATTATCAAAAAATTGAAAATATTTGTATTTTGAATTACGAATAAAAATTTCAGATTTTCTTTGATTCATTAAAAATATAGTGGCTAATGCAATCGAACTTGTAGTAAAATTTAAATTATCGTTCATTACGCAAGAAAGTTCTTCGATTTGTATTTGTATTTTTTCTAAAACAAATGGTTCTTTAATATAAGAACCTAAATTTAACAAATTTTTAGAACTTCCTCGATAAGTTGGGGAACTTGGGAAACCAAAATCTGAGATTGGCAACCCTAAATTTTCATAAATATCATCGGATTGATAAGCTTGATAAGTTTTATTGGTATCAACTATACTTGGACCAAATCCAAATGCTTTTTCAGTAAAATAACTATTAATTCCTATCGCTCCAAATGCTAATTCTGCAGAACCGCTATTAATTCCTATTTGATCTATTGTTTTCGTATCAAAATTGTAATAACCAAATGGATTTTCTTTTGAATTTTTTGATGTTAAATTTTGTTCTGAACTTAATGGAAGTTCTAAACTAATGATAGTTTTGTCTTTCAATGGGCCAGAAAACCCAACGACGGAACTCCCAGTTGCATAATAAGAAGAAGTTAATAAATTTATTTTAGAATCATTAAAAGGATTATCGACTGAAGGATTTATTTGATAAAAAAATGAAGACTCTGCATTTATTGGAGTTTTTGCATTAATTGATATTGAAGTTGAAAGTTCTGATGTTAACAATTCTGATGTGCTTGGAAGCATAGAAGGAAAATTAATTGATTGAGTTTGATTAAAATTAATTGTTTTAATATCAGAAAATGCATTTTCATCAACTAAAGATTTTTCCTGTTTTGTTTTTTTAACTTCATATGGATTTAATCCACGAATTCTGCTTAATTTTTCTATTCTAGCCATTAACTTCCTCTTATTTTCCCATTATAAGCAATCGAATCTGTTCCCGAATAATTGTAAATCATATTAGAAACAGATGCACCTGCATTACAACTTTTAATTTCAAAACATTTTCTAATATCGTTATCTCTTGAATATTTTAAAGCAGCAATAGCTGATTCAAAATTTGAATCTGAATTTAGCACCAACGAATCTGAATTATTTTCTTTTTCAGTGTAAGCTGTGATATAAACTGTTTTATATATTTTATAACCAGGAATTGTAATTCCACCCAAAACAGTTTGTCCTAAATCTAAAAATGGTTTAGCATTTTCTATTGAATTATCTATGTGTTCTAATACAAATTGGCTTATTACTTGATTTCCATTATTTAATCCGTCTAATGGTCCACAATTTAAAAATCCACGAATACCTTTTGGTATATATCCACTTTCAATTGATTTAAGTCTATAAGATATTGGGAATGGTTCTATTATATTAGCTATTTGTGATGGTAATCCACCATTGGTTTCGATTGGATATGAATATAATTCAGAATTAGAAACAAATGAAACTGGATCAAATTTAATTTCTTGTTCTGTAAAACAAACAATTCCTGTTGTTGCAGTAAATGAAGGTGTTTGACCAATAGAATTTATTTCTTCTTCTTTAAGTCCTTGTTCTATTTTTCCATCGGGTAATATTTTACCTGTCCATAGTTTCATTTTACTGTTTTGGTATAAATCTGTAGCTATTCTTAATTCAATACCTTGTCTGTGGGAATTATATTCAAGAATATTTGTAATTGAAGAATTGTCAGTATTTTTGATACTTTGTTTTCCAAAATCAATTTCATTAAATGCAGATTTTTCATTTTCTGATAAAAAATTTATTGCCATTTTAATATGTTTTAATTACTCCTTGAATTGTTTGAGCTACATTTGGAGCTGCTGAAGAATTTAAATTTGCTCTGTTTAGATATTGGTTATAAAATTTATACTGTACTTTAGAACTTTCTAAGATGTGTGGTTGAATAACAAAGTTAATACCTTTAAATTTAACATTTTTAGATAATAATGATTTTATAAAATCATTTAATGTCATATTAAACCATTTATAAAATTCAAAAAAGGATTTTATGTTTAAATTCGTAGTTAATCTATTAAAGTAAAGTGTTCTTAAAGACTCAAGTTCTGGGTAATCTACACTAAAAAGATTTGCAGGGTCACCTAAAATATTTTCTAACATTGAAAAATCCCCAAATAGATTTACAATATCTGCATTTAAAACTTCTGCTATACCAAAATCAATGCTTAATTTTGTACTGTCTGTCGGCTGTTCTTCGATTTCTAAATTGTATTTTGGCGCGACAGATACAATTTCATTATATTCATTAGGATTTATTAAGCTTCTAATTCGAACTTTATTATCTGATATCGCTTCTGTAAATGATGTTGCGGGAATACTATATCTTATTGGTTGTTTTGTTATTGGTGATTCAGAAAAACCAGAACCAAATAGATTGAAATTATTCTGACTTAAGTCTAAAAGTTTAAAGTTAGAATAATCTGAAACACTTTCTTCAAAATCGTGGATCATTCTGATTTTCTCATAGGAACCAGACCTAACTGTTTCAAATTGATTATTTGTTAAAGGGTCTTCTACACCAATAGATTTGATATTTCTAATATGCTCAAAAGTTTCAGTGTTTGTAACATATTTCGACCAAAATCTTAATTGACTCACCTTTCCATCAAAATAATTTATTTTATTTGTTTTAGATACAAGTTCTGACACAAAAGAACCACTTCCAATTGATAGGTAAGACCCACTAGGAACAAACCCAGAGGAAGGTAAAGTTGTTAATAAATTTGTAGAAGGACTTGTGCCTATATCATCGTAAAAGCTTGTGGTTGAGAAAAAATCAGTAATTTCTCCTTGGTTTTGTTTTCCAATTTTTATAAAAAATGAAGATGAAGTTGATTGATTGAATTCAATTGAATCATAACGTTGTTTTCCAAAAGAAATAAACCAAGGAGATTGATCAAAAAGATCAAATGATCCAGTTAATGAAAGACTCATTGACATTGAACTGCTAAAGGCTGAGTTTGGTAAATAATCTAAAACTAAACTATTAGGACCAGTAGTATAAAGATTTCCAATGACTGCTTCGGACCCAACAGATCCAGAGTCTACAGAAATTCTCATTAAACTTTGCGTTGCGGTTTGATTTTGATTTAATATGAATAAACCTTCAAATGCCCAACTTCCAGAAGTCAAAAGATTATCAGATGAAGTCGATGAAATCGTTGGATAACCTGGTTCAATTCTTGGAGATTGAAAATATGAAGAAGTCAATAAGGATGCACTTGAGAAAGTTAAAAAATTGAAAATTTCCTGCTTCGTTTCTCTTGTGTTTTTTAATGTTCGTTCTATTGAACCACCGTATTCTTTAATTTTAAAAAATGAATATGGTTCCAGACCAATAGAACGTAAAAACACATCAATCGAATATCGTGTTCCTTTAGAAACCAAAATGTCTTTTGCGTTTATTAAAATTCTCTTCCAAATTTTATTTTGGATTGTTTTTAATGATAAACTTGAAGTGCTTGAATCTTGGTCATCCACATCGTCACCATATACAAATTGAGTAATATTTGCATTCGAAAACAAATCTGGTAATTCAATTCCATATCGTTTAGCTAAAAATTCTAGAAAATAGTCAGAAATAACATTTGTGTCGTCATAATCCACATGAATTAAATTACTAAACTCTTTTATGAAAATTTGTATTTCATCAAAAAAATCTGCGGTTGCATATAATAGGCTATTCAACGTTTGGGTAGAACCAAGCTGAGCAGTTTTTGGTAGAGATCCATTTAGTTCATTTTCAATTCCCCCAGTATTTGAATTTATTCCATCTGCTATCTTACCTTCCTCAAAGTAATGTGGTGGAATTAAATTTGTAATCAATGCTGGGTTTTCATTGTCAAATTCTATAGCTGATGAAAGTATTGTTTCTCTCATTTGTTGAACTGAACTTATATTTGAAAACAAAATTGGATTTAAATTTCTTTGCTCATAGGTTACAGGGGGATTTCCTATTGAGTTCGTCATAAAACTTCTTGTAGTATACAATCCAAAAAGATTGTTTGAACTATAGTCTAAAATAATTTTTTTACTTGTGCCTTCAGGTTCATTAAACTTATAATATAATTTTAATTCTGGTAATTGAAAGATATTTTTTAGTTTAGATTTTTGAATGTCTTTTTCGGTTTTTAATTCATGCCAAATTCTCAATTCATCAATTGCACCTGAAAGAATTTCTGTTGGGGTAAAAATAGAAGAGTCGATATTAAAATTCGATCCACTAAAAATTGTTAAATCAGCATTGTTGATGTTTAAATCATTAAGTTCTGTTCTTGAACTTGTTTGTGTCAACACAGCATCGACAAACATTTCTAATTGATTTTTTCTATCAGAACGATCCCAGTTAAAACAAACATGATTCCAAACTCCTTTAGACAGAGATGCCGAAGTCGATAGTGAAAAAGCACCAGAATTCACGGTGAATCCACAAAAATATTCTGAGGTTGTACTTGCACTTACCCACTCAGTAAATCCGTGTGAACCACTTAATTTTTGTAAGATTATTGAATTTCCATTTGTTTGATTTGGCACCCAAATCCAATTTTCAATTGATAAATTTTTAGAACCAGTTGGATTTAATCTGGAGACGCCATTTTTATTTTGAGAAATTTCTAAATCGTTTGTACCACTTGAATCTTTTGTTGTTATGACCGCATTACCCTCGGAATAAAAATATCCAAAATTATAAGGCATATTATCAAAAATATACTTTTGGTATCCTGTTAGTGAATCTTCAAAATTTTCAAATTCTTTTTGAGTTCCATCGAATGGAAAATTGTTTATTATGGTTTTAAAAGCTTCGTTTGTTTTTACCTGTGCTGAACCATAAAAAACATGTTGTGAAAAATTACTCCAATCAATATTAAATTGTTGAGTTGATTTTAAGCCAGTATTCAAAGGATCATATCTAAAAGACGAAGAAGTATCTAAATTAATTGATTCATCCAGTCCATATTGTTTAGCAACAAGCCCTTTTGAAGAATTTGTTTTTATATTAAAAAACCTTGGTTTCAGAGTCACTAAAACATTAGAATTTGACTTCATGCGAATAAATATGATATTATAAAAATGCTAGTTAAAGAACTTTAAATCTATAACCAGTATTTTTATAATACGTGGATTCATTCGTCGAAATATTTTCCATGAATTCTAATTCATAAACTTTGTTTGATATAAAATTTTTCATTTCCAAGGTAAAAGTCATGCAGTTTCCGTCACAAGAAATTTTGGTTGCATTACTTTCTGTTGTAAATGGGATAATTTCTTCTTTTGTATAAGAATCAACCACTCTAAAGAAGAAGTTATCACTTAATAAAATGTTACTATTATTTATTCTTGAAAATTTATTTATTTCAGAACTGTTATTTGTTAATAAACAACTAAATTTTACATTTTGCTCTTTTTTATATTCATGTTTAAAATTTAAGATTGACAATACGTTCATTTCATTTAAATTCCCACCAATAAATGTTGTGTCTTTTTTAAATTTCAAATTTTCTTCTTGTCCAAAACTTACCGATCCATCATTACTTTTCCAATAGCCTTTAAAATAAATTTCTGATAAAGAATTTGAATGAAAATTTATGAAATCTGGATCATTATAATCGATATCTACAGTCGCAAGATAAGATCCAGTTATTTCTTTTGAGTTGAAAACAAATTGAGAGCCAGAAAATGATTTACTGTAATAAATCACACTCCTTGTGTTATATGTTATACTCCTTGAGTGAGATGGACTAAATGAAGTCGTTTGATACGACACCGAACGCGACGCGATTAAATTTAATGTGACACAATTAGAGCCAGTTAATTCTATAGAATTTGAAACAAAATTTTTATACTGTCCGAATTTTTTATTTTTAATACTGATTTTATTTTCAAAATTAAAATATAAATCTTCATTATTTTGAAAATAACTGTCATCTAATAAACAAATAACTTTTGGCTGTAATGTCTCTTTGTTTATGTGACGAGAACCAAATCTTTTAACAAAAAACGTGTTTGTTGAATCTTCTATTGAAGAAGTAAGAGATAATCTAAAGCCATTGTTTTCAACAACTCCTGCTAAAACAGCAGAAACGAAAGGTGTTATATCAGCAACAAGGTCTTCGGTCCCAACTGTAAAATCAACATCTTGCTGGAAATTCGAATAAAAATCAACGTTAGGAGTACCTATCGAACCAGAAGAATTAGCTCCAGAAACTGTCCATAAAATCGGAGTCCCATTATCAATGCTTGAAGTTTGCCAATTACAAGCATCAATATCTCTGTATTCTATTACATCAAAACCAATACCCTCATTGAAAGATTTTGCAAGTGGATTAACAGAAATCGAAAAATTTGTTGGAGTTGTATTTCCACCATAAATGTTTTTTAACACTAGTTTTGCTTTAAAGCTGGGATCTGTATATGGAAACAATGATGAAGAAAGTTCAGAGAAATCAAAATAAATTAAACCCCTAGACATTTCTTTAAGGCTTTGAGAGAATGCGCTTCCTGTTAATGTTGAAGAAATACTCGCCTCATTATAAAGATAATAAAGATCAATGCTAGATGCTAAACCAACATTTGAGGTTTCTTGCCTTTCGTTATTGATCCATTTATTTTGTATATATGTATCTTTTGTTGCTTTTATAATTTTATACATTGTCAATTATTAAATAACAGACCCAAGTATATTCTCAGATGGGTATTTTAATTCAAATATACCACCATTAGGCGCGATTACTATATTTTTTCTTGTGTTGGCAGCAAAATCATAAGAATTTGAACTATAAGTTTTCCCATTTATCGTACCAGCAACATTCGTCAATCGAACGAACTCTACAGATAACACCCCAGGATTATTGAAAATAATATTGTTTATTTCAGATAAATTTAACGATTGTTCTATTTGAAAATTATTGATTGAAAAATATTTTTCTAATTTTTTGTTAATATTTTGTATTACAATTTGTTTGTTTTGATTTTTCGTTAATGAGATTTGATATTCAATTTTAAAATTAACAATTTGTCCATCTAATATATCAAATGAGTCTGGTATTACCCTGAAGGTATTTAAATATTTTACTAAATTTTCTTTTAGTGTATCGTTTGAAATTGTTAAATTTCCATCAATTCCTTTTGAAAGTAGATATATAATTGACGAATTGTTATTCCATGGATTTGGCTTTAACGCTGCTCTAAAAACTCTTCCAAATGTTGATGGCATTGTATATATTCTTGCTAAAACATCTCTGGTTTCAACAACTCTTGATTGTGCTGCTGCAAAAGAAGGAATTAAATTTTTAAGTTCATCAATTGAAAGTGCATCTAAACCACCAGCTGCATCAAATTCATTTTTGACTTTTATTGAATTTTTTACATAGTTTGCAATATCAACAGATGTTGAAAATGGAAATCTAAAATATAAAACATTAATATTGTTTGTAATTGATTCTGCAGGAACGTTGTGTCTTAATCCACCACCGTAACGATATGTTATTGTAACAGTGCTATTCGGTACAATAGTACCTAATGTGCTTGTTCCAAGTAAGTTATTTGGATTAATCGTAATTCTGTTTATTGCTGTTTTTCCATACAATGGTAATGCAAATTTTGAGGGATCTGGAATCAAATCATCATCTGTTGATTCAGCATTTCCACCGCCAAAGCGTAACACAGTCAACCCAGAAGAATTACTTTGTTTTTTTACATATCTATATGGCGCAGATTTTAAAAACATTACACTTTCAGTTTCTAAAGAATCCGAATTTACATTTTCTTGTTTTAAATAAACAACATCATTTGCTAATGTTTCTAGTTCATAATATACGTTTCCATAGTTGTCAATAACACTTATTATATCTGTAACATTTTCAAAGCTTAATACAAATTCTTTAAATGGTTCAAATCCATTAAAAGTGAAACTATCAGTCGCTAATTGTCCAGAAATACAAACACCTTTTAATTTCATTGTAAAATATGTAGGATTATTACTTGCATCTCTTTTTGAAATTTCTATTGTTGCAATATATTGATTATTTTTATCTTTTTTAGAAAAATCTAATGTTTCAGTTAAATTGAATAAAATACCTTGTTTAGAATTCAAAACAGTTCCTTCTTCTATTATTGGAAGTGCAGTAGGATCAACAGCAAATCCCGTTGCTGTCATAACTGAAGGAACTTCTATTTCGAAAGTAACTAAAACAACCGCTGGTGTAGCCCCAATCATTGGAACTCTATTGTCTCTTAAATGTCTTTCAATATTTCTTGGTTCAACAGCAGTTTCTGGGGAAAGTTCGTGAAATTGATGATCTAAATAAAAAGACTGAGAATCTCCAATCATTGAAACGGTATCAAGAAACATTCCCATAAAGCTACCAATTGAGACATCTTTTATTTTATCTCCATAATAACTCCTTAAATGTTTTTCCATTTCATTTCTAAAAGATTGAAAATCTTTATTAAGATATGATCTTGTTAAAACTTGTTTTAAGACTTCTTTTTTAGATAAATCATTTGACATGGTTGTTATTTCTAAATATCTCATTTTTAAGATACAAAAATTGATAACTTAATATAAGCTTCTGATATGTTTAACTTTGGAACATTAAAACCTATCAATATATCAATTCTACTTATAGAATTTTGAATATCTCTGAAAGGTTTATGTTTAAACTCCCTTAAATTAACATAAGGCATATAATCTCTTACAGCAGTGTTAATTCTTACCATAGCTTCTGCCTCAAAATTATCATCACTTGAATATTCAATTGAAAGTGGTTTTAAATTGGCCCCAAAAAAATATCTTCCTAATCTTTCGCCATGATTTGTCATTATTAGGTTTTTTAAATTATCTTTTAAAACTTCAGTAACATCACTTGATGTGTTAAAAAAATATTCATTTTCCTCACTAATAGTCAGAGGAGTTAATATTCCGACAGGAGTCTCTGAAACTACAGGATTTAGTAATTTACGAGTTTCATATATTTTAAAACCAACGTTTTCAAAACTTGTCATAAAGATAACTATTTTTTTCTAACAAAATCATTAAATTTTATTGCCCTAACTGGCATTCCGTCTGGGCCTGGACATTGAATTGCTTCTAGAATTAATTCTAACCTTTGTCCAACTTGATCTTGTATGTAAGAATCTATTAAATTTGATAAATCCTCCGACATTTTGTCTTTTAATTCTTCTGCTGTTTGCGGGTTATTTGTAGTTTCAATTGAAAAAATTTTTTTTATGTTTTCTTTTAGATCATTTTTTGTCATTTTATTCACCGTATATTTTTTCTGATTTCGCTTCAGCCGTATTGATATTATCAAGTGATGTTTTTATTGTTGACACTTTAGCTGTAGTCGATATTCCACTTGCTTGACTTGCTTGAATCGCAACAAGAGAAGATATTGGAGAAAATGGAATTGCTATACTTGTTTTGAACGCAGTATCGTATGCTACCGCCATTGTCTGTAACTGTTCAGCTAGATTTTTTAT